>Ga0302326_10004618_pt1 | contig 31787 bp, 25 predicted proteins | sample Palsa_T0_3_FD_202264 | JGI IMG/M metagenome (GOLD analysis project Ga0302326, IMG submission 202264) | Peat permafrost microbial communities from Stordalen Mire near Abisko, Sweden - Palsa_T0_3 | ecosystem: Environmental > Terrestrial > Soil > Palsa > Peat permafrost | place: Sweden: Abisko...
GGGGGCCCCCCCCGCGGCGGGGGGCGACGTGCGGGTGGGCGGCGACCTGCTCCTGGCGCTCCCGAGACGATGGGTGTGCGGTCTTCAGGCGATGGGTGCGTGGTCTTCAGGCGATGGGTGTGCGGTCTTCAGGCGATGGGTGCGCGGTCTTCAGGCCAGGGGTGCGTGGTCTTCACGCGAAGGGTGCGTGGTCTTCACGCGATGGGTGTGCGGTCTTCAGGCGATGGGTGCGCGGTCTTCAGGCGAGGGGTGCGCGGTCTTCAGGCGAGGGGTGCGTGGTCTTCACGCGAAGGGGTGCGTGGCCTGTCAGATTCTCCGTGTAACTTGCCTCAAGCGGGCAGACGGTTTTCGAACATGATGGCGAAGTTGGCGAGCGCGCGTCCCCGGAGGGATCTAATCTTAGGCTCCCCCGCAGCGCGCTGGGGCAGCCGTATGCTGGCAGCCCATGCGCTACTTGGTTGCCGCTGCCGCTCTGCTCTCCGCATGCACCCCTTCGGCGCAGGCCGGTCCCCCCGCGCCCGCGACGCGGACCGCTGTCTGTCACCCGCCCCCGCCGGCCGGGGCGCCCCCACCCGCGCCGACCGAAGCCAGCCTGCTGCAGCGCAGCCACGACGTGCTAGCCGCCATGGATCGCGCCGACGTCGCCGTCGTCGAGTTCCAGCTCGCGGCCGACTACGTCCATTTCGAGGGCGACCTCGTCGATCGCGAGCACGAGCTCAGCACGCTGCGCACCCGCGGGACCGGGCCGCACATCGGCACGCGGACCTGGTCGCACGAGCACGTCATGGTGGGCGCAGGCGAGGCGATCGTCGTCGGCGAGGCCCTCGAGCACACCGCCGGCAACGAATCGCACGGCGGCTACAACTTCGACGGCTGGTACACGCTGGTGTGGACCCGCGACGGCGAGGCCTGGAAGCTCGCCTACCTGGGCTGGCGCCAGGGAGGTCCGACGAGCAAGCGGGCCACGTGGGACGAGATCTTCCGCAACTCAATCGGCTTCAACCACGAGCCCAATCGCCTGCTGGTCGACACGGTGGCGCACCTGCGGCCGGGCGCGGCCCTCGACGTCGCGATGGGCCAGGGTCGCAACGCGTTGTACCTGGCCGCGCACGGCTGGAGGGTCACCGGCGTGGACTTCTCCGACGAAGGGATCGCCGCGGCGCGCGCGTCGGCCGACAAGCGCAAGCTGGTCCTCGACGCGGTCGACATGGACATCGACAGGTACGACTTCGGCACCAACCGGTGGGACCTGGTCACGATGATCTACGCCACCGACAACACGACCTGGATGGAGAAGATCAAGCCCAGCCTGCGCAAGGGCGGGCGGTTCGTGCTCGAGTATTTCGCGCTCGACCCGAGCAACGGCGTGGACGACGGCATCCCTGCGGGCAAGCTGGCGAAGCTCTTCGGGGATGGCTTCGAGATCCTGCGCGACGAGGTCGTCGACGACGTGCCCGACTGGGGCATGGATCGGGCCAAGCTCGTGCGGTTCGTGGCGCGGAAGAAGTAGGGTGTCGTCGAACGCGGCACGCTTTGCCGAGGCGCAGGGTACCCAGAAACCAGGGCGCGGGCGCGGGCGCGGGCGCGGCGACCGAGTCGGAAGAGAGAGCCGTGGGGGGCTCGCTCTGGCTTTCCCATGGTCGCGCCGTGCTCGGGCGATTCAAGGACGCGCGCAGGAGCGCGCGCCGCTGCCAGGAGGCAGCGGTGCTTCGCATCCTTGAGTCGCCCTGCGCGCGGCGCGTGCGAGGGGGCGCCTCGCGAGAGACACGCGGGGCGAAGGAGAGAGACCATGTTGCGCATTTACACGGTGATTCTCGATGTGCTGCGGGATCTGCGGCCGGTGGTGGCGCAGATTGAGACGCACGACAAGGACCTGGGGCGGCAGCTGCGGAGAGCGGCGACCAGCGTTGCGCTGAATTGCTCCGAGGGGAGCGGTTGCAGCGGCGGGACAAGGCGGGAGCGGTACCGGAATGCGCTGGGCTCGGCGCGGGAGACGGGGGCATGCCTCGATGCGGCGATCGCGCTCGGCTACGTCGAGGCGGTCGAAGCGTCTTTGCTCGACAGACTGGATCATGTTCGCGCGGTTCTCGTGAAGAACGTCCTGTGAGAGGAAGCGAAGGCGAGCGCCGTCCCGCGGCGTCTCGCCTTCGCGCCTGCGCCCGCGCCCGCGCCTGCGCCCGCGCCTGCGCCCGCGCCCGCGCCCGCGCCCGCGCCCGCGCCCGCGCCCGCGCCTGCGCCCGCGCCCGCGCCCGCGCCCGCGCCCGCGCCTGCGCCTGCGCCTGCGCCCGCTCCTAGAACGCCCCGCCCACGCCCATCCACCCTCCGTGCCCGTGCTCCGCGTCGCCGGTGACCGCCAGCCTCGGGGTCAGCGTGAGGGGCGGCGCGCCCGTCGACGGGGAGGAGGCCTTGCCCGGCTCCCACGCGAGCAGCGCCGCGTCGATGGACACCGCCGTGACCAAGCCGATGGCCAGGCCGACCGCCGCTCCCCCCAGCCAGGGAAGAACCTCTTCCTCCTCGGTGTTCCGGTTCGGGGAGGCCGTGGCGGCACCGATCCAGCCGCCCGCAGCGGCGAATGCGACCGGCACGCCAACACGCAGGAGGACGTCGGCGATGCCTTTGGCCCCCTGCCCATGCGCCACGTGCACCACGGAGGGACCGAGGGCGTACGTCAAGCCGCTCACGCCGAGGACCGCGCTCGAGCGCGACTCGGCGCCCGCCACCAGCAGCGCCAGCGAGGCTGCGTCGACGAGCAGGGTCTGCCAGCCGTACCATTGGCGCGGCGTCCCGGGCGAGGCCGGTTCGGGCTCGGGTGCGGGCCCCGACGTCGCGGGCGGCGGGCGCGGTCCGCTCCCTCGCTGATCGATGGCGACGACCTCCGACCAGGGCGCCGTGATCTCGGTGCCGTCGTCCAGACGGATAGTCACCAGGACGTTGGGCCGGTTCTCGATCACCGTGCCGCGAAAGGTGTGCCCCCTCACCTGGACGACGTCGGACCCGGCGGCGCGCGCGACCGACGGGAGCACTCCCAGAGCGCCCGCCGCCAGGAGCGCCGCGATGGCCGGACCTTGCTGCATCCCACGACGCCTAGCAAGCGACGCGCCCTCGACGCAGCACGGGTTTTTCCGGTCCCGGAGCGCGCCCCTGGCTCGACGCGGCACGCCCATCGCGACTCGCCGGTCATGGCGGGAGCGCGGCGGGCTCGACGCCCGTCAGAGGCGGATCCCCGGGGCCGGGTACTTCGCGCAGAGCTCCTTCACCTCGCCCGCGATCTTGGCCAGGCCGGCCTCGTCGCCAGGGGCCTGGGTCACCCGGTCGATCCACTCCGCGATGCGCACCATCGCGTCCTTGCCCATGCCGCGCGTCGTCACTGCCGGCGTCCCGATGCGCACGCCGGAGGGGTCGAACGGTTTGCGCGGGTCGAAGGGGACGCTGTTGTAGTTGAGGACGATCCCGGCGCGGTCCAGCGCCTGGGCGAGCTGCTTGCCGGTGACGCCCTTGCTGGTCACGTCGACCAGCAGCAGGTGATTGTCCGTCCCGCCGGTGATGACCCCGAACCCCTTCGCCGAGAGCGCGCTGCCCAGCGCCTGCGCGTTCTCCACGATGCTCTTCGCGTAGGACTTGAACTCCGGCCTCGACGCCTCGAGCGCGGCGACGGCGATGGCCGCGGTCACGTGGTTGTGCGGTCCCCCTTGCAGACCCGGGAAGACGGCGCGATCGATGGCCGCGGCGTGCTGCTGCTTGCAGAAGATCATCCCGCCGCGCGGGCCGCGGAAGGTCTTGTGCGTCGTCGAGGTCACCACGTCGGCGATGCCCACCGGGGAGGGATGCACGCCCGCGCAGACCAGGCCGGCGATGTGCGCGATGTCCGCCACCAGGAGCGCACCCACCTCGTCCGCCACCGCGCGGAACGCCGCGAAATCCAGCGTCCGCGGGTAGGCCGTGGTCCCGCACCACAGCAGCCTGGGCTTGTGCTCGCGCGCCAGGGAGCGCACCTGGTCCATGTCGATGCGGTGGTCGTCCTTCCTCACGCCGTACTGCACGCTCTTGAAGTACTTGCCGGTGATGGAGACGCTGTGTCCGTGGGTGAGGTGTCCGCCCGCCGGGAGGGCCAGGCCCATGATGGTGTCGCCCGGCTGGCAGAAGGCGAAGTAGACGGCCAGGTTGGCGGGGCTGCCGGAGTACGGCTGCACGTTGACGTGCTCGGCGCCAAAGAGCTGCTTCAGCCGGGTGATGGCCAGCTCCTCGACCTGGTCGACCACCTGCTGCCCCTCGTAGTAGCGCTTGTGCGCGTAGCCCTCGGAGTACTTGTTGGTCAGGACCGAACCGGTCGCCTCCATCACCGCGCGCGAGGCGTAGTTCTCGCTGGCGATGAGGCGCACCTTGTCCTGCTCGAGGCGGTTCTCCTCGGCGACGAGGCGCGCGATGTCGGGATCGGACTCGGCCAGCGGGGGATCGAAGGGAGAGGACATGGGGGGCAACCCTCCTTCTACCACGAGACTCCGCCCCGTGAAGGCGCCGCCCGCGCGTGGTATCAGGGCAGCCGTGCTCACCGCCGCCGCCCTTCTTTTCGCCGTTTCGTCGCAGGCCGCCGCAGCCTCCACCCTTCCGCTGGGCGAGAGCGTCACCCCGGCGACGGAGCTTACCTCCGCCCATGACTTCCGCAGCGGCCTGGTGCTCGGCTTGTCGCTGGGCGCGGGCATCGGCGGCGCCAGCGGATACCCCAATAACTCGAGCGACATCGGCAATCCCGCGGACTACTCGGCCAGCGGCTGGATGCCCGGCACCACCGAGTCCATCTTCGCCATGGGCGCGCTGAGCGACTACGTCAGCTTCGGCTTTCTCTTCACCCACGGCCTCTTCAAGAGCGACAGGTACTACGCCAACGGCGACGCCATCGGCTTTCGCATCGAGGGCTTTCCCCTGGTCGGGCTGGTGCCGCGCCTCCAGGGTCTGGGCCTCCTCGCCCAGTTCGGGGTCGGCTTCGGAAACCTGGTCTCCAAGGCCCCCGGCATGCCCGAGGCCCAGGGCACGCAGTCGTTCGGCGGGGCCGGCGCGTTCTACGAGTGGTCCCTCGGCAAGAAGGGCGGAGCGCACTTCGGCCTGGGTCCCAGCCTGGAGTACGACGGCATCTGGTCGAGGCCCTTCGAGAGCCACGGGTTCGTGGGTAGCCTGCGCGTGGCCTTTTACGGCGGGGGATAGAAGCGAGCCCCCCGCCAGCGGGCACAACCGGTCATAATCGGGCGGCATGATGAGACGACGCGCCATGGCGCTCCTCGTGACGACGACGCTGCTCGGCGCCGCGCCTCCCTCCGCCGTGCTCGCGCAGTCGAGCGACTCTTCGGAGGCCGCGCGGCACGAGGCGCGCGAGCGCTTCGACCGGGGTCTCGAGCTCTTCAACGACGGGGACAACCCCGGCGCGCTCGCCGAGTTCAAGCGCGCCTTCGAGCTCATTCCCAACTCCGTCGTGCTCTACAACATCGGCCTCGTCTACGCGGCCATGGGTCGCCCCGTCGAGGCGGTGGAGGCCCTCGACAAGGTGCTGGCCACCCCTGGCGCGCTCGCCGGGGAGCGCCTGGCGCGCGCCAAGCAGACGCGCGACGTGCAGGCGCAGCGCGTGGCCAAGCTGTCGGTGGTGACCAACGTGCCTGCCGCCATCTCGATCGACGACGTGGAGGTCGGCCGGACGCCCCTCAGCGCGCCGATCTCGGTGGCCGGTGGCGTGCACGTGGTGGGCGTCGTGGCCAGTGGCTACACGGCGGTGCGCAAGGAGGTGACCATCGCCGGCGGCGCGACGGCCGAGGTGAAGATGGACCTCGTCGAGACGCAGGGACGCGTGGCCCACGTCACGGTGAAGACGCATTTGCCGGGCGCCGAGGTGCTGGTCGACGATCAGCCGGTCGGCAAGACGCCCCTGCCGGAGTCGCTCAGCGTCGCCCCCGGACCGCACACCATCGCGCTCCGGCGCGTGGGCTACACCTCGGCCCGCCAGGACGTCGTCCTCGGCGACGGTGCTTCGGCCGAGGCGACGCTCGAACCGGAAGAGGACCCCTCCCTCCTTCTCACGCGGGGAGGCACACTCGTCGTCGAGTCCAGCGAATCGGATCCGGTGGTGACCGTCGACGGGAAAGCCCGTGGCGTCTACCCCTCGGGCGGGCTGAAGCTCGCGGAGGGGCCGCATCAGGTGCTCTTCGAGCGCGGCGGGTTCCTGCCGCTGGTGCGCGAGGTCACCCTCGACGCCGGCCAGTCCACCCACCTCCGCGTGGTCTTCGATCCCACGCCGGAGACGCGCGCGGCGTACGCCAGCAAGACGTCGTCGCAGCGCACCTGGGGCCTGGTGGCGGGCATCGGCGGCCTGGTCGTCGCAGGCGGCTCACTGGGATTCCTGGTCTGGAACGGGCAGCAGCGCAAGACCGCGCACGACGACTTCGACGTGGCCGAGAACGACGTCAATCACCCGGTGCCGGACAGCATCTGCGACACTCACAGCCAGAACGGCAACGCCGCGGCGTGCAATGCGCCGGTGCTCGACGCCCAGTCGCGCATCAACGACGCCAACACCCGCGACGTCTTCGGCTGGGTGGGCGTGGGGGTCGGGGCGGGGGCCACCGTCCTCGGCGCGCTGCTTCTTCTCACCAACGGCGGCTCGCAGCTCTACGACCGCGATCGCACCGGGTCGGGCGCCAGGGGCTTCGTCCTGCCCGTCGGCTGGGGGAGCGCGGGCGGCGGCGGGGTGGCGCTGGTGGGCGCGTTCTGACCGGCGTCAACCCTCTGGTATCGTATCGCCGTGCTGCCCCACGATCCCATCGGCCTGGTCGGCCAGGTGCTGGACGGGCAGTTCCACGTCGACGCCTACGTGGGCGAAGGGGGCTTCAGCAGCGTCTACAAGGGCACCAGCGTGGGGTTGAACGAGCCCATCGCCGTCAAGTGCCTCAAGCTACCCGCGTCGCTGGGGTCCGCCCTGGTGGAGAACTTCGTCCAGCGCTTCCGCGACGAGAGCCGCATCCACTACAAGCTCTCGCAGGGAAATCTCCACATCGCGCGCAGCATCGCCAGCGGCACCACCATCGCCCCGGCGACGGGCGCGCTCGTGCCCTACACGGTGCTCGAGTGGCTGGAGGGCCGGTCGCTGGCCGAGGACCTGGCCGATCGCCGCCAGCAGAGGCTGAGCGGGCGATCGCTCGCGGAGGTGGTGAAGCTGCTCGACACCGGCGTCGACGCGCTCGCCTACGCGCACTCGCAGGGCGTCGTCCACCGCGATCTCAACCCCGGCAACCTCTTTCTGGCCAGGACCCCGGCGGGGATCAAGCTCAAGGTGCTCGACTTCGGGGTGGCCAAGATCCTGGCCGACTCCGCGCTGGCGACGGGGCCGGCGGTGCGCACCATGGGCAACGTGCGCATGTTCGCGCCGGCCTACGGCGCCCCGGAGCAGTTCGACGAGAACGTCGGCCCCATCGGCCCCTGGACCGACGTCTACGCCCTGGCCCTGGTCACCCTGGAGGCCTTGCGCGATCGCACGGTGATGGATGGCGAGCACCTCGGCGAGTTCGCGGCGAGGGCGCTCGACCCGCGCAGCCGTCCGACGCCGCGGGACCTGGGCATCGCGGTGGGCGACCAGGTGGAGGAGCTGCTCGCGCGCGCGGTGGCGCTCGATCCCGGCCAGCGGCCGGGGGACGCCGGGCAGTTCTGGGGGATGCTCAAGCACGCCCTCCGCGTCGACGGGGAGGCCGCGGAAGCGCCGCGCATCGAGGAAAAGCGCTTCCAGCTCGCCTCGCCGCACCCGAGCACGCTGCGACTGGCCGGGCGTCCCGGGGGCGCGGAGCCCGCGCTCCCCGCCTCGTCCGCGGCGACGACGGCCCCCATCCCGGCACTCGTCCGTCCGGCCGCCACGCAGCCCAGGGCCTTGTCCGCGCCGCCTGCCGCCTCCGGTCCCGTCTCGGTCCCTCCGCCTCCGCCACGCTCGCACCCGCCCATGGCGCTGCTGGTCGTCCTGGCCCTGCTGGTGCTCGGCGCGCTGGCCGCCGGCGTCTGGCACTTCGTGGCCTATGCCCACCATGCGGCGCTCGCGGTCGCGCCCCCACCCGCGGGCTGACATGCCGCGCGAGCCCTTCGGTCTGACGGGGCAGCTCATCGACGGGCAGTTCCGCGTCGAACGGCCCATCGGGGAGGGCGGCTTCAGCGTGGTCTACCGCGGCATGCACACCGGGATGGGGGAGCCCATCGCCATCAAGTGCCTCAAGCTCACCGCCACGCTCGACGGCGAGTCCATCGAGACCTTCACCCGACGCTTTCGCGACGAGGGGCGCCTGCTCTACCGGCTCGGTCAGGGCAACCTCGACATCGTGCGCTGCATCATGAGCGGGACCACCGTGGCGCCGGCCAGCGGCGCGCTGGTGCCCTACATGGTCCTGGAGTGGCTGGACGGTCGCTCGCTGGCTGCCGACTTGAAGACGCGACGCGAGCTGAAGCTGCGCGGGCGATCGCTGGAGGAGATCGTGGCGCTCTTCCAGCCGGGGGTGCTGGCGCTCGACTACGCGCACCAGCAGGGCGTTATCCACCGCGACGTGAAGCCCGGCAACCTCTTTCTCGCCGACTCCCCGGCCGGGCGCACGCGCATGAAGGTGCTCGACTTCGGCCTGGCCAAGATCCTCGACGAGACCATCGGCATCAAGCAGACGGCGACGCTAGGGACGTTCATGATGTGCTCACCGCGCTACGCCGCACCGGAGCAGTTCGACTCGAAGATCGGGCCCATCGGCCCGTGGACCGACGTCTACTCGCTGGCGCTCGTTCTTCTCGAGACGCTCCGCGACCAGAAAGTGCGTCCGAGCGACGGGCTGGTCGCGTGCATGATCCCGGCGGTCGACCCCAAGACGGATCTGTCGGCGAGGGCGCTGGGCATGCAGCTCCCGCGCGGCATCGACGCCGCTCTGGCCCGGGCGGTGACCCTGGATCCGCGTGACCGGCAGCGCTCCGCCGGGGAGCTGTGGGAGGAGATCAAGAGCGGCATGCGCGCGCGCGTGAGCTCGCCGTGGAGCGCGTCGCCGCCGGAAGGGGAGCCCTCGACCCGATCGCCGGCGTCGCTCGCGCCGGACACCCTGGTGGATCCCGTCTTCAGCGTGCCGGTGCCCAGCGGGACGCCGGCCCCCCTCCGAGAGCCCGTGCCGCGCGATCCCCCCAGCTCGCCGGCGGGGACCTGGATGATGCTCGACGCCCCCCCGCGTCCAGGGCTCTCGGGCTCGACGCCGGCGCCGACGCCTCCCGCGCGACCGCGGTCGAGGGCGCCCTTGTTCCTGCTTCTGGCGCTCCTCGCTCTGGCGGCGCTGGGGGTGGGGGGCTTCTTCGCACGGCGCGCCTGGCGCCTCCACCACGCATCGGCAAGCCTTCCGCTCTAGCGGCGAATGCCCTGTTACGCTGGAGGCCCATGAGCGATCCCGTCTCCCGTTCGCTGTTCGAGCGCGCGTGCCGTGTCATCCCGGGGGGCGTGAACAGCCCGGTGCGCGCATTTCGCGCGGTGGGAGGCACCCCCGTCTTCGTCTCGCGCGCCGAGGGGGCGTACCTCTACGGCGCCGACGGCCGACGCTACGTGGACTACGTGGGCTCCTGGGGACCGATGATCCTCGGCCACGCCCATCCCGCGGTGGTGGCGGCGGTTCGCGACGCGGCGACGCGCGGGACCAGCTACGGCGCCCCCACCGAGCTCGAGGTGCGCTTCGCCGAGAAGGTCTGCGCGCTCTATCCGTCGATCGAGATGGTGCGCGCCGTCTCCAGCGGCACGGAGGCGACCATGAGCGCCCTGCGTGCGGCGCGCGGCTTCACCGGGCGCGACGTCATCGTGAAGTTCGAGGGGTGCTACCACGGCCATGCCGACTTCCTCCTCGTGAAAGCAGGGAGCGGGGCGGCCACCCTGGGGGTGCCCGATTCGGCGGGTGTACCGGCGGCCACGGTCGCCAACACGGCGACCCTTCCCTATAACGACATCGGGGCGCTGCGGGCTCTCTTTGCGTCGCGCGGGAACGACGTCGCCGCGGTCATCGTCGAGCCGGTGGTGGGCAACATGGGCGTGGTCGCGCCGCTGCCCGGCTTCCTGGAGGAGGTGCTGAGCGCGTGCGCCGGTCATGGCGCGGTGTCCATCTTCGACGAAGTGATGACCGGGTGCCGCGTCGCGCGCGGCGGGATGCAGGAGCGCGCCAGGCTGCGTCCGGACATGACCTGCCTCGGAAAGATCGTGGGCGGCGGCCTGCCGCTGGCGGCGTACGGCGGCAAGCGCGCCATCATGGAGAAGGTGGCGCCCCTCGGCCCCGTCTACCAGGCCGGCACGCTCAGCGGCAATCCCGTCGCCCTCAGCGCGGCGCTGGCCATGCTCGATCACCTCGACGAGGCGCTCTACGCCCGGCTCGAGGCGCTCTCGGCCCGGCTCGAAGCAGGGCTGCTGCGCGCCGTGGACAAGCGGCAGCGCGCGGCGAGCGTGGCGCGGGTGGGATCGATGATCACGCTGTTCTTCACCCGCGGCCCGGTTCGCTCCTGGCAGGACGCGAAGCAAAGCGACACCCAGGCCTTCGCCGCCTGGCACCGGGGCATGCTCGAGCGCGGCTTCTACTGGCCCCCGGCGCAGTTCGAGGCCGCCTTCGTCAGCGGCGCGCACTCCGAGGCCGACATCGACGCCACCCTCGAAGCCGCCGACGCCGCCCTCGCCTCCTGACTCGCGGACACTACTCCAGATCGAACAGCAGAACCTCGCTGTCCTTGCTGGCCTCGCGGCCCTCGATGGTCACGCGCGACTCGCTCTCCATGGCGGCGCCGTCGCCCTCGCTCAGCACCGTTCCGTTCACCGTCACCATGCCGCGCGCCACCTGCACCCAGGCGCGCCGCCCCTCGGCCAGGCGCACCTCCGCGGTCTGGCCGGCGCCGAGGACCCCGGCGTAGAGGCTGAGATCCTGATGGACGGTCACCGATCCGTCCCGTCCGTCGCGGCTGGCCACGAGGCGGAGGAGCCCTTTTCGCTCGCTCTCTTCGAAGCGCTTCTGCTCGTACCCCGGCGGCATCCCGCGACGCTCGGGCTCGATCCAGATCTGGAGAAAGTGCGCGGCCTCGGCGGCGGAGGGGTTGGCCTCGCTGTGCACCACCCCCGTCCCGGCGCTCATGCGCTGCACGTCGCCGGGGCGGATGACCGAGCCGTTGCCCATGCTGTCCTTGTGCTCGACCGACCCCTCCAGCACGTAGGAGAGGATCTCCATGTCGCGGTGGGGATGGCGGCCGAAGCCGTGCGCCGGGGCCACCACGTCGTCGTTGATGACCCGCAGCTTGCCGAACCCCATGTGGCGGGGATCCATGTAGTCGGCGAACGAGAACGAGTGCCGGCTGTCCAGCCAGCCCGTGCGCGTCCGCCCGCGATCCGCCCCTTTTCGCACTGCGATCATGCTGCGTCTCCTCCGCCGCACAACCTAAGCGCTGGAAGCATCGGCGAAACGGATGAAATGTCGATGTGTATCATCTACCCATCCGATGAGTGGTCCCCCCGATGTCGACGCCCTCACCCTCGATCAGCTGCGTCTCTTCGTGGCCGTGGTCGACGCCGGGAGTTTCTCCGCCGCAGCGCGCGCCCTGCATCGCGCGCAGTCCGCGGTCAGCTATGGCATCGCCAACCTCGAACGCCAGCTCGGCGTGGCGCTCTTCGATCGCGCCTCGCGCAAGCCCAGGCTGACGCGACCGGGAGAGGAGCTGGCGGGGCCGGCGGCCCTCACCAGGCGCGCAGACGGGCACGGATGCGGTCGGCCACGGCGCGCGAGCAGGGGAAGGGCTTGCCGTGAGCGAGGCGGGCGGCGAAGGTCGGCGGCACGTCGGCGATGGACGCGATGTCGGTCGCCGCGCGTCCCGTGGTCGCCAGCCACCATCGAACCTCCACCACCAGAGCGTCGAAATCCGGATCGAGCACGCGCCCGGCTGTCGCCAGCACGTCCGCCGGCGAGCGCGGCTCGGAGTCTTCCTCGTCGTCGGCCTCCGCCGCCTCGGCGTCGCCGAGGAGCGCGCGCACGTCCTCTTCGGTGAGCCCCTCCAGCGCGCGCGCGTCGTCGCCGATGACCGCGCGGGTGAGCTCGCGCTTCTTGCTCTTGAGGGAGAGGATCTTCTCTTCGATGGTGCCGCGCGCGACGAGGCGCACCACCGTGACCGGTTTGTCCTGACCGATGCGGTAGGCGCGATCGGTGGCCTGGTCCTCCACCGCCGGGTTCCACCAGGGATCGCAGTGAATGACGGTGTCCGCGGCGGTGAGGTTCAGACCTGCGCCGCCGGCCTTGAGGGAGATGAGAAAGAGCGGCGCCTTCCCTTCCTGGAAGCGCGACACGGCCTCGTCGCGCCGGGTGGTCTGCCCGTCCAGGTACTCGTAGGCGATCCCTTCGGCGTCGAGGTCGCGACGCCAGAGCGTGAGAAGCTGCACGAACTGCGAGAAGACGAGGGCCCGCCGTCCTTCGGCGACCAGCTCCCGCACGAGATCGAGGAAGGCCTCGCGCTTGGCGCTCTGGGCTCCCTCGCGACCCAGCCGCGCTTCCACCAGGCGCGGGTCGCAGGCCATCTGCCGCAGGCGCATGATGGCCGTGAAGACGCCGAGCGAGCTCAGTCCGGCGCGCTTCTCGATGTCCCGCGCCACGCTGGCGCGCAGCGAATGGGCCAGGGCATCGTACAAGCGCTTGTCCGCGCGGGTGAGGGTCACCACCCGGTCGATCTCGGTCTTCGGCGGCAGCTCCCGGAGCACGTCGTCCTTGGTGCGCCGCAGCAGGAAGGGACGAACCACGGCCCGTAGCTCGGCGGCGATGGGGCTCGCGCGATCGGCGGCGATGGGGCGCTCGAAGCGCGTCTCGAAAGCGCGCGCGGTGCCGAGCATGCCCGGGTTGACGAAGGAGGCCAGTGACCACAGCTCCCCCAGGCTATTTTCGATGGGCGTGCCCGAGAGCGCGAGGCGCATCGATGCATCCAGGCGGCCTGCCGCGCGGGTGGTGGCACTGTCGGAGTTCTTGATGTTCTGCGCCTCGTCGAGGACGACGCAGCGAAAGGGGATCCCGGCGAGCGCCTCGACGTCGCGCCGGAGCAGGGCGTAGGTGGTGACGACCAGGTCGGTCTCGGCGATGGGGGCGGCGCCGCGCTCGCGCGAAGGGCCGTGGTGGTAGAGGACGCGGAGGTCGGGCGTGAAGCGCGCGGCCTCGCGGACCCAGTTCGTGGCCACCGAGGTGGGGCACACCACCAGCGAGGGCGCAGCTCCGGCGAGTTCCTTCCAGCGAAGGAGAAAGGCCAGGGTGGTGATGGTCTTTCCCAGGCCCATGTCGTCGGCCAGGATGCCCCCCGCCCCCAGCGCTTGCAGGAACTGAAGCCAGGCCAGACCGAGGCGCTGGTAGGGGCGAAGCGTCCCGCGAAGACCCTGCGGCATGTCGGGGTCGGCGGCGACGGCCAGCGCGCGCAACCGGCTTCGCAGCGCCTGCACGGCGATGTCCACGCGGCCGTCGTTCGCCTCGATCCAGCGGTCCAGGCGGCCGAGCTGGTGCGCGGGCAGGCGCGCCTGGGCGCCCTTCATCACCCCCGCGGCTTCCTCCGAGAGGGCCTCGATCGACGACGAGATGCGCGTGAGGGTGCCGTCGCTGAGCGCGATCCAGCGCTTCTTTCGCGAGAGCGCCAGGCGGATGGTGTCGAGCTCCGCCGGCAGCTCGTCCGACGAGAACTCCAGCCGTGTGTCCAGCCAGTGGCCCTCCAGGGTGACGTGCACCCTTCCGGTGAGGGGAGCCCCGATGCGCACGCGGGCGAGGCGATCGGAGAGCTCGATGGCGATGGCCGGGTCCTCGGCGGCACGGAGGCCGAGCAGGCCCTTCTGCCAGAAGGCCACGGCCGCCTCGTCCGACGCGGCGATGGCCGAGTCGTCGACCGAGGCCGGGTGGTCGGCGCGGCGGACGATCCCCGCGCTCTCCGCGTGCGCCCGCGCCCGCGCCTCGATGTCGAGATCGCGCCCCTCTTCCGAGCCGACGCCGTCGGACGGGTAGAGCGAGACCTCGCGCGCGAGGTAGACGGCCAGGAGCTCGCCGGCCACGTCGAGCGGCTCCCCCGCCAGGCGCAGGACGATGCGCGGCAACTCCGTCGGGGGCAGGCCGAAGGTCTCGTGGGCGGGAAGGGCGATGCCCCGGCCACGCGCCGCGCGCAGCAGCCGCGTTCCGGCGTCCCGCAGCTTGCCGGGCGGGACGAGGAGCACGGAGGCCCGAGCGAGCTGCTCCGCGAAGTCGAGATCGACGTCGCGCGCCACGCGGTAGATGGCGCCGCTGCGTGTCCACACGAAAGGAAAAGGGCCGGGAAAGAAGGCCGAATCGGCGAAGGCGATGGGCGTGGGGCCCTCCTCCGCGACCCAGAAGGCGGAGAGGGCGTCGAGCGGCGGGCTCGAGCCGCCCGCAGCGGCGGGGGCGAAGGCGATGGTCGGTCGCACTGTGGCCGGACGGAAATCGAGCGGCCCCTTGAAAGCCTCGGCGAAGACGCCCCCGTGGACGCGCATGGCCTCGAGGGTCAGCGACGCCTCCACGCCGAGCGCGTAGAGCGCCTTCTTGGCCGAGCCGCGGTCGCGTGCGTGCTCCAGCACACGTCGGTCACGGGCACCGAGCTGCGCGCGATCCTGCGAGCGGGGGGCGATCTCGCGGGCCTCGAGGAGCTTGCGCTCGCCGGCCCGGCGCACGACGACGGAGAGGAGCGGGGCGGGAGACGCGTCGCGCCGGTCGCCGTACGCGCGCCCGACGTGGGGCTCCACTTCGGCGAAGGGGGTGGCGGCGATCTCCACGCGCACCCCTTCGGCGGTGGACGCGAGCCACGCCGAGAGGGCGCCGTCGAAGCGCACCTCGGCCTCGGCGGCGAAGCGGATGGCGGGGGCACCCTTCGCGGCTTCGGCGGCGCCCTCGTCGTCGAGGAGGGCCCGCCGCAGCGCGCCACTGCAGGCGAGGTCGACGGCGAGGAGGGCCACGTGCACGCACGGTCCGAAGGTCTGGGTGCAGCGCGAGCAGTCACCCTCCAGGGTGCTGTTGCCGTCCCCGATGCGAAGCTCCACCTGGTGCGTCTCGCCAGCGTCCGGGAGGTCGCCCCCCAGCGTCGCGCGCACCTTGCCGCCGGGGCCGCCCAGAAGGACCGGGGGGCGAAGGTACACGAGCCGGCTGGCCAGGGCGGCGTCGAGCGATCGGCGGCTCACCAGCCTGCGCAGAAGGACGCGGTCGAGGACCGCGAGCCAGGGGCCGTCCGGCGGGGAGCTCACGGGGTCTAGTCTTGCCCCCCCCCGCCCTCGAGGGGGCCCTCGTCGCCTGCTTCGGCCGCGCCGGCCTCGAAGATGACGGTGGCGTCTCCGGGGCCGCCCGACTCCGGGGGGGCGCAGTGCCAGCGGGAGTCGTCCCAGCAGTACCAGTTCCCGTCGCAGTTGGAGTCGGGCGCAGGCTGGTAACAGAGCGCGCCGACGGTGCAGGGGCTGGGGCACGACGAGGGCTGCGTTCCGCTGTTGCCGGAGGTGCCGTCGGTGTCGTCGCCGCATGCCTCGGCGACGAGGGCCACGAAGAGCACCAGGGTCGTCGCCGCCAGGGAGCGCACGCTTCCATGGTACCCCGTTCAGACCGAGCCGTGGCCTCCCTCGCGACCGCGCGCCCGCAAAGCCGCCTGGGCTGCGGCCAGGCGCGCGCCCGGCACGCGGAGCGGGCTCGAGCTCACGTAGTCGAATCCCAGGCGCTGGAAGAAGTCGATGCTCGCCGGATCGCCCCCGTGCGCACCGGACACCCCGAGCTTCAACCCCGGGTGCGCTGTGCGCCCATGCTCCGTTGCCGTCGTCACCAGCACGCCGACGCCATCGCGATCGATGGACACGAAGGGGTCCCTCGGCAGGATCGCGGCCTCGAGGTAGGCGGGCAGGAATCGCCCCGCGTCGTCGCGCGAGAGGCCCATCGTCGCTTCGGTCAGCTCGTCCGTGCCGAAGGAGAAAAAGTCCACGCCCGGCGCGAGGTGCCCGGCCAGAAGGGCGGCGCGCGGCAGCTCGATCCTCGCGCCGACCGAGAAGGCCACCGGCACTCTCGCCGCGCGGGCGACCTCCCCCGCCACGCCCTCGATGAGGGCGCGCACCCGATCGAGCTCCGCCCCAGCCATGGCCCGCGGGATCACCATCTCCGGCTGCACGTCGAGCCCCTCCTCGCGAAGTGTCGCCGCCGCCTCGAGAATGGCGCGCACCTGCATGGCATAGAGGGCCGGGAAGGTGACGGCCAGGCGAGCGCCGCGGTGGCCGGTGGCGGGGTTCTTTTCGTGGAGCTCCCTGCTTCGCTGGGCCACCTTCGACGCCTGCATGCCGAGAGAACGTGCCAGCGCCTGGAGGGGCTGCGGCTCGGTCGGCAGGAGCTCGGAGAGCGGCAGATCGAGCAGCCGGATGGCGACCGGCAGCGCGCCCATCTCGCGAAGGACGGCGACGAAGTCCTCCCGCTGGAGCTCGAGCAAGGTGGCGAGGGCCTTCACCCGGCCGCGTGCGTCGTCGGCCAGGATGGCCTCGCGCAGCGCCCGGAGGCGCTTCTCCTCGAAGAACATGTGCTCGGTGCGGCACAGGCCGATGCCCTCGGCGCCGAACGCCCGCGCCACCCGTGCGTCGAGCGCCGTGTCCGCGTTGGCCCGCACCCGCAAGGTCCGTCCCACGTCCGCCCAGGCCATCAGCTCGCCGAGGTCACCGGACAGCTCCGCGCTCACGGTGGGAACGGCCCCCTCGTAGACGCAGCCGCTTGCGCCGTCGAGCGTGATGACGTCGCCCGTGTGGAGCGTGATCGGCTCGCCGGCGCGACCGGTCTGGTCCTGGACGGCGATGGTCATGGTCTGCGACTCGTAGCTCACCGCGATGGCGCTCACCCCGGCGACGCAGGGCTTGCCCATGCCGCGGGCGACCACCGCCCCGTGGCTGGTCATGCCGCCGCGGGCGGTCAGCACCCCGCGCGCCGCGTCGATGCCCCGGATGTCCTCGGGAGACGTCTCGGCGCGCACCAGGATGACGGGCGTCCCGCGGGCCGCGCGTTGTTCCGCCTCCTCCGACGTGAAGACCGCGTGACCGCTGGCCGCGCCGGGGCTGGCCCCCAGGCCGCGCGCGAGCAGCTTCTTCGGCGCCTGCGGGTCGAGGGTGGGACGCAGGAGCTGCTCGAGGCCGGCGGGATCGACGCGTAGCACCGCCTCGTCCCGGGAGATCACCCCCTCCCGGGCCATGTCCACGGCGATGCGCACGGCCGCTCGCGCCGTCCGCTTGGCCGTGCGGCACTGCAACATGAAGAGCTTGCCGTCCTCGATGGTGAACTCGAGATCCTGCACGTCGCGGAAGTGTCGCTCGAGCGTGGCGGCGATACGATCGAGCTCGCGGTAGGCCTCGGGCATGCGCGCCTCCAGCGATTCGTCGGGGCGGGCGCCGCCGCGCGCCCCGGCGCGGAGCGGCAGCGGCGTGCGAATGCCGGCGACCACGTCCTCGCCCTGGGCCTCGGGGAGCCACTCGCCGTAGAGCCTCCTCTCTCCGGTCGAGGGGTCGCGGGTGAAGGCGACGCCGGTGGCGCTGTTCGGCCCGAGGTTGCCGAAGACCATCGCCTGCACGTTGCACGCGGTGCCCCAGTCGTCGGGGATGTCGTGCATCCGCCGGTAGACGACGGCGCGATGGTTTTCCCACGAACGAAACACCGCCTCGATGGCCTGCCAGAGCTGAACCTGCGGATCGCTCGGGAAGTCGCTGCCCGTCCCTTTCTTCACGATGGCCTTGAAGGTCGCCACCAGGGCCACCAGCTCCTGCGCAGGAAGGTCCGAGTCCGGCACCATCCGCTTCAGCTCCTGCGTGTTCCAGCGGGTGCCGTCGAGCCCCCGGGCGGCGGCGACGCGCGCACGGGCTTGGTCGAGGGCGCGATCGAAAGGCTCCCGTGGCAGGCCGAGCGCGATCGTCGCGTGCATGGAGACGAAGCGGCGATAGGCGTCGAAGGCGAGGTGGGCGCTGGTCTTTCCCGCGAGGCCCTCGGCCACGGCGTCGTTCAGTCCCAGGTCGAGAATGGTGTCCATCATCCCGGGCATGGAAACGCGGGAGCCCGAGCGCACGCTCACCAGCAGCGGGGCCGCCGCATCGCCCAGGCGCGCCGCCGTGGACCTCTCCAGGCGCGCCAGGGCAGCCGCCACCTCGCCGCGTACGGGGTCCGGGGTCGACCTCGTTCGCAGGTACGCGTTGCAGACGCCCGTGCCGATGGTGAAGCCGGGCGGGACGGGCAGCGCCAGCGAGGTCATCTCGGCCAGCCCGGCCCCCTTGCCGCCGAGAACGTCACGCCGCTTCGGATCGCCTTCCGCCCGGCCCTCGCCGAAGAAGAACACGCTCTCTCCCATACGCCGTCTCGTCCTAACGGGGGGGCGTCCGGCGTGCAAGCGGTCCCGCGGCTGCAGGAGCCGGCGGAGCCCTATCCCAACTTGGAGAAGTCGGCGATGCGCAGCATGGACTGCGCGCCGTGGGCCAGCGTCTCCAGGCGGATCGGAGTCAGCCGATCGCTGGGATCGTTGACCAGGGTCTCGAGGAAGATGCGATCGAGCTTCGTGGCGATCTCGCTCATGGCCATCAGGGCGGAGCGCATGGCCTGCTCGCTGGTGAGGCCGACCGCGGTCTCGTTGAGATCGTGGACCAGCTTCTGGATGACGACGTCGTCCGTCTTTGAGCTCTCCTTGAACTCGTACGCCATGTGCAATTCTGGCCGCGCCTCACGGCTGATGCCCGACAGGCGCTTGGCGACGGTCTTGGCCTTGGCCAGCCAGGGCTCCTTGGCGTCGACCACGGCTTGTAGCGCCAGTGCGCGCCCCAGCACCGCGCCGGCATTCTTCAGCGCGGCCTCGGCGGTCCCCTCCAGCACCGCGTCGGCGACCTGGTGGCTGGTGGCTGCCGCGATGAGGCCGCGCAGGCGTTCGGTGGCAAACTGCTCGATCTTGGCCACTGTCTCGACCCGCGACAGGTCGAGCTTCTTCCCGTCGTCGACCAGCCCGTCGTAGGCCAGGCCCACCAGCTCGGTGAAGGCCAGCGCGTAGCCGCGGTCGAGCAGCGTGCGCAGCGCACCGATGCAGGAGCGGCGCAGGGCGAAGGGATCGGCGGCGCCGGTGGGGGCGAGGCCCACGGCGAAGCAGCCGGCCAGGGTGTCGAGGCGGTCGGCAAGCGCGACGACGGCGGAGACGTCGTCCGGGGCCACGTCGTCCTGGGCCCCCACCGGCCTGTAGTGATCGCGGAGGGCGTCGGCCACCTCGCGCGGCTCGCCCTGGGCCAGCGCGTAGGCGCGCCCCATGGCGCCCTGAAGCTCCGGGAACTCCCCCACCATGAGGGACACCAGGTCGCACTTGCAGAGCCGCGCCGCGCGCGCGACGGCGGCCCGGCGCATGTCGTCGAGGGAGAGAAGGTCGGCGATGCGCGCGGCCAGGCGCTCCATGCGCCCGGCCTTTTCCTTCACCGTGCCCAGGCGGTTGTGAAAGACGATCCCGCCGAGCTTTGCGTAGCGCGCCTCCAGCGGGTGCTTCAGGTCCTCCTCCCAGAAGAAGCGCGCGTCGGCCAGGCGCGCGCGCATGACCCGGTCGGTCCCCTTCACGATGAGGTCGGGCCGCCGGGCGGTGTTGACCACGGCCAGGTAGCTCGGCAAGAGCTCGTCCGCCGAGGTCTGCACGCAGAAGTAGCGCTGGTGGCCGCGCGCCACGGCGCGGATGACCGCCGCGGGGAGGGCGAGAAAAGCGCGGTCGAACGTGCCGGTGACCACCTGCGGCTCCTCCACCAGCGAGGCGTTCTCGTCCACCAGCATCGGCTCGGTGTCGTAGGTGCCACCGGCCGCCCGCGCCGCGACGTCGACACGCTCCATCATCGAGCGCACGCGCTCTTCCCGGTCGACGAGCACGTGCCGCTCGCGGAGCTCCGCCACGTAGGCGTCGGCGTTCTTCACCTCGAACGTCGCCGGCGACAGAAAGCGGTGACCCCGCGAGGTGCGCCCGGCCTGGGCCCCGGCGAAGGACATGGCCACCACCTCGTCGCCCAGCAGCGCCACCAGCCACTGGACGGGCCGTCCGAAGGTGACGTCGAGGTCGCCCCAGCGCATCGACTTGCGAAACGGGATGGCGGCGGCGACGCGCTCCAGCGCGCTCCCCAGGAGCTCCCCCGCGGGCCGTCCGTTCTCGATGCGGCGGCCGACCACGTAGCGCCCCGCCTTCTGCTTCGGGCCGGCCTGCTTCTCGGCGACGACCAGCGAGGCGACGCTGCACCCCAGCTTGGCGGCGAACGCCTCCGCCGCCTTGGTGGGCTTGCCGTCACGGAAGGCTGCGCTCTCCGGCGGCCCGATGACCTCCTCGTCGAGATCGAGCTGCCGCGTGGCCACCCCGTGCACGATGACCGAGAGACGCCGGGGCGTTCCCAGCGCGCGCACCTCACCGTGCGAAAGTCGCACCTTGGCCAGCTCGTCGGCGACGATCTTGGGGAGCGCGGTGAGCGCCGCGTCGACGAAGGAGGAGGGAAGCTCCTCGGCGCCGATCTCGAGAAGCAGGGGCAGGGAAGCGGGCATCGGGGAGCGAAGGATTTAGCCTAAGCTTGACCGCGGTGCAGTACCTGTTCGAGCCCATCGGCCTGGTGCGCTCTCCCTTCGTCGAGCGCGCCGAGGCCCCGCGCCAGGCCGCAGCCGCGCGGGACGCGGCCGGGACCATCGAGCTCTTTGCCGGCAAGGGGTTCGACGACGCGCTGCAGGGCCTGGATGCGTGGGAGTACGCGTGGGTGGTCTTCGTCTTCCACCGCAACGTCGAGGACGGCCGCGGCTGGAAGCCCAAGGTGCAGCCGCCGCGCGCGCCGGCCAAGGTCGGCGTCCTCGCCACGCGCTCGCCGCATCGCCCCAATCCCATCGGCATGAGCGTGGTGAAGATCGAGCGCGTCGAGGGCCTGGCCGTGCACGTGCGGGCTCTCGATCTCCTCGACGGGACGCCGGTGCTCGACCTCAAGCCCTACGTCGCCTACGCCGACGCCTACCCGGACGCCCGGAGCGGATGGCTGGCGGTGCCAGACCCGCGACCGGACTGGGAGGTGGCGTTCTCGGGCGATGCGCTCGAACAGCTCGCGTGGCTGGGGGAGCGCGGCCTCGATCTTCGCGCGCGCATCGAATCGGTGCTGGCGCTGGGGCCGCAGCCGCACGCCTATCGCCGCATCCGCAAGCACGGCGCCGGGATGCGCCTGGCGCTGAAGGAGTGGCGCGCGGACTTCGACGTCGACGAGACCCGCATCGTGGTCCGCGGGCTGCGCAGCGGGTACCGCGCGCGGCAGCTGGCGTCCGACCCGGCGCTGGCGCTCCATCGCGAATACGAGGCGACGTTCGGGTAGCTCAGCGCCTCATCAGGCCGAGGAGCGCGAAGAAGGCGATGACGCAAAAGACCCCGACGGTCACGGCGAAGAGGGCGTTCTTGTGCGCGCGCCGCCGGCGCACCTCGCCCAGATGAGCCATCTCGCGCGCACCCTCGCCCTCCGCCAGCCGGGACGCCGTTTCCCCCGGGCCGATGCCGCGGTAGCCGTCCATCGGTCCCTGCGCGGTGTGCAGCGCACGCAATTGACGCTCTTCTTGCTCCAGGCCGAGATCGGGCATTCGCGCCGCCAGCCCTCCCACCAGCAACGCGATCTCGCTGACCTCGGCGGGCTCGATCAGCACCCCTCCCTTGCGGAACTCCACCTGGCCCGCGGCGATGTGCAGCTCGCACGGCAAAAGGGCGCGCAGCGTCGAGCGGGTGGGCGCGTCGAGGAGAGCGCGCGCGGTGTGCGCCGGTGCCGCCTCGACCACGAAAGCGCCGTCGAAGACGGGCTCGCCCACGATGACGTCGACCTCTTCCCCGCGCCTCACCAGCTCCTTGTCGCGCGCGCTCTCCGGTTTGAGGTGCAGCTCCAGCGTTGCCGCGCCAGGCGGGAGCGGGGCGCTCGCCTTGGTGTAGCCGTTGCCGCGCTTGTTGCCGCTCACCGTGACGTACCGCACGAGCCGCCCGTGGATGGTGCCCACCGCCCCGTCGACGCCGGCGATGCGGGCGTCGATGGCCCCAGCGAGCATCATCCCACGGCGTATGGCGGCGAGCTGCCTCCAGCGATAGAAAGCCAGCCCGGCGAAGAGCACGCCGAAGAAGACCACGCCGAAGAAGCCCGCGCCCGAATCGGACGAGCCGGAAACGCTCATGTCAGGGCCCCGTGCGGCAGAGGGTACACCGAGCCGGAGGGTCGCGCCGATTTCGAACCGGCCGCTGTCGATCCCGCCCCCGGCCGGGTTTCGACATAGCGGGTCAATCCCCGAACAGATCGAGCGTCCTCCGGTCCGCCGAGGCGCGGCGCGCTCTCGTCTGACCCCACTGTCGCAAGGCCTGGATCTTCTCCTCGTAGAGGGTGGCCAGCGGGACGAGCTCGCGCGCGGCCGCACGCAGGTGCTCGTCGGTCAGCTCGAGCCGCTCGGCGTAGGCGCGAAAGAGCGCGCTCGACACCATCTGCTCGATCTCCGCGCCGGACCAGTGCTCGAGATCCTTGGTGAGCTCGTCGACCGGATAGTGGCTCGCGTCGCGACCGCGACGGCTCAGGTGAACGGCGAGGATCTGCGAGCGCTCCTTGGTCGACGGGAGATCGACGAAGAACACCTCGTCGAAGCGGCCGCGTCGCGCCAGCTCGGGGGGCAGCCGCTCGACGTCGTTGGCGGTGGCGGCGACGAAGACGGGGGCGCGTCGCTCCTGGAGCCAGGTGAGGAAGGCCCCGAACACGCGGGCCTGTCGCGCGTCGGAGGCGTCGGCGCCGAGCCCCTTCTCGATCTCGTCGACCCAGAGCACCACCGGCGCCACCGCCTCGACTGCGCGCGTCGCCTCGTGCACGGCGTGCTCCGGGGACGTCGCAGCGAAGAGCTCGGCGAAGTCGAGGCGCACCAGGGGCAGGCCGAGGACGCGGGCGGTGGCCTTGCTGACCAGCGACTTGCCGCAGCCTTGCACGCCGCACACCAGCATTCCGCGCGGCTCGGAGAGGCCGAAGTCGCGGGCCCCGACATCGAAGGCCAGGACCCGCGCACGCAGCCAGGTCTTGATGACCTCCAGCCCTCCCACCTCGTCCAGCGTCACCTCCGCCTCGACCAGCTCGAGGCAGGCGCTGCGCCGCAGCGCGCCCTTCTTCTCCGCGATGACGCGCCGCAGAGCCTCCCCCGCATCGGTGACCGAGCGCGCCAGGCGAAAGGCCCGGGTGGCCTCGTCGAGCGTGAGCCCCAGCGCGGCGCGCACGAAGGCCTCGCGCGGCCAGCGCGTGTCCAGCCGGTCGGTGTCGAGCAGCGCGTCGAGCAGCTTCGCGTCGGGCAGGGGCAGCGTCAGGACGCGCGCGTCGCGATCCAGCTCGGGGGGAAGCGTGGCGGCCGGCGTGATGAGCACCAGCGGGAAGTCGCGCTTCGTGGCGGCGAGATCGCGAAGCGCACGCACCACCCTCGCGTCCGAAAGCCACGGATGCACGTCCAGCATGATGCGGGCCACCCCGGTCTCGCCCACGCGACTGGCCGCCTCGATGGCAGCGAGGGCGCTCGGCACCGTGGCGTCGTCGCTCCAGCCGCGTGTCGCCGTCCACTCCACGAGGCGTGCGCCGCGCAGCGCCTGTCCGACCAGCCCGACCGCCCGCCGCTCCTCGTGGGTGACCACGCACACGATGGGCACGCCGGCCTCTGCCGCCGCGCGGAGCTCGCCTACGAAGGAAGCGCTCATCGCCGCCTCGCTCAGCCCTCGGCCGTCACGCGCAGCACTTCCTCGAAGCTCGTCTGGCCGCGCGCCAGCTTCTTGATGGCCGCCTCCCGCAGCGTCAGGAGGCCGTCGTGACGTGCCTGCTTGGTGATCTCCTTGGCGCTGGACTTGGCGATGACGAGCTTGCGAATCTTGTCGTCGATCTCCAGCACCTCGAAGACCCCGGTGCGCCCGAGGAGCCCGGTGGAGCGGCACTGCACGCACCCCTCGCCGAAGGCCACCATCAGCTCCGGGTCCTGTCCCTGCGCGCGCAGCTCGTGCACGTCGAGCCCCAGCAGCGTCATCTGATCGGGGGTGAGAAACGTCTCCACGCGGCACTGCGCGCAGACCGTGCGTACCAGGCGCTGGGCGAGAACGCCGACCAGCGTCGAGGCCAGGACGAAGGGGTCGACGCCCAGCTCCAGCAAGCGGGTGATGGCCGTGGCCGCGTCGTTGGTGTGCAGCGTGGCGAGGACCATGTGGCCGGTGAGGGCGGCCTGGAGGGCGATTTCCGCCGTCTCCCCATCGCGCACCTCGCCGACCATGATGATGTCCGGGTCCTGGCGCAGCACGTGGCGTAGCCCTTCGGCGAAGCCCATGCCGATCTTGGTCTGGACGGCGACCTGGTTGAAGCTGTCGACCACGATCTCGATGGGATCTTCGATGGTGACGACGTTCACCTCGGGGGTGGCGATGACGCGGAGCGCGCTGTAGAGCGTCGTGGTCTTGCCGCTGCCGGTCGGCCCGGTGACCAGGATGAGGCCGTGCGGGCGCCCGAGGAACCGCTCCGCGACCTGGAGCTGCTGCTCGAACATCCCCAGCTCCGGTAGATCGTGAAGGAGCGCACCGGGATCGAAGATGCGGAGCACCAGCTTCTCGCCGAAGGCCACGGCGATGGTGGAGACGCGCATCTCCACCTCGCGATCTCCGCGCGCCGTCTTGATGCGTCCGTCTTGCGGGCGGCGCTTCTCGGCGATGTCCAGGCGGGCCAGCGTCTTGATGCGCGAGATGATGGCCGGGTGGACCACCTTGGGGAGCTGGTGCACGTTGTGGAGGACGCCGTCGATGCGCATGCGCACCACCGAGGCGTCGCGTCGCGGCTCGATGTGCACGTCGCTCGCCCGCTGGTCGAGCGCATAGTGAAAGATGTACTCCACGGCGGATACGACGTGGCTGTCGCTGGCCTCGATCTCCTCGACGCGGTTCAGCTTCACGTACCGCTCGAGGTTGCCGATGTCGACGCCGGTGGTGGCCTGCAGCTCGGCGGCGTCGACCGCCCCGCGGAACCCGTAGAAGTCGGTGATGAGCCGCTGGACGTCGCTGGGCGTGGACACCACCAGGCGCGGCTCGCGGCGCACGTGCGTCTGCAGCGCCTCGACCAGCGCGTGGTCCAGAGGATCGGCCACGGCGACGGTCACCGTGCGATCGTCGGCGGCGATGACCAGCGCCCCGTGCCGGCGCGCGAAGGGACGCGAGAGGAGCTTGGGCGCGAGCTTGGCGTCGATCTTCAGCGGATCGAGATCGACGTACGGCAGCCCCACGTGCTGCGCGAGGGCCTGCATGATGATGCGCTCGGTGAGGGGAAAGCGCGGGTCGCCGCCCTGGCCGAGGCCCAGCGAGACCAGCGTCTCGGCCGGGTGCACGCCGTCGGCGCCGCTCGCGCCGCGCTTGCGGGGACCGCTGGTGCGCTGACGCAAGAGGCGCGCGTGTGCGACGTCTCCGCGGGCGATGGCGTCGCGTCTCTGCTCGGTGGTGATGATGCCGCCCTTCTCCAGGACGCCGCACAGGAAGTCGAAGGTCAACGTGGCGCGCGGAGTGACCGCTGCTCGATGGGCGGGGTGGGACGAAGCTCGAGGCATGGGCGGACGGAGGACAGGGTATCACGCGCGTCACAGTCTTCCCGCGTCGCGCGATGTCCTCGATAGAGGGATATTGGTCATGAACGTGAGCCCCCGACGCCTCGCCTCCCGGCTGGCCGATCCCACGCTGGCGGCGTCGCTGTCGCACTTCGTGCGCGCCCGCGTTCCCTCCACGGCCGTGGAGGACATCGTGCAGTCGACGCTCACCGAGGCGCTGGACGCCGAGCGGCATCCCGAGCTGGACGAAGACATCGTCCGCTGGGTGCACGGGATCTGCCGCCACAAGGTGATGGACTGGTTCCGCAGAGCGAGGCGCGAGGTGCCGCACGACCTGGAGGCGGGCGACGACGCGGCGGCGGCGGAGAGCGCGCCGCAGGATGCCCTGGACCTTCTGCGCTGGGCGCAGAAAGAGCTCCCGGAAGGCGAAGAGAACGCGAGGACGCTGGAGTGGATGCTCCGCGAAGGGGAGGGGGAAAAGCTGGAGACCATCGCGGCGGAGGCCAACGTGCCGGCCCCACGCGTGCGCCAGCGCGTGTCCCGGCTGCGGCGCTACTACAAGGCGCGCTGGGCCGCCCAGGTCGCGGCGCTCGCGGCGCTGCTCCTCATCGCCCTCGCCCTCGCCCTCGCGCTCCGCCAGAAGGAGGAGCAGGTGGCGCCCGCGCCGGGGCCGTCGCTCGTTCCGTCGCTCGTGCCGCCGGCTCCGCCCAGCGCGACCGAGTCTTTGCCCCCGGAGAGCCCGGCGCTGGACACGATGCCGGAGACCCCGTCTCCCGTGGCGAGCAGCATGGGCCCGAGCAGCCCGGTGCCGAGCACGACGCCGCCCTCCGGAAGCGCGGCGAAGCCCGACAAGAAGCCGCCGCGCGCCGCGTCGACGACGAGTTTGCCCTCAGGCAAGCCGGCGCCGAACAACCTCCCAGACGGTCACGTTCCCTCCTCGTCGCGCGATAGGTGAGGCAGAAGACGCGAGCAGTCGCCGCGGGCTTCGACGAGGAGGGAAACGATGCTCCGGCGAAAAGACGGCGCCCGCAGGGCGCGTACGATGGCCATGGTGTGCACGGCGGCCGGGATGGCGGCGATGGTCGTCGCTCCCCTGGCGTCGAGAACGGCGGGGGCGGCCGCTCCGGGCACGCCCGCTCCGGTGGCGACGACGATCGCCACGGTGGTGTCGGTGGGTGAGCAACCTGCCGCTCGGCGGCACGTCCCGGAGGCGCCTGCCTGGGTGGAGGCCGAGGCGCCGGCCGGGCGCGCGGTGGTCCGCGGCCACGAAGGCGAGGTGGACGCCGACGCTCCGCGCGTCATCGTGGGCTTTTCTCTGGGCGGGATCGCTGCCGTGCAGATCGCCCAGGACACCACCGGGCAGTACGTCGGCCTGGTGGTCGTGGCGTCGCTGGTGCACCCGGACGCCGCGGCGCTGAAGAAGGCCGGCGTCAAGCGCGTCGTGCTCGCCGCGGGCGACCTCGACATGACCAGCGCGCCGCTCCAGCTGGACGCGCGCAGGATGGCGGCCCAGGGACTCGCGACCCGCTTCGTCAGCCTGGGCAAGTTCGGGCACGGCTATCCGGCGGACATGGAAGACCGGATGCGCGAGCCGATGACCTGGGTAGCGGGCGGCGGGTAGTAAGGGAGCGGCGATCGCCAGATCCGCTATGTTCGGCGCATGACTTCCCCCCTCGATCGCGAGCTCTCCGAGCTTCTCGAGCTCGGCCACCGCATCCTCCGCATGGCCGCCGATCGCGGCGGTCGCAACCTCGTCGCCGAGTGCGTGCTGCGCTCCGGCGCCGAGCTCTCCGCCAAGGTGCGCATGGGGGAGCCGGAGCTCGTCGAGGAGGCGGGCACCCGCTCCGCCGGGCTGCGCGTCATCCAGGACAAGCGCGTGGCGACCACCTCCACCAGCGACCTCACCGAGGCTGGAATCGACCGCTTCGTGTCCGACGCCATCGAGCTCGTGGGCCTCTCGCAGGAGGACCCCTTCGCCGGCCCCGCCGATCCCCGGCTCCTCTGCGACCCCACGGCGCTGCCCGACCTCGACCTCTACGATCCCGCCGGCGGCTCCGTGGACGCGGCGCGCGCCATCGCCATGGCCAAGGAAGGGGAGGCCGCGGCATTCGCCTTCGACCCGCGCATCTCCAACAGCGAGGGAGCGACCTACGGGCGCACCGCCGGGGGCGGGGCCATCGTCCTGTCGAGCGGCTTCCGCGCCAGCTACAAGGGCTCGTACCAGTCTCTCAGCGTGGTCCCGGTCGCCGCGGACGAGGGCGGCAAGAACCGTCGTGGCTACCACTGGACGGCGCGCCGCCACCTGGCCGAGCTCGATCCCCCCGCCGAGGTCGGACGCGAGGCGGCGCGCCGCACATTGCGCAAGCTCGGAGCGCGCACCGTGTCGACCTGCGAGGTCCCGGTGGTCTTCGATCCGGACGCGGCGCGCTCCATCCTGGGCATGCTCGCCGGCTGCGTCATGGGCAGCGCCATCTGGCGCAAGTCGAGCTACCTGGTCGGCCGCGAGGGGACGCGCGTGGCCAGCGACCTGGTGACCGTGGTGGACGATCCGCTCATCGCGCGCGCTCCGGGCTCTCGGCCCTTCGACGGCGAGGGCATCGCCAGCCGCAAGAACCTGGTCGTCGAGAAGGGGATGCTCCGCACTTACCTCTGCGACAGCTATTCGGCCCGCAAGCTCGGACGCGAGACCACCGCCAGCGCCGCGCGCGGCGGGGGCGCGGGGGTCGGGGCGGGGACGTCGAACTTCGTGCTCCAGCCGGGCACGGACTCGAACCAGGCCATCGTGAAGGCGACTGCGCGCGGGCTCTACGTCGTCGAGATGATGGGCTTCGGTTTCAACGCGGTGACGGGGGACTTCTCGCGCGGCGCGGCGGGGTTCTGGATCGAGAACGGCGAGCTCGCCTACCCGGTGAGCGAGGTCACCATCTCGCTCAACGTGGACGACCTGTGGCAGCGCATCGACGCCATCGGCAACGATCTCGACCTTCGTACGGCCACGGCAGCGCCGACCCTGCGCGTGGCGAAGATGACCGTCGCCGGCGGCGCCGGGGACTGAAGAGCGTCGTGACGCCCGACGAGATCAAGGCGCTCCGCAAGGAGCTTGGTTGCACGGCCAAGGAGCTCGCCGGAGCGCTCGATGTGGACCAGGCGACGGTGCTGGCCTGGGAAAAGGCAGAGCTTTTTCCGACCAAGGCGTACGTCGAGGGCATGAACGTCCTCCGCGCCAAAGGGCCCGGTTCCATCCCCCGGCGTTCCAAAGGCGGGGATCCCGTCAAGTCGCTCGCGGATCCCCTGGTCTGGGAGCTTCTGCGCAAGATCGCTGCGCACAAGAAGCTGCGCGACGAGGTGGCCAAGCTCGCGGCCAAGTACCCGGATCCCGCCGGTGACTGAGTCTCAGCCAGGCCCCGGCGTGCCTTCTTCGCCGCCTGTACCGGTCGGCGTCTCCGGCGGCGGAAGGGTGTCGTGTTCGGCGGGGGGCTTCATCGTGTCGCCGCGCGGACCGCTGGTATCGGCGGGACCGGCCCCCTCCGGCAGCACGTCGCCCAGCTCGGCCTCGGCCGTCCGGCGTGACTCCTCCGAGAGCTCCGTGAACTCCTTGAGGGTGGGGAGGTCCTTCAGTGACTTGAGCCCGAAGAACTCCAGAAACTGCGTGGTCGTTCCGTAAAGGAGCGGTCGCCCGGGCTCGTCTTTCTTGCCGAGGATGCGCACCAGATCGCGCTCCAGGAGGAGCTTGAGCGTCGCCCCGCTGTCGACGCCGCGAATGTCGTCGACCTCGGGGCGCGTGATGGGCTGCCGGTAGGCGGCGATGGCCAGCGTCTCCACTTGCGCGCGCGAGAGCCGAACCGGCTTCTCGTTGGACATCTCGCGAACGAAAGGCGCGTACTCGACGCTGGTCCGGAAGAGCCAGCCTCCCGCCACCTCGTCCAGGACCACGCCGCGCTCGGCGTACGTCCCTTTCAGCTCGGCCAGCAGCTCGCGCACGTGCTTGACCGGCGCCGATGCGAGGCGTGCCAGCTCACCCGACGTGACCGGTTTGTCGCTGGCAAAGACCAGTGCCTCCAGGAGGCCCCGCAGGTGTGCCCTCGAGAGCTCGCGCGCCTCCTCGACGCCGGCAGCCTGGTCCGCGGCGTCGACCCGCGCGGCGTCGGCCGGGAGTTCGTCGACCCGCGCGGTGTCATCGAACGGCGCGTCGTCGACCGTACGGCCGTCGTTGGCCGTTGGGGCCTCCTCCAGGTCGCTCTTCGGGCTCGCTGTGGACGGCTCTTCCCACGCCGAGCCCCCCACCGCCGTCTCCGGCGCCGTCTCGTGAGAGCGCACCTCGTCGTCCGCGGATGGCGGAATGCTCCCGGAGGGAGCGGTGATGTCGAAGGGCTCGCGCTTGTTTCGCGTCACGGATGGGGCTCCTCGTCGACGGCCTTTTCGCCCTCGCCGGTGCCCTCGTACTCGCGGGACGCGGCGAGCTCCACATAGATCGGACCGAGCGGCTCGGCCTGGAGGAGGCGGGTCATGCGCAGCTTGGTCATCTCCAGCAGGGCCAGGAAGGTGATGACGAGCTCGAACTTCGACCCGAGCCCTTGGAACAAGTCCTCGAAGGTCAGACGCTTGCGCGAGGAGAGCAGATCGCTCAGCTCGGCGATGCGATCGGAGAGGCTGATGCGGTCGGCTACGACGTCGTGCGACAGCTTGATCTTGCTGCGGTCGAGGACGCGCTGAAAGGCGTCGACCAGGGCAAAAATGGGGACGTCGGCCAGGGGGGCGAGGCCGCGGCCGGAGGCTTCCTGGATCGGGGCCCCGCGCAGAAAAACGTCGCGTCCGGCCACGCCGCGCGCCGCCAGCTGCTCGCCGGCGTCCTTGTACTTCTGGTACTCGAGCAGCCGGTGGATGAGCGCCTCGCGCGGGTCGATCTCGTCTTCCGCAATCTCGTCGTCCTCCTGCCCCGGAGGGGGCGCGGGGAGGAGCATCTTGCTCTTGATGTGCGCGAGGGTGGCCGCCATCACCAGGTACTCCGCGGCCACGTCGAGCTGCATCAGCTGCATGAGCGAGAGGTACGCGAGATATTTTTCCGTCACGAAGGAGATGGGAATGTCGAGGATGTCCAGCTCGTGCTTCTGGCAGAGATGCAGGAGCAGATCGAGCGGTCCCTCGAAGTGCGGAAGCTGCAGCGACCAGGCGGCAGCCCCTGGGTCGAAAGTGTCTCCGTCGGCGCTCATGAAGAGATGGAGGCTGCACCTTAGGCAAAGCGAGGCTCCCCGCACAGTCGCACAGTCGCCGGGGACCCTCCGGCCCCGTCCTCGAATTCATGACGGAGCGCGTCGACCTCGGCGGCCGGCGCGGAGGTACGGTCGCGTTCGCCGGCACCCGGCCCGGTGGCCGGACCTGCCGGGCGCGACGACCGGGGCGTCGGGTCGCGGAGCCGCCGGCGGCCGTGGGTCGAAACGTCCGCCATCCCACCCCGACGTGCGCGGCCACCCCGCCTGGAGCTAGCATGATTGCCGTGACCCAAGCCGCGGAGGCCGCGACGCCGAAGACCTGCCCGTCGTGCGCGATGCGCTACCCCGCCGACGCACTCTTCTGTTCGCTCGACGGCTCGCCGCTGACCACCTCGCCGGGCGCCGTCGCTGCGGCCGCCGCCACCGATCCCTACGTGGGGCGGGAGATTCTCGGCCATATCGAGATCCGCCAGCTGGTGGGGATCGGCGCCATGGGACGCGTCTACCGCGCCTTCCAGAAGGGCATCGATCGCGACGTCGCGGTGAAGATCCTGCATCGCGAGCTCTCCGCCAACCACATGCTGGTCGCGCGCTTCCATCGCGAGGCCAGGGTGGCCTCCCGCTTGGCGCACCCCAACGTCGTCCACGTGCTGCTCACCGGGCAATTGCCGGACGGGGCGCTCTACATCGTCATGGAGTACCTGGACGGGTTGTCGTTGCAGAGCGCCGTCGCCGCGGTAGGCGGAGCGATGCCGCTGCCGCGCGCGCTTCACATCGCCCTCCAGCTCTGCGACGCCGCGGGGGAAGCCCACGTGCAGGGCGTCGTCCATCGCGATCTCAAGCCGGAGAACGTCATGCTGGTGACGCGGGGCGAGGACGCCGATTGCGTAAAGGTGCTCGACTTCGGTATCGCGCGCCTCAATTGGGGCGAGCAGTCCATGGCCACGGCGGCGGGCCTCATCTTCGG
>Ga0302326_10004620_pt1 | contig 31782 bp, 29 predicted proteins | sample Palsa_T0_3_FD_202264 | JGI IMG/M metagenome (GOLD analysis project Ga0302326, IMG submission 202264) | Peat permafrost microbial communities from Stordalen Mire near Abisko, Sweden - Palsa_T0_3 | ecosystem: Environmental > Terrestrial > Soil > Palsa > Peat permafrost | place: Sweden: Abisko...
GCCGGCGAGCGTCCGCTGCTTGCGCTCATCGAACACTTGCAGAACAAGCGACCGCTCGATCGGTTGGTGCGCACGTATACGCGCGAGCATCACTACGTCGACTTCAAAGAGCCCGATATCGCTTTCTCCGAAAGCGGCACGCCCACCTACGCCGGCCTGCCGCTGCAGGACTATCTGTCACTGCTGGACATGCTCAACCCCATGCACCGTCTCTGGTCGGACGGCCGCTGGAACAAGCTGACGGTTGCACACGGCTGCTATTGGAAGAAATGCAGCTTCTGCGATGTAGACCTCGACTACATTTCGCGCTATGACGTGGCGACTACCGACGCGCTGATTGGTCGAATCGAATCGCTGATTCGCGAGACCGGACAAACTGGATTTCACTTCGTCGACGAAGCCGCGCCGCCCAAGGCGCTCAAATCGCTTGCAAGCGCACTGCTGCATCGGAAACTGGAGATCTCGTGGTGGGGCAACATCCGTTTCGAGAAATCATTCGATGCCGGCCTTTGCCGGCTACTGGCCGAAAGCGGCTGCATCGCCGTCACGGGCGGATTGGAAGTGGCTTCGGATCGCCTGCTAAAACTCATGAAGAAAGGCGTCTCGATCGAGCAAGTGGCCCGGGTCACACGTGCCTTCTCTGACGCGGGAATCCTCGTACACGCCTATCTGATGTACGGCTTCCCCACTCAAACCGCGCAAGACACCGTCGACGCCCTGGAATACGTTCGCCAATTGTTCGCGGCCGGCTGCATACAGTCGGGTTTCTTCCATCGCTTCACCTGCACCGTGCATTCGCCGGTCGGGAAACATCCAGAACAGTACGGCGTGACGCTGTTTCCGCCGCCCCAAACCACATTCGCCAATAATGACATCAATTTCACGGACGTTACCGGCGTCGACCACGACGTGTTTGGCGCGGCGCTCAAGAAGGCGCTTTACAATTACATGCACGGCGTAGGACTCGATATCGACGTGCACGAGTGGTTCGGGCAACACGCGGCTGTTCGAGGCGTCGGCAGAGGGGCCCGCCGCCGCGCGGCCGACGCCGTGCCGCGTACAACGGTGCCGCCGAACCTGATCGAGCGAGCGCTCGCCTGAACGCGCCCGCATGCTCATCGCCTTCAACAAGCCCTTCGGTGTCGCCTGTAAATTCAGCCCGGAGCCGGGCCGCAAGACCCTGGCGGATTATATCGACGTAAGAAGCGTCTATCCCGCCGGCCGCCTCGATACCGACAGCGAGGGCCTGATGCTGCTCACCGACGACGGCATCTTGCAAGCACGCGTTGCGGAGCCGAAGCATCATATAACGAAGGTGTATTGGGCGCAGGTGGAAGGCTCTCCGTCTCCAACGGCACTCGATCAGCTGCGTAAAGGCGTGAATCTCGGCGACTTCACGACGCGGCCGGCGGATGCGAATCTCATGGAGGAACCTCACGAACTGTGGCCGCGCAATCCGCCGATCCGCTATCGCGCGAAAATTCCGACGGCGTGGATAACGCTCGCGATAAGTGAAGGAAAGAACCGCCAGGTGCGTCGCATGACCGCGAAGGTGGGGTTACCGACGCTCCGTCTGATACGCGCAGCCATCGGCAAGGTAAGCATAGAAGGACTGGCGCCGGGTACGTGGCGCGAGGTCGGCCCGGATGCCCCGTGGAGCGGCTAGCGATGGACCGCCCGTATCTTCGGATATCCACGTAGTGAAGCTGCGCCCAGCGTCTCCCATTAATCGGACGCTCTGACTTCGCCCCCTACTTGAAGAGACCGGCTCAGTGGCCGAAATATTCCCGGCATTGCCGCCAGCGGGGCGGGTTGCGCGACGAAGCCGCACGGCTGGCGGCGATTGCGGGAATAAAGTGCGCATTGCATGTGTCTTTCATTGAGGAACTCTCAAGCTCGTTACGGTCACTAATTTGGCGGTGACGAGAGTTCTTTGGCTCAAACCCCACAATTGCCGCAAGAGGTAGCTATGAGCATTCTTTCACTCAGCGCAATCACGAATACCCGACTCAAGATACCGGGTGCGGAACCCTGGCATGCGGACCCACACGATCCAGCCGTAACCGTGATGACGGACTTTCGCGAGCACGCCTCGGTAACGATCACCGAGTCGGCCAAGATCGATGCGGCGCTGGAGCACATGAAGCACACCGGTGTGCGCTCAGCGTTCGCAATCGATGATCAGAACCGGGTCGTCGTCGGGATGATCACGGCCTACGACATAACCGGTGAGAAACCGATGCAGTACATGCAGTCGGCGGGAATACCACGCCGCGAAGTGCTGGTCTGTGACATCATGCTCACGCTCTCGGAGTTACGCGTTGTGGATATCAAACAGATCGAACGCGCCACCGTTGCCGACGTGTCCAATCTGTTCGGTGAATGGCCATTGACCCACGTACCGGTCATGGAGACAAACGAAGACGGCGAGCGACGCCTGCGAGGCTTGCTGTCGGCGGCAAAGGTTAAACGCTTGTTGTCGGCGCCCGGCAACCAGCACGGTCACAAGACAAGGTCTGGTTCACAGGTCGTCAGTAACTAAGTGGCACGTCGGCATCACGCCGCAGCAACTCTGTGTGACCCGAGCTTGGCGGCCTCGAGCACCGCATCGAGCCGCCGCTCCACATCCGGCGTCGCCGGCATCATCGGCAGGCGATGATAGTTGCCCGGAAGAATGCCGAGCTTTTTCGCCATGTACTTGATGGGAATCGGATTCGTATCGAAAAACACTGAGCGGTTGAGCTCGAACAGCTCGAAGTGCAGCCGACGTCCCTCCGCCATGTTGCCGGCGGCGACCGCGGTGTACATATCGGCTACCTGGCACGGCGCGATATTGCTGACTGCGTTGACCATGCCGCAGGCACCCATGGCCATCATCGGGAAGCTCAACTCCTCTAGTCCGACGAAGATACGGAATTCGAAACCGAATCGTGCCAGCGCCTCTGTCACGAGCCCGAGCTCCGGCGCCGCGTGCTTCATCCCCACAAAGTGCGGCGTCGCTGCGGCGATTTGCTCCAGCGTTTCCAAAGTGACGGTCACGGAAGCGCGGCCCGGAATGTGATACATGAGTATCGGCAGATCGGTGCGGCGACCAAGATCGTTGTAATACGCCGCAAGCCCGCGCTGTGGTGGCCGGATGTAGTACGGCGTGACTATCATCAGGGCGTCGGCCCGGTGCTTCGTGGCATGGTCCGTCAGTTCCACGGTCTCGGCGTGGCTTTGAGAGCCGGTGGCGGCCACCACCGGCACCCTGCCCTTGGCGACACGCAACGCCGCCTCCAACAGGCTCTGCCGTTCCCCAACAGTCAGCACGCTCGGCTCCGCAGAGGTGCCGTTGACCACAATGCCGTGGCTTCCTCCTTGAATTTGCAAGTCGACCAGCCGCTCGTAGGTGGCATAGTCCACGTCGCCGTTTTTCAGAAACGGCGTGATGACGGGCGGATAGGAGCCTTTGAGGAACTGCGGCGGGAGAGGGATCATGATTACCCCTTTACTGTCTTGCGGTTGGTTTCAAAACCGGATTGAGTGCCGAGCAGAACCGCCTCTTCCTTCAAGCTTTCCTGCCAAAGCAGTGACTCCATCAATATGTTCAGAGGCTGATCCTGGACGGTGATTTCGTACACTCTTTCATCGTACGAGGCATGGTTGTGCACGGCCCAGCCCGGTGCGGAGAGCATCAGATCACCAGCCTTCCATTCGTAGATGTTTCCGGCCACCGAACTGCGGCCGCGGCCGCCAAAATAATAATTGATTGCAGCGGAGACGTGCCGGTGAGGGCGATCGATGATCTTCGGCGGCCGGATGGTGATCGTGGCGAAGAAATTGGGGGTGGTGCCGTTGGTGCGACCGGTGATAGGGTTATAGAGAAGGTACAGGCGGCGGCCGGCGTATTCCTGCCCGAGGCCTTCCAACTTCTCGAGTTCCGCCCTGACGCGCTCCCACGGCCAGAACAGCGGCTTCGATTCAACCGCGGGCGGATTGATTAGCAACTCATAGGGCATGAGCATTTCACCGTGATCGCCGATCTGAAATGTTCCATAAGGACTGCTGGCACGAGGATCTGCGGCTTCCCTCGGCTTCTCATGCGCAATCACGCCTAAAGGCGGATTCGCTTCCCACAGATAGACCTGCATGAATTGCAGGATAGGGGCGTTGCTATAGGTGAGGCAGGCTTGCAGGCCGGTCCCGTTATTGCCGCGCCAGTAAGGAACGTAGGACGGTGTGTTCCAGGTGTCGTAACGCCCGAATTCGATGTGCCGTCCGGCGGTCACTGCATAACCGCCGCCGCGAATGCAAAAGTTCACTTCCGTGGCGTTGTGGCGAAATGACTCGGTCTTCTCCCCGGGCTTGAGCACGCTGAGACTCACCTGAATTCCAGGCGCGAGACCGGGCGCCATCGCCGCAGCGCTTGGATGGACGATCAGTGACGTGCGACGGCCGTTCGCCGGCGCCGGCAAGGAGGCCAAGCGCTCGATCTCCGCATCGATCTGCTCGGCCGTAATGATCACCGGCGCCCAAGGTACATTTGGCGCCGGCGACATCCCTGTGCGGTCGATGAGGCTGGGCGACCCTTCAGGAAAGGTCATACGTATATCTTTCATCGCATTAACTCCGATAGTCCGTTCTTATTCAGTCGCGGTGGAATGCGGCGCGGCGCTTCGATCTGGCGGCCTCTCCCCTGAGCCAGCGCCAGACGATGAATCTCGATGCCTAGCGCCATGTCGGAAACCCCCATGCCCATGGCCTTGAACACCGAGAGGTCGCAGCCGGGCAATCGGCCGCGTCCCTCGGCAATCAATTGACTTAAGGGCTTTACAGGCCGCCAATCGTTGCCATAAAACGCGGCAAATTCCTTGGAGAGCCGACGAGCGGCTTCCGGATCGTCTGCGCAGACCAAGCCTGCGCGCGGCAAAATGTCCGCAGCGAACTCTTCCCGTTCCGGTGTAATCGCACCGATAGCGTTGATATGTGTCTCGGAGCGTGCCATGGCGCTGGTGAAGAAGGCTTCCCGCGCTCGGGTCGCGAGCGTGACAATGCTCGCGCCAGCCGTCGCTTCCGCAACCGTGGAGGCAGGAACCACCGTGAAGGGAAACCCCAGGGCCTTCAAAGCCTCGACACAACCGTTCCGGCGCTGCACGTCTCGGCCAAACACGCGCACCGCCTTCAGTTCGCGCACGGCGGCCACGGCGGCCACTTGCGCCAAGGCCTGCTTGCCGGTTCCTATCATTGCCAGCACGTCGGCATCCGGACGAGCCATCCATCGAGTAGCTACCCCAGACATGCCGCCGGTGCGCAATTGACCCAATGCAAACGCCTCGATGATGGCGACCAGTTCCCCGGTGGCCGCCGCCCAGATGATGAGTAAAGGCGTCGCGCCGCCTTGCGTATGCGCCCAGCTTTTGGTTCCAACGAATCCAGCGCCCTCAAAGGTGGCACCGATGGCGTGAAGGGTGTCGCCCTCCCCCCAGGTGACATGGGCCTTGCTCATATTCCGTGCCGTACCGGCGGACTCGAGTTTCAGTCCCGCCTCGAGCGCATCGATGGCTTGCCGCAGATCCATGAGATCCACGACATCGGCTTCGGTGATCCAGCGAGCCCCGCTACTCATCCGCCAAATCCGTCTTCGAAGATGGAAGGAACCGGCGGCGCCAGCCCCAAGGTATTGACGATCAGGGCATGGGTCACATAGCGGCCGACGACCATGAGCACCGCGACCGCGGACTCCTGACCAATCTCGGCCACCGCCTCTTCGAACAGAACTGCCGCGCCCCTACCCCGAGTCTCGAGAATGCGCAGAACGAGCCGCTGCATCCGCCGCTCCTCGGGCTTCAGAATCGAAGGCTCATCGGGCTCGAGACGATTGATTGATTCGATCCAGTCGCGCCCAAACCCCAGCCGCATCGACAAGCGCTCGTGCTGATGGCGCTCATAGGCATTGTCCATCCAATTTGCAACAGTAAGAGCAATCACTTCGACCAACCGATCGTCCAGCGCACCCTTGCCTGCCTCGGTGAAATCGATGAACGCCGCCAGCGCCTGCGGCTGATGCGCAGCGCATCTGAAGAATTCGCCTAGATATCCGAGCCGCTTGACGCGTGCACCCAGTCGATCGGCCACTGCCGGCGCCAGTTCCTCGAATTCCAATCTTTTTACAGGCATATCACGTCCCGGTGAGTTTGCTTCGGTGGCTTCATAACTATATATCACTTCGATATCGAACTATTCAAGACCTGCACCTCTGCATCCGTTTTTTTTCGCGGCGATGTGTAGTTCACCGCAGTCGGTTAGGTCTCAATTGATCTTTTGATACATGCGCTCGTCGTACAGCGCTCCAAGCTTCGGCGCCAAATCTTCGCGATAGGCGCGCGTGTGCGCCGCCTTGCGATGCGCTTCCAACGCGGCAATATTTTCCCAAGTCTCCACGACCGTAAAATGATTGATACGCGGCGGAAACGCCCGAAAAATCGCGAAATGCAGCAGGCCCGCGTCCCTGCGGCTACCTTCACTGTAAGAACTCAGTATTCGTTCGCAGTCCGCGAGAAAGGGCGGCGGCACATCCACATGAACCAGGACGGTTACGGCATTGGGGGGAGCGACAGCGTTGGCAGATGCCGCCACATTTGGCGCATATTCAGTGTGCGCGCGGCGGTCCCACGGAGCGAGTTGTAAAATTTTCAGCGCATCCGCCAACTGCGCAGTAGCAGCGGCCTTGCTGTGTCTTTCGTAGGCCGCGTTGTCCTGCCACACTTCGGTCAATGCGAAACCATTGACGCGACCCTTCTGTTTGTAGAGATCAATGACTTGCGCGCCGGCCTCTCGGCGACTCACGTCACGATACTGCTCGAGCAAACGAGTTGCCTGCGGCGCGGCATCGGCCAGCACGTCGACATACTCCACCACATGAATCGGCCCCTGCGGCGGCGCGTCGCCCGCCTGCGCCGTCACGAGTCCTAAGTTCACCAGAATGATCGACCACACGATCGACTTCATCGTTTTTCCTGCTGTGCTTGCCGCATGCGGTCGCCGACCTTGGCAAGGCCCGCCTTGGCGCAGGCGTCGTCCGCTTCTTGCGTAGGCGCGCCGCTGACGCCGATCCCGCCGATCGGTTCGTCGCCGAGCATGATGGGCACCCCTCCTCCCAGGGCAATGACCTGCGCCAGATCACGTTGAGCCGCCAGCGCGGGAGTGGTCACCAGGTTCTGCGCCCAATCCAAGGAGGTGCGTCTAAATGTGCGCGCCGTATAGGCCTTGCGCCGGGCGAGTTCCGCATTGTGAGGACTGGCATGGTCGTTGCGCAGAAGCACGACCGACTCCCCGGCCCTGTCCACCACGACGACACTGACGTCAAACCCGTCCCGCTTGCACTTCGCCATGGCTTCTTGCGCCATTGTTAGAGCCATATTGAGCGATACGCTGTGTTGCGTCAGAAGACCGTCGGTTTGCTGTGCCTGGACTGCGCCGAAGATGAGGATGCCGGCGGCCGCGGCCGCAATTGATCTTGACAGGTGGGTCATGTGCGATTTCCTCAGGGTTCGAGACCAGTGCCGTTCGGGTCATCCAGCCGAGCCAAGCGTTTCTGCCAAGCCGGAAGCACGTCTGGATTGCGTACATACAGCGGCGCTTCGTTGCGCAGTATGCGTGTGATGTTTTCCAGTGCCGCGTTCACGAAGGATGCATGCATGTCGTTGACCTGGCCGACGATGTGCGAGATGACCATTACGTTGTCCATCGTGCGCAACGGCGAATCGGCGGGCAGCGGTTCGCGTTCGAACACGTCGAGAGCCGCGCCACCCAGCTTTCCCGATCGCAGTGCTGCTATCAGCGCCCGCTCGTCTATGGCCCCGCCCCGCGCGGTATTGATGAGGTATGCATTGGGCTTCATTTGCTCGAGCTCTTTCGCGCCGATCATGTGCCGTGTGTCGTCGGTGAGCGTGACGTGGATGCTGATCAAGTCGCTCCGCGACAATAGTGTCGGCATATCGACCATAGTGACGCCCTCCGGCGCCTGCGATTGGGGAACGTAGGGATCGTACGCGACGATGCGAGCATCCCAGCCCTGCAGTCGGGAAACCACCGACCTCGCAATCCTTCCCATGCCGATCAGACCGATGGTGTGGCCGCGCACCAGGCGCGCGCGCATATCGCGGTGCTGCTGACGCGGCAGATTCTGCCGCGTCATCCTCTCCTTGCCCGAAAGGTCCAGGAACAATGCAGCCATCAGCATGACGGTCGATTCGGCCATGCCCGTGAAATTCTCCGGAGTTGGCGCGTGGCCGATGATGAGCCCAAGATCCATGGCATCGGCAAGAGCGACCGAGTCGGTCCCGATGGTCGGAAAGACGAGACCGCGTAATTTCGGCGCCGCCTCGAGCATGGCGCGCGAGGCTCGAGTACGAGTGCTGATGAGGATGATATCGGCGTCGGCGAACAGGTCCGGCCATTCGTTCGGCGCGTACTCGGTAATTTTCGGCGGCTCCTCGATACGGCCGCGGATAACGGTGATGTCGCGCGCGCGCAGCTGCGCGGCGATATCATCGAGAATGGCCGATACGGCATAGTCACCGCCCACGAATACGACCGGCCGCCTCATTCTATTCACGCGGCGTATCCGTCTGCTCGGCAGCCCAGCGGCAAATCTCATCCTTGCGCATGCATACCACGCCTGGAAACTTCAATGCATAGTCGAGAAATCTGCCGAGGGCGGCCACGCGCGCGGGCTGCCCTCCGATGCGGTCATGCGTGCTGATCGACAACATGCGGCGACGATGAGCAGCTTCGGCGTAGAGAATCTCGAACTCATCTTTGACATCCTGCATCCACATCTCCGCCGTCGTGGATTGTGCGTGGAAGCGCTCTATATCGTTATTGCGCTTGGTATACGGGACAACACCGAATGGCTTGCCCTTCACGGTAATGAAGAAAGGCTCGTCGCGGCTCAGATCATCGGTGTGATAGAGATAGCCAAGATCCTGGATCAGCCCCAGTGCATTCGGCGAGCCGCGCAGCGCGAAGGCATTGAATCCCACAGGGCGCGTGCCGGTGATCCTTCCGAGCAGCAGCGTCGACTCTTCGTAAGAGGCTCGCTCCTTATCCGCAGGCCAACGCCAGTGCGGCTCCCAGGTCATGCCGTGGCCCGCGATCTCATGGCCTCGTTCATGAATCTCCTTGACGAGTTCGGGCGCCCTCGCCGCGGCGTTTCCCACGACATGGGAGGTGACGTGCACCTTCTTTCGCTGAAACAGATCGAGCAAACGCGGAATGCCTTCTTTCACGCCGTAATTGAACCAACTGTCGATTGCCGGATCGGGAGATTCCGGATCCATCGAGGTGTAGGGACTATAGGCGTTGCGGATGGGCTGCGCGCCTGCCTCGAACTGCATGGACAGAGAGATGACCAAACGCGCCTCACCGGGCCAGAATGTCTTCGGCATTTTTGTATCTCCTAAAGGTCAACGAACCGCCGGCGCACGTGCGGCACTCAGCGGGGGAAGATGATGTACATCCTTGGTCTTGAGCATCTCGATGTCCTGGCGGTAAAACCCTTCGAGATTCTGCGGCGGCAGGGACGCCGCGCTGAATGCAGACACATTGCCTGCGTCGATCACGCGAATGGGCGTCTCAAGCCACCCTTGCGGCACCTTTTCTCCCTTCAACAGGGCGTTGGCCACGGTCCATACGGCCATATAGGCGCTCGTGAAATGCGAGGGCGGAACCGCGGCGGCGATCGTTCCCTGCTGGATACTGTTGCGCACCGCCTCGGGCGTATCGAACACCACCATTTCAAAACTGCGATGGTCATCTTCCTTGATCTTTGCGAGGCTGACCGAATCGTTCTCGCAGGCGCCCACGAGCGCAAGCGCGTTCGGATTGGCCTGAACGGCTTGTTGCCAGAGCGAGAAAGTGGTGCCGCGTTCGTTCTCCGAATTCATGTCCGGTGGCACCAGAACCTTCGGCAGCCGCTCGGTGAGCGCCGTGCGCACCCCAAGCATCCGGTCATCGAGATTTTCCATTCCCGGTACGCAGTTGGCGGTGATGATCTTTCCCGGAACGGATTCCGGGGGTGCACTGCCTGACTTCGCGATGATGCGATCCACGGTCAGATTCGCCACGCGTCGGCCCACGTCGTATTCACGTTGGCCGACGAACAGTGCCTCCGCGACATCCGCACCGGGAGGGGTCATCAGATAGGCGACCGGAATGCCCTGATCCGTGGCCTTGCGGGCGGGCTCCACGAACAGCGACGGCGGCATGGGTGCGACGATAATGGCGTCGGGCGATGTTGAAGTTTCGCTCTGGAAGATCTTCACCTCCTCGCCCGGATCGATCTGCGGTGGTCCGGAAATTCTCAACTGCACGGTGGGGCCGAGATCCCGGGCGGCAGCCATGGCGCCGGCGCGCTGTTCTCCGGCGAACTCATTGCCTGTCGCGCCCAGGACCAGAGAAATGCGCACGCTCTTCTGGGTGGCCGCGTGCCCTGCAGCTGCGGCCCCCGTAGCTGCGTCGTGTGCATTCTTTCCGCAACCGGACACAAGACCCAGCAGCGGCAAGATATAGATCAGTTTGCTCATCTCGTACTCATTTATACGGCCTGTGCCTCAAGTTCGGAGTACTCCCTCTTGAGGGAGCGTCTGTTCATGGCGGATACGAGCGCGTGCTCCGTCAGACCGTCGCCATCGAGCCGACTATGCAGCATCCCGTTGACAAAAACGTGAATCCGCGAGCACACGTTGACCAATTCCAACGGATCGCTCGAATGCATCAGGACCACGCACCCCTGCTCCGCCAGACCGCGGATGATGCCGTGCATTTCGCGCTTTGCGCCGATGTCCACGCCGCGGGTGGGATCGTCGAGCAGAACCAGCGAAGGCTTCGCCTCGAGCCACTTGGCGAAGACGACCTTCTGCTGATTGCCGCCGGACAGCGCGCCGACCTTCTGGCGAACCGATCGGCTCTGAAGCCGGAGTGCCGCGCACCGATCGTGCGCCAAACTGTCGGACCGGCTCTCGCTAAGGAAGAATCCGTCTGCCTGCTGTACCAAGGAGCGTACTGCCGAGACATTCTCGGCAATGCTCTGTTCAATCATCAGTCCGATGCGTTTGCGATCTGCGGGAACGTACGCTACTCCGCTTTGAACCGCCTGATTGATCGAACGTGGGGCATAGCGGCCCGACGGGAGCTCGATTGTCCCTTGCGATGCGCGCAAGCGGCCGAAGAGAATGCCGAACAGCTCCTCGACTCCCGAGCCCATGAGACCTGCGACTCCGATCACCTTGCCCGGTTCAATCGTCCAAGATGGGATGGACAGGTGGGCAGGGCCCTTCAGTCCCGCAATGACCAACGATCCGGTCTTTGCCCTCCCCCGCACGGCAGGGGGCGCTTCGCGACGTCCGGGGTCGAGACAGCCATCGGGGGCCATCCTCTCTCCCGATACGGCCGATTCTCCCAACATGGCGGAGACCAGCTCGGGCAGCCGCTCCTTCGAGGGTTTGAAGTCGGCGGGTACGCGTTTGCCGTCGCGCAACACGACGAGCGCGTCCGCGACCTCCAACACCTCCTCGAGGAAATGCGAAACATAGATGACTCCCACTCCCCGGGCACGCACACCCTTGATGACTTCCAGAAGACGTCTTTTTTCGGCTTCGTGCAACGCAGATGTCGGTTCGTCCAAAATCAGAACTTGGGGTTCCTGTAGAAGCGCGCGGGCGATCTCGACCAATTGACGATCACCCAGGGACAGACGTCCAAGAGGCAGCGACAGTGACACCGTCAGACCCAATTCGGAGAGCGCCGACCGTGCAGCGTTGTCGCGATCGGCACGACTCATCCGCCGGTCGTTGCAACCCGCAATCTCGAGATTTTCGCGCACGCTCAAGGAAGGGAAGAGACTGAGTTCCTGGCTGACGAGCGCGATGCCACGGCTGTTGGCGTCCCACATCGAGTTCATTCGGACGGGTTTGCCGTTGAGCAAAAGATGGCCTTCGTCGGGCATGATGGCCCCGGCGAGAATTTTCAACAGCGTCGACTTTCCGGCGCCGTTCGCCCCCAGCAGCCCCTTAACCTCGCCCGCCGCGAGTTCAAAATCGACATGCTCCAACGCCGTCTGCGAACCGAATCTCTTGGTGATTCCCCTTCCAGCCAGGCGGAAGGACGTCATTGACGGCTCGTTGCTCATGGAAGCTCGCTAGCCCGGCCGGCGGGAGCTTTCCTGCGCTTGATCGTACGATCGAGCGCGATTGCCGCCACGATGACCAAGCCGGTCACGAATTGGGCCCAGTTGCCGCTGACGCCATAGAAGACCAGGCCGCTGCCGATCATCGAAATGAGCAGCACGCCCAGGAACGCACCGAGCAGTGTTCCCGTGCCTCCGGCCAGCGATGTGCCGCCGATAACCACAGCGGCGACCACCTGCAGCTCGAGGCCTGCGCCAAGGCTCGGATCCGAGGCTTTGAAGAAAGCCAGAGTGAGAACCCCGGAAATGCCGCACAGCAATCCGACGATGGCCGTCACGAATATTCGATAGCGCGTTACGCGCACGCCGATGAACTTCGCTGCGTCGATATTCGAGCCGATGGCCCGCACCACCGCACCGAAACGCGTATGCCGGAATACGACATGCAGCACCAGACCCACCCCGGCCAGGAACCACACCGGCACCGGGATGCCCAGCCAGTCGGATCCAAACCATACAAAAAGCGCGTGTTGACGCGGCATACCCGTAATTGCGCGCCCCCCGGAGAGGATCAAGGCTGCGCCTCGAATCGCCGACAGTGTGCCGAGCGACACGATGATGATGGGTACGTCGAGCACACTTGCCAAAGCGCCGTTGAACGCGCCCAGCACACCCGCACTCAGCACGCCAGCCACTGCCGCCAGCCAGGGATCGAGACCGTTGTTGATCAGCAGCGCCACGACGGTGGCAGCCCAGCAATAGATGGAGCCGACCGACAGATCGATTTCGATCATCGAAATCAGATACACCATTCCAAATGCGATGATTCCGGCGAAGGCCGTTTGACGCAGCACAGTCACGATCGAGCGTGCATCGAGGAATTCGGGATGTGGAATTCCGATCAAAAGCCCGAGACACACGACCGCCAGCAACAAACCACCTTCGTCGAGGCTGCCAAGGCGCCGGGTCAAAGTGATCTTGCCCCGCAAGGCTTGATCAATATGCGACGTCATTTTCGGCGGTGCACGCTATAACGCCCAGAACCGAGCATCGCAACCGCCAAGCCCCCGAACAGATAAAACGCTTGGGTCTCGAGAAAATATTTGTCGGGATGAGTTCCCGCCGGATTCTTGCCCAACAGGAACAGATGATTGCCGGAACCGCGCAGCCCCGACACCTCCGCGACGTGGTACATGATGATGCCGATCAGCATGAACGCAACGATCGACAACGCGCCGATCCTCGTATAGAGGCCGAGAATTACCAATGCGGCGCCGATCAGTTCCAGAAGAAAGCCTGCATCGGCAAAAAAACCCGGTAGTCCCCAGGCAGCCACGGCATTGGGAATCCCCGGATCGCCGCGCAAAAATCCGTACGCGTGAAACAGCAGCAGAATACCTACGGTCAATCGGAGGGTCAATTTACCGAAATCGTCAGCATCTTCTCTTCGCATCGTCTGCACCTGCACGGCAGCGGTTTATAACAACAGCGAGGCTGCCATTCTCGCCATTATACTTCGATATCGAACCAATAACATCCACTGACCTTTCAAGGGTTCCAGCCCAGCAGGTGATCGAGCGAAAAATAACCCGCACCATGCACGGCAAAATACAGCGTGCACAGACACCACAACGCGTAGTGCTCGAAGCCATTTTGATTCGCAAACCATCCGTCCTTGCGCAGATGGTGGCATGCAGAGAGCAGCAAGAGCACGCAGCTCACGAGCGCCACGGGGCGCGTGAACAGCCCAAGCGCCAACATCGCCCCACCCGCCAGATTGTTTGCCGTCGACAACCAAGCCCATAAAATGCCCGGGCGCCATCCGAAACGTTCCATGTACTCGGCCGTGCCCTTCACGGATTGAACCGGGACCCCCGTGCCCGGAAAGAAACCGAAGCTCGACCTCAGTACGTACAACACCAGCCAGCCGCCTATCCACACGCGCAACGCAACTTCGATCCCCGCCGTCAATGCTATGGACATGAGTCATATTTCCTGTTTCGGCAATCGCCTCCGGCGTTCCGTTTCTTTAAGTGGCATCGACCCGTATCGGGTCGATGCCTGCCAATGCGTTCAAAGCGCCAGTTCTAGAAGCTAGAACGAAACCGTACACCAAAGGTGCGCGGTGCCTGCGGGAACGTGAACACGTACGGCCCGAGGGTGTTGCCCGCCCCCCAAACCGCGGCGTTTTCTACGTTCTTCACGTACGCGCCAAGGTTCCATTTGCCATCGCCGGAATAGTAAGCGAGCGACAAATCCGTCTTGGTGTATCCCGGCTGTTGCGTGCCCGGAGCATGCTCGAGCGTGCCCCAAAAGCTGCTGGAATAATGCGTATCGACGCGTCCGAGCAGATAGGCATTCGCGCGCAGCGGCCAGATGTGCTGATAGCCCAAGTTGGCCGTCATGTCCGGAGCGAAGATGGTCTGCTGACCCTCCAGGCCAGGGTAATTATCGTAGGTCGAACTCAAATAGCCGATGGTTGCGGTGATTTGATCGTAGTCGGTCACGATTCCCGTCAGGCTGAGTTCGTCACCCCAAATGGTGACATTGGAATTCGCGACCAGGGTATAGCCGGTAACGATGCTCAGGTTCGTGAGCTGCAGATCTTTCAACTTGTAGTAAAACGCCTCGTCATTCAGCTGCAGCCGATTGTCGAGAAACCGGTTCTTGGAGCCCACGGTGAACGCGAGCACTGTTTCAGGATCGATGAGATTGTTGAATGTCGCGGTGTTCGGCAACGTCAGGAAGGTGCCTTCCAAGTAGCCGGTTTGCACGTTCGCATACAGCAGCGATTGGGGCGCCACATCCAAGTCCACGCCAACCTTCCAGTCCACATGGGTCCAGTCGTGATCGAAATCGAAATCCTGCGCCGATGGATTGATGCCGTTGGCGGTCTTGTCGTCGTTCGAATAGCGCAGGCCGCCGGTCAGACGCAGATGGTCCGTCAGCGAATACGTAAGATTTCCATAACCGGCGTAGCTATTTTCCGTCGCATGGGTGCTCAGCCCCAATTGAGACTGAAACGAGGGGAAATCCAAATAATACAGTCCCGCCACCCAATTGAACTTGCCGCCGGGATCGTTTGCCAGCCGTAATTCCTGGGTCACCTGCCTTTCGTCGTTCAGCTCCTGAAAGGAGTAAAACAAAATCCAGCTGTTGTTATCGGAATTGTAGTGGAACCAAGTCGGGATGTACGTCAGCGTGACATCGTCGTTGATCCGCCAGCTGACCTCGGCACCGGCGGCATTCGCCTGCTGAGACGTGGAACCTTTATTTCCCGGGGCGACCGGACTGCCTGGCGGCGGAACCCGGTACGGATTACCGGTGTAGTACGGATTGGAGGAATTGAACGGATACGGAACCCCGACCTGCGCGGCGCCGGTATTATCGTAGTCCGTCACCCAGGCATAGACCGAGAACACACTACTGGGTTTGTACATTGCGCCGACGCGTACACTGATGGCGTTCAGGTCATCCGCCCCGTCGCTGAGAAAGCCGCTATGCCGGTCCACATCCGCAGCAATGCGCACGCTGAAGGTATCCGTGAGGGGCACGTTCTGCACGCCGGTTGCGTGTATCGAGCTGTAGTTTCCGAGCTCCAAGGTACTGTCGGTTTCGTATTTATCGGTCGGCCGGTTGGCCGTGACCAGTATCGCGCCGCCCACGGCGTTTCGGCCATACAGTGTTCCCTGCGGCCCGGGCAACAACTGAGCGCTGGAGAGATCGTAAAACCCCAATGTCGCAGCGAGGCCACGCGAAGCATACAGGTCGTTGAAATAGATCGCTGTGCCTGAATCGATGTAGTCGGAATCCTGGTTCTGCCCGATGCCGCGGACGTAGAACTCCGTGAAGTCATTCTGGCGTTCAAAATTGGAATTGACGATGACGGTCTGAAACGCGCGGATATTGTCGATGCCTTGCGCCACCAGAGCATCGCCCGTGACGGCGGTGACCGCAACCGGAGCGCGCTGCACGTTCTCCGATTTCTTCTCGGCGGTGACGATCACCTCTTCGAGCTGCGCTTGATCGCCACCCGTGCTGGTTGATGGAACATCCTTGTCATCGGCCAGCACCTGATTCGCAAGAAAGCCGGCGATACAGACGAAGACGGCGATCCTCCGATTGGCACGAAGGCTGTGATGATTGGATAGGCTCTTTTGCATCGCGTTAACTCCCCCGGGGTAGATGGTCTTAGAAAATTTTTATATCGAAACTCAAGCGAATCGTAGATTGACGTTCTTGACTTGACTGAAGTCGAACATCTCCTCAATGCACTCCTCCCGCCCTATCCCCGACTGCTTGTAACCGCCGAATGGCGCTCCCAGAAAATGCTCGCTGACATTGTTCACCCAGATGTATCCGGCTTCGATTCGCGCCGCAGCCCGGTGGGCGGTGTTCAGATCCCGGGTCCAGATCGACCCGGTCAGTCCGTACTCGAGCGCGTTCACCTGCCCGAACATCGTCTCTTCATCGTTCCAGCGAATCACCGAAAGGACGGGGCCGAAGATCTCCTCTCTGGCAATGCGCATGTCGGCGGTGACGTCGGCAAAAATCGTCGGCTCGACGAACCATCCTCCGGCCAGCGCCGGATCATCCGGCCGGCGGCCGCCGGTCACCAGACGCGCGCCCGCCTCGCGACCCAACGCGATATATTTCATGACCTTGTTGAATTGGGCTTCGCTGATCAACGGGCCCATCGTCGTCGCGGGATCGGTGGGGATTCCCGGCCTATGACGCGATTGGACAAGTTCGGTAATCCCGGCCAGCACACGATCGTAGATCGATTCATGCAGGAACAATCGGCTCGTCGAGCCGCAAGACTGCCCGGCCCAGGTGAAGTTCATGCCGCGCACGGCGCCTACGATCAGCGCGTCGATATCGGCATCCGGGTAGGCCACCAAGGCATTCTTGCCGCCGAGTTCAAGGATGACCGGCTTGAGAGCAGCGCCGGCCGTCTCCATGACAGTGCGGCCGGTCGGAATGCCGCCGATCAGAGTCACCTTGCGAACCAGAGGGTGGGTAGTCATTGCCTGACCGCATGGAACTCCACCGCTCAATACATTGATCACACCCGGCGGGAACAGACCTCCGATCAACTCTGCGAGCCGCAGCGCCGACAAGGGCGCCTGGTCCGCGGCTTTCAGCACCAAAGAATTTCCTGCCGCAAGCGGAGCGCCGATTTTTGCGCCCGCAAACATCAAGGGATGATTGTAGGCGACGATGCGCGCCACCACGCCGAGCGGCTCACGCACGGTGTAGTTGAGCTGCCCTTCTCCCATCGGAATGGTATTGCCCTTCAATTCGCCGGTGAGACCGGCGAAATAGTCGAGCGATGCCGCGGCAAACTGTGCGTCTCCCATCATCTCGGAGATGGGATTCCCCGTGTTGAGCGCATCGATCAGCGCGAATTCCTTGGCATTCGACCGCAGTATCGCCGCTGCCTCGCGCATGATGTTCGCTCGAGCGAGTGGCTTCATACGGCGCCAGACCTCAAAGCCCTGCTGGGCGGCCCTTACCGCCGCGTCGACATCGTCCGCTTGCGCCTCCGCAACCTCGGCCAAAGCAATGCCGTACGCTGGATCAAGGGTTGCACGGTAACCGCCGGCGGCCGGCCTATGCCATTCGCCGCCGTAGTACAGATCTCGATGGGCCGGAAGAGCGGCCAAGTGGGTATTGCGAGTGCTGCTCATTTTCTCTCCTGGCTGGACGGGGCGCCGCTCATGTTGGAGTCGTAGCCCGGTTGAACACGCGCGTCGATGACCGCCACGCCGCCGCTCCGGACAATGTCGAGGCCCTCAGCGATCGCATCGCGCAGCGCCTTGGGATTCAAAATCGGTCCGATGCCGTGCGCGCCTTGCGCGGTTGCAATCGCCGCAATGTCGATATCAGGATTCGCGATGGATTGTCCGATCCATTTGTTCTCCACCGGCCTACCGCGGCGAATCGCGACGCGCTCCTGATGTAGCTCATCGTTGTAGAAACTTCGATTGTTGGCAACGACGATCAACAGCGGGATCCGATAGTGCACCGCCGTCCAAATGGCGGAGTTGCCCATCATGAAATCGCCGTCTCCCAATACGGCAACCGTCAGCCGCTCACTGTCCTTGAGCGCAAGCGCCGCCCCGACACTCATTCCGGGGCCGGAACCTATGCCGCCGCCGCCGTCGCAGCCGAGGTAATCCAGAGGATGCCGCATATGGCGATAGCCGCCATTCCAGCCGAGCGGAAGGCGCGCCAGGCAAACCGCCGAATTCCCGACCGCATCATTCAATGCGCCGGCGAGACTCTTCATGCCGATCGGCACATTATCCGCAAGCACCTGGGGCGCGGCGTCGCGCATGGGGTTCGACGAGCCGCGCTCGCGCCCGATTCGTACCCTGCTCGCCGAGGTAAGAAGCGGTACCGCCGAATCCGGGTCGCACAACAAACTGCAGTCTGCCGGCGCAAGACCGAAATATTCCTTACCCCAGCCGCGATGAGAATGCTGGTCGAGCGACACCTGCACGACGCGCGCCTTGATGTCGGTACCGCCGAACGCTTCTCGCAGCGTACCTCCCAAGTCGATCCAGTCGAGAGACAGGATGACGTCGGCCGAACGCAGCAGCGCATTGGTGTCGGGTGTGAGGAAGAAAGCCGGCGGCGCAGCCAGCAAAGGATGATCCGTCGGGAAAGATGCGCCCGTCTTCAGGTCGACGATGACGGTCGCCGCCAATTTCTCGGCAAGCTCGACGCGCTCGCGCCAGGCCGCGACGCTTCTGCCGACGCGTCCCATCAGTATCACCGGATTGGCGGCGCCGGAAAGCAGCGCGGCCGCTCTGCCGACCAATTCAGGGCCCGGGTGCACGTCCGGCGCAGGCTGATAGCGGCGCGCGTCCAGAGTCGGCGGCAATGCGGCGAGTTCGGCCTCCTGAATGGCCGCATCAAAATTGACGTAGACAGGACCGCGCGGCGCGGTTTGCGCGATCTGCGCCGCCCGCAACAATGCCTCCAAAGCCGCATCGATCGATCCGGGCTGATCATCCCACTTGATGTAGTCGCGGACTAGCGCGCCCTGATCGGTAGAGGTGTGAATCCAGTCAATCCAGGGGCGGCGCTTCGCCGCATCGACCGGTCCGGTTGCGCCGAGTAGCAGCATCGGCGTGCGGTCGCACCAGGCGTTGAATATGGCCATCGTGGCATGCATCAGTCCCACGTTGGAGTGCAAAATCGCTCCCATCATTCGGCCCGACGCTTTGGCGTAGCCATGCGCGAGCGCCACGGCGCTCTCCTCGTGCAGCGTCAAGATCATCTGGGGGTGCTCATTGCCCAGGTAGTTGACCAGGCTGTCATGCAGTCCCCTGAAGCTTGCGCCGGGATTGAGCGCGAGATAGGGCAACCCCAGCTCCCGCAGCATTACCGCGATCGCATCACTGCCGAAGACCTTGCCGGCCTCAGGCGACGGCGTCGGCGTCTCGGATCGGATGGGGGAAGGAACCTTTGGGTCGGTCACGTAATTACTCCAGGCGATATGACGGAACAATCGAAGTCTCGCTGGTATGCGCGCTTTCCCGCGCCCATATCCTTCGATATCATACTATTTGGCAACGATGAGACGCGCGGCTCCCGAGAAGGAATAGATACATGCTCTTTTTTGATCCACGAGTCACGCTGCGGCCGGAACCGTTGACTCACAATCCGTTTCCAGCTCTCGTGGCGCCTCGGCCGATCGCTTGGATAAGCTCGATCAGCGCGGCAGGGAAGACGAATCTCGCCCCCTATTCCCATTTCAACATCGTGGCCGCCGATCCTCCGATGGTGATGTTCGCGCCGAGCGCCAAGAACGGTGCCGGTGCACCCAAGGACACGCTGAGAAATGTGCGCGAGGTTCCGGAGTTCGTGATCAACCTCGTGGATTGGAAGCAACGAGAAGCGATGAACCTGACTTCCAAGGCCCTTGATCACGGAGTCAGTGAATTCGACATTGCCGGAGTCGAACAGGCACCTTCCATCAATGTTCGCCCGCCCCGGGCCGCCGGATCCCGAGCGGCTCTCGAGTGTAAAGTCTGGCAGATCATAGAGCTTCCCGTGAGCGCGACGCGACGCCAATGTCACATAGTGATAGGCGAAGTCGTGGGCATTCACATTGCTTTGGACGTCATAGTGGACGGCCGAGTGAGCGCCGAACGTCTCGAGCAAATTGCGCGGCTTGGTTATTTCGATTATTCGACGGTGCACGAAACGTTTCAGATGGAACGCCCCGACTAGAAGTCTATCCGAGTAATGATCGCCGTCGCGAGAGCGTCTCCCAGCGAGCAGATGCGGGACGGCCACAGCAGACGCATCATTACCCGGATAGGCTCCTACGACGACGCGCCGGGTTTTGGCCGGCGCACCGGACAGAACACCCGCCGCTTTCCCGAACGGAGACTGCCAGATATCGTCCTTTGGAATTTTATTGCTGATGTACATGCCCCCCATCACGCCTTTTATTAATTGGTTCCCGAAACTCGGTCAGCTAGGCGATTCCACCTATAGCTAACCTCGCCAAGTACTTCGATATCGAACCAGTCCTTCGATGTCGAAGTATTATACATTTTCCAATCGATGTGCAAGTGCCGCGGCGGACCGCCGCTGTGGCCCGCGTGGGCCACCCCTCATCAATGCAAAATCAGTGCCGGCGTTGGCTTTGCACCGAGTGTTTGGGATATGCTCTAAGCAGATATATTGTTTAGAATCCAAGACTCTCGTCATGAACTCAAAAAAGGATACCGACCAGAAGGCTTCCGCGCGCACTCCCAAGCGAACCGCGAAAGTAGATCACAGCAAGATCGGTCTCAGTACGGGGTATCTCGTCCGCAAGACATTCCGGGCCTTCACCCGATCGCTCGAACAGCGCTTGGCGCCTCACGACGTCTCGCTGAGCATGTGGTTTTTTTTGCGGCTTCTATGGGAACACGATGGCCTGACGCAAAAGGAATTGGGCGACGAACTCGGTCTTACTCAGGCGACCACCGCTGCCGCGATGGACGTCATGGAGAAGCGCCGTCTGATTGAACGGCGGCGCAATAGTGTCGACCGCCGCAAAATAAACATATTTTTAACCAATTCCGGCCGCGAGCTGAAAACCGTTTTGCTGCCTTATGCCGCGGAGGTCAACAAGGCAGCTCTCGCGAAGGTAACCGCTGCGGAACTTTCACAACTGTTGGAGCTCTTGCGACGCATCAATGGCTCGTTGGACGAAGATTACCGGCCGGCTCAAAAATAGTTTCGCGCTCGAAGCCGGTGCCAGACGGACGATGATGGCCGCGGGGTCGGCACCGGACCACAACCCGTCTTTCAACTTGATTTATTCGTGAAGCGAACCACGAGATTCAAGTGATCTTTCTCGCGCCTCACTCCGAATGGCTTCCAGGTGATGATCAAGTCCTTGATGAGGAAGCCCAACGTCATCGTTCCCGTGGCCGCTGCAGCAAAATCCCACGGGCCGATTGCCACCTGCGACGATCCGCCCAAGGCTGCCAGCAGCGCGCCGACCGCTACTCCCATCGAACCGACAGTTGATTCCAGGCAAAAACACTGTGCCTGCTTGCGGACACCGAGAGATGACGTGTATCGGCTGCGAAGGATGATCGCGGTGTCGCGTACCAGGCTTTGTGCCAGCAAAAGGGCCGAGAGTCCGAGCACAATCTGCCAAATTGGCATCGGCCCGAAGACATGCGGCAATACGAACCATCCGATCGGCACAGTAGCAGCGATGATCAACACTTCAATTCTTTCGCTTTGCGTCACAATTCATGCCTCCCGTGATGTAACCATAGCTGATTGCCCAGACAGGTGGAGCTCGTGCCGTGCGCTAGGCGGTCGGCGGATTGCGAAAGATGGCCGGCCTCCGCGTGTCGGATGGCGCGGTTGCATTTGCCGGCTAATCATGGCTTCGTCCTTCATTCCAAACACCAGGAGGCAACTGTGAAAAAGGCAATCTTCCCCGCGGCAGGAGTCGTGAGTCTCGGACTGATGCTGGCGTGCGGTAACGCGTTGGGGCAGGGAGAGAGTCCCGGTGCCGCGAAAGGTTCGGTGGACGTGCAGCTCACGGAGTACAAGATCGATATGCCCACCTCGATCGGCGCGGGTGCGACGACGTTCAACGTGACGAACTCCGGCAGCGAAACCCACGGCTTTGAGATCGAGGGGAATGGAATCGAGCAGGCGATCAAGCCAAGATTGAAGAAGGGCGAAAGCGGTACTTTGCAGGTGGACCTGAAGCCCGGCACTTACAAGGTCTACTGTCCGGTCTTTGGTCACAAGTGGCACGGCATGTCCCTTGATCTGACCGTGAAATGACACGCAGCTAACACAATCGAACATCGCGGCAGGTCGGGCCGGAATAAATCGGCACGCAGGGATGTCTTACTTCCTAGCAACGGGAGACGGCATCATGACGGACACTTGGCCAGACGCAATCCTACGCTTCGCCCGACAGAGCACCGACTGGGGTGTGCGGGCGGTGCGCGGCCTGCTGTGGCCCAAATTCGAGCTTGCCATGCGTCTTTGGCTGGCGCAGATGTTTTTCGTTTCCGGCGCGCTCAGATTGACCCACTGGCCGGCCGCGCTTCATCTGGCCGCTAACGGATATGCCGTTGCTTGGATGTCCTCGGCAAGCGCCGCGTACGTATGTGTTTCGATAGAGGTGCTTGGCGGCGTGCTGCTGGCAGTGGGATTCATGACCCGCTATTGCGCGGCGACCATGCTCTTATTATCGGCGTTGGCTCGATTCGACCACGTGTCGCTCGACACTCAGTTGTTCGCGCTGGTGCTTTGCGGGTGGTACACGGTGTATGGTGCCGGTCCCATCGCCATCGACACTTTGCTGAGGCGCGGCCTTGCGGACAGCGCGCTGCCCTTTATCCCGCGCATCGTGCGGACCTCAGAATGGGTGCGATCCAATTGCGGGCCTTATTTCCTGTCGCTGATGCGCATCTGGCTCGGCACAGCGCTGCTCTTGACGGCGATCCGGCCGGCGTGGATCGCCGAGCACGCCGGCCGATTGTACGCTTGGCTTCCGCTCGACACCGTGGAACGATTCCTCGCAAACGTTGGACTGGTGGGCGGCGCATTGCTGCTGTTTGGTCTAGCAACGCGCTACGTGATGGTCGCTCTCGTCGTGGTGCTGTCGCTCGGTTGCATGATGGATCCGCGTCTGACCGATGCCCTGTATCTGCTGATGATGGCCGGCATTTTCATCATTTACGGAGCCGGAAAGCTCTCGGTCGATCACCTCATCGCCCGCCTTTTGGTGTCCCGCTGGGGCGACCGCTCGCGGCGAAGCGCGACGGCGCTCGAGGCTTCGCCGCGAGTCGTCATCGTGGGCGCGGGGTTCGGCGGACTCAGTTGCGCATGGGCGTTGCGCGGCGCCAATGCCTCGGTCACCTTGATAGACCGCGCCAATCATCATTTATTTCAGCCGCTTCTATACCAAGTCGCCACGGCCGGCTTGAGCCCCGGCGATATCGCAGCACCGGTGCGGCCGCTGTTTCGGGCGTGGATGAATACGCGAGTATTGCTGGGGTCGGTTTCCGGCATCGACACGGTCGGCCAGCGGGTTTTACTCGGCCACGAATCAGTTCCGTATGACTATCTGGTGCTCGCGACGGGCGCGACGCATAGCTACTTCGGCAACGATGCGTGGGCTCAATACGCCCCGGGCCTGAAGCGCATCGAAGATGCGATCGAGATCCGGCGCCGTATCTTGATCGCCTTCGAGCGAGCCGAGGCGACCGCCGACCCCGCCGAGCGAGCGGCGCTCCTGACCTTTCTCATCGTGGGCGGCGGCCCCACCGGAGTGGAGTTGGCGGGCGCCATTGCGGAACTGGCCCGCTTCGGCATGGAAAAGGACTTCCGCAATTTCGATCCGGCCGATGCCCGCGTAATCCTAGTGCAAGCGGCCGAGCGGCTGCTGCCGGCGTTCCCCGAAATATTGTCGATGCGGGCCCGGCGCTCACTCGAAAAACTCGACGTCGAAGTGTTGACCGGCAGCCCCGTCGAACGCATCGACGCATTCGGTGTGGCGGTGAACGGCAAGACCATCGTCGCGAGAACGGTTCTATGGGCCGCGGGGGTCAAGGCCTCGCCGGCGGCCAAGTGGCTGCGAGCACGCGCCGACAATGCCGGGCGAGTCAAGGTGGCGGCGGATTTGAGCGTGCCCAACCTCAGAAATGTCTATGTGATCGGCGACACCGCCGCGAGCGACGGCTGGAAGGGTCAGAGCGTGCCCGGGCTCGCGTCCGCCGCGACACAGGAGGGCAAGTACGCGGCGCGGCATATTCGCGCGAAGATCTACTGCACCCCCGCGCCCGCCGCATTTGCCTATCGCCATCGCGGCAGCCTGGCGACGATCGGCCGCAAGGCTGCCGTGGCGGATTTCGGCTTCATCAAGTTATGGGGCGCTCCGGCTTGGTGGCTCTGGGGAGCCGTGCACATCGGATTCTTGCTGGGCATACGTAACCGCATTTCCACCATGATGAATTGGTTCTGGTCGTATCTCACCTTGGGTGGTGGCATACGGCTGATCACGGGGGCGGAACTCCACTCCGTGTCGCCCAACGACAAATCGGCCGATCTCCCGGTCTCCACCATCACGTACGCCTTTGAGAATCGAAGTGCACCAAGGAGCGTTCCGGTAGCGGGCTCTATAGTCTCTTGAACGGGTGCTTCTACCGCGGCGCGCTGCGCGCGGCGATCAACACCGCATTCGTGCCGCCGAATGCAAAGGAGTTCGACATTACGGTCCGCAGCGGCACGCCTGCCCGCGCCCGCCCTGCGACATAATCGAGATCGCAGGCGGGATCCGGCGAATCGAGGTGCATTGTCGGCGGCACGATACCACGCTCGAGGCTCGCAACCGCAATCACGAACTCCAATGCACCCGCCGCACCCAGGAGATGGCCGTGCATGGATTTCGTCGAGCTCACTGGCACTCCATAGGCACGCGCTCCGAAGATTTCCTTCAGAGCGGCCGTTTCGACGGCGTCGTTTTGCAGCGTGCCGGTGCCGTGAGCGTTGACGTAGTCGATCGCGTCGGGTTCCACCCCGGCCGCGCTCATCGCCGCGCGCATCGCGCTCGCCTGGCCCGCGACCGTCGGCCGCGTGATATGCGCGGTGTCGGTCGTCAATCCGTAGCCGGACAGCTCCGCGCGGATCTGGGCGCCGCGTGCGACCGCGTGGCTCCACTCTTCGAGAACCACGAATGCCGCGCCCTCGCCGAGCACGAGGCCTGTGCGCGTACTCGCGAACGGGCGACACGAGGATGACGGGTCCCGCGGATCCTCGGCCGCCAGCGTGCGCATGGCTTCCCATGCGCGCAGGACGCCGAACGTGAGCGGCGCCTCGGCGCCGCCCGCGAGCATCACGTCGACATCGCCGTAACCAATTCTGCGGGCTGCCTCCCCAATCGCCACCGCCGAGGACGAGCAGGCCGTGGAATAGGTGAGGTTCGGTCCGCAAAGCTCATAGCCGATACCGATCCAGGATGCGGCGGCATTCGACATCGCGGTAAGAACGTTATACGGTTTGACACGATCCGACCGCAGCGCATAAATGGTTTGATATCCCTCGTCGGTCGACTCGGCCCCACCCATGGCCGTCCCCACGCAAACGCCGCAGCGCTCGCGACGCTCGCTGGCAAAGTCGATTCGCGAATCGGCGACGGCCTGCGCGCTGGCGACGAGGGCGAGTTGACTGACGCGATCCAGCATGCGCAACCGCGGGGCTGGAAAATGCGTGCTCCCGTCGAAGTCCGCCGTTGCGCCGATCGGTGACTTCAGCCGCTCGGCGAGCGGCGCCGCCAGGCGCCTTATGCCAGACCGGCCGGCGGCCAGATTGGCGAACAGTTCGTCGACGGAATTGCCGAGCGGTGCTATCACGCCCAGCCCGGTGACCGCGACGCGACGCATCGTCACGGTTACGATCGCGCGTTCGGGTGCGGATTCCCGCCCACCGTGGCCCGCACCGCCGGCGGCTGCGCGAGCAAGCCGTCGATGTAGGCGACGACATCGCTGACGGTCACCAAATTGGTCGGAGTGTCGTCCCGGATCTTGACGGCAAAGTTGTCCTCGATCTTGAACATGAGTTCGAGCAGGTCGAGCGAATCGACGCCGAGCGTGCTGAGTTCCGCGTCGGGCGCCAGCTTCTCACGAGTAAGATTGAATTCGCGGACCAGAATGTCCTGTAGTGTCTCAAGCGTGCTCATGACATCTCCTCGGTAGGCAGCCCATTATCCGTACAATCCGCGGGTCCGCGAATCACTCGACCGCAAGCAAGGCGCCGTGGCAGGTAAATCCCGCGCCGAAGGAAGACATCCACCACCACCCGCCGGGCGCAGCGTCGGCCAAAGCTGCATCGAGCACGAAGTAGACGAAGGCGCTGCTCAGGTTGCCGTATTCGCGGAGCGCGTCGCGGCTGTAACGCAATGCCTGCGGATCCACGTCGAGGCGGTCCTGGAGTGCGAGCAGTACGTCGCGGCCGCCGGCATGCATTATCCAACCCGTTATCTGCTCGCGGGTCACGCCGGCGCGCGCAAGGGCGGTCGCGAGAACTTCATCGGCGTGCTGCGCGGCCAGCCGGGGTACGGCGCGAGTCAACACGTTGCGCAACATTCCACCGCGGTGCTGGAAGCGCAGCGACTCACGCGCATCCGTGTTGGTCAGCGAACTGGTTTCGCGCCACTCCACTTGGCGCCGGCCGGCCGGACGCCGCTGCGACAAAACGGCTGCGCCGGCGCCGTCGCCGAACAGGCACGCACTGATCAATACGCCGGGATCGTCGTCGAGATACATCGCGGCGCTGCAGACCTCTACACAGATCGACAGTACGTGCTCGCATTGCTTGGCGCCGAGCAGCGCGCTCGCCAGCTGCCAGTTCGGCAACGCCCCGGCGCAGCCCTGGCCCACAAGGTCAAAACCGAGAACATCGGACCGTAGTCCCAGGCGCTCGATGACGTAGCCGCTGAGGCCGGGGCAGAGGGTGCCGGTGCACGTCGACACGACGACCGCATCGATCGCCGGCGGAGCGAGCGCCGCTCGACGCAACGCGACGGTCCCGGCCTGCTCCGCAAGGCGAGGCGCATGCGCGGCAAAGCGCCTGTGCAGCGTGTCAGGGTCGATGGCAAATACTTCCTCGAGCGAGTCCACGGCGAGCCAGCGAGCGTCGATGCCGTTTTCCCGGCGCAGAACCATGTTCGCAATCGCGTGCGAGCGCGTATCGAGGCGGCCGAACCAGTCGGAAGCGGCGAACGCGTCCCAGCATTCCGCCTTTGTGTAGCGGCGTGCAGGAAGCGCGGTGCCAATGGTATTCAAGTACATTCATCCCCCTTAGCGCACTCTCGAAAAAGCCAATCTATAGAGTCCGGCACTTCCGCGCAAACGCCACCTATGCTACCGCACACATGCGATTCCCTGGGTTTTTTACACCCACATCCGCGCCAGGGGCAAAAAGTCACCGCGGACCATCGTGAAACGTCCCCATTGGCGAATAAACTTCTCGACAAGACGACCAACCTGTGAACTCGCGCGGCATCGACAGCGCACGATGCCCGGTCGGCCGCACCGAAGGGCGAGACTTCCCGTTGCCTCTGGTACCGTGCTAACAATGCATCCCGCATCTCGTGGCGAACCGCAAGGCATTGAAGATGGCAGCGCCCTCCACCGTTTCCGCCGAGGTTGTCGGTCCTGCGACATGGATCGGATATCTTGCATTATGTCTAGGCATGTTCATGGCGATCCTCGATGTCCAGATCGTCGCCAGTTCCCTACCCGACATCCAGTTTGCCCTGCATATCGCCACGAATCACCTGAGCTGGATTCAAACTGCCTACCTCATTGCCGAAGTGGTCGCGATCCCCTTGACCGGCTGGTTGACCCGGTTGATGTCGCTGCGCGGCCTGTTTGTGACCGCCATCACCGGCTTTGCCGCGTCGAGCGTCGGTTGCGCCGCAAGTCACCAATTCGAAACGCTGTTGCTGTTCCGCATCATCCAGGGATTTTGCGGGGGCGCCCTCATACCGATCGTGTTTACTTCCGTGTTCACGATGTTCCCCGAACGGAAGCATGTCTTGGCCACGACCATCGGTGGTCTTTTCGCCATGCTGGCACCCACGATTGGGCCCGTTCTCGGCGGATACATCACTGAAAATTATTCGTGGCACTGGCTGTTCCTGATCAATGTAGTGCCTGGAATCGCGGCTGCGATGGCGGCCGGCTGCCTGATTCGAATCGGAAGGTCGGACTGGACATTGATGGCAAGGCTCGATTTGCCGGCGTTGCTGCTCATTGTCGTCTGCCTCGTCAGTCTGGAATTGGCGTTGAAGCAGGGGCCCAGGCAACTGTGGAGCGAGGGCCTCATCGTATCGCTCGTGGTGTTATGTCCCATTGCGGGAGTTTTCGCCATCCGCCGCTGTCTGTCGTCGCCGGAGCCGGTCATCGACGTTCGTTGTTTTGCGGACCGCAAATTCAGTTTCGGTTGCTTCTACAGTTTCGTGCTGGGCATGGGGTTGTTCGGATCGGTCTACATCACGCCGCTTTACCTCGGTTTTGTCAGGGAGCACACTCCCTTCGAAATCGGCAAAATCATGGTGGTCATGGGTGCCGCTCAGCTGGCGGTGGCTCCGTTTGCCGCCATGGCGGCAAGACGAGTCAATCCGCTGTTGCTGACGGCAATTGGTTATGGCGTGTTTGCCGCCGGCTTGGTCGCCGATGGCTTCATGACTTACGACACTGATTTCGACGAGTTGCTGTGGCCGCAAATTCTGCGCGGCGCGGCCGTGCTCCTCTGTCTGCTGCCGACGACCAGCCTGGCGCTCGAAGGGCAGCCGATGGCGCGGATGCCGAACGCCAGCGCATTGTTCAACTTGATGAGAAATCTCGGAGGCGCCATCGGGATCGCCCTGATCGATATCGTTCTGGAACAGCGCGCGCCGGAACACGCCGCACACTTGGTCGCCAGGCTTCAGGCAGGAGACACCGCCGCGGCACGCATCGTCGGCATACCTCTATCGCTCTTTCAAAAGGGACTGCACGGGCCCATCGATCAAGCGACCAAGGAGCTGGTTAGGCCCCTGGTCAACCGCGCGGCGCTGGTGCAGTCTTTCAACGAGGCATGGCTGATGCTGGGGACGATTTTCGTGCTCGCGCTGATCGGGGTGCCTGTGATGCGGCGGTTGTGCAGGGCCTCTAATTGCGACGCGCCGAATGAATCACTGCGATTCCGCCGAGAAGATTGATCCACTTCGTCTCGCCGAGTCCCGCAGCGTCGATGCGCGCGGCCAGGGTCGGTTGATCGGGGAACCTTTGGATGCTTTCGGCCAGATATCGATAGGCGCTGCCGTCGTTGGTTATCCATTGACCGAGCGGCGGCATGACCATGCGGCAATAGGCGTCGAACAGGGGCTTGAGGCCGCGTCGCACACCGGAGGTGAATTCGAGGCAGTGGAAGCGTCCGCCGGGACGCAAGACGCGCGCTGCTTCGCGCAGCGCCTGATCGATATGGGTGACATTGCGCAAGCCATAGGCGATGGAGTAGGTGTCGACACTGCCATCCGGCAGCGGCAATTTCTCGGCATTGCCCGTGATCCATTCAATGCCGGAAAGGGCGCCCTGCTCACCGGCGATTTTCGAACGGCCGGCCGCGAGCATGGCGGAATTGAGATCGCAGACGACGATCCTGGCGCCGCCCTGTGTGCGCCTGGAACAACGCAGCGCGATGTCACCGGTTCCGCCGGCAACGTCGAGAATATTCTGCCCCGGCCGCGGATCCATGAGTGCGACCAGGCGAGCCTTGAAGTAGCGATGCAACCCGACCGACATGACGTCATTCATCAAGTCGTAACGCCAAGCGACCGACGCGAAGACACCTTGCACCAGGCGGGTCTTGTCTTCGGGCTTGACGCGTGTTGCCCCGAACCACTCGGATTCACGATCGTCGCGGGTGGTGGTTTCATGTTCTATCGTGGGCATGGCATCGCCTATACTACCGCATGAAGCACGATTTGAGTCGACGCAGCACGCAGCTCGAATTGATGGATACCGAACCCTTGAGCTTCGCCGCCTTCCACGCTTATTTGCGCGATCTTACCCGCATCAATATCTATACCTTGGCCTATCGCCCAACTTTGCAATGGCTGCGCCGGGCGCTCGTGGCGGGCAAGCCGCAGCAGCCCGTGTCGATCATCGATATTGGCAGCGGCGGCGGCGACATGTTGCGCCGGATATGCCAATGGGCGGCCAGGCGGGGGCTCAAGACCGATCTTGTCGGCGTCGATCTCAATCCATGGTCGAAGCAATCCGCGGAAATGACTACGGTGGGCATGCCGGTGCGGTTCGAAACCTCGGACATTTTCGACTTTCACCCCGAGCGCCGGGCCGATTTCATCATCAGCTCGTTATTCACACATCATCTGACGGACGATGAGGTGATTCGCTTCATCCGGTGGATGGACGCGCATGCGGTGCATGGCTGGTTCATCAACGATTTGCATCGGCATCCGCTGCCTTACGCGTTCATCAAGTGCGTCACGCGTTTGCTTGGCTTCAATCGTCTGGTTCAGCATGATGCGCCGCTGTCGGTCGCGCGCGCCTTCGTCAAGGCCGACTGGCACCGCTTGCTGATGGCGGCCGGCATTTCCATGGAGCGGATCCGCATCACGTGGTTCTTCCCCTTTCGCTATGGCGTCGCCTGTCGATGCAACCTCAAGCCTCGCGCGGAGAGCGGTTCAGCGGTCATCTGAGGCAGTCGAACAACGCCCTTGCGATTACCTTGCGGCGAATTCATAGAGCAGGCTCGCTGCCGCGCCAGTCATGCAACTGTCATCTTGTTCGCTTAACTTTTTCGATCGCTTTCGGGAGCCGGCCGGATTCGCCGGCATCAGGCGAAGCTGCCGGCGCCCAAGCCCACGGAAAAACTTAGGAGTCCTCATGCACAAATTCATTGACCGAAAACTACTCGCTGCCGCAGTGGTCGCCGCGATGCCCCTCCTGAATGCGCACGCCGGCATCCAGCTGATCGCGACCTCCAGTACGAGCGGCGCCTCCCAGGATCTCTCCAATGACACCTCCGGGCCGCTCGAGAACGGGGTTCCCGGCAACCGGCTGGGGGGCCTCGGCTCCGCCATTGCCTACGCCGGCGGCGACACCTTCCTGATGCTGCCCGACCGCGGTCCGAACGCGGTGAGCGGATATGGCGGCACGAACATCGACTTCACCGTGTCGTACATCAACAGATTCCAGACCTACAGCTTGCGGCTCTTGCCGAACGCAGACTTCAACCCGAGTGCGGTCGCCGCCGGCACCGCGCCATTCGATGTGGCCGCACTGCCCTACATCCTGACGCCCTTCCTGCAGGCCACCACGCTGCTCTCCAACGCGACGCCGCTCAGCTACGGGCCGGCCGGGTCGAACGGCACGACGGAGATATCCGGTGCGCCCACCCGCTCCGGCGTGCCGCCGCTCAACTTCGTCAATCACACCCACTATTTCACCGGCCGCTCGGATGGTTTCGATCCCAATCACAACTCGCTGTGGCCGCTGAATGCGCGTCTAGATACCGAGGGCATGCGCATGTCGAATGACGGCCGGTCGGTCTTCATT
>Ga0302326_10004621_pt1 | contig 31773 bp, 27 predicted proteins | sample Palsa_T0_3_FD_202264 | JGI IMG/M metagenome (GOLD analysis project Ga0302326, IMG submission 202264) | Peat permafrost microbial communities from Stordalen Mire near Abisko, Sweden - Palsa_T0_3 | ecosystem: Environmental > Terrestrial > Soil > Palsa > Peat permafrost | place: Sweden: Abisko...
GCACCCACGGGGCGATGTGGCTCATCGGGTGGCGGTTCGTGCAGGCGTTCGGCGGCGCGATGCTGATGGCGAACTCGGCCGCGATCTTGACCGACGCGTTCCCGGCCAACAAGCGCGGCATGGCGCTAGGCGTCAACCAGATCGCGGGGATCTCCGGGCAGTTCGTCGGGCTGCTGCTCGGCGGCCTGCTGGCCGCGGTGAACTGGCGCCTGGTGTTCTGGGTGAACGTGCCGATCGGGCTGTTCGGCACGATCTGGGCCTATAAGAGCCTGCGCGAGATCGCGACCACCAAGCGGGCCAAGATCGACTGGGTCGGGAACATCATGTTCGCGGTGGGCCTCAGCTCGCTGCTGGTCGCCATCACCTACGGGATCCGGCCCTACGGCGGTCACGCGACCGGATGGACCAACCCGTTGATCATCACCGGTTTGATCGGCGGCGTGGTCGTGCTGGCCGCGTTCTGCGTCTTCGAGACCAAGATCGCCGAGCCGATGTTCCAGATGGGCCTGTTCAAGATCAGAGCCTTCGCGGCGGGCAACGCGGCCAGCCTGCTCGGCTCCATCGCCCGCGGCGGCCTGCAGTTCATGCTGGTCATCTGGCTGGCTGGCATCTGGCTGCCGCTACACGGCTACGACTTCACGGTGACGCCACTGTGGGCCGGGATCTACATGCTCCCGCTCACCGCGGGTTTCCTGATCGCCGGGCCGATCGCGGGCACCTTGTCCGACAAGTACGGGCAGCGGCTGTTCGCGACCTCCGGGCTGCTGGTCGCCGCGGCCTGCTTCACCGGGCTGATGCTCCTCCCCATTGTCTTCCCGTACTGGGTGTTCGCGCTGCTGATCTTCGGCAACGGGGTCGGCTCCGGACTGTTCGCCGCCCCCAACACCTCCGCGATCATGAGCGCGGTACCGCCCAGCCAGCGCGGTTCGGCGTCGGGGATGCGGTCGACCTTCCAGAACTCCGGCATGTCGCTGTCCATCGGCATCTTCTTCTCGCTGCTGATCGCCGGTCTGGCCTCGACCCTGCCCAAGACCCTGAGCAAGGGACTGATCGCCCAGGGCGTGCCGGCCTCGGTGGCCACCCATGTCAGCCACCTGCCGCCGGTCAGCACGGTTTTCGCCTCACTGCTCGGCTACAACCCGGTGCAGAACCTGCTGGCGCCCTACGGCGTGCTGTCCAAGCTGCCCGCCGACAAGGTCGCCCTGCTCACCGGCAGGCAGTTCTTCCCGAGCCTGATCGAGGCGCCATTCCATCACGGCCTGGTCATCGTGTTCACCGCCGCGGCGATCATGGCGGTTACCGGGGCGCTGGTGTCCCTGCTGCGCGGCAAGCAGTACTACTACGGCGACGCCGGCGTGTCGCCCGTGCTCAAGACCATTATTCCGAACGAACCGTCGCTCACCTCCGCGAACGGTGACTCCGCGTCCGTGGCGGGCGCCGCGCCCGTGGCGGGCGCCGCGGATCACACCGGCCAGCGGGCCGGCGGGTAGACTGGCGTCGTGCCACGCTATGAGTACCGATGCCGTGCCTGCGGCGACACGTTCGAGCTGAGCCGCCCGATGACCGAGTCGTCAGCGCCTTGTGCCTGTCCGCAGGGTCATGACGACACCGTGAAGCTCCTGTCGACGGTCTCGGTGGGCGGCGTCGCGTCCGGCCGCTCGGCTGGTCAGCCCAGCTCCGGCGGAGGATGCTGTGGCGGGGCCTGCGGTTGCGGCTAGCCCCGGCGGGCACTCTTGCGTCACTTGATACTGCGTCACTTGATACAGGGGCGCTGGCTCGTGTGGCACAGCGGCCAATCGGCGCACCTGCTTGGCTTAACCCAGAAGGTTAAGCACAAGTACGGAGGCAAGTGCGATGGCCGTCGCCACAATCGGAAGACCATCTTGGCCGGACCGGCCGGCGCGGGGACACAATCCCCACGGCCGCGGCCTGCCTGATCGGGCCCAGCCAGATCAGGGGCCCGCCCAAGAAGCCATCGGCGAGATGGCATGGCTGCTACGTGACACCCGCAGCAGCATGTTCCTGGGCGGAGGCGTGCTGAGCGCGATCACCATCGCCATCGCCCTGGAGGCCGCGTTCTCGGGCCGCGCGATGCGACCGGGCGTAACCGGCGCGGTCAACGCCGGCCTGCTGTCCGGCCTGTTGCTGTGCTGGCTGACCGCGGTCATCATGCTGGCCCTGGCCAACCGGCCGGTGCACAACGCGCTCAGCGAGATGCGCTGGAAAACGGGCGCCCCGATCGACCCGCGGGCCGGGTGGCTGACGCTGCCGCCGACAGGAGCCGATCCGCAGGAGTGGACGTGGGCGCGCGCCCATCTGATGATCGGTGCGGCCCGGCTGGCCCGGCGCCGCGCCCAGACCGCTGACACCTGGACCTACATCGTCGCCGCGTACTTCCTGGTCTGGACCGTCGTGATCCTCCTCGGCCTGTGAGGGGGGCCGAGAAGGCACATGTCACCTCAGGATTTGTCAATGGCCCGTAAAAGGCTCATTGTTAGAGCCAGTGTCGGCTATTACCCGCGTGCCGCGAGATAAGTCATTTCCGACGGTGACATGACGATGCAGGGGATGGGATCTGGGCAGGGATTCTGGACTCTGCTCTCTCGAGATGAACAGGACACCCTGTCCGGTCTCGGGATGCCCAGGGACTATCCACCTGGGGCGACTATCTGCCTGGAGGGCGATCCGGCCACGCACGTGTACGTCTTGCTGGCCGGATGGGTCAAGATCCTTTCCACGACCAGGGATGGGCACGAAATCGTGCTCGCGTTGCGCGGTGACGGTGACATCGTCGGGGAGACCGGAGGTGAGACCACCGGACGGCGTAACGCCACGATCCAAGCCGTAGGCAAGGTACGAGCGCTCACCGTGCCGTATGAAAAGTTCAGTTCATTCCTGGACGCCAGCCAGGGAGCCGATCGCGCTTACCGGCGCGTCGTGACGCGGAAGTTTAACGACGCGGACACCCTGCTCCGTCGGCGCGCTGTAACGACCGGTGCGCAGCGACTGGCTGCTCTCCTGCTCGATCTGGCCGGACGGCACGGCCGCGAAGTGAACGGCGCCACTTACGTGGTGATGCCGTTGTCGCAGGAGGAACTGGCTAGCCTGGCCGGCACCTCGCGGGCCACCATCACACGTGCGTACGGCAACTGGAGAAAACGTGGCCTGATCCACACAGGTCAGCGCAGGATCACGATTCTTGACCTCCCCGGTCTGCAGCGAATCGCAGGCTAGCAGCAGCAGCGGTCAGGAGGCCTGAGGCAGCTAGCAGGGAACCGCGCGAGCGGTAGCGGTCAGCGGGTCATGGCGGGGGTTCGGTCGTCGGTGGCTTCGTACCTGGCCGCGGTGCGGGCCGCGGTCTGCATCGCCCACCGGCCGTTGGTGACCAGGCCCAGCACCATGATCGCCGCCCCGCAACCCGCCAGCAGAAGCCAGTCGGCGTGACTGGCCGCGACGAACCGGGCCCGGAGCGGGCCGTGCAGGTTCGCGGCCAGGATCGAGCCGCTGATCGCTACGCCCAGCGACGTGCCGACCTGCCGGCTGGTGGACGCTATCCCCGAGGCCACGCCCGCCTGCGCGAAGGGCATGCCCGACACCGCCGCCTGGGTGATGGGCGCGTTGACCATGCCGGACCCGAGGCCGAAGACGCTGAACGCGACGACGATGTGCAGCGTGGACCACGACGTCGTGATCCCGTACAGCAGGAGGCCTCCGGCCGCAATCCCCGCGCCCGCGATCAGGGTCGGCAGCCGCCCGCCCCAGCGGGCCAGGACGCGGCTGGACACCACCGCCCCGACCGCCATGACCGCCGCCATCGGCACCATGTGCAGCCCGGCGACCAGGGCGGACATATTCCGTACGTCCTGCAGGTACAAGGTGGCCAGGAACAGGAAGCCGCCGAGGGCGGCGAAGGCGCTGATCGCGGTCAGCACCGCCCCGGCGAACGGCACGCTGCGGAAGAACCGGGGATCGAGCACCGGCTCGGTGCGGCGTGCCTCGTAGGCCACGAAGACCGCCAGGGCCACCGCCGCCACCCCGAACAGCCCCAGGATCTCCGGCGAGTGCCAGCCGTCCGTGGGGCCCTCGATGATCGCGTAGGTCAGCGAGCCGAGCATCACGACGATGAGTGCCTGTCCGGCTGGGTCCGGTCGGCGCGCTCTGGGCGCCCGGGACTCCGGCACGAACCGGGCAGTCAGCGCGATGGCGGCCAGGCCGACCGGGATGTTGACCCAGAACACACCCCGCCAGCCGACGGATTCGACCAGGATGCCGCCCAGCACCGGGCCGAGCGCTACCGACAGGGCGAACGTGCCGCCCCAGGCCCCGAGCGCCCGGGCGCGTTCGGCGCGGTCGGTGAACGTATTGGTGATGATCGACATCGCGACCGGGTTGAGCATGGACCCGCCGATCGCCTGCACCATGCGGAACGCGATCAGCCAGCCGAGCCCGGGCGCGAGGCTGCACAGCCCGGAGCCGACCGTGAACACGGCCAGGCCGATCTGGAACGTCCGGCGGCGGCCGACCCGGTCGGCGGTCGCGCCGGACAGCATCAGCAGGCTGGCCAGCACGAGCGTGTAGGCGTCGATTGTCCATTGCAGCCCGGCTACCGAGGCGCGCAGGTCCCGCCCGATGGCCGGTAGCGCGACGTTGACGACGGTGGTGTCCAAGCCGACGATGAACAGGCTGAGGCAGCAGATGACGAGCACGAGCGTGCGGCGACGGCGGCTGAGCTCTGGCAGCGGTATCACCCGAATTGGCTGGTGCGAACGATTGCCTCTCTACACCTGAATATTTGCGCCGACCTGGCGAGCGCAAGCCCGGGCGGCTGAGAGATTCGTCACCGCTGGTAACGATCCGCGACACAAGCTCGCGCATCCCGGCGCGCCTTCGGACCGGTCAGCCCAGGCGCGACGCGGTGGACCTGGCCCACTGGGTGGTGCAGAGCAGGCCGAGCAGCAGAACGCCGTACCCGCAGCCCGCCAGGATCCACCAGCTCGCGTGGGCCGCGTGGACGAACCCGTCCCGCATCGACCCGCGGATGCTGGCGGCCAGGACCGAGCCGACGATGGCCACGCCCAGCGACTGGCCAAGCTGGCGGCTGGAGGAGTTCATGCCCGACGCCATGCCGGCCTGGGTCTTCGGGACCCCGGACATGACCCCGTTGGTGATCGGCGAGCTGACCATGCCGGCCCCGACCCCGAACAAGGCGTAGGTGATGATCAGGTACAGGTGTTCGGTCGTGCCGGTGAGCTGGGACAGCGCCGCGCTGCTCAGGGTGAGCGCCGCGCCCGCGATGACCAGCGGGGCCCGCGGACCGCGCTTGGCCACCATGCGGCCCGCCATCGGCGCGCACAGGGCCATCACCACCGGCATCGGCAAGATGGTCAGGCCGGCCTGCAGCGCGGACAGGCCCCGCACGTCCTGCAGGTACAGGGTGGACAGGAACAGGAACCCAGCCATCGCGGCGATGGCGCAGACCGCGGTGAGGTTAGCGCCCGCGAACGGCACGCTGCGGAAGATCCGGAAGTCGATCATGGGCTCCGCGCGGCGCGGCTCATAGGCGAGCAGCACGGCCAGCGCGGCCACGGACAGCGCGAAGAAGCCGAAGATCTCCGGTGAGCGCCAGCCGTAAGCGGGCCCCTCGATGATCGCGTAGGCGAGTGATCCGAGCAGCACGATGATGAGGAACTGGCCTACCGGGTCCGCGCGGCGGGACCGTGGCGCCTTGGAGTCCGGCACGAACAGCGCGGTCAGCGCGATGGCGGCCAGGCCCACCGGGATATTGGCCCAGAAGATCCCGCGCCAGCCGACCGCACCGACCAGCACGCCGCCCAGGACCGGTCCCAGCGCCATCGACAGGCCGAACACTCCGTCCCAGACCCCGATCGCGCGGGCCCGTTCGGCTCGGCCGGTGAAGGTATTGGTGATGATGCCGAGGGCGGCCGGGTTGAGCATCGAGCCGCCGACCCCCTGCAGGATCCGGAAACCGATCAGCCAGCCTAGGCTCGGGGCCAGGCTGCACAGCCACGAACCGAGGGTGAACAACGAGAGACCGACCTGGAAGACCGTTCGGCGGCCGATCCGGTCCGCGACCGCGCCGGAGAACATCAGCAGGGCGGCCAGCGTGACGGTGTATGCAGCGATTGTCCACTGCAGGCCCGACACACCCGCGTGCAGGTCACGGCCGATGGACGGCAGCCCCACGTTCACGATCGTGTTGTCCAGCCCGACCATGAACAGGCTCAGGCAGCAGACGGCCAGCATGAGGGTGCGGCGCGCACGCACGGCGGCGCCGGTGACGGTATTGGGGCCGGTATCGGGGTGTTGCTCGGCGTCGCGAGTCAGCTCAAGGCTCAGGACCGGCACGGATGTCCGTTCTGGTAGCCGAGTGGGAACGTTGAGTGACCTCCAGTTGGTGCCTCGTACTGGTGCCTGCATCGGGCAAACCCCTCGGGGACGTGCTCGCCGCGGACGAGCACGGGCTGCTTATGTGACTTCTGGCCCGGAGCTCACCGGGGCTGAGCCCGACCAGATGATCGGGAGCTTCTCGATTCCGTAGATGCCCTCGACCCCGCCGAGGTGCGGCGACCCGTCCAGGGCTAGATCAGGGGTGCGCGGCGCGAGGAACGCCAGGGCCTCTTCCAGTTCCGCCCGGGCCAGGTTGGAGCCCAGGCAGTAATGCGTCCCGGCGCCGAACGTGAGCAGCCGGGCGTCGCGGGTCGCGGTGATGTCGAACTCCTCGCCCGAGCCGCCTTCCCGGTTCGCCCGTTCGGCGCAGATCGCCACGATCGTGCCAGCCGGGAAGATGACGCCACGGTGCTCGACCTGCTCCAGGCAGATCCGCGCCGTGAACGGCGTGACCGGCTCGAACCGCAGCACCTCGTCGACCGCGCGCGGGGCCAGTGCGGGATCGGCGGCCAGCAGGGCCCACTGGGCGGGATGCCCGGCGAACAACCGGATGGCGTGCGCCAGCTGAGCGGTGGTGGTGTCGATCCCTCCGGCCAGCAGGTTCGCGACGAGCTGCACGCATTCCGCGGCGGACAGGCGGTCCCGGCCCGCCTCCCCGTCCCCCGCCTCCCGGGCCGCCAGCAGGTCGCTGATCAGGTCGTCGGCGGGCGCGTCGCGCCGGGCCTCGAGCAGCGCGGTCACGTAGTCCTGGACCTCGATGACGGCCCGCTCGATATCGTCCCGGTTGGTGCCCAGGGCCCGGATATCGAACTGCCGCTGCACCCAGCTGGACCACTCCTGCAGTCGCTCAGCGTCCTGACGCGGCGCGCCGAGCACGGTCGCGATGGTCAGCGAGGGGAAGGGCCGGGCTACCGCGGCCACGAAGTCACAGCGGTCGGACGCTACCTGGGACCACAGGTCCTCCAGGAAGCCGCGCATCACCGGGCGCCAGCGGTCGGCGCGCCGGGGCGTGAACGCCGGGCCGACCAGTGCCCGCAGCCGCCGGTGCTGTTCGCCGGTGAGGTTCAAGATGTTGGCGTCGATGTGGTCAGCGAGGGGCCCGCCGGTGACCCCGAAGAACTCCGCGATCTGCCGGCCGGGAAACGCCGTCACCCGTGACCGCAGGAAGAACTCACCGGAGTCGTGATCCAGGACGATGTAAGCGAGCGGCGACTTGGCTAGCCAGCCTTGCTGGACGGTTTCGGCGAGCTGCTGGTGGTAAAGATCAGCCGAGAAGTCCGGCGCGGTGTAGTCGAACGCCGGCAGGTCAAGATCGGACACAAGGTTCATTTCAGTTACGACGGTACACTTAAGCGTTCAGTAGTCAAGTGGCTACTCTCAGCAGTTCAGAGTGCGTTCGGGCCTCACGCTGTGAGTATGCGGGCTAGATTTGCTTGCTAAGTAGTCCGTTATGCGACGATATTAACGTGCTGAGGGGGGAGCCATGAGCCGCAGGCTTCTGCAGCTGGTTATCCCGGTGACGCCGGAACGACGGATGTTCCGGATTCACGACCCGGCCGTAGACCCCGACGCCCCGGGCGGTCCGCTGCCGCCGGTCGGCGCCCTGATCAGCACGAACCGCGAGCAGCTATGGGTGGGCAGCCTGCAGGAAGATATCAACGTGCGGCTCGTCCTCGAGGAGTGGGACGGGGCTCCGCCGCCGTGCGGCGACGCCTGGGACGAGGAAGCGAAGGGCAGCGTCTACCTGCGCGGGCAGCTGAGCATCAGCATGGGCCAGGCGGGCACCGCCGTTTACGGGCTCCGCCTCGGCGGCGGGTTCGGCGACTACTCGGTCCGCGTCTACGCCAGCAACCGCGATGTGGTGACCCGTCGCTACACGGCGCTCTTCGACCGGCACCGCAATCCGCTCAGCGATGAGTTCCAGCAGGAGAAGAGGACGCTCGAGGGGCTCGAACGGTACCTGGTCCAGCTGTGGCGGGAATCCTTAGCCGAATCTGCCTACGGACTGGTCTTGCCCGCCTCGGGAAACAGTGCCGCCGCGTCGGTGGGCCTAGTCTTCGCCTGCTGTGCGTTACCGGTCGCCGTTGAGCGGGTCGAGGTGCTCTGGCTGGTCGTCGCCTTGGCGCTGGTGCTGACGCTGCCGGAGGACTGCGGCGTTCGATTGGGCTCATTGCTGGTCGCGGCCGAGATCGACGTGGGGGTCGTGGCGCCGGCCGTGGTGGTCGCGGGCGGCTTGGGCGTGTGCGCGCGGAACGGGACCATTGCGTAGACCATCATCGAGACCATTGCCACCAATAGGACCGTGAACAGCGAGCCGATGATGCGCGCCCGGGGGGAACGTAGCACGGTGGCAGGACCCGGCCGACGGAAAGTCGTCAGGGAGGAGGCGAGACTGGGATCATCCGAAGCCAGTCGCCGTTCGATCTCCGCGAGCATTCGCTGCTCGTCCTGCGACAGGGCCATACTGCCACCCCTCCGCCTCGCGTCCCGTTGACTACCCTCTCACTATCTCTCAGGAGGGCGTCTTTATCCAATTGTTCCGGCTTCGTATTGCGCTTGTTTCCAGATCGTGAGATCCGCCTGCCGGGCCGGATCTTACCCACGATCGGGCTAAATATTCGTGACGAGCGGCAGCGTGTCAAGTTTGCCTCGATCGAAAAACCGTTCTATCGTGAGGTTCATGCGCTGGGACCATCTGCGGCTGGACGATCAGCTCGCCGCCGACCAGGACACCACGGCCGACGAGACGTTGTTCCCGGCCGAGCGCCGGGACGTGGCGCTCCCGCTCATCGAGCGCGGGGCGGTGGCCCGCACCTTCGACACCCCGGGCTTCCGGGGCATGACCTTCTACGAGGTCCAGGCCAAGTCCGTGGTCAACCGCGTCCCCGAGGCGTCCAGGATGGCGTTCCGCTGGACCATCAACCCCTACCGGGGCTGCCAGCATTCGTGTGTTTATTGCGTCAGCGGTCAGACGCCGATCTTGATGGCAGACGGCGGCACGAAGCCGATCGCCGAGGTCCGGGTCGGGGATGATATCTACGGCACGATCCGCGAAGGCTACTATCGCCGGTACGCGCTCACCACCGTCTTGGCGCAGTGGTCCACGGTAAAGCCTGCCTATCGGGTCATCCTGGAGGGCGGCACCCAGCTTATTTGCAGCGGTGATCACCGTTTCCTGACCGAGCGTGGCTGGAAGCATGTGACGGGGGCCGAGTCTGGTCCGCTGCAGCGACCATTCCTCACCGTCAACAACAAGCTGATGGGAGTCGGCGGGTTCGCGGAGCCGCCGAAGGACACGGCCGCTTACCGGCGCGGTTACCTGTGCGGGATGATCCGCGGCGACGGCACCATTGGTCACTACCCGTGTGCCGGTACGCAGGTCCATCAGTTCCGGCTAGCGCTGGCCGACCGGGAGGGGCTCGACAGGACCGCCGATTACCTCGCCGACGTGGGTATCCGGTGCGGAGAATTCACCTTTAGTGAGGAGTCGGCCACGCGGCGCCAGATGACCGCGATCCGTACTAGCCGTCGCGACGACGTCCAGACGATCGAATGGCTGATCGGCTGGCCGGAGAATCCGACCTTGGACTGGCGCAAGGGTTTCCTGGCCGGCATCTTCGACGCCGAAGGCAGCTACAGCGGAAGCCTGCGCATCCAGAACACCGATCCGGAGATTATCAACTGGACGGTCTCCTCGCTGGAGGCACTCGGCTTTGATTATGTCGTGGAGCCGAGTACGAGGCCGAACGGGCTTAGGTGCGTCCGGCTGCGCGGGGGTCTACGGGAAGTACTGCGGTTCTTCCATACCGTCGATCCTGCGATCATGCGGAAGCGCTCGATTGACGGCGTGGCAATCAAGAGCGACGCCAAGCTCCAAGTGGCCGCGATCGAGCCGCTCGGGCTGGACGTGCCGATGTACGACATCACCACCGGCACCGGCGACTTCATCGCCAACGGGGTGGTCAGCCACAACTGCTTCGCCCGGAACACGCACACCTACCTGGACCTCGACGCGGGGGCGGACTTCGACACCAAGGTGGTGGTAAAGGTCAACGCGCCCGAACTGACCCGCAAGAAGTTGGCCTCGCCCAGCTGGCAGGGCGAGCACATCGCTATGGGCACCAACGTGGACTGCTACCAGCGGGCCGAGGGCCGCTACCAGCTCATGCCCGGCATCATCACCGCGCTCAAGGACGCCGCCAACCCGTTCTCCATCTTGACCAAGGGCACCTTGATCTTGCGGGACATCGACCTGCTCGCGGAGGCGGCCGAGATCACCGACGTGGGGCTGAACGTCTCGGTCGGATTTATCGATAAAGAGCTATGGCGATCCGTCGAGCCCGGCACGCCTGCCCCGGCCCGTCGGCTCGAGGCGTGCGCGACCTTGAACGAGCGCGGGCTGGGCTGCGGCGTGCTCATGGGGCCGGTGGTGCCGTTCCTGTCCGACTCCCCCGCCCAGCTCGACGCGGCCGTCAGCCAGATCGCGGCGGCCGGCGCCACGCACGTGATGCCCATCGTGCTGCATCTGCGCCCGGGCACCCGGGACTGGTTCTTCCGCTGGCTGGGTGCCCATCACCCCGGCCTGGTCGGCCGGTACCTGGACCTGTACGGCCGGGGCGCGTACGCCCCGAAGTCCTACCAGGCCAAGATCGCGGGCCAGGTCCGCGAGCTCGCTGACAAGCACGGCATCGGCCGGCCGAGGCCCGGCCTCGGTCACGGCCGGCGACCGGTGCCCGAGCGGCCGACCGCGCAGGCTGTCGGGGCCCCCGCGCCGGCCTCCCGGGCCCCCGCGCAGGCTTCCGGGGCCCCCGCAGCGGCCGATCCCGTGCGCCTCTCCCCCGCATCATCCGAGCAGCTCACCCTGCTCTGAAGCCCACCGGGCGCCGCGCCGAGGCCGGCGAACGCGCCCATCGGCAAAAAACGGGTTGTCGCCGGAACCGATCCCTTTTTAGGGTAAGCAGGCCAGCTTCCTAGGATTTTGTCTGGATGTGATCGCCCACAGCGAAATCGCGCAATTCGCGATACAGCTTGACAGGGGAACATGACGCGATACATCGTATTTTCTAGGAAAAACTTCAGAGAGCAGGAGGACGACGTGGCACGCGGCTCCACGGGGGCGCCCCGTAACACGCCAGATCCTGATGTCCCCGCCGCCGGCGGGGACATCAGGACGGCTCAGACGCAAGAGACTCAGGAACGGGGAGCACGCCATCGGCAGACTAGGCCGGGCGGCCCGCAGACATCACCAGACCAAGGCAAGCCGCGGGGCATAGACCGGCTGATCGCCATCGTTTGCGGCAGGCGAACCAAGTGGGTTGTCGTCGTGTTCTGGCTCGTGGTCATCGCAGCCTTGGGCTCGCTGGCCGGGAAGCTGCAGGGAGCGGAGAAGAACGACGCCTCTTCGTACCTGCCCGCATCGGCCGAATCGACCCAGGAACTCAACGAGCAGTCCATCTTCCAGAACAAGAACTACAACCCGGCCCTGGTCGTCTACGTCCGCGATAGCGGGATTACCTCGGCCGACCTGGCCAAGGCGGATGCGGACGCCCGGTCCTTTGCCTCGCTGGGTGTGGTAGATGGGCGGGTTGCGCCGCCGACGGTGTCCGCGGACCACAAGGCAATCGAGACCGTTGTCGGCTCGGACCTCGGTTACAACAGTGACCTGAGCGGCTTCATCACGACCGTACAGACCACGGCGACCAAGAATGCCGACGGGCTCAGCGTCTACATCGGCGGGCCCGCTGCCAGCGCGAACGACGAGCTCAAGATCTTCAAGGGCATCGACTCCACCCTGCTGTACGCGGCTTTGGGTGTGGTCATCGTGCTCTTGCTGCTGACCTACCGAAGTCCGGTGCTATGGCTGATGCCGATCATTTCGGCGGGTGTAGCCCTGACCGTCGCCGAGGCGGTCATCTACCTGCTTGTCCGGCACGCCAACCTGACCGTCAACGGGCAAAGCGGGGGCATCCTGGTCGTCCTGGTCATCGGCGCGAGTACGGACTACGCGCTGCTCCTGGTGGCCAGGTACCGGGAGGAGTTGCGCAGACACTCCGATCGGCACCAGGCCATGGCGATCGCTCTGCACCGGGCGGGGCCGGCCATCATCGCCAGCGGGCTGACCGTCGTGACCGGGATGCTCTGCCTGCTGGCCGCTGAATCCAACGACATCTCTGGGCTGGGCCCGGTCGCGGCCATCGGCGTCGGCGTCGGCCTGATCTCGATGATCACCCTGCTGCCCGCGCTGCTGGTCGTCTTCGGCCGGTGGATCTTCTGGCCGGTCCGGCCGAGGTACGGCACAGCGGAACCGACCAGCCGCGGGCTATGGTCCCGAGTCGGCCAGCTCATCAGCCGCAGCCCGCGTGGCGTGTGGGTGGTCACGGTCATCCTGCTCGCCGCTGGCTCGGCCGGCCTGATCGGGTTCAAGTTCGGGACGCTTACTACGGCCCAGTCGTTCCGCGGCACTCCGGCCTCAGTCACCGCTCAGAACGTACTGGCCAAGTACTTCCCGGCCGGTTCCGGTGAGCCCGTGCAGGTGATCTCCACCGCGGGCAGTACGGGGGCGGTCAGGACAGCGCTGGCCGATACACCGGGAATCGCGTCGGTCACAGCGCCGGTGACCAAAGACGGCTTGTCCTTCTTGCAGGCGACGATGATCCCGGCGCCGGACAGCCCGGCCGCCTACACGCTGGTGGACAAGATACGCAGCACCGTCCACGCCATCCCTGGCGCCGACGCGAAGGTAGGCGGCGGCACTGCCATCAACCAGGACGTGGAGACGGCCGCGGCTCATGACCGGGACGTGGAAATTCCGCTCATCCTCGGCGTGGTGCTGCTCATCCTCGGCCTGCTGCTCCGGGCGATCGTGGCGCCGCTCGTGCTCATCGTCACCGTGGTGCTCTCGTTCGGCGCGGCGCTGGGCATATCCTCGCTGTTCTTCAGCCACGTGTTCGGGTTCGCAGGCGCCGACACCTCGGTGCCGCTGCTCGTCTTCGTGTTCCTGGTGGCCCTCGGCATCGACTACAACATCTTCTTGATGACCCGCATACGGGAGGAGTCGATCCGGTCCGGGACCCGCCGTGGCGCCCTAGCCGGCCTGGCCGCCACCGGTGGCGTGATCACCTCGGCGGGCCTGGTGCTGGCCGGCACCTTCGCGGTGCTGGGCACGCTGCCGCTGGTGGAGTTCACCGAGATTGGGTTCGCGGTCGCGCTCGGCGTGCTGCTGGACACGATCATCGTCAGGTCAGTGCTCGTGACCGCGCTGACCTTGGACATCGGGCGGCACATGTGGTGGCCGAGTGCGCTCTCGCACCCGGCCGGGCTGGCCCGGGGGGACGACCCCCCGGAACCCCCCGGCCGGTCAGTGACGGACGGCACCTAGAATGTGGGTTCGTGGCGGGTGATCGGGTAACGCGGACGGTAGCGTGGCGGTGCTGAGCCGCCCGGACGCCGGGCGGCTTACCGTCCGCACCGTGCCGGTCCCCGATCCCGGGGATCTCCTCGCGCAGCTACCGCAGCCGGACGCGGTGGCCTGGGTCCACCGCGGCGCGGGCCTGGTCGGCTGGGGCGAGGCGGCCCGGGTCACGCTTCCGGCCGGCGAGGACAGGTTCACCGCCGGGGAAAAGTGGCACCGATCCCTGTTCGACGCCGCGGACATCGAGGACCGAGTACGGGTGCGCGGCACCGGCCCCGTCGCGTTCGGCGCGTTCACCTTCGACGCGTCGTCCGAAGGATCGGTACTGATCGTCCCGCGTATCCTGCTCGGCCGCGATGGCCGGGGCCTGGCCTGGGTCACCACCGTGACCGAAGGCGGTCAGCCCGGGCCCGGGGACTGGCCCTTCGGGGAAAGCGTCGTGCCGGCGCAGGCCCCGGCCAAGGTCCGCTGGCACGATGGCAGCCTGCCCGCGCCCCAGTGGGAGCAGGCCGTGGCCCAGGCCGTCGCGGCGATCAAGGCGGGCAGCCTGCGCAAGGTGGTCCTCGCCCAGGACCAGTTCGCCACGGCCGCCGACCCTATCGACCCGCGGGTCCTGCTGCAGCGGCTGGCCGCCCGCTATCCCGAGTGCTACACCTACGCCTGCGACGGCATGATCGGGGCCACCCCGGAACTGCTCATCCAGCAGGCCGGCCGTGAGGTCAGCGCGCTGGTGCTGGCCGGTACGGCACCTCGCGGCGGTGACCCGGCCGAGGACGAGGCGCTCGGCGCCGGGCTGCTGGCCTCGGCCAAGGACACCGAGGAACACGCCTACGCGGTCACCTCGATGCGCGACGCGCTCGGACCGCTCTGCGACGCGCTCGACGTCGAGGCGCACCCGTCCCTGCTGAAGCTGCCGAACCTGCAGCACCTGGGCACCTGGGTCCGGGGCACGCTCGCCGCGGACGGCGCGCCCCGGTCGGCGCTGGCCCTGGCGGCGGCGGTCCACCCCACCGCCGCGGTCTGCGGCACTCCCACCGGCGCCGCGTTCGAGCTCATCCGCGAACTCGAGCACATGGACCGGGAGCGCTACGCGGGACCGGTCGGCTGGGTGGACGCCGACGGCAACGGCGAGTGGGGCATCGCCCTGCGCTGCGCGCAGCTTTCCGGCCGCACCGCCCGCCTGTTCGCCGGTTGCGGCATCGTCGCGGGTTCGGATCCCGCCGCCGAGCTCGCCGAGGCCCAGGTCAAATTCCGGCCCATGCGCGGCGCCCTCGAGGGCTAAGCCGAGGTGCGGAAGGGCGCCTGGCGATAAGAGAACCCTTAATCCGATGTCGCCTGCCCGACGAGCAGGACTTACAGTCGGGAGGAGACATATCGGCGTGCGCGGCCAGCGCGACAGGGAGGCTCCGGCAGATGAGCGGCGACACCCAAGAGGTCCTCGGCGTGCTCCGCGAGGTGTGGAGTGCCCAGGGGCAGACCGCGGAGGACATCGAGGAGGCCTGCGGGCCGGGCAAGTCCTGCCAGCGGATGACCGACGTGGGCTTCGAGGGCCTGGCCGAGGAGACCGACGGCGATCTGCGCCTGGCCTGGCGGACCCAGCTGGCCCGCGAGGGGAAGCTGAACCAGGGTGCGGGCAGCGTGCGGGACCTCGTCCTGCCGCCCGCCGGCGGATCCGAATCCCGCTAGCCGCGGCCGCGGACGGCGTGGAGAACGGCCGAATGGAGGGCCCGGGGTCCGTCGGCGAGCTGACCGAGACCCTGCGCCAGGGTGGTTACCTGGCCGATCGCGGGCTGTCCACGGCGCTGTTCGTGGCCCTGTCGCTGGACCGCCCCATCCTGCTCGAGGGCGAGGTCGGGGTCGGGAAGACCGAGGTGGCCAAGGTCATGGCGGCGGTCTTCGGCCGTAAGCTGATCCGGCTGCAATGCTACGAGGGCATCGATACCAACCAGGCGCTGTACGAGTGGGACTACGCCCGCCAGATGCTGCACATCCGGGCGCTGTCCGAGCATCAGGTGACCGACCCCGACGCGGTGGACAAGCTGTTCGGCCCGAAGTTCCTGCTGGAGCGGCCGCTGCTGGAAGCGGTGCGAGCCGGCGACCAGGCCGTGCTGTTGATCGACGAGATCGACCGGGCCGACGACGAGTTCGAGGCGTTCCTGCTCGAGGTGCTGTCGGACTTCCAGATCAGCATCCCCGAGATCGGCACGATCAAGGCGGCCAGTCCGCCGCTGGTGGTGCTCACCTCCAACCGCACCCGCGAGCTGCACGACGCGCTCAAGCGGCGCTGCCTGTACCACTGGATCGGCTACCCGGCCGCGGAACGCGAGATCGAGATCGTCCTGATCCGCGAACCCGGCATCTCGGCGGCGCTGGCCGGCAAGGTGGTCACCGCCGTGCAGCGGCTGCGCGAGCTCGACCTGGCCAAGCCGCCCGGCGTGGCCGAGACCATCGACTGGGCCCGCACCCTGGATTTCCTCGGCGAGCGGGACCTGGCCAACGCACGCGACACGCTGGGCGCCGTGGTCAAGGACCGGGACGATCTCGAGGTGGTCCTGGACAACCTGCAGGAGATCACCTCCGGTGCCCACCGCGCCTGAACTGGAGCGCGTGCCGTTCACCGGGCTGCTGGTGAGGTTCGCGGGCGAACTGCGGGCGGCCGGGCTGGCCGTCGGCTCGGGCGACGTCTTGGTCTACTGCTCGGCGCTGACCCGGTTGAATCCGGCCGACCTGGTCGACCTGTACTGGGCGGGCCGGACCACGCTGGTGAGCCGGCACGACGACATCACCGTCTACGACCAGGTTTTCCGCCGGTTCTTCCTCGGGGACGACGGCGAGGCCGGCGATCCGCTGACGCTCATGCTGCGGGCCTCGGCGGAGGCGCAGGGCGCGCTGGCCATACCGTCTACCGAGCCGGGTGAGTCCGAACAGGAAGACGAGGCGATCCTGGGGTGGATGGCGTCGGACGTTGAGGCGCTCAAGCACAAGTCGTTCACCGCCTGCACGCCGGAGGAACTGGCGGCGCTGCGCCGGATCATGGCCCGGATCAAGCTGACCCCGCCGCGGCGCCGGACCCGGCGCGCCGCGCCCGCCCGGACCGGCGCCCGGCCCGATCCGCGGCGAACCGTCCGCGAAGCCATGCGCATGCACGGGGAGCCGGCCCGGCTGTACTGGCGGCGGCGAAAGGTCCGGCTGCGGCCGCTGATCCTCATCTTGGACATCTCGGGCTCGATGGCCGACTACTCGCGCAGCCTGCTGCAGTTCGCGCACTCTGCCGCCCGCTCGGGCGGACGGGTCGAGGTCTTCTGCTTCGGCACCCGGCTGACCCGGGTCACCGGTGCGATGGAATGCCGGCGCCCGGACGAGGCGCTGGAGCGGGCCGCGCGGGCCGCGTTCGACTGGGACGGCGGCACCAGGATCGGTGACAGCCTGGAAGTCTTCATCCGGGACTGGGGCCGCCGCGGGCTGTGCCGGGGCGGCATCGTGGTGATCTGCTCCGACGGCCTGGACCGAGGGGATCCCGCCGTGCTCGCCTCGGCGCTGGAGCGGCTGTCCCGGCTGAGCCACCGGCTGGTCTGGCTGAACCCCCACAAGGGCGACGATCCCGGCTTCCGGCCCAGCACGCTCGGGATGATGATCGCGGCCCCGCACATCGACCTGCTGCTGTCCGGGCACGATCTGAGCAGCCTGGAGAAACTCGCCACCCTGCTGCCGGGACTGAATTAGCCAGCCGCGGGCCACATCCTGGAGCCAATGCTTAACTGGGAACATGCCAGTGGAGAGTGCGCGGTGAGATGGAGCGTGGGGATCGAGGTCGAAGCCGGCCGTGTGCTGACCCGTGAGCAGGTGGTCGAGCTGGCCGACGCGGTCGCCGCGAGCGGCGGCATCGCGAGCGGGATCGGGACCAGCCGGTACGGCGCCCGGCTGATCGTGCAGGCCGGCAGCCGCGAGGAAGCGGTCACCAAGGCGACCGAGGAGTTCATCCAGGCCGCGGCTAAGGCCAGCCTGCCGCCCGGCCCGGTGGTGCGGACCGAGGCGGTCAGCGAAGACGAGGAAGCCGGGGCCGAGGAGCCGTGATCCGGCTCGGGTCGCTGGCGGGTTATCCGTTCGAGGGACCGCGCGTGCTGGCGGGCTGGACCCCGCCGCAGGCGGCGGCGGTCTACGCGATCGCGTACAAGCCGGACCCGGAGTCCAAGCCGGACCGGTACGCGGTCATCTACGTGGACCACTCCGACGACCTGGCCGCCGAACGGTTCCCGTTCCAGCACCCGCGCGCGCATTGCTGGGTCAAGCGCGCGGGATCGAAGTGGAAGGTCTACATCTGCACCTACGAGGCACCGGGCGGGAACCGGGCGCACCGGGAGCAGATCGCCAGGGAGCTGACCGCGATCTACCGCCCGCGCTGCAACGACCAGCAGTACGAGCAGGCCTGGAAGGACCAGTGGATCGGCGAGACCACGTCGTCTTCCCCCAGCCTGGCCAAGGATCCGGCTCGGCCTGAGGCCAGCCCCGGCTAGCTCACGAGCCGGGCCGGAAGCCGACCGCGTCGAGCAGGCGCGAGCGGCGGGTTCCCGATGCGGGCCGGGCCGGCTCGGGTACCGCGGGCGCTTCGGGCCGGGGCGTGACTCCGGTCACGATGTCCTCGGCCATCCCGTAGAGCAGCGGCAGGGCCCCGGCCACCACGCCGCCGGTCTCGTTGATGTGCTCCACCCCGGGCCTGATGAGCTTGGCGTGAGCCACGATGGTCTGTACGATCTCCGCGCACTCCTCCAGGTTCCCGGCGATCCGGGTGAGCAGGGTGCCTACCCAGAACAGGTAGAACGCCAGCCCGGCGACCAGCAGCAGGACGTCGATGACCGTCCAGACGACCAAGCCCGTCATGATTTGACCTTCCCGAGCACGCGGCCGAGGAACAAGTGGTGCTGCAGGCCCTCGGCGAGGACCGCCTCCACGCCGCCTGCGACCTGCGGGATCAGCACGGTGTCCGCGGTGTTAGCCGCGGCCGCCTTCAGCGTGTCCCGCACGGCGACGACCCGCCGGTCGATGACCTTCACCAGGTAGATGAGCAGGCTCAGCAGCGCGGCGACCGCGACCACCACGACCAGGCCCAGGATGTTCGCGATCGTCCACAGGTTGTGTTCGGTGGACGACATGGCCAGCATGTGGTGCATCGCTACCCTCCCAGCCGGGCGCGGCCGCGCTGCAGGCCGGCGATGATGATCGTGGCGTGCTCGATGGTGGTGCGCAGCGCGCCGAGCGGGGCGGTGTTGTGCACCGCGTCGGTCAGCGCGTCGTTGATCTTCGGCGCCTCGTTGCCGATCGACCGGGCCAGTAGCAAGATCGGCACGACCAGGGCCACCACGACCAGCACGATGACGATGCCGATGGTGTAGCCCACCACCCAGCCGGTGGTGCTGTACCCCGCGGCGAGGACATGCGCATCCATAGCTGGCTCCTAGACCGTTTCGCAGAAGTCGCGGACCGGCTTGAGGCTGGCGTTAACCGCGGTCAGCCGCTCCGGCACCGTGCTGGTGAGCTGCGCGACGGCCTGGACTCCACCGGTGGTGGCCACGAGCGTCGCGCGGATCGCCCGCAGATGGAAGATGACCCGTAGCAGGCCCACCGCGGTGATGGCGATGATCAGCGCGGCGACGATCAGTGTGAACCAGGCGGCAGCTGGCATAGCCGTACTCCCTTCCTCAGCCGAGTAGCTTGGCGACGGAGCCCGCGTACCTGACCGCGCCGACGGAGACTTCCTTGACCGTCTCGTCGGTGACGGCCAGCGCCTCGGGCAGGCCGTTCAGCTCGCCGATGAGGGCGACGCCGCCGGCCAGGATGTTGTCGGTCGCGCCCCGGATCCGCTCGACCGCCGCGAGGACGCGGTTGAGCAAGTAGATGACGACGGGCAATATCGCCACCAGCAAGATGGCGTTGCCGATCCACCACAGGACCATGATTCGTGCTCCTCAGCTCGCGGCCTGGTAGGGGACAAAGAACCGGCGGAAGACGCGGGTCAGGGCCATCAGCGCGGCCCGCAGGCCCAGGGTGAAGCCCTTGGCCGGGCTCGCGGCGGCCGCCGCGATCTGCTCGGCGGACTCGCCGCGCTCGATCCGCTCGATCCGGTCCGCCATGTTCGCCGAGAAGTCGCGCATCAGCACGGCGGTGACGTCGGCGATCATGCCCCGGCCGTACTGCGCCGCCGCTCCGGAGAGCTGCAGGTCCTGGGCGACGCCGATCTTGGTGCCGCGGCCCGCGCGCGTCAGCGTCGCGGTCACGACCATGCTGGCCTGGCCCCGCCCCTTCTCGTCAGCACCGCTGGCGTGCACGACCACGCGCTTGGCCGCCTCGTTGCGCTCGGTAATGTCGGCGGTGCCGACGAACTGCAAGCGGACCGGCCCCATCCGGACCGCGACCTTACCCTTGTACTTCTCCTCACCAAGGTCCTCGGTCAGCTCCGCGCCCGGCAGGCACGCGGCCACTTGGGGGATGTTCTCGAAGAACTGCCAGACCTTCTCGACCGGCTCAGCGACCTCGAACTCGTTCTTGATCAGCATCGGGTCTCTTTCTTGACGTAGGCGTCAGGGTCCTTCTCGAACGCCTGGCGGCAGCCGGAGCAGCAGAAGTAGTAATCGGCACCCTCGTACCGCACCGGGCGCCCCGACGGTTCCGCGGTCACGGTCATCCCGCAGACCGGGTCAATGGCCGGCGCTGGCCGTGCCGCCTGCTGCGTTCCCTCCTGCTTCGCGGACCCGGCCGCGCGCGTGCCGGCCCTGGGCCCCGCCAGCGCGCCGGAGGCCCGCAGCTGGACCAGTTCGGCCAGGATGGCCACGGCGATCTCCTGGTGCGTCGTGCTGCCCAGGTCCAGCCCGGCGGGCACCCGGACCCGGTCGAGCTGATCCTTCGGCACTCCCCGGTCGGCCAGGTAACCGAGCACGGTGGCCCCGCGCTTGCGCGATCCGACCAGGCCCAGGTAGGCGGGGCTGGCGGCCACCGCGCGCTCGAGCACGTCCTCGTCGTCATGGCCCTGGGTGGCCACGATGATCATGGAGCGCTCGTCCGCGTGTCCCGTCGTGAAATCCGGCCCGTGGATGAGATCTGTCCGCCAGCCCAGGGTTCCGGCCAGGCCGGCCAGGGTGCGGGCCATCGGGGATTCGCCGACGATCACCAGGTGCGGCACCGGCAGCACCGGCTCGATGTAGACCTCGAGCGCTCCCTCGCTCTGGCAGGAGATCGGGATCACGGTCATGCCGTCCGGTACCGCCGCGCCGAACTGTTCCGGGGTGCCAAGCAGCAGCAGCCTGGCCGTTCCCTCCGCCATTACCCGCTGTGCCTCGCGGATCACCACCGGCTCGGCGCAGGCGCCGCCGATCCAGCCGTGCAGTTCGCCCTGGCCGGTGATGATCGCGCGCGAGCCTGACTGGCTCGACGACGGGCCCTGGCGCCAGACCACGGTCGCGAGGGCGAAAGCCTCCCCGCGGCGGGTCAGCTCGCCCATCTCCTCCAGGACGCCCAAGCCTTCCATGTCAGTCGTCCGACCGCACCGGCGGACCGCCGTAAACGTCGCGGCGATGGGTGATCGCCTCCCACACCCGGTCCGGAAGCAGCGGCATGTCGATGTTGCGGACGCCCATGCCCGACAGCGCGTCGATGACCGCGTTGACGAAGGCCGCCGGGCCGCCGACGGCGGCGCATTCACCAATGCCCTTGGCGCCGATCGGGTGGTGCGGGCACGGGGTGACGACCTCGCTGTGCAGCTCGAAGCCGGGCGTCTCCCAGGCGGTGGGCAGCAGGTAGTCCATGTAGTTCGAGCCGACGCAGTTGCCCTCGGCGTCGAACGTGATGAACTGCATGCTCGCCATCGCGTAGGCCTCGGTCAGGCCGCCCATGATCTGGCCCTCGACGATCATCGGGTTGATCCGCACCCCGCAGTCGTCCACCGCGACGACCTTTAGCACGTCCCAGACGCCCGTTTCCGGGTCCACCTCGACGGTCGCGATGTACACCGCGAACGGCCAGGTCAGGTTCGGCGGGTCGTAGTACGCGGTGTTCTCCAGGCCGGGCTCCATGCCGTCCGGCATGTTGCTGTACGCGGCCATCGCGCACTCCTGGATGGTCACCCCGCGATCGGGAGCGCTGCGGATGTAGAACCGGCCGAGTTCCCACTCGACGTCCTCCTCGGACACCTCGAGCAGGTGCGCCGCGAGCTTGCGGGCCTTGGCCCGGATCTTCCGGGACACCATCGCGACCGCGGCCCCCGCCACCGGCGTGCTCCGGGAGGCGTAGGTGCCCATGCCGAACGGCGCGGTATCGGTGTCACCCTCCTCGACGACGATGTCCTCGGCCGGGATGCCGAGCTCGTGGGCGACAATCTGGGCCCAGGTCGTCTCGTGCCCCTGCCCCTGGGTTTTCGCGCCGGTGCGGACGATGGCCTTGCCGGTCATGTGCACCTTGAGGTCGGCCGAGTCGAACATCTTGATGCCGAGGATGTCGTACTCGCGGCTGTTGCCCGCGCCGAGCGGCTCGGTCATCGTGGAGATCCCGAGGCCCAGCAGCCTGCCCCGCTTCCTGGCCTCTGCCTGCTGGCGCCGGAAATCTTCGTAGCCGATGGCCTTCAGCCCGACCTCGAGGCACTTGCCGTACTGCCCCGAATCGGTCAGGAAACCGAACGGGGTCCGGTGCGGGAACTGATCGTCCTGCACGAAGTTCATCCGCCGGAACTCAGCCTGGTCCATGCCCAGGTCGTCCGCCGCGGCCTGCATCATCCGTTCCTGGAAGAACATCGCCTCGGTAACCCTGAACGAGCAGCGGTAGGCCACTCCGCCCGGCGCCTTGTTGGTGTAGGTGCCGCGGTCGGACAGGTGCGCGACCGGGATGTCGTAGGCGGCGAACGCCGAGTGCAGCAACCCGATCTTGAACTTGCTCGGCTGGGCGTCGGAAAAGAACGCGCCGTGGTCGGAATCGCAGCGCATCCGCACCGCGAGGATCTTGCCGTCCCGGCGCAGCGCCATCTCGCCGTCCAGGTAGATGTCGCGGGCGAAGCCGGTGGAGATGAGGTTGCCGGTCTTGTCCTCGATCCACTTCACCGGCCGCTCGAGCAGGATCGAGGCCAGGATCGAGCAGACGTACCCCGGGTAGACCGGGACCTTGTTGCCGAAGCCGCCGCCGATGTCCGGGGAGATGATCCGGATCATATGCTCGGGCAGCTCGGCGACCAGCGCCACCGCCGCCCGGATGATGTGCGGCGCCTGGGTGGTCATGTACACGGTGAGTTTGGAGGTGGCCCGGTTGAAGTCCGCGATCGAAGCGCAGCACTCGATCGGCGACGGATGGCAGCGGGGGTAGTGCAGCTTGAGCTTGGAGATCACGTCGGCCTGCTCGAACGCCCGGTCAGTGCCGGCCGCGTCGCCGACCTCCCAGTCGAAGACGACGTTGTCCTGCTGGTTTTCCTTGTCGTCGCGGATGATCGGCGCGCCCTCGGCGACCGCCTGCTCCGGGTTGACGACGACCGGCAGCGCCTCGTACTCGACCTCGATGGCCTCGCACGCGTCCTTGGCGATGTACGGATCATCGGCGATGACGCAGGCCACCTCCTGGCCCTGGAACCGCACCTTGTCGGTGGCCAGCACCGCCTGCGTGTCGTAGGACAGCGTCGGCATCCAGGCCAGGTTCCGGGTCGCCATCATCTCGCCGGTCAGGACCAGGTGCACGCCGGGGATGTCCCACGCCTTGCTGGCGTCGATCGACACGATCCGGGCGTGCGCCAACGGGCTCCGCAGGATCTCCATGTGCAGCATGCCGGGCAGGGTGATGTCATCGGTGTAGTTGCCCTTGCCGCGGATGAAACGGTTGTCCTCGACACGCTTGCGGCTCGCGCCGAGCCCGCCGATCTTGATTTCGTCCAGTGCCTGCGACACGTTCTGCCCCTTCTAAGCCCTAAGCTTCTCGGCCGCCCACAGCACCGACTTCACGATGTTCTGATAGCCGGTGCAGCGGCAGAGATTGCCCGACAGCGCCCACCGCACGTCTTCCTCCGTCGGGTCCGGATTGGTGTCGAGCAGCGCCTTGGCGGCCATCATCATGCCCGGCGTGCAGAACCCGCACTGCAGCCCGTGTTCCTCCTTGAAGCCCTCCTGCAGCGGATGCAGCTCACTGGCCGTGGCCAGGCCCTCGACCGTGCTGATCTCGTGGCCGTCGGCCTGCACAGCCAACATGGTGCAGGACTTCACCGCGCGGCCGTCGACCAGGACTGTGCACGCGCCACAGTTGGTGGTGTCGCAGCCCATGTGGGTACCGGTCAGCCCGAGTCCGCGGCGGATCAGGTGGGACAGCAGCAGCCGCGGCTCCACCTCGGCGATCTTCATATCGCCGTTGATGGTGAACTTGATCCGGCGGACCGGGATGTCGGTCGCGGGCTGGCCGTCCGGGTCGTCGTAAACGATCATGGTTACGCTGCCCTTTCCGCTGCCGCGTCCGTCCGGTCCAGCAGGCGCACGACGAACGTGCGCACCATATGCCGCTTGTATTCGGCGCTGCCGCGATGATCGGTCCTGGGCCGGGCGGCCTGGGCCGCGAGGTCGGCGGCCCGGGCGATGCTGTCGCCGGTCAGCGGCCGTCCGGTCAGCGCGGCGGCGGCCTCGGTGGCCCCGATGGTGGAGCCGCCGACCCCGGTCAGCGCGATGCCCGCCCGGGTCACGGTCTCACCGCTCGTCTCCAGCGCGACGGCGACGCCGACGGTCGCGAAGTCGCCCACGCGGCGCTCGAGTTTGAGGTAGCCGCCGGAGCGGGTGCCCTGGGCCGCCGGGATCACGGCCTCCACCGCGATCTCATCCTCGTCCAGGACGTTCTGGAACGGCCCGGTGACGAAGTCGGCGAGCGGAATGGAGCGCACGCCGCGCGGGCCGCGGGCCACCACCGAACCGCCGAGGGCCAGCACCACCGAGGCCCAGTCGCCCTGCGGGTCGGCATGGCACAGCGAGCCGACCAGCGTGCCCCGGTTGCGGACGATCGGGTCGGCGATCAGCGGGGCGGCCGACGCCATGGTCGGCTGGGTCGTCTTCAGCAGGTCCGAACGCTCCAGGTCGACGTGGCGGCATAGCGCGCCGATGCGCAGCGTGCCGTCCGGGTCGGCCCGGTGGTAGTCCAGGCCGGGCACGTTGTTGATGTCGACGACCAGCTCTGGTGAGGCGAAGCGCAGCTTCATCAGCGGGACCAGGCTCTGGCCGCCGGCCAGCACCTTGGCGTAATCCCCGCCGTCTTGCAGAAGGCCGATCGCCTCGGCGAGGGAACGCGGCGCCTCGTAACGGAACCGCGACGGATACATAGATCCTCCAGGTGTCGCAGTGGACGGGCCGGTCTACGGCTCGGATTCCGGATCGGGCACGGCCGTCGGGAGCGAGTCCTCCTCGGGATCCGGGCGGGGCCGCTGATGCGGCGGCCACGGTCCGGCGACCGGCTGGCCGGCCACCTTGAGGTAATCGATCAGCTCGGGCCAGGCCCACACGGTCGGGCTCTTCCCGGTCTTGGGAGCGTGCTCGATCAGCTCGTAGAGCCGCGGGTTACCGCGGCTGTGGCCGTCCGATTCGATTCGCATGCTGAGTACTCCCGGCACTGGACAGTACTGACGGCTAGCGGTCAGTTGTGACCGTCAACATGATCCACCGGCCCGGACCGTCCCGCAATGCACGAATAAGTTCTTGCTTAAGCGTGCTGCTTTCGGGCGTCTTGGCTGGTCTCAGCTCCAGATGGTGACGTAAACCGGGGGCCGGAACCGGGACGGCGGGACGCCGCCGGCCGGCGAGCGCATCAGGTGCATGGCTTCGGGTGTGCTCAGGTAACGGCGGAAGGAGCTGGCCGCCGTGCTCTGGTGCTGCCGCTCGAGCAGGGTCACGTGCCAGCAGGCGTCCACCCGGCAGCCGGGTTGGTCGACCCGGGACAGCTCACCCCGGCGCAACTGCTGGGCGACCAGGTGCTCGACCGCGGGTGCGACCCCCGTCCCGTCCGCGGCCGCGGCCCAGGCGGCGGTCTGGTTGGGGAAGACCCTGATCTGGTTCTCGGGGATGCCCAGGCCGGAGAGCATCTGGCCGATCTCGCTGTCCGGATCGGTACCGGAGGGATCTACGAACCACAGCCACTGGCGCGGACCACCGCGCAGCCGGGGCTGGCCGGCCGTCACGACCACCAGCCGGTACCGGAAGATCGGTTCGGTCACCAAGGTCAGGGCCGGGTCGTCCAGCAGCTTGCGCGGGTCGCAGCCGATGGCCACGTCGGCCAGCCGGTTCGCGATCAGGACGTTCATCTCCTTGGTCGCCGCGACGCCCGCCGAGACCTCGACCGAGCCGGCGAAGCGTTTGGTGAACGCCTCGGTCAGCGGGCTGACCATGAACTCGGCGACGGTGGAGCTGGACACCACCCGCAACTGCTCGGGGGCGCCCTGCGCGGCGCGGACCGCGGCATGGGCCTCGGCGCCGAGCACGACGATCTGCGAGGCGGTGGCGAGCAGCCGCGAGCCTCCGGCGGTCAGGGTCATGCCGACCGGCCCGCGGGTGACCAGCTGGTCACCAAGGTGCAACCGCAGCGCCGACAGGGCCTGGGAGACGGCCGATTCGCTGACGCCAAGCGCGTTGGCGGCGGCCGTCACCGAGCCGAGCCGGGCCACCAGGACGAACGCGTTCAGCTGGGTAAGCGTCATGGCATGATCATTATGCCTGCTCGGCGCGCTGGCGACGACATCGCCAATCCGGCCCGGCCCGCTACCGGACCGACCGGACGGCCGCGGCGGCCGCCTCACGCAGCCGCTCGCGCAGCGCCGCGCCGGCCGCGCGGTCGGTCTGCGCCTCCACGATCCGCAGGCCCGTACCCGGCAGCGCCTTGCCGAGGTCCTCGGGCTGGTCCAGACGCTGGTAGGGCAGGCCGAACGCGGCGGCCAGGTGATCCAGGCCGGCCCCGTGCGGCGTGCCGAAGAGCCGCTCGAACGAGCCGGTGAACGAGGCCTGCTCCAGCGTGGAGAAGATCCCGCCGCCGTCGTTGTTGACCACGACCAGGCACAGATCGGGTCGCGGCTCACTCGGCCCGAGGGCCAGGCCCGGCGCATCGTGCAGGAAGGCCAGGTCCCCGATCAGGGCGAACGCCGGGCCGCGGTGGGCCAGCGCGGCCCCGATCGCCGCCGACACGGTGCCGTCGATGCCGCTGGTCCCCCGGCTGGCCAGGACGCGGACGTCGGCGCGGGTTACCGCATGAACATCAATATCCCGAACGGGCATACTGCTTGCGGCCCACAAAAGTGCGTCCTCCGGGAGCCACAGGACCAGGTCCCGGGCCAATCGGGGCTCAGTCAGGCCATCTTCCTCGTCTAGGACGGCGTCGACCGCGCGCCGGGCCGCGTCGTCGGCCCGTCGCCACCCCTCCAGCCAGGGCGTCGTCCTGGCCGACGCGGCGAGCCGGATCCCGGAGGCGACGTCGGTGGCGGCCCGCTGCGGGTCCGCCCAGCGTCCCGGACCCTGCTCGATGACCACGTGCCGGGCGGCGGGCCCGGCCAGCAGGGCCGACTGGGGGCGGGACAGCCCCGGCCGCCCGGCCGACACGATGACATCGGGCCGGTGCGCCGCCATGAATTCCGGCGTCGCGAGCAGGTACTGGTACGCGGGCAACGCATTGGGCCCGCGCCTGGCCCCCGACGACGGCTCGGCGAGCAACGGCCAGCCGGCCTGCTCGGCCAGGTCCACCAGCGCTGCCGCGTCATAGTCACCGTCGCCGCAGATCACCACGCCGCGTTCGGTCCAGGGCAAATCGAGCTGACCCGCGCCGGTGCCACCCGGCTCGAAGCGGGTCCACGGCCTGGCGTCCGGACGCCCGTCCAGCGGCTCGGGCCAGTCGTGGTCCCCGGCGGCGCCGGGCCGGCCGTCGGGCGTGAGCGGATCGCGGAAGGCCAGGTTGAGGTGGACCGGCCCGGCGAACCCGCCCGCGCTGCCCGCCGCGTACCCCCAGCCCTGGCAGGCCAGCGAACGCCAGTAGGCCACCGCCCCGGCGCGCCGTTCGGGCACGCCGGCCTCGCAGAACCAGCGCACCGCGCTGCCGTACAGCTTGATCTGATCGATGGCCTGGTTGGCGCCGGTGCTGCTGAGCTCGGGGGGCCGGTCGGCGGTCAGCACCAGCAGCGGGACGCCGGACTCGTCGGCCTCGATCACGGCCGGGTGGAAGTTGGCCGCCGCCGTGCCCGAGGTACACAGCACCGCCACCGGCCGCCGGCTCGCCTTGGCCAGGCCCAGAGCGGTGAACGAGGCGGACCGCTCGTCGATCCGGACGTGCAGCCGCAGCCTGCCGCGCTGCTCTAGGTCACCGAACGCCATGGCCAGCGGGGTGCTCCGCGATCCCGGAGCGATGACCACCTCGCGCAGTCCGCACCGGACCAGCTCGTCGCAGAACGCCAGGCCGAACGCGGTGGACGGGTTCACCGGCGCAGCTCCTCGGCCAGCGGGGCCCACCGTGGCACCTCGCCGAGGAATTTCGTCGCGACCGCCGCCCGGTCCCGCCACGGCGCCGGGTCGGTCTCGAAGCGCGCCAGCTGGGCCGCGTCCACCGCGGGGCGGCGCACCGGCAGCTCGCCGGCCTCGGGCACCAGCGGGTCGGCGGTGACGTCGCCGGCCAGCAGTGACATGGTGGCCAGGCCGCACGCGTAGGGCAGTTCGGGCAGCGCGGCGGCCAGCGCCACCCCGGCGGCGAGCCCGACCGAGGTGTCGACCGCGCTGGATACCACCACGGGCAGGCCGCAGGCCTCGGCCACCGCCAGCGCGGCCTGGACGCCGCCCAGCGGCTGGACCTTCAGCACCACGATGTCGGCCGCGCCCGCGGCCCGGACCCGCAGCGGGTCCTCCGCGCGCCGGATAGACTCATCCGCCGCGATCGGAATATCGACTTTTCGACGTAGCTCGGCGAGCTCATCCAGGGTGGCGCAGGGCTGCTCGGCGTACTCGAGCCCGAAGGAGGCCAGCCGCCGCAGCATGCGTGCCGCCTGCCCGACCTCCCAGCCGCCGTTGGCATCGACCCGGATCCGGCCGGACGGGCCGAGCGCGTCGCGGACCGCCTCGACCCGCTCGATGTCCGCCGCCTCGGCCTGTCCCCGCTCGGCCACCTTGACCTTGGCCGTCCGGCAGCCTGAGGCGGCGACGATCCGCGCCGCCTGCTCGGGTCCGACAGCGGGCACCGTCACGTTCACCGCGATCCGGTCCCGGACCGGCGCGGGCCACGTCCCGGTCGCCGATTCCAGCGCGCTGGCCAGCCACCGCGCGCACTCCCGCGGCCCGTACTCGGCGAACGGCGAGAACTCCCCCCAGCCCGCCGGCCCCTCGATCAGCGCCCCCTCCCGCACGGTAACGCCCCTGAATTTCACCGGCATGGGGATGGCGAACGCCCGCAACCCCTGGAGCAGCCCGGCCCAGTCGGTCATGGGCACCCAGTGAGAATGGTCATACCCGCGCGAGAGTGGTCCTGGGTGTGGTCCTTCCCTGGTTCCGGGCCAGACGGCTGGCAGTCGGTCACTCGTAACCTCCTAAGGTCCGGGATCTAACCTTAACGATCGTGACGAACCGGTCTTTGCACGCGGTCCTGGTCGACCGGACGGGCCCGCGGCTGCTTGAGTTGCTGGCGGCGGCGCTCGACGGCAGCGGGCCGGCTATCGCCCCGCTGGACGCCGGTCTGCCCCAGGCCCGGCTGGCCGCACTGATCGAGGCGCTGGCCCCGGCCAGCGTGGAGGGGCCGGACGGTGTCACCACGGCCCGTTCGGGCCAAGCAGAGGGAGTGGCCGAAGATACGGTGGTCGTCGTCGGCACGTCGGGGTCCACCGGAGCGCCGAAGGGGGTCGAGCTCAGCGCCGCCGCGCTGTTGCACTCGGCGCGGGCGTCGCTGGCCAGGATCGGGGCCCGGCCAGGTGAGCGGTGGCTGTGCTGCCTGCCCGCCACGTACATCGCCGGGATCCAGGTCCTGGTACGTTCGCTGGTCAGCGGCACCGACCCGGTGCTGGCCGACCGCGCCGACGCGCAGACGGTCGCCGCCTCCGGATGTGCCCACGTCTCCCTGGTCCCGACTCAGCTCCGGCGATTGCTCGATGTCGATATATCGATAAGTCAGGATTTGTCGCATTCGCTGGCTGGGTTCCGGTCGGTACTGCTGGGCGGGGCCGCCGCGCCGACCGGCTTGCTGGAGGCGGCCCGGGCCGCCGGGGTGCCGGTCGTGACCACCTACGGGATGACCGAGACCTGCGGCGGGTGCGTCTACGACGGAGTCCCGTTGGATGGGGTGCAGGTCCGCATCGGCGACGATGAGAGCATCTGGATCGGCGGGCCGGTGCTGTTCTCCGGTTACCTCGGCGGGGCCAGGGCGCCCGGTGACGGGTGGCTACGGACGAGCGACCTGGGCCGGATGGATTCCGCGGGGCGACTGGTCGTGCGCGGCCGCGCGGACGACGTGATCAACACCGGCGGGGCCCTGGTGGTGCCCGGCGAGGTGGCGGCGGTGCTGCTCACGTATCCCGGCGTCCGGGACGCGGCGGTTCTGGGCGAGCCCGATCCGGAATGGGGCGAACGGGTCATAGCGGTCGTGGTGCCGGCCGACCCCGCCGACCCGCCGACCCTCGAATTGCTCCGTCTCCATGTGCAGGAGCGCCTGCCGCGTTACGCTGCTCCGAGCAGGGTCGCGGTGGTCGAGGCCGTTCCCATGCTGTCGAGCGGGAAGCACGACCTCCCCCGGCTCAGGCGAGAACTGCTACGGCGGGAACAAACTGAGGCGGAGAACGTTAATTATTAGTGCCCGGACAATGTGCCCCGCTGATGACTGCGCGGGGAAACGAAGGGTACTTGGTGGAAGCCCGTGAACGACGTATGGATCGCGTGCGTATTTAGGAGGAGGGAGGTGTCTCATGCCGCGGATCGCCATAGCGACCTCATCGGTCGTCGAAACGGATGAAGAGGCGAGCACGACCCGAGTGGATGACCTGATCCAGCGGGGACGTAGCCAGGGTCACCTGTCTCTTGCGGAGCTGAGGAGCGCCTTTGACCAGGCGGGTTTGACGCCTGCCGAGGGCCGGTCCATCCTGCGCGAGCTGGCCGAGTCCGGCGTGCGGCTGGCCAACGAGCTGGCTGACTCGGGCAAGGCCCGGTCGGTGCGCTCGGCTGCGGCCCCGGCCCGAGCCGTCAAGGATGCGGACGACGCCGACGCCGAATCCGGCGATGAAGGCGACGTGGACCTGGCGGACGCCGAGGTGGTGAGCCTCGAAGCGGAGGCCGCCGCGCTCACCGAGTCCGAGCGGCTGACCGAGGTCGACCTCGACGACCAGACGCCCGCGATGGGCGACTCGGTGCACACCTACCTGAAGTCGATCGGCCGGACTAGCCTGCTGACCGCCGAGCAGGAGGTGGACCTGGCCAAGCGCATCGAAGCAGGCCTGTTCGCCGAGCACAAGCTGGAAACCGCGACCGGGCTGGACGAGGCTTACCGGCGTGACCTCGAACTGATCGCCGAGGACGGGCGGCGCGCGAAGGCGCACATGCTCGAGGCGAACCTGCGCCTGGTCGTGTCGGTGGCCAAGAAGTACAGCGACCGGGGCCTGTCCCTGCTGGACGTGGTGCAGGAAGGCAACCTGGGCCTGATCCGGGCGGTCGAGAAGTTTGACTACACCAAGGGCTACAAGTTCTCCACCTACGCCATGTGGTGGATCCGGCAGGCCATCCAGCGCGGCTTCGCCGACTCGGCGCGGACCATCCGGCTGCCGGTGCACGTCCTGGAGATGCTCAGCAAGCTGAGCCGGGTCGAGCGTGACATGCACCAGCGCCTGGGCCGCGAGCCGACCCCGGAGGAGCTCGCCGTCGAGCTGGACCGGACGCCGGATCAGATCGAGGAGCTGCTGCGTACCAGCCGGCAGCCGATCAGCCTGGACTCCACCATCGGCGAGGACGGCGAGACCAGCA
>Ga0302326_10004622_pt1 | contig 31758 bp, 24 predicted proteins | sample Palsa_T0_3_FD_202264 | JGI IMG/M metagenome (GOLD analysis project Ga0302326, IMG submission 202264) | Peat permafrost microbial communities from Stordalen Mire near Abisko, Sweden - Palsa_T0_3 | ecosystem: Environmental > Terrestrial > Soil > Palsa > Peat permafrost | place: Sweden: Abisko...
CCGCCATAACGGCGTATGTTCTTTGTCGTCCGATGCGGCCGTGTAGGTGATCGCCTTGCGATAGCTCTGGTCCCAGTCGAACGCCTTGTATACCGTCTGCGGATGCGCGCCGCCGACGTTTTGGTCCACCTTGAACACCACGGCCTGCGTGCCACGCGGGGGAATCGACGAGGTGTATTCCGTCGGCTTGATACTCAACGCATACGGTGCATTGCGGGGCGCGCCAGACTTGGCCGTGTTGAGGAACGCGTCGCGCGTCTGGGAGATGTAGTCGGCGATCGACTTCTGGTCGGGGTAGTCCAGCGGGATGCTGATGTCGACGCTGTACCCGGGGTCTGAGAGCTGGATCTCACATGTGCGGCCGGTATTAGCACCCTTGAGGTCGCCGCAGTAATCCTTCGGCGCCCCCACCGCCACGCCAGCAGACCCGAAGATGGCGGCAACCGTAGCGAGCACGGCCACGCTGAAAGAGCGCATGGGTAATCCCTCCAAGCAAACACGGCACCGCGCCGCGGACGACACGTTAACGTCAGCGCGCGAGTCTAGCGGGCCGGCCCGAGTTACCGCTGCATGCCGTGGTCCGAGGTGGGGTTCGGATGACGCGCGCGCTCTCTGCCTCGATCACAGCGAGCGATGAGCCCGCCGCTTAACCACCGTCTCCCCCGCCCTCACCCGCGCCCTCTCCCACGACGTTGAGCAGCATGAAGGTCCGCTTCCCCTTGCCGGCTTCGGTGGTGAGCACCAGCTGGTAGTACCCGGCGCGCACCGAATCCGCCACCTTGATCGAGACCGTCGACGTGCCGGACCCACCGGCGTCGAATTTGCCGGACACCGGTGCCACCGAAATCCCCTCGCCGGAGGACTTCCCGGTGATCGTGTACTCGCCGGGCCCGTCGATCATCCGCTGCACGTTGACGGTGACATCCGTCGACGTTCCCGGATCGACAGCGACAAGGGCCGGCGAGACGTTGACCGTGAGGGCGATACTGCCCGCACCGAACGACGGCGGCGCCGACGACACAGCTGTCCCCCAACTCTTATTGGGTTTGGCCGACAGCGAGAACGCCAGCTCGCCGCCGTCCTGAACAACAGACGACGGAAGATACGTCTGATCGATGGACCGGCCATTGACGTGTAGGCCGTTGATGTACTGCATGCGGTGGTGTCCGGACGCGCCCGGCGCCGTAATTCGGATGGATTTGCCTGCGGGAAGCGCGATCTCGACCTTGTCGAACAGCGGCGTGTTCACCGTCAGCGTCGACGTCCCCGGCACGTTGGGGTACAGGCCGAGCGACGCCCAGACGTACCAGGCCGACATCGCGCCCAGGTCGTCGTTGCCCGGTTCGCCGTCGGGTGTGGGACTGAACAACGTGCTGCGTATCCGGTCGACCAACTCCTGGGTCTTCCACGGCTGGCCGATGTAGTTGTACAGCCACGGAATCGCGAAGCTCGGCTCGTTGCCGGCCCACAGATACGGCTCATTCGGGCCAACATTGAGTTTCTCGGTGAACTTGTCCAGCCGGTCCGCGACCGCCTGTCGCCCACCGAGCGCGGTCACCAGCCCGGCGACGTTCTGCGGCACATACCAGACGTATTGCTCGGCGTTGCCCTCGTCGAACCCGACCTGACTGAAGCAGCCTTCCCCGGGCTGCACCACCGCGGGGCCCGCGGGAAAGAACCCGAGGGCGTTGCGGGGCGAGATGGAGTGGGTGGTCGGGTTGAATAGGTTCTGCCAGTACTGTGCGCGGTCCTGAAACTGGGTTGCGGTCTTGGAATCGCCTAACTCAGAAGCGAATTGGGAGATCGCGAAGTCGTCGACCGACCACTCCTCCGAGATCGACGCGGCTGGGAACGACCCATGGCACGACGTCGTCGGCAGCGGTAGATAGCCGCGCCGCAGGTAGGTTTCGATTTGCGGCCGCTCGACATAACCGTGCCGCCCGACACCGCCTTCGATCGCGGAGTCGAGCATGAAGTGCAGCGCCCTGTGCACGTCAAAGTCCTTGGCGCCGAACGCATAGAGGTTCGCAATCAGCGGCACCACGCTGTCTCCGGTCATCTCGGCGGTCGCAGTGTTGGCCAGCGCCCAACGCGGAAACGACCCACTCTGCTCGGCGTCGTTGACCAACGACTGGGCCATGTCGCTGCCCCGTTCCGGAAAGACCAGCCCCTGCAATGCCGCAACGCCGCGATAGGTGTCCCAGTCGGAATAGTTGGCGTACTGGATATGGTTCGGGGCAACGGTGTGGATGGTGTCGTCGAAGCCGATGTAGCGGCCGTCGACGTCGTTGAACACGTTGGGGTTCAACAGCGAATGATAGAGCGCGGAGTAAAAGGTGACGATGTCGTTTTCCTCAAAACCGGCAATCTTGATGCGCGACAACGCGTCATTCCATTGGGTCGATGCGGCGGCGCGGGCGTCCTCGAAGCTCTCCGCGGCCTCGACGAGATTCCCCCGCGCTCCGTCGGCATCCACGTAGGACAGCGCGGTCCGCACTTCGAGCTCCGATCCGGCCGGGAACTCGACGTATCCCCCACTGGAACCCTGATAACTCGAATACGCGCTGCGGGAACCCGCGGACACCGAGAAGCCGTCCCAGGTACCGAATGACGTGAACGGCTTGCTGAACTTCATCGCGAAGTGCACCGTGTAGACGTTGTCCTTGCCGCAGAACCCGCCGCTGGTGGCCGACCCGGTGATCGTGGTGTTGTCATCGCCGATCTTGATGTTGGCCGCGGAGTTGCCGCCCAACGACCCGCCGGACCGCACATAGAACCGGGCGGGACGGTTGCGCGGATAGTGGAACCGACCGATACCGGTGCGGGTGCTGGCGGTGAGCTCGGCGAACACCCCGGTCGACGGGAACCGCACGGTGTAGTAGCCGGGCACGCCGACCTCGCTGCGGTCGTGGGCGATCTCCTCCGAGGCGTTCCACGGCTCCGAGCCGAGCGGGCTCGTCGTCGGCAGCATCGAGATGTCACCGAACCCCGGGCAGCCCACCGAGGCGTGCGTCATGCTGAACCCTTTTGCGCGATCGTTGGCGTGGGCGTAGCCGGCGTAGTTGTCGACGGTGTCCGGCGAGTACTGCACCATGCCGAACGGCACCGAGGGGCCGGGGAAGTTGTTGATCTCCCCCACGTCCTTGCCACCGTTTCCGGTGCCGATCAGGGTGTTGACGTGCTCGACCGGTTTCTTGACGAGCGGGGGCGGCTCGTAGGACGTGGGCGTAGCGCTGACCAGCATCGCGCTGACCAGCAGTGCCGCCGCCAAAAGCGCCACGGCACCACGACGTGACCGCATACCTGCTTTCTTACTCCATCGCCCACACTTCAGGTGGGAGGTACCCCGGTGCTGCGCCGATTACGTCAGCTGCGAGAAGACGAACTCGTTACCCGGCACCAGGTCCTTGACCTTCTCGGGGGCGCCGCGGCCGAAGCCGGCCATCAACTCGGCCGCAGGCGTCACCGTCACGTTCCAGCCGTGCCGACCGAACCAGTCGCCGACCGGCTCGCGCTCTTCGAAGTACCACAGGTCGTCCATGCTGGGGACCTGACGCTGTGGGTCGACGGTGGCCAGCACTTCGCGAACCCGGTCAAACCGCGCCCGACGCTTCGACCGGATCCCCTCGTCGAGGAACGTCGGCCCCAGCGCCTCCACCGCGACCCGACTGCCGGGGGCCGCGAGCCCTTGGATGCGTTCGAACAGCAAGTCCTGCGCAGCCGATGGCAGATACGGCATCAGCCCTTCGGCCGACCAGACGCTCGGCGCGGACGGGTCAAACCCGGCCTCTTGCAAAGCTTTCGGCCAGTCCTGACGCAGATCCACCGCGACCTCGACCCGGTCGGCGGCTGGCTGCGCGCCGTGCTCGCTCAACGTCGAAGCCTTGAAGTCCAACACCTTGTGCTGATCGAGCTCGTAGACGGTCACCCCGTCCGGCCACGGCAACCGCCACGACCGCGAATCCAGGCCCGCCGCCAGGATCACCACCTGACGGATCCCCGCATTCGTCGCGTCGAGGAAGAAGGTATCGAAGAACTTGGTCCGCGAGGCCATGTAGCCGACCATCGCCTGCCTGTGCAGCGGCAACTCGGGTTCGGCTTCGAGGAGCTCGGGCGGCAACTGTGCGGCGTTCCAGTTCCACGGCCCGTCGCCGACAGCGTCGAGGAACACTCGCGCGAACGGGTCGCGGATCAGCGGGTCATCGCTTTCGGTTTCCGTCGCGCGCGACGCCGCGACGCCCAGCGCCGTCGCCCCCACGCTTTCGGTGATCTCCCAGGTGTCGTTATCAGTTCTCGGCACGCTCATCTCCTTTACAGCAGCAGTGATTTCGACCCTATGCGAGCAGGCTAGGTATTAGCTGTGGGTCTCCTGCCTCAGTCGGCGCAGTCGACCGCTACCTCAAGAGCTCCGCAAATTTCACGCATTCGGGTATCGGCAAGCCGGCCAAGGCGGCTGACCAAGACTGCCACTGAGACGCTTTCGACGGAGTCCAGGTTCACAGCCGAATGGCGCGGGATGGGATCGGAATCGGGTTCGAGGACAACCTCGCTGGCAAGGCCCCGGATGGTCGTCGTGCATGGCGCGACCAGGGCGCGGCGAAGCCGAGCGATCGCCGCGTCACGAGACAGGACGACGACTGGGCGCCGTCCGATCTCAGCCAGCTCGCACCACCAAACCTCGCCGCGAGCCGGCAATCCAATCACGAAGCCCCCGCCGCGCGGCGCCACGTCGCCAAGTCGCCCCACTCGTCCGGTTCTTCAGCCGGGTGCTCGTCATAGGCGGCATAACTCGCGTCGACCGCGGCGGATCGATGACGAGCCAGCAGCGCCTTCAGCGCCTCATCGATCAGAGCCGCGTCGGTGATCCCCGAACGCACGCCGCGGGCGCTGCCGAGAAGTTGCGCATCCACCGTCGTGCTCAGACGTATGCGATTCATACCATCATTATGCCACTTGCCACTAGCGGCTCTGCAAAACAACGAGGGCGCGCTGCGCTAGTTCGTGACGCCGGATGCGGCCTACGGCATGGAGATTCCCGGCGGGGAGGTATGGCCCGAGTCGCTGGTAGGCGGGCACATCGACACTCGACTCTCCGCGTGACTGCTGTGGCCGTCGGGAGGTGACACGTGTCACCGCATGCGGGTTACGAGCAACCGATCAGTTACAGTTACGAGCAACGTTGGCGTCCCAAACAAAACGCTGACTACGTCGTGGAATGCTCCGACATCCATCCAGGCTTTTCTCGCGGCGATCGATTTTGCCAATCGGCAATCTCGCCACCTTGTGCTGACAGCTGCAAACTATGCGGGCGCGGCACACCCGATGCCTGAGAGGCACCGAAATATGACCACGCAACAAAACTTCGCCGAACTCGGCGTGCCCCAATCCGTAACCAAGGTGCTTGACGCACAAGGAATCACCACCCCGTTCCCGATCCAGATCGACACCCTTCCCGACACCCTTGCCGGCCGCGACGTACTCGGCCGCGGCAAGACCGGCAGCGGCAAGACACTGGCCTTCGCCATCCCGCTGGTCGCCCGGCTCGAGTCGGGCAAGCGGCGTCCGTCGCGGCCGTCCGGCCTGGTGCTGGCGCCCACCCGTGAGCTGGCGACACAGATCACCGCGGCGCTCGAGCCGCTGGCAACCGCCCGCGGCCTGAAGGTCACCACGATCTTCGGCGGCGTGCCGCAGGGCCGCCAGGTGAGCGCGCTCAAGTCGGGCGTCGACATCGTCGTCGCCTGCCCCGGGCGGCTCGAAGACCTGATGAAACAACGCGTGATCAGCCTCGACTCGGTGGAGATCACCGTGCTCGACGAGGCCGACCACATGGCCGACCTGGGCTTCCTGCCCGGCGTCACCCGCATCCTGGCTTCGACCCCGGCCGGCGGTCAGCGCCTGCTGTTCTCCGCCACCCTGGACAACGGCGTCGACAAGCTGGTGAAGCGCTTCCTGCGCAACGAGAAGACGCATTCTGTCGACGAGGAGAACTCGCCGGTCGCCGAGATGACCCACCACGTCTTCCACGTCGCCGGTGCCTCCACCAAAAGCGAGCTGGTGCATCGGCTCGCCTCCGGCTCCGGTCGGCGGATCCTGTTTATGCGCACCAAGCATCAGGCGCGCAAGCTGGCCCGCCAGCTCACCGAGGCCGGGGTGCCGTCAGTTGACCTGCACGGCAACCTGTCTCAGCCCGCGCGGGACCGCAACTTGGCCGCGTTCAGCGCCGGCACCGCACGCGTGCTGGTCGCCACCGACATCGCCGCACGCGGTGTGCACGTAGACGACGTCCAGTTGGTCGTGCACGTAGACCCGCCCGCTGAGCACAAGGCCTACCTGCACCGCTCAGGACGCACCGCCCGCGCCGGCAGCTCCGGCGACGTCGTCACCGTGGTACTGCCCGAGCAACGCAAAGACCACGCGGCGCTGATGCGCAGAGCCGGCATCAACGTCCGCCCGCAACAGGTCGGCGCCCACGACGAACCGGTCACCAAGCTGGTCGGCGAGGTCGCGGCCTACCAGGCGCCCGCTCCCAGGTCAGCCCAGCCGGCACACAACGCGCCCACCGGGCCGCCCCGCCGGCGTCGTCCCGCATCCGGGGGTCAGAGCGCCGGGCGGCCGCATCGGCGCAGGACACCCGCCGCTAGATAGCCAGGATCAGACATCCGGCACCGGTCTGGGAGGTTATGTTGTCCGCGGGACGCTGACAGACGGGGACCGGAGGTTGCTGGAGCATGCACGTCGACGGGCGTGAAGTCACCGTTACCGGCAGCCTGCTGCAACCCCTGACCCGGCGCACCAACGACATCCTGCGGGTTGCGCTGTCGGGGGCGTTACTGGCGATCGTGATCACCAGTTCGCTGGTCACCCGCACCCGGTGGGACGAGTTGGAGAAATCCATCTCCCGCATTGTCGGGATGCTCTCGCCTACCCAGTCCGACGTGGTCTACCTGTTCTACGGCCTGGCGGTGCTCGCATTACCGTTCATGATCCTGTTCGGCCTGATCCTCGCGCAGCAATGGCGAGTGCTCATCCCCTACGCGGCGGCCGCGCTCCTCGCCGTTCTCGCGTTGTCGATCACCGGCAAGGGCCTGGCCGCGCCGCAATGGCATTTCGACCTGTCCGATCGCCTGCGCACGGTGTTGTCCCAGTTCCTGGACGACCCGCGCTGGATCGGCATGCTCGCCGCGGTGCTCACGGTGTCCGGCCCGTGGTCGCCGCCGCGCTGGCGGCACTGGTGGTGGGCGCTGCTGCTGGCCTTCATCCCGATCCACCTGGTGGTCAGCGCGATCGTGCCGGCCCGCTCGTTGCTGGGGCTGACGGCGGGCTGGTTCATCGGCGCGCTGGTCGTGCTGTTCAGCGGCACACCCGCGCTCGAGGTCCCGCTGGACGGCGCGGTGCGCGCGATGGCCAAACGCGGGTTCGCCGTGACCGCGCTAAAGGTGGTTCGCCCCGCCGGATCTGGACCGCTGGTCCTGTCGGCCACCACCGAGAATCCCGACGACGCCGCCGTCGTCGAGCTGTACGGGCCGCACCAACGCAGCGGCGGCGCCTTGCGGCAGGCGTGGCGGATACTGCGGTTGCGCGACAGCGAAACCGCTCCCCTGCAGGCGTCCATGCGTCGCGCCGTCGAGCATCGCGCCCTGATGGTCATCGCCATCAACGAGCTGGGCGTCGCCAACACCTCGACGATCGCCGTCGGTGGCCTGGACCGCGGCTGGAACCTGTACGTGCACAAGCGCATACGCGGCGCCCCGCTGAAGGAATGCCATACCTCGATTCCGGTGACCCAGGTATGGGAAGCGCTGCGCACGCTGCAAGACCATCAGATCTCGCACGGCGACCTGCGCGACAAAGAAATCACCGTCAGCAACGGCGCCGTCTTCTTCGGCGGGTTCGGCAGCGCCGAGTACGGCGCCAACGAGAATCAACTGCAAGCCGACATCGCCCAGTTACTGGTGACCACGTCGGCGCTTTACGGCGCGGACGACGCGGTGGCGGCGGCGATCGACGTGCTCGGCAAGCCCGCCGTGCTGACCGCATCGCGCAGGCTCACCAAAACTGCTGTGCCCAAACATATCCGGGATTCGGTGCCCGACGCCAAGGCCGTCATCTCCCGAAGCCGCGCGGCGGTGATGCGCCAAACGGGTACCGAGAAAATCAAACCCGAAGCGGTCGCCCGGTTCAGTCGCAGCCAGCTCGTCCAACTATTGCTGCTCGGCGCGCTGGTCTATGTCGCCTATCCGTTCATCAGCACCGTGCCGGCGTTCTTCACCGCGCTGGGCACTGCCAACTATTGGTGGGCGCTGTTGGGGCTGGTGATCTCGGCGTCGACTTATATCGGAGCGGCCGCGGCGTTGTGGGCCAGCGCCGACGAGTCGGTGAACTTCTGGAGACTGTCGATCGCGCAGGTGGCCAACACTTTTGCCGCCACCACCACGCCGGCCGGCGTCGGCGGGCTTGCGCTGAGCACCCGGATCCTGCAGAAGAGCGGGCTCAGCACCACCCGCGCCACCACCGCGGTCGCGCTGCAGCAGGCGATGCAGGTGATCATGCACGTGTTGTTGCTGATCTTCTTCAGCACCGCCGCGGGCGCGGGCACCGACCTGTCCCACTTCGTCCCCAGGGCCACCATGCTGTACCTGATCGCCGGTGTGGCGTTCGGCATCGTCGGCACCTTCTTGCTGGTGCCCAACCTGCGACGCTTTATTGCGACGGCGGTGGGGCCCAAGCTCAAAGAGGTCATCATCGACATCATCGAGGTGGCCCGCGAGCCCAAGCGGCTGGCGCTGATTGTATTAGGTTGCACCGGAACGACTCTCGGTGCGGCACTGGCGCTGTGGACCAGCGTCGAGGCGTTCGGCGGCCATGTCACGTTCGTCACCGTCACCGTCGTCACGATGGTCGGCGGAACCCTCGCCTCGGCCGCGCCCACCCCCGGCGGTGTCGGCGCCGTCGAAGCCGCACTGATCGGTGGACTGGCCGCCTTCGGCGTACCCGCGGCCATCGCCGTGCCGTCGGTGCTGCTCTACCGGGTGCTCACCTGCTGGCTGCCGGTCTTCATCGGCTGGCCGGTGATGCGCTGGTTGACCCGCAACGACATGATCTAGGCGGTGTCGCTGCGCGCGACGATGGCCGCCAGTTCTTCGCGGTCGGAGATGTCGAGTTTGATGCAAGCGCGGTAAATGTGACCTTCGACGGTCTGGTGCACCGCCATCGCGGCCCCTGTGGCCTCGACAATGAGCCGCAGCGCGGGTTGGCTGACCCGTTGCCGCATCAGGTCAAGGATGTCCTGGCCATGGGCCACTTCGCCCATCGACCAGAACAGCGTTGACAGCCGCGGGACGCCCCACAGCACCGCACGTGAGAGCAATTCCGCGGCGCGAAGCCCGTCGCCACGCTCAAATGCGCTGCGCGCCAACCTTTCTCCAAGCGGCAGATTGGCTAGGAAGACGGCGTCTTTTGCGGCGGCGACCAGCAAGCTGTTGCCGGCGACGCGATCGCTGTCGACGGACAGTTGGGCTAGGCGAATGCGATCGGCCGCAGAGTTGATATCTCGGGCAGCCAGCACCGACACGATACGCCCGCGCAGCCTTCGCGCCGAGGCGGTGCCGATACGGCGGCGCACCTTTCGCGCGCCGCGGCCAGCAACGCGACTGGGTCGCGCGCTCCCGACGAGCCCACCCACTGCATGAAGGCACCGAGCGGGATGGTTTGAGAGGATTCGGTGCACGCTGCCCAGTGCACGGCTGAGGGCAATTTGCCAGCGACGGTGCGGGCCAGCGTTGTCTTACCGACGCCGGCGGAACCGATGAGCACAACGCCGTGCTGATCATTGCCGGTGAGCGCAGCGTGGATAGTCGCTTGCTCCATCGGCCGTTCCAGCAACTGCCAGCGGCTCATGTCTGGGAAGTCTAAGGCTGCGTCATCTTCTGCGCCCGCGCGACCGCGAGCAGTGTGGGGCGCGACGGTTCCCTAACCGGTCGTCGTCAGCCCTGAGGCAGGGTAATGCGCTGAACATGTCCCCCGGTAAGTCCAATCTCTCCCGGAAGGCTGACCCAGTAGACGTCTTGCAAGTTGTATTGGTTGTCGGTGTACGTGATGTGGAGCTGGCTTCCGTACGCGCACACGAATAGGGTGCCGGTATCGCCGAAGGCAGGCGCATCCGCGAAAACCCCGCCATCGCCAGTGATCTGGACCACGTCCCACACGTTCACTCCTCCGGGCAGGCCGTTACCGTTCGGCATAAAGCCGTACCAGCAGTCCTGCAGGTTGTAGTTCTCGTCGACGTAGATGAAGTGCAGCTGGTCGCCGAACCCGCACACGAACCAGGCGTTGACGACTGTGCTGACGGGCGGTGCGTCCGGGAAGCGCACCGACTCACCCTGCACAGTTGGCTGCCCGCCGTTGATCTGCTGCAAAAACCATTGGTCCACGTCGCTGTCGTAGAAGCAGTCCTGCAGATTGTTCGCGGAGTCGATGTAGGTGAAGTGCAGCGTGTTTCCAAACGTGCACACGAACACGGTGCCGCCCTCGATGAGGGACGGTGCCGGCTGCGGGGTCGACACTCCGCCGCCATTGATCTTCTGGACGTTCCATTGGGTCGCGTCGCCGTCGTTATAGACGTCCCACAGGTTGTTGGCGCCGTCGACGTAGGCGCAGTGCTGCTGGTTTCCAAACGTGCACACGAACAGGCAGGAGGCGCCAGCCGTCGCCTCTGTGCAGGCCACTGACTCGGGAGGAGGCCCGGTCACGGTCGGCCCCAAGCCTTCAGAATTATTGATTTGCTGCAGGGGCCATGGCAGCGTCGGATTGCTGTCGTCGTAATAACAGTCCTGCACGTTGAACTGCTCGTCCACGTAGGTGAAGTGCAGCTGGTCTCCGAGCGGGTGGACCGCGAAGCCCGGCCACTGCGAGGCTTGCAGCGAGGCTGCGCCGACTTGGGGCGCCCGGGGGCAGACCAGGGCTTCGGACACGGTCGGCGGATTTGGGCCATTGATCTGCCGCAGCTGCCATTGAGGTGGGCTCGGCGACCCGGTCGGGGCACCGTCAACGAAGCAGTCCTGCAACGTCAAGTTCTGGTCGAGGTAGATGAAATGCAGCTGGTTTGCGAACGCGCACAGGAACGGGGCGTGGTTCCCGGCGGGCGGCGCCCCGAGATCGCCGCCGTTGATCTGCAGCAGGCTCCATGTATCGCCGCCATCGTAGAAGCAGTCCCAGAAGTTACCGTGAAAGTCGATGTAGGCGAAGTGCTGCTGGTCTCCGAACGTGCACACGAACTGCTGGCCTATGACCAGGCTTTTCGCCTGCTGGCAGGCCACGGGCTCGGAGATGGTCGGCCCCTCGCCGTAATTGATCTGCTGTAGTCGCCAGCCGTGACGGTTAAAGGGATCGATAGGCATTGGGCGCAGTTTTGGAATCATTTTTGGGCTCCTGGTAAAGAAAGACAATTTCTTCCTGCGTCGATCTGAACACCGGGAGCCGGAGCAGCCTAGAGTAGCGGACTACGCGACATCTTCCGCCCGGCCCACGCACATCAGACGGTCATAGTGATTGGGCCTAGTGCTATTTCGGCCCACACCGGTGTACTCGCGCCGGCGGGCGTGCCCAGACATATCCAGAGAGAGCTTGTCTCGAGGCTTCCGCTTCCCTCGTTCTCCGAATAGAAGTACAAGTCACCGGGACGACCGTTTTCGACGAGCTTGAACACCGCGCTTTGGGCGGTGTCCGCCAAGGTGGTTGCAGACGGTGGGATCCGCAACTGCGCTCCGGCTATAGACGAAAAGGCCCCGCCGGGACCGGTGACGCTGCCGCCGCTCACACCAGCGCCTCCGGAGCATTCGCCCTCTACCCCCACGCCGTCCTCGCTGTGCCCGAACACACCTGGGCCACTGTCGCTTTCACCTTGCACGCCGATGAATTCCGTGCTTATGCCGTAGACTCCGACGCCAGCGTTATTTACCGAATCAGTAAGCGTGTTCACTGCACCGGCGCCGATGCCGCGTACTCCGGGACCGCCCCCGTCGCCACCGAATCCGAAGACGCCAGTGCCGGCCTCGGGGCCGCCGCCGCCGATTCCCCTGACTCCCGGTGCGCGGGGGCCGCCCTCTCCCCATACGCCGGTCCCGGCTTCGGTGCCACTGACGCCGCCGCCGAATCCCGCCACACCCGAAAAATTTCCGGCGGCAAAGCCTCGCACTCCGTCCCCGTTCACCCCGCGCCCGACGCACATGCCTACTACCCCGACCTCGTTGCCCCCGATCGATGCGCCTTGGTCGATGTTCGCACCGTCGGTTTGAAATCCGATGATCGCGGGTCCCAACGCGGTGTACTGGTTGTCCGAGGACATATCTAGTCTCCGTTCTCGAATCTGAAGTGGTCGCGGTCCGCTTAGTCGACTAAAACGCGGACAAGAGATCGATTAGAGGAGACACGTCAGCGGCCGGCAGCCCGCCAAGGGCGAGCGTCATGCGACGAGGATTCATCGGACTTTGAAACCTTGTGGCGTCGATTGACATTTTTGGTGCCCGACTTTCTCCCGACTGAAGTGGCTCTGGCAGAAGCGACGATAAATTACCGATAGACGGAGGAATGGAGTAGCGCAGTACTCAATTCCTCTGAGAAGACCGCGGTTTGGCACCGCACATGGCGGCGTAGGGCAGCACTGATCCGCCTGGCGACCAGCAGATCTTCGGCGGATGACGGTTCGGCCGCTGGGGCCACGGTCGATGCGAGTAATCGACTACCTAATCCCCTGCGTCCACCGCGTTCGACAATGGGTGCGTGGCGCACGACGATATCGACGCTTATGAGGCAGCGCTGCGACGGCTGCCCGAAGCGCATTCGCTGGCGTTGCGGCTAAAAAGCGCTGGCGTCGGCGATGAGGTCGTCTGTGACTACCTCCGTATCGAGCCTGAAGGACTGGATACCTTGTTGCGGGTGGCCGAGGAAAAACTTCGCGCCGAGCTGCACAAGCGATGATCACCAAAAGTTGATCGGCCAACCGGTGAAAATAATTGACACACGTATAACAAAGTTGATTTAACATTTGCTGCATGCAGGCCTGGCCGCTGACCGGTCGTGCCGAGGAACTCGGAGTCATCGCCGATGTGCTCTATCCGGATGGGCCATCGGCGGGTGTGACGATCGTCGGTTCGGCCGGCGTGGGCAAAACGCGGCTGGCCCGTGAAGCGATGTCTGCCGCCGCCGAGCGCGGCTGGGCGGTGCGTTGGGTGGTGGGGACTGTTGCGGCTCAATCGGTCCCGCTGGGGGCATTCGCACAGTGGGCCGACCAGCTCGCGGGTAGTTCGCTGCAGCTGGTGAGCAGCGTGATCAACGGGATCACCGCCTCGCCCAACGGCGCCCCGGTTTTGGTGGTTGTCGACGACGCACGTCTGCTGGACAACTTGTCGGCGTTCGTGCTGCATCAGTTGGTGCTGCGGCGAGCAGCCACCGTGATCGTGACCATCCGCAGCGGCGCGCCAGCACCGGATGCGGTGACCGCACTGTGGAAAGACGGACTGTTGCAGCGGCTGGATCTGCAACCGCTCTCAAAAGGAGAATCCGACGACTTGCTGCAGACGGCGCTGGGCGGGCCGGTCAGCACCTCATGCGCCGAGCGGATCTGGCACCTGACCCGGGGCAACATCTTGTTCTTGCGCCACTTGGTCACCCAGGAAATGCATGCCGGACGCCTGATCAACTGCGACGGCAGATGGCGATGGATGGGCACGATGGAGGTGTCACAGTCGCTGGTCGACCTAGTCGACCTGCGCATCGGGGCAGCGCCCGAGCCGGTACTAGAGGTGATCGACCTGGTCGCGGTGGCCGAGCCTCTCGAACTAGTCCACTTGACCGCACTGGCCGATGCGGCCGCGATCGAGGACGCTGAGCATCGCGGCTTGATCATTGTGTCGCGCACGACGCCCACAAGCGTTGCGCGCCTGGGCCATCCCCTTTACGGAGAAGTCCGGCTGACGCAAGCGGGATACATGCGCCTCAAGCGCCTGCGGGGACGTGTCGCGAGCAGGATGGCCGCGACGTCCGATATCGCGGACTCCCCCGACATATTGCGGCTGGCCCTGCTGTGGCTGCAGTCGGATCTCGCACCGAATCACGACGTCTTCATCCGGGCCGCCCAGGCGGCATCAACGCGGCTGGATGCGGACTTGGCTCAGCGACTCGCCGCCGCGGCCATGGCCGCGGGCGCCGGTGTGGATGCTGGCCTCCTGTGCGCCAACACGCTGACGATGCTGAGCCGCGGCGGTGAGGCCGAAGAGCTGCTGACGTCGTTGACTGCGCATTCCCTGTCCGAACCGGCCTGGTCGACCGCGGTGACCCTGCGCGCTGTCAACCTGCTGTGGCCGCTAGGTCAGCCCGAGCAGTCTCGGAAGGTCATCGACGATGCCCTGGCCCGCGCATCCGGGCCGGTCTCGCATGGGCTACTAGCCTTCCGGGCTGTGCAATTGGCCGTCGAGGCACAACCCGCCGAAGCTCTGCGGATTTGTGAATCCATCGACCGCGACCAGCTCGCCGCACTGCCTGCACTGGTACTGGCGTGGGCGCACACCATCGCGTTGGGTGATCTCGGACATCCGCTTCAGGCCGCGGCGATCGCCGAGGAAGCCGCCCTGTTGGCCGCGGCCTCACCCGAGGCCGCCTTCTATCAGGCGGTCATCCTGGTCGTCTATCACACGCAGGCGCTGATCCTTGGCGGTTGCCTGCCACAAGCCCTGACCGTCGCACACCGTACCTACCAACAGTGCACTGACGTACCGGGCGACGCCCAAACGTTCGCCACCGCCATTAGCGGCTTGGCGGCCCTCGGCAACGGAGACCTGCACACCGCGACCGAACTCCTTCGTCGAGCGATCACCGAGTTCGCCGACAGAACAGACGGCAGTTCCTATCACTTCGGGATCGACTACGTCGGGGCCTTGGCCCGCACCGGGGACCTCGACGCGGCGGCGGAAGCACTCGCCCAGCTGCAGCGCAGTCGGCATCCAGCCCACGCCTACCGCGAATCCGACTGTCTATTGGCCACCGCGTGGGTGATGGCCGCCCACGGGCGCACCTCACAGGCAAACGCCCTGGCCCGGGAGGCGGCCGAATTCGCGCGCACGCACGGACAGCACGGTCGCGAGGTGGTGTGCCTGCAGGCCGCTATTCAGTTCGGCGACAAACTCACGGCCGATCGGCTTGCCGAACTCGCCGAGTTCGTCGACGGACCCCGCGCAGGGCTGGCGGCGCGCTGGTCGGCCGCGCTGGCCGACCACGACGGCGACGGCCTGCTCACCGTCTCACACGACCTCGAAGCGATGGGCGATCGCATCGCCGCAGCCGACGCGGCCGCTCACGCGTCGCTCGTATTCCACCGACAGAATCGTCGCGGCCCGGCCCTCACCGCCAGCGGCCGCGCCGACCGACTGATCACCGACAGTGGAGCCACCACCCCGGCCACCCAGGCCGCACGCATGCCGCTGCCGCTGACCGACCGCGAACGCGAGATCGCCACCCTGATCTCTGAAGGGCTGTCGAACTGTGAGATCGCCCAAGCTCTCACCCTGTCGGTGCGTACTGTTGAGGGCCACGTTTACCGGGCTCGCGCGCGTGTGGGTGCAGCCACCAGAACCGAACTCGCGCATCTCAACGCGCAATTCGCGCCATCACACGTCCTCCGCGGCGGCTGACGCTACGTGTTGAAAAGCCCCAGCTTCAGGGTGTGCGCGATCTGGCTGATCGCGGCCTGGGCGCGAACGCTGTTGCCGGCCGCGTCCAGCCGCGGCGAATACGCTGCGATCGCCAATTTGCCTGGCGCCACCGCGACCAGGCCACCTCCGACGCCGCTCTTGGCGGGCAGCCCGACGGTGTAGGCCCAGTCGCCCGAGCCGGTGTAGAGACCTTCCATCGTCATTTCGGCCAGCACATGCGACACGTTGGCTCGTGCGATGACGCGCTTGGCGGTGACGGGGTTGACGCCCCCATTGGCCAACGTCGCGCCCATCGTCGCCAGGTCGACAGTGTTGACCAGCGCAGAACACTGCAGCGTGTAGACGTCGCAGGCTTCCATTGGGTCGCAGTACATGTATCCGCCGGTGAGCAGCAACCACGCAATCGCGCGGTTGTGAAAATTGGTGGCCCGCTCGGAAGCGCTGATCTGCTCGCTGACCGAGATGCTGCGGCCGGCGAAATCGCTTTGGATTTGTAGGATCTGGCGCAAGCGGTCATCGGCGTCGGTGGCCGACAGCAAGCTCGCCGCCGTCATCGCCCCCGCATTGACCATCGGCGACATCGGCTTGTCGTTGTGCAGTTCCAGTGCCAGCACCGAATTGAACGCCGCTCCAGTCGGAGTGGCGCCCACCTTGCGGTGAAACACCCGCGGACCCACTTGCTCCATCGCCAGCGCGGCGGTGAAGACCTTCGAGATCGACTCAAGCGCGAACAGACAGGTGGCGTCGCCGGCCGAAAACGTCTGCCCGTCGACGGTCGCCACGCAGATTCCGAACAGCTGCGGGTCCACCTCTGCCAACGCCGGTATATAGCCGGCGTTTTTGCCGCCGCGGCGCTTTTTGTGCCTGCCATATGCGGCACTCACCGACTCAGCGATCCGGTCGGGGTCGATTGATGTCAATTCCGTTGCACCACAACACGATGGACGAATCCCAGCTTCGCGACGACGTGCGGGTGGATGGTGAACGGGTACAGGTCGTCGCGGCCCATCGAGTTGTTGACCCGGTTGAGCACCCCCGACAGCACTAACCAGTCAGCCATGATGTCCTCGATAGTGGCGTCGGCGTAGGACTCCCGAGCGTCGACATTGGCGGCCAGGTCCCATTTCACCCGGTCAGCTTCGACGACGAGGCCCGAATCCGCAATTGTGGCAAGGGTTCCGGTGATGTGTAGGTAGTGGGCCCAGGTCTCGGCGAAGTCTTCCCACGGGTGGGCGGTGGCATACTCCGAAATGAAGTCGCACTGCCAGTCCGCCGGCGCGTCGCCCTGGTAGTGGCGTTGCAGTGCGGCCTGATAGTCCTGCCGATCGTCGCCGAATATCGCCCGGGCGTCGTCGATGAGCGGGGTGTCCTGCACCAGCAGCATCTCGTAGTAATGGCCGACCTCATGGCGGAAGTGGCCCAGCATGGTGCGGTAGGGCTCATGCAGCTTGATGCGCAGACGCTCTCGGTACAGCTCCAGCGACTCGGCCAGGTCGATGGTGATCACGCCGTTGACGTGGCCGATCATCACCGGCCGCCCCAGCGTCTTGCTCGACAGCAGATCGAACGCCAACCCGTGCGGGTCGGCGTAGTAGGGCTGGATGGGCAGGCCCAGGTCGATCAGCTCGAAGATCAACCTTCGCAGATCCTTTAGCGTCGAATCGAGTTCGGCCATCGCCTCGGTGTCATCCGGCGCGGGTCCTTCGCGCACGAAACTGTCGGCGAAGCAGCAACCGGATGCGGAGTCGTCTTCAGTGAGCCAGTTGCAACCCCGCTCCCAGTGCGCGCACCGGACCCAGCCGCGGCCGTCCACTGTGATCGTCTCGGACGGCGCGGCCAACATCTGCCGCGACGGATGGTGGTAGCCGACCGTCGTGGCGCAGGTCGGGCACTGCTGCACCTCGAATGCGACCGCCTGTCCGCAGTTGGGGCATCTGAAGGCGCGCACGGTCAGTGAGCCTAGTGCGGACTAACGTGGAAGCATGGCCGAACAGTCACCTGCGATCACCACCTCGCACCCGAGTCCGACGCTGACGCGTATCTTCAACCCGTTGCTGACGCTGCTGTTGCGCACGCCGTTGCTGGGCTCGGCCCGCAATCGGTTCATGACCATAAGCTTCACCGGCCGCAAAACCGGTCGGCACTTCTCAGTCCCGTTGAGCGCTCACCTGGTCGACGACGTTCTCTACTCTCTGACCGGCGGGAACGCCAAGTGGAAGTACAACTTCCGCGGCGGCCATGAGGCCCAGGTTTTATTCGACGGCAAGACGACGTCGAAGCGCGGCGAACTCATCGAGGACAAGGCGGTGATCACGGGTCTCTACGAGCGAGTCACCGAGGCCTACGGCGCCAAGCGCGCCGCGCGGTCGATGGGCCTGGCGTTCCGCAACGACGAGGTGCCGACCCACGACGAGTTCGCCGAGGCAATCGAACGGCTGGGCCTGCGCGCCATCCGGTTCACTCCCGCACCATAGCGGGACCATGGGGCGTTTTGCCCGCCTCTGAGCGACAACCTCGAGGTGCGCCGGCAGTTGTCGCTCAGAGGCGGGCACATCGGGTACTGCTTCTGGCGGTGACTCATGTGGCAGATGTGACCGCGTGTGCCCCCGGAGCGGCGTGGGTCAAGGTGATCAGCGGCTCCGGGTAGCCCGCGGCGTGCACCGCCGACCGCACCGCGTCGCCGATCGCCTCGGCCCGCCCGGCCGGGGCCAACGCGATCACACAACCGCCGAATCCGCCGCCGGTCATCCGGGCGCCCAACGCGCCCGCGCCCACCGCGGTGTCGGCGATCAGATCGATGTGCTTGGTGGTGATGTCGAAGTCGTCGCGCATCGAGGCGTGCGACGCGGTGAAGATCCGACCGACGTCGAAAAAGTCCGAATCACGCAGCGCCGCAACGACATCGAATACCCGTTGGTTCTCCGTCAGCACATGGCGGGCGCGACGGGCGTCGACCGGATCGGTCACCCCGACCAGCACGGCGACCCCGCGGTGCTGGATCTCCCGTAGCGAGACCACACCCACATCGGCAGCGGCCCGCTCACACGACAGCCGACGCGACGCGTACTCGCCGTCGACGTGTCCGTGCCGCTCCTGCGAATCGATCAGCATCAGCGCGACACCGGATGTCGCCGGGTCGAACGGCACCGGCTGCACGCTGAGCTCGCGAAAGTCGATCAGCAGCGCCGTCGACGCTTCTCCGTACAGCGATGACAGCTGATCCAGCAAACCCGTTGGCGCACCGACGTACTCGTTCTCGGCGCGCTGCGCGATCCGCGCCTGATCGAGACGGTCGATATCCAGACCGGCCGCACCCGCAAGCGCACCCAACGCCGCACACTCCAGCGCCGCCGAGGACGACAGACCCGATCCCATCGGGATCTGACTGGTGATCGACATGTCGCCGCCGGGCACCGGGTGCCCGGCGCTGCGCAGCGACCACACCACGCCGGCCACATACGCGGCCCACCCGGCGACGTCACCGGGCCTGGTGTGCAACGGAATTCGGACAGCACCGTCTTCACGGTCGCTGCGCACGGTGACCGCGTCGGCGTCCGACGGATCGAAGGTCACGACGGTGCGCCACGGCAACGCGATCGGCAACGACCAGCCCAGGTTGTAGTCGGTGTGCTCACCGATCAGGTTGATCCGCCCGGGCGCGGAATAGCGGATGGTCATGCCAGTTGGCGCAGCCGGTCGGCCACGGCTTCGGGCAGCACGTCGCTGATGAACGCGTCCATCGCCGATTCCGACGCCGCCAGGTACTTCAACGCGACCGCGCTACGCCGAATCGACATCAACTCGACGTGAAAGTAGCCTTCCCGCAACGTGTCGGTGTCGGCGTATTGGTGCAACGCCGAAATGTAGGGCAGCGGAGTGGAATACATCCGGTCACACCGTCGCAGCACGTCGAGGTAGATCTGCGCGAAATCGTCCAGCTCTTCGTCAGAAAGGTCAACGAGGTTGTGCGCGAACCTGTTCGGATAGATGTGCACCTCCACCGGCCACCGCGCCGCGAACGGCACGAACGCCGTGAACAGGTCGGTGCGCGCCAGCACCCGACTGCCGTCGGCGACCTCGCGGGCCAGCAGGTCGGCAAACAAGTTGCTGCCACACCGTTTTCGGTGCTCGTCCGCTTGCTGCAGCATGGCAGCCGTTCGAGGGGTCAGGTACGAGTAGCCGTAGATCTGACCGTGCGGATGGGCCAGCGTGACGCCGATTTCCTCGCCGCGGTTCTCGAAGCAGAACACCTGCCGCACTCCCGGCACGGCAAGCAACGCCGAGGTCCGGTCCCGCCACGCGTCGACCACCAAACGGGCATGGGACAGCGGCAGTTCAGCGAACGATCCGTTGTGGTTGCTGGAGAAGCAGATCACCTCGCAACGACCGTTGCCGGGTAGCGGCACGAAGCCGTCCGGCACCGACGCCGTCTCACCCGCCCCGGACAGGCTCGGGAACCGGTTCTCGAAGACGACGACGTCGTAATCGGGCGCGGGCACCTCACTTGTCAACCCGGTCGGACCCGGGCACAGTGGACACTGGTCTGGCGGCGGCTTGTACGTGCGGTCCTGGCGCCGCGCCGCAATGACCACCCACTGCCCGGTCGTCTGGTCGAACCGCAACTGGGATTGCCCCGGCTCCCACGGCGGCAACGGACGACGGTCGGCGACCGGCGCCGGGGTGTGGCCGGGCAACGAAAAGAACAGCAGCTCACGCCCGTCGGCCAGCGTCGTTCGAGTGCTCATCGGGTCCCATCTTGGCCGCAGGAAGAAAGGCTGGTCACAAGTGTCCGGTGACGCTACCGCGCGGTACGAGCGTGCGCGTAACTGGGCGATCGGATCAGATCCCGGCCTGCTCCGACTGCGGTTGGCCATCCGAACGACCGGCGCGTTGGCGACGGCGCTGCTGGTGCTCTTTGTGCTCACCAAGGCCACCAACCAGCCGCTGACGGTGGCGCTGCTCGGGGCGCTGATCACCATGGTGTCGGCGCGCTCCGTCAACGAGCCAAATCCGCATACACAGCGCATCACGATGGCGTTGCTGCCGCTGCCCACCGCGCTGGCTATCACCGCGGCCGCGCTGGTATCGCCGCACCCGGTGATCGCCGACGTCCTGTTCGTAGCGGTGGTATCCGGTGCGGCCTATGCACGTCGCTTTGGCCCACGCGGAACGGCGCTGGGCATGGTCACGTTCATGTCGTACTTCTTCGCGCTCTACCTGCAGGCGAAGTTGTCCGGGCTGCCGTGGCTGATCGGCGCGACAGTTGTGGGTACGCTCTGCAGCTACATCTGGAGTGCATTTATCATGCCTGATCGGCCGGAAAGCGTTCTGCGGGAGAACATCCGATCACTGCGTGCGCGGATGGCGATCGTCCTCGACACCACCGCCGACACCCTGCGTGTCGGCGACCCCGACGAGCGTCGCCAGCGTCGACTTCGAATACGGACTCGCCGGCTCAACGAGACCGCATTGCTGGTCCAGGCCCAGATCGAAGACAACGTCAATCCGAGTGCGCTCTGGCCGGGCGTCAGCGGCGAGGACCTCGCGCTGTGGCTGTTCGACGCCGAGATCACCGTGGAACGGGTTGCGAACGCAGGTACGCGGGCAGCCCTTGCCGACATTCCCGCCGCCACGCGTGCCGAGCTAGCCGACACCGTGGCTCTGCTGGCGCGGGCGATCCGGACCCCGCACACCGATGCGCTCCGGCTGACCGCGAACGTGGCTCAGCAGCAGCTCGAACGGGATCCTAACGACGTGCCGGTGCGGCGCTTGGCGCTGGCGATCGTCGACACGGCAAAAGCCACCGCCGAAGTGCGGGCGCAGATTGAGCGGGTCGCGCAGGCGGATGTTCCCGAGGTGCCAAACACCGGCTCCGATCAACAGTCTCGGCCGGCCATGCAGCAGTACACCCGGCAAGCAATCCAGGTGGCCGTTGCCGCGGCGCTCGCCATCGTCGTCGGGGAGACGGTGTCACCGTCACACTGGTATTGGGCGGCGATCGCGGCATTCGTCATTTTCGCGGGCACCAACTCCTGGGCCGAAACCCTCGACAAGGGCTGGCAGCGGTTACTCGGCACGGTGCTGGGTGTGCCCAGCGGCGTACTGGTCGCCACGCTGGTGTCCGGCAACACCATCGCCTCGCTGGTGATGATCTTCGTCTGTTTGTTCTGCGCGTTCTATTTCATGAAGGTCACCTACAGCCTGATGACCTTTTGGATCAGCACCATGCTGGCATTGATGTACGGTCTGCTCGGCGAATTCACTTATGGCCTGTTGCTGTTGCGGATCGAGGAGACCGCCGTGGGTGCGGTCATCGGGATCGCGGCCGCCGTGCTGGTATTGCCGATCAACACCCGAGCGAAGATTCGTGGCGACGCCCACACGTTTTTCCTGACGCTGTCCGATCTCGTCGAGGCATCAGTCTCCAGTCTGCTTGGTACCCCTGCGCCGGCAAGCTTGACCGAGTCCGCACGTCAACTCGACCGAGACCTGGCCCAGTTCCGGATCACCGCCAAGCCGATGAGCGCCGGGGTCGTCGGATTAGCCGGGCGCCGAACCATCCGGCACGGCCTGCGGATGCTCACCGCGAGCGATCGCTACGCGCGAATCTTGGCCCGCAGCAGCGAGATACATATCGACACGACTCCAGAGCTCGCGGACGCGATCAGATCGACCGCCAGCCAGATCCGGCGCAACATCGACGTGCTGATCACGTCGCTGGAGTTCAACCAGGCCGCGACCGTCTTTCCGTCCACCGACTACATCGACGCCGCGGAGACTCTCGCGCGGCAGCATGTCGATCAGCCGCCTACACCGGAGCACCGACGGCTGATGAACGCGTTGCATGCGCTGCGCCAGATCGACCGCGTCGTCATCGACGCCGCCACCGACCTTGGTGCCGACAACGGCGTGCTGTCATCCGCCTAGATGTTGACCGTCGGCAACGGGCTGTCTAACATTTTGGGTTATGCATCCCAATTCGGCACCGACCGTTGTTCTCGTCCACGGCGCATGGGCCGACGGGTCGAGTTGGAGTCGCGTCATCACCGGTCTGCAGCAAGCCGGGATCAACGTGACCGCCGCCCCCATCCCGCTCACCACGCTCGATGACGACGTGAATGCCGTCACGCGAGTGATCGATCGAACCGAAGGACCCGTCGTCCTGGCCGGCCACGCGTACGCCGGCGGCGTCATCGGCGCGGTCAGCCACCCGCGCATCACAGCACTGGTCTACGTGGTCGCCCTGGCGCCCGACGAGGGCGAAACCGTCGCCGACGTTTTCTACCGCGATCCCCCGCACCCGCAGGCGCCAGAACTCAAGCCCGATGACAACGGATTGATTTGGTTGCCCGAGAATGCTTTTCCCACTGCATTCGCACAGCACGCAACCGCCGAAGAACACGCCCTGCTCGCCGCGGTCCAGCGACCTATCGCCGCGCCGTGCATTCAGCAGGCCGTACCGAGACCCGGCTGGAAAGACCTGCCGAGCTGGTATCTCGTCGCGGAAGAGGACCGCATGATCAACCCGACAACACAAAAATTCATGGCCGAACGCATGCGGGCCCGCATCCGTACCGACACGTTCGACCACGCGCCATTGATCAGCCGACCGCAGGCCGTCATCGACATTCTGATCGAGGCAGTCGAGACCTAAGCGCTATTCCCATGGCGGCCAAGGAAATCCAGCACTGCGTCGGCGAAGAGATCGTTGCGATCGCCCGCGACCATGTGTCCCGCACCCTGGACGTCGACGAACTCGACGCCCGGAAAGCGGGCCAGGAACTCGTCGGCCCGAACCTGGCTGACCAGGTCACTCACCTGACCGCGCACCAGCAGCATGGGCACCCCACCCCCGAGGATCGTTTCCACCGCGCCGTGCAGACGGTCGACGTCGGACACCTCGTAGGGCGGAAGCGACGCCGTCTCGCTGATGAACTTCGGATCCCAATGCCAGTACCAGCGGTCGCCGCGGCGGCGCAGGTTGGTGCGCAGACCGTTGAGGTCAGTCGGCCGCGGCCGGTGCGGGTTGTATTCGGCGATCATGTCGGCGACCTCGTCGAGTGATTCGAATCCGGTTTGCATCCGGTCAGCCATGAAGGTGTGAATCCGGGCCGCCCCGGACTGATCCATGTTGGGCACGATATCCACCAGCACGACAGCGCCGGCGATGCCCGGCGAAATCTCCCCTGCCAGAAGCATTGTCGCGAGACCGCCCAAGGATGCGCCGACGAGCACCGGTTGCGGAGGTAGCTGGCGCAGCACTTCCCGGACGTCGCCGGCGAAGCTGACGAGTCGATAATCGCCGTCTTCCGACCAGTCCGACTCGCCGTGGCCGCGGAAGTCGACGGTGACCGCCTGCCAGCCGCGCTCGGCCACGGCCGCGGCCGCCCTGCCCCAGGAGCGGCGCGTCTGCCCGCCGCCGTGCAAGAACACCACCGCCGGGGTATGCGGGTCGCCGAGTCGGTCGGCGACGATGCGAGTGCCGCCAACGCCGGCGGTGGTAAAAGTTTCAGGCGCAATGGTCACCGTTAGCCTCGTCCCCGAATCTCTTGTGCCAGCGCTCGGATTTCGCTGCGGAGCTCGTCGATGTGAGCGGACGTTGCCGCCTGAATCTCGGTCTCCTCTTCCGCGACGGTCTGGATAATCCACGACGCCAGGGCTGCCGTGACGACGCCGACGAGACTGATCCCGCCGATCATCAGTAGCACGGCGATCACTCGACCGGTATTGGTGACCGGGTAGACGTCGCCGTAGCCGACCGTGGTCACCGTGGTGATCGACCACCACAGCGCCTTTCCGAACGAGTTGATGGTAGCGCCGTGCTGGTATCGCTCTTTGTCGAAAACCGCCAGCGATGCGGTGTAGATCAATAGGAGGACGCCTGACAGGGTGTAGACGACGATTCGGCCACGAAAAGCATCACCGACTGCCTTCTGCAGCACTTCGATCAAAACCAGCAGGCGCAGCAGACGAAGTGGCCGAACCAATGGCAGCGCGACAATCGCAAAGTCGAGCAGGTGGTGGATAAACCACCGCCACCGGTCGGACGCGAGGTAAAGCCGCACACCATAATCCAGGACAAACAGGCCCCAAATGGCCCAACTGACCAGCCAGACGATATGCGCTTCACGCCCCTGAGGCCGGGCCAGCACCTGGTCGGAGAACAGGACCAAAAACAGCAGCGCAGCCACCGCGAGCGGCCACTCGGCATACCGCTCCCACCGCTGCAGTTTGGTCTCGGTGTTCATGAAGCCAGTCTGCAAGAGGTCAGTCGCCGCCCTTGGACCGGGTGATCTTGTCCAGCGGATTGGACCGCTCCAGCATGCCGAAAGCCTCTTCGCCGTCCCAGCGGTAGCGCACGGCGGCCTGCTGCAACGCCGGAAAGCTGGGCATCTCCTGCTTGAGCGCCTGAGCGGAGAACATCTTGTCGTCGTGGTAGACGTCGTGCGTGGACAGAATCGTCTCGCCGTCGATATGCACTGTCCCACTTGCCGTTTCCAGCACCAGCGCGACGTCTTCGCCGACCGGTTTCAGATCGGTCAGCCACGGGGCCTGCGCGACGCGGGCGGGGATGAGATCGCCGTCGCCGTCGAATAGATAACCCTCGTTGAATGTCGGCTCGCCGTCCGGCCGGGGTGGATAGGCGATGTAGCCGAAGGCACGGCCGCTGGGAAACAACGCCGATTGCCAACTGTGTCCCCAGAACCCGGCCAGTTTGCGTACGCCCTGCCGACGGATCCGCAGACCGGTGCCGGCGAAGCCGTTCTCGTCGTCGCCGACCTTCAGCGACCCGGTCGCCCGGAACAGTTGCTCGTAGCGCGCACCGCCCATCAGGTGGCCCTCGATCGACGTCTTCAGCCGCTCCCCCGACTCCGCCGACAGCGCGCCCTGCACCCACGGCGGCACCGCCATGGTGGCCTCGACCTGGAAGCTGACGTCGACCAGCGGTCCGTCCTTGTTTCCCTCGATCAGCCCCTGCGACGACGTCTGCACGGCCTTGCCGTCGAAGGTCATCGTCCAGGTGTCGAACGGCTCGAGGCAGCGGAACCCGAGCCCGCCGGCGCCGAGCACGGTCGGGCGGCCGTCGGGCCCTGCGGACGGCCAACTCGGCCCGTTGTCGCGCAGCCGGAAGACCCGCCCGTCCGGGAAGGCCACGTTGACCTGGACGTCGTGCGCGTCCCAGTTGGCGGCGACGGCCTCGATTCCGATGCGCGGCAGGCCCACCTGCCCGCGGTCGTCGATGACCCAGAAGCTCACCGAGTCCCGCATCTCCGGGTCGTCGGGCCGGCTCGCGAAGACCTGCTCTCTGTCGGGGTCGATACCACCGGTCAGATCAATTGCCATCCAAACTCCTTGCGACATACTCGGCGAACAGCGGTCGCACCGCGTCGAAGTCGATGCCGAACGCCACCGGGTCGGCGGGTGTGCTGGGCTCGCGTTCCGCGGCGGCCTCGGCCCACCAGGCTCGCATCCGGGATTCGAAGTCGTCGCAGACCGGCTCGCCCAGCCACCCGTAGAGCCCGCGGACCGCGTCGATCGGATCGGCCTGCATCGTGCGAAAGTCGATGTCGTAGAACCGGTTATCAGCCCCGCCGTCGCGGAAACGCAGCGCCCGCTGGATGCCCACCGACCAGTGTTCGACGTTGAGTTGACCGAGATAGCCGCGGTCGAGATGGTCGGTGAAGCCGCCGACGATGTCGGCGTAGAGATCGGCCACCGACAAGATCACGTCGGTGGGATCGCGGTGGGTCATCACGAACCGGGCGTCGGGGAAGACCTGATCCAACGCATCCAGAGACAGCACATGCGACGGCGACTTCAGCCGCCACGGCCGCGCCGGTTCGCCCCAGCTCAACAGCTTCATCACCCGCCGCTGGTAGGCATAGGTCGGCGCGAAGTCGGCCTTTTCCAGCAGCCAGGCCGAATACGACGGGATCTGCGCAAACGCCTGGAAGATATGGGATTTGAAGTCCAGCGCCATCAACTCAAGACACTCCATCGGAGCATGGGTGCCGGTCGGCACATGCGCCCGCGAACCGACCTGGTTACCTTCGTCAGCCGGAATCCGCGGATCCGGACCGTGCACGGTCGACGGTGGCGGACATGGTTGCGACGACTCCCACCGGCGCAGGTACCGGATGGCCGGATCCTGCGCGAGGAGTACCGACAACGCGGTCGAGCCCGTGCGAGGCAAACCCAGCCCGATCAACGGCGCCACGATATCGACGTCGTCGATCTCGGGGTGACGGCGATACCAGTCCTCCACTTGCAACCGCTGCGACAGCGCGGTGACGATGCGGGCGTAGATGTAGCCCTCGCCTCGCGTGTTGAGCCGGGCTTCGTCCCGCAGCGAGCCGAGCAGCACCTCGAGTCCTTCACGGAAGGATCCGTCACCGAAATCTTCGAGCCCGGTCTGCGCGAGGGCTGCGCCGACGACACTGTCGAAATCGGCCACCATTAGCCCCTTCCGGAGAATCCGTGTCAGTATACTGACGCCATTATGAGCGAGTTGTCAATGCCACCGGATGGCAAGCGGCCTTACCGCAGTCCGGCCCGCCGACAGGCAGCCGCCGCCACCCGCGAGCGCATCATCGACGCGGGCGCCCGACTTGTCCGCGGATTCACCACGTGGGACTGGGACGAGCTCACCTACCGTGCCGTCGCCGAGCGCGCCGGGGTCAGCGAACGCACGGTGTACCGCAATTTTCCGTCCGAGCGGCACCTGCACGACGCGATCATGGGCCGCCTGGAAGACGAGGCGGGCATCGCCTACGACGATGTCGAGCTGGACAACCTTGCCGAGGTGACGGGGCGAGTCTTCGCCTCGCTGCGGCGGTTTGCGATCAACGACACGATCGGCACGCCCCAGGGAGCGGCCTTCGTCGGCGCCGACGCCAGACGCCACGACGCCCTGAATCGCGCGGTCTTCGCCCGTGCCCCACACCTTTCGGATACTCAGCGCAGGGCGGTGGCGGGTCTACTCGACGTGTTGTGGAGTCCGCCCACCTACGAACGGCTGGTCGGCGCGTGGAGTCTCGACAGGGGCGACGCGGTCGGCGCGGTGCAGTGGCTCATCGCGAAAGTCATTTCAGCAATTGATGACAACGACAGGCCGACAAGGTCGGCTCATTCCTGACGCGACCCGAAGAGCTGGAAAGCCGGCAGTCGGGGAGGTAACGTCATCCCCGGTTGACACTCCAGCCTCTCGGAAACGTCACGGCGGCGATCTGATATCCCCGCCGATGAGCGCTCAAGCGCCGATGTAAGCCGCCCATTCAGGTTGTGCTTTCCGCGCTGGAGGTTCTCTCGATGAGCCGATTCACCCAGACCATGTACGACAACGCCCAGAGCAGTCTCAAGGGCATGATCACCGGCGAGCCGGACGCCCCCGTCCGGCACACCTGGGGTCAGGTGCACGAGCGGGCCCGCCGCGTTGCGGGCGGTCTGGCCGCTGCCGGCGTGGGGCGCGGCGATGCGGTCGCAGTGCTGGCCGGGGCGCCCGTCGAGATCGCCCCGACCGCGCAGGGCAGCTGGATGCGCGGCGCCAGCGTCACGATGCTGCACCAGCCCACGCTGCGCACTGACCTGCTGCGGTGGGCGGAGGAGACGACGACCGTCATCGACATGATCGACGCCAAGGCCGTGGTGGTCTCCGATCCATTCATGGCCGCGGCGCCGCTGCTCGCCCAACTGAGAATACCGGTGCTGACGGCCGAGAACTTACTCACGAGCCGCCCAATCGAGCCCGTCGAAACCGAGGACGACGACGTCGCGCTTTTGCAGTTGACGTCCGGCTCGACCGGATTCCCCAAGGCGGTCCGGATCAGTCATCGCAACATCGTGTCGAATGCCGAGGCGATGCTCATCGCCGCAGACGTCGACCCGGAATCCGACGTGATCGTGAGCTGGCTGCCGTGCTTCCACGACATGGGCATGACCGGCTACCTGACGGCGCCGATGTACTTCGGCATCGAGCTGGTCAAGATCACGCCGATGGACTTCCTCCGCGACACCCTGCTGTGGGCGAGGCTCATCGACAAATACCAGGCCACCATGACGGCGGCGCCCAACTTCGCCTACACGATGTTCGCCAAACGCCTGCGCAGGCAAGCCCGACCCGGCCAGTTCGACCTGTCCTCGCTGCGGTGGGCGCTCTCGGGCGCAGAGCACGTCGACCCGGCCGACGTCGAGGACCTGTGCGCAGCCGGCGCGCGGTTCGGGTTGCGTCCGGAAGCGATCGTGCCCGCGTACGGCATGGCCGAGACGACGGTGGCACTGTCCTTCACCGAGAGCGGCCGCGGGTTGATCGTCGACGAAGTCGACGCCGACCTGCTTGCTGTGCTGCACCGAGCTATCCCGGCGCCCAGGGGGAAGGCCCGGCGACTGGCCTGTCTCGGTCGTCCGCTCAAGGGGCTGGAGGTCCGGATCGTCGGCCAAGACGGCGAGGAGCTGCCCCATCGCAGTGTTGGCGTCATCCACGTGCGTGGCGAACCGGTGACGCTGGGCTACACCACGACCGCCGGTTTCGTATCTGCGCAAAATCACGAGGGGTGGTACGACACCGGCGATCTGGGCTATCTCACCGAGACCGGCAACGTGGTGGTGTGCGGCCGGGTAAAGGACGTGATCATCATGGCCGGGCGCAACATCTACCCGACGGACATCGAACGTGCCGCGGTCCGCGTGCACGGGGTCCGGCCCGGCTGTGCCGTAGCGGTGCGCATGAATGCCGGCCACCCGCGGGAGACTTTCGCGGTCGTCGTCGAAGCCAATGCATGGGAGGACCCGGCCGAGGTGCGCCGCATCGAGCGTCAGGTGGCCCATGAGGTGGTCGCCGAGGTCGATGTGCGGCCCCGCAACGTGGTGGTACTCGAGCCGGGAGTGATCCCGAAGACGCCGTCAGGAAAACTGCGTCGCGCCCACGCGCTGGCGCTGGTGACCTAGATTTGTCCTGGATGACCGATAATTACGACCCCCAGCCCGGCCGCGCACCACGCGAGCAGTCCGGATTGTCCACTGCCCAACGGGACGCGGACGAAATCGACCTGCACGCCGGGCTGCGTGGGCTGGCCGGGGTGGTGGCCGACGCCCGCGGCGTGTTCGAGTTGCTTGGCGAGGTCGCCGGGTTCGCCACCGATGCCATTCCCGGGGTGGACGGTGCCGGAGTTGCGTTGATCGACGCGAGCCAACACCGGCCGACACTTCAGACTGCCTCTGCCACAGCGGGATTCGTCCATAGGATCGATGCTGTTCAATACGAAGAGTTGCGCGAGGGGCCGTGCATCACGTGTATGGAGTCACGGCGAGTCACCGTCAGTGGATCGCTCGGGGCCGACAGCCGCTGGCCACACTTCGGTGGCCGAGTGGCGCGGATGGGCGTGCATTCCGCGCTGTCACTGCCGCTGATCATCGGCGAGAACGTGATCGGGGCAATCAACTGCTACGCGGACAGCCAGGACGCGTTCGGCGAGCACGCCGTGCGGTTGGGTTCGCAATTCGCCGGGCCGGCGGCAGTGTCGATCCACAACGCCCAACTGCTGGCCAGCGCCCAAGCACGGGCGGAGAATCTGAAACAGGCTTTGGAGCACCGCGCGGTGATCGACCAGGCGGTCGGCATCATCCGGAGCCGGTCGGGTGTCAGCGCCGAGGTGGCGTTCAACCGGCTCGTCCAGATGAGTCAAAACGGAAACGTCAAGCTGCGGGTGGTCGCGGCACGACTGGTCGAGGACGCCGTTCGGCGCGCACAATCCCGGCGGACTCAGCCGTGAGCCAGTTGGGTCATCCTTTTCAGCAGCGCGGGGCGGGAACCGGGATCGGCCATCAACTGCCGTGCCACGTCGGTCAGGTGTTCGTCGTGGGTCCGCGCGTACCTGCGCAATAGCGAAAACGCCTCGTCGACCGAAATATCGAAATGTTCGCGCAGGAAGCCTTTGGACTGCTCGACGACGATGCGCTGGGTCAGCGCCGAGCGCAGCGGGGGTATCACCGTCGAGGGCGTCGGCGCGTGTCCCTGCAGGATCGCCACGCAGGCGATATGCGCGAGCGTCTGCGCGACCAGGAGATCGGCCTCATTGAGTTCGCCGGGCCGGGTACCGAACAGAGCAAGGGAACCCAACACGATGCCTGCGGCGCGCATCGGCACCGCGTGGACGGAGGCGACGCCCGCCTCTAGCGCGGCCGGAGAGAACTGCGGCCACCGCGGGGTTGCTGTGCGCAGATCTGCCACCGAGACCGGCTGGCCGGTGGCGTAGCACTCCACGCTGGGCCCCTCGTCGGCTTGTAATTGAAAGAGCTCCAGTTCGCGGGTCTGCTGAGAGGTCGCGGCCAGCAAGCGCAGTTGCCCCAGCGGGTCGGCCAGCAGAAAACCGGCCGCCCCGACATCCAGCAGGTCTGCGCAGCGCTCGGTGAGCTCGGTGAGCAGCTCGACGACGTCGAAGTCGTCGAGCAGGCTGTCGACAAGCGATACGACCGCATCCAATACACGAGTTTCACGAGAGGTGTCGGTCATGTTGCCCTCCTCATCGGGCTGCATTAGTCAGCCTCGAGCCGCAGTCGCCGGTCGAGAATGTCGCGGGCGACGTCGGTGGCGCTGCGGTTGGTTGCATAGGCGTGGGCGCGCAGGCGCACCAGCGCCTCGGCGGGTTCGACCCCGAGTTGCGCGACGAGCATGCCGGTGGCCTGGCTGACCTCCGTGCGGCCCAGTGCGTTGAATTCGGCCCACGCGCTGCTGCCCGGATCGTTGACGGCGGCTTGCAGGTCTGAGCCCATCAGGTCAAGCAGCGGCATGCCGGCCAACTCGGCGGCGATGACAGCTCCGGCCAGGTGTTCGCTGCGTAGATCCCCGGGTTTCCCGCGAAAGAGGTCGAGGGCGCCAACGAATTCGCCGGCCAGCACGACCGGAACCGCGAATACGCTCCGGATCTTGTAGTCGAGCAAGGCGGGGCGGTATGCGGGCCACCGAGCATCGTTGCCGTTGGCGAGGTCGGCAATCAGCACGGGGCCGCGCGTCGCGACGGAGTCCAGGCAGGGGCCCTCGCCGAAGGTGAATTGGAGC
>Ga0302326_10004625_pt1 | contig 31742 bp, 20 predicted proteins | sample Palsa_T0_3_FD_202264 | JGI IMG/M metagenome (GOLD analysis project Ga0302326, IMG submission 202264) | Peat permafrost microbial communities from Stordalen Mire near Abisko, Sweden - Palsa_T0_3 | ecosystem: Environmental > Terrestrial > Soil > Palsa > Peat permafrost | place: Sweden: Abisko...
CGTCTGCGACGACTCGCGGCAATTAAGCTGGGATTCTAACCGTCATAAACCTTGGACCGATGCCCGATCGAAACGACTACAACCGTAAAGATGCGATCCTCCAATCGGCAAAGGATTCGATAGTCGCGAACACGATAGCGCCACATGCCTTTCAGCGGGCCTCGGAGTGGCTTGCCAAATAACCGAGGATCCGGAGTGCCGCGGATCCGGGTGTCGAGATAGTCGAAAATCTCCGTGGCTACCGACGGGCCGAAGTCTCGTAGCTCCCGTAGAGCCGACGCCTCAAGCTTGTAGTCCCAACTCACGCTTGGCCTCTTCCGGTGAATAGAGGCGAGTCTTATTTTTCAAGTGATTCTCCCACCGAGCAGAAGCGGTGCGATAGTCGCGCTCATCCTCAACAGCTTCAAGAAGGCCTGCGGCAAGACGCTCCAAACGGAGGAGCTTGGAGTCGTCAGATTTTCCGATACCTTGCAAGGCAGCTCGCTTAATGTAAGCCGCCGGGCTGATGCCCCATTTACGTGCCGCAGCGGCGACATGGCGTTTTTCGGTGGCAGACAGTCGTATTGACGTTGGATTGGTCGTCGTGGCCATGCACTACGAGTGTAATACAAAATTAAATCAGTCAAGCATCAGGCAGGGGGAAACTTTGCGCGGGAACAATCGTTACGTCGCGGCTTCAGTCCTGGTGGAATGACGTGCCGAATCGGGGCAAACACCCCTGCGAACCCAAACTCAATCCAAACTGACTTTCATTTACATAGGGGAATGGTGGAACCTGATCGGGTCCACCACTTTATTGATTATCAACGAGTTTGGCGTTCGTTTTACCGTCTGATCCAAACCAGGCTCAAACCAGGCGGCTAGTGGATGCTTTGCGCACCTAGAACCCCGTAGGCGAGCGGCCCGAGATCTCGAATTTCAGGGCCTTCCCATGCCAATACGTCCACGATATGGTCGGAGCAATAAAGGCCAAAGTGCTTAATTGGTGTCTCCTTCCCGGCGGGAAGAGAATGCAGCCCGTTCGACAGGTCGGATATTGACCGGATCGTCGGCCTCACATTATAGGCGGCCAAACCGTTGACTGACACTCGGAATATCCAAACCAAACTCAAACCGACTCCGTTTTTCATAGGAGGATGGTGGACCTTGATCGGGTCCACAACTTATATAAGTGATTAATAAATAATCACTTACAAACGATATCACGGCCTTTGTAACATCAATATTCTCCGTACAATATTCGCAACGGTATTGAATCAATCTCAGGCCGCGTCAAAACGTTCGTAGCGGTTGCCGAGATGGGCGAATGCCTTTCGATCGCGTGCAACAATAGTCGCTCCCGCGCACTCGGCGAAGGCAAGTTGCCAGGCGTCATTCTCGCCATACCGCTTACCTACCCTACCGGTGCGCCTTTGCAGTTCGGCGCACTTTTTCGCATGTTTGAACCCGATCGTTTGAGGTACGTAACGGGTGATGAACGTCAGACCACGTTCGGTATCTTCAAATCCTTCAAGAAATTCTGCCACTGTTACGCATGAAACCAATATGGCCCTATCCGGAAAGGCGCGGTTCTTCCTAAGCCAATTGATCGCGGGACCCGCTTGTCCGGATTCGACTTCACGCTCGAGGTCGACCAGGAACGAGGAATCAAGCAGCGTGGGAGATACGGCGGGTCTTTCCTTGGGCATTCTTCGCCAATTCTGCTTCAGCCCAGTCCGCGAGTTCGTGTGTTGTTACAACTTTGCCGAGTGACCGAGCATGAATCAGCTCAGAGCGCGACATTTGAACCGCTTTTGCGGTACGGTCTAGTTGCTTCAGTTCTGAAGCCGTATAACGGGTAGAGATGGGGAATGCCTTCATCATTTTCAAGATGTAATAACTACACCCGTAGTCAACTACGAAGGTAGCGCAAATATTTCATTTCTTATCGATTCCCAATTCAGAAGGCAGCCTCCGCGTGCCTCGAAGCAACGCGTTCCGAAAACGGAAGTTGACCGGCGCCAACCCAAACCAAATCCAAACCAGAAACCTTTCTCATAGGGAGAAAGTGGACCCTGATCGGGTCCACCAACTCATTGATATACAATGAGTACACAATTGTTGTTAAGCGTGTTGCTCCGTTGCTAGTCGGTCACGGTTAGACCCTCTAGTTCGGCCAGTTTCTTGGCGCGAATGTCGAAGCTGAAAAACGTGTCACATCCCAAAATCACCGCCGTGGCCACGTGGAGTATATCGTATGTACGGAAGCCGTTCCTGGTAGTGTGGCGCAAGGCGGTCTCCTCAACAAGAGCCTCGAGTTTCGCTGTGTCTGGCCGAGCAAACCGAAGAAATTTACCGTCTTTCAGATCGTCTCTAAATGTGGCATGAGCAACGGCAGCTTGTTCCGGGCTCACCGTCGGATGTCCTCCCTGCCTACTCAGCCAAACCGAGATCTCGAACGCATTTACGAGTTCCATCCTGTGAAGCCAAGTGACAGGGACAGGTTCAGAATCGCCGGTCTTAGCTTTCTCCAGAAGCTGATCAGCTTTTGCGCTTTCAGGTAATTCGAGGTAAATCCGGGTGAAGAAGTTTGTGTCGGCGTACGGCTTCATTCGCCGGCAAGCGCTTGGTCAAACTTCTTCGCAAAAGAACGGGATGCGGATTTGCCGAATAGCTCACGACGCCTTGCAGCGAAATCAGGAAGGGCCGACATAGATGAGGCCTCCTTCTCCTCTGTCTTGATAACATAGGTTCTTCCATCCCTGCATCGTATGCGGGCCGCACCGAAAGAGTCACATGCCTCAAGCACCTGATTCGGTCGTCGATCTAGGTCACGAACGGTAAAAGTCTTCATGTCCGACATCATGTCGGCGTTCACCGATGGCGTCAAGTAAGGGAAGATGATGCGGGACACGATGCAGTGCTTTCTTGCCTTCATCGGAGCATCATTCGCTTGGTCCGTCGTCTATTCCTATCGTCGGTTTCAATCTGTGCAACAGGCCGAACGCCCGCCGGGCGCCCCGTCTATATAGGGCATCGGCTGACCCCGCGGTTTCCTGCCAGGGAACGGCCGTCAAGATGTGCCAGGAGGGATTTGCGAGTATCGAGGCAGCGCATCACGGAATCAGGAATTCACCCGCGGCACCCCAAACCAAATCCAAACCATAATCCCTTCTCATAGGGAGCGGGTGGGCCCGCACTTCCCAGTGCTCCAGCTTCAGATTTTGCGCTCAGATCTCCTATCTTTTTACCAGCCATCCTGTCTTTGCTGACGACTCGAATCTGATCGACTGCGATCTCAGACTTCTTGCCGTTATGTTCGATCTGAAACCGAATTCGCCGCCCTTAGCCTTATCTAGGAGGATCTCGGTTTCTCCGTATTAAACGGGGGCGTGCTGACGTCGGGTCCGAGAATTGCAGACGGGCCTTCCGACCCCGCCGCGGCCGCGGGCTCGCTGCGTATATGAAACGTATTGTAGGCTAACTGGACGTGCCGGTGCGTTTCCAGTTCCGCAACAAGGCGCCGGTTGATGCGATTGCGGGTCACCGAAGTCCTTCGATAATGTGTGACATACAAGAGGCTAAGAGTCACCCCGCTTTCAGCAATGTGTGAATAGATCTTGGGATGGTAGTTCGCGTCCTCGACCCCGTAGTGCTCTTGCATCAGTGATGCGGCCCGCCTTGCATCGGCGAATTCCTCGCGGGTTTCCTCGTCCAATACGCGTTGGAACAATAGGAACGCACTGGCGATCGGAGTGGAGAATGTGACGGTGACATCGATCTTGCCCCAGATGAAGGGATGGCCGTGCGTGAAATTGAATACTTTGTGCTTAAAAATGAAATTGTTAGGAATCAATATGACGCGGCCGGTGGGCTGATCGAACCCGAGCCAGCCGTTAATCTCCACTAGCGTCGTGCGCAAGAGCTGGATGTCGATGACGTCGCCGCGCGTGCCTTCAACTTCCAGGCGGTCGCCGATGCCCAGCTTCCCACCCGCCATTATCACAAACCACCCGAACACAGAGGTGCAGACGTCCTGAAGCGAAATAACGAGCGCGGCACTCACAATACCGAGCATCGTGACGACGACTGACAAATCGTCGAAAAGGAACCCGATCAGGACCGCAATCGACGCGGCGGTCAAAAGGTAGCGCACAATGCGGCGCGCCAGAAAGAGTGTCTCGTTCTTGTAAACGAGTGGAAGCAGCGCGCGGCTCGTGACGATCTGAAGGGCAATCAGGCAGAGCAGCGTGAACACCGGCCAGCGCAAACGGCGCAGCCATGCGGCCCGGATGTCCCCGAATTGTTGCTCCTCCCGGGCGAGCTCGAGGTTGAACAGCTCCTGCCGCGTGTCCAGGATCTGCTGCGAGTGCTTTATGGCCTCCACTTGGCGAGCGAGGAACGGCAGTCGTTCTCCGATGGCCTTTTTCTGGCTGCGCTGCTCCGCAATCAGGCGCTCGACTTGGGGGTCGCGATTCAAGAAGCCGGTCTGCCGTTCGAGAAGCGCCAGCTCGTCGTCATCCTTCTGAAGCTGCAGTCGCGCGAGATCGAGAGCGCTTTGACTGACCTTGGCGTTTTGTTCGAGTTCAAGGGCCTGCGCACCAAGCCGATCCACCGTCTTTCTTTGTTCGCGGGAACCTGTGTACGCTCTAAATAACGCGCGCAGACTGACACTCATGCCTGCGGACTCGTCGGCCTTGAGGCGCTCGCTCAGCGATCCGGCGTCGCGGGTCAGGTCGGCTTCATCTTCAGCCGCCTCGCTTTCGAGGGCCAGCGCGCGCAATTCCTCCCCCTTCGTAAAGAGTTTTTCCTGCAACTCAGCCTGCGGCTCCTCGTCCCCTTGCCGTTGGCGCCTTGCTGCCACCTCCGCCGCCAAGGCGTCGCGTTCGGCCGCGGCCTGCTTATGAAGGGCCGCAAGCGCCGAGGCGCGCGAGGTTGCGGCGGCAACCGTGGAATCGATGTCGCGCAGCTTTTCACGCAGTGTCGCCGCAGGGCTCACTTCGCGGCTATCCCGCAGAGCCTGCGCCCGGGATTCGAGGTCCTGGCGCTCCGTGATCACGGCAAGCTCCTGCCGCGACCGGTCCAATTTTTCCTCAAGGCGCGCCTTTTCTCCGGCGTTCGGCGCCTGGGCAACCATCGTTTCAAGGGTATGAATCTGCTCCTGCGAGCTTGTCACACGCGGGTCGTCTGCGGCTCTTGCACTTGGCGGAACGACACAAAGAAGCAGTCCGGCGAGCGATAATAGCCGGGCGAGCGGCCATAGATATTTCAAACCGAACGGCTTCAGTCGTTTGCCGCGTGGCATGGGGATGCGGCGAAGAGGTGAATGACTCTTGCGACGAAGCGCGTTCAAAGGATGAATCGATTCAAGTGGCGACCCCGGGAGTGAGTTTCTGACGGCACTGCCGCGTTGCGTCCGATTTAAAGCCGCCGCCGCCAGCGCAAACGAGTTAATTGTGGAGGAGGAATCGGGAAACGATCGCAATGACCGATTGCCGAGTTCGCGGATACCGGGTGTCGGCAAGCCGAAAATTGCGGGTGTGGACAAGCAAAGGTTCAGGCAGGACGTTTGCCCGATAGGCCTCAGCCCAACCCGAAATGGTCCGCCTGCTTATTGAACGTAAATGGGTTACGCAATAATTGCGGGCGCCGGCCGACTCGGACCCCGCGGCGTCCGACTGGGCAATCGATTGGGCCAGCCGAGAGCGACGAATTGACCCTCCTCGAAATAGCGACGCTTCCGGGGACCCAATTCCAGACCGAGCCTATCTCTGTTCCATCGTGTATTGTGTTTACCCTGAACGTGATACGCCGTTTCTGGGCGACTTCGCCGTCTTTCAGGTCCCCTGCCAGGCTCCGTTTTTCAGGAGCGAAAAGACAATCTCGATCAATAGGGCGGCCTTGAAGGGCTTTGCCAGCACGGCTCCAGGATTGATGAGCTCCTTCAACGTCGATTCAGGTTCCGGAAGGCTTGCGGAGATCAATATGCAGGGCGGCATCGCCGAGACCTCCCGAAGCCGCCGGATAAGGTTGAGGCCCGTCAGTCTGGGCATCTCATGATCCGTGATCACCAGGTCGTAGCTCGTGAGGCAGATGGCCCGCCATCCCTCCTCGCCGTCCTGTGCGCCGTCCGCTTCGAACCCGGCGTCTGACATGACCTTAACTATGAATTCCCGGATTTCTGTGCTGTCTTCGATGACCAGAATCTGCTTGGATCCGACCGCCCCGATTGGCCTTCTATTGTAGGAAAGGTCCGGAAAGGGACTCGAGACCGCGGGGGGGATCGACGACGGTTCCGCTGTTTCGGGCGATTGCCGCCGGAAGATTTCAGTGTCTAACTGCACGGTGTCTTGAATTGGCGCGCGCTTGATCGGATTGGGGCTATCCTATCGAAACGCCGACGGGCGAAATATGGGGTAATGACCTACTTTTCTCTGAGGCCGGACTTCCGAAGACCCCCTATGGAGGGGCGGCACCGTCTGACGGTTCCCGGACGCGGCGAGTAATCCGCGCGGTCACGGCCGCCCGCGGATTCCTCTCAGTGTGCCACCACAATCGTCTGGCCCGCGAATGTCACGCGGTCGCCCACGACGAGCTTCCTTCGTTTGCGGCCTTCGACTGCCCCGTTGACCTGCACGCGTCCCTCGGTCACGGCGTGCTTTGCCTCCCCTCCGCTGGAGGCAAGTGCCGCAAACTTCAGGAATTGGCAGAGCTCTATCGGCATGTGCCGGACCGTCACCGCCCGAGGCTCATCCGGTGGAAGTGGCTTCATAGGAAGCGACTAGCGCTGCCCCTCAGGCTTGAGGTGATCGTCGAGAGCGAACCACCCGGGCCTGACAGTGTCTGGGTCACCGGCCATCGGGAGCGTGCCCCCCATGCCCATTGCGAATGGTTCGCCGCGCATGGGGAGAAGGATCACGACAGTCACCATAGCCAGGTCGGGGCGAGTGCAGGGGTGGACTGTCGCACAACTGAATCGGCATAAGCGCGGGCCATGCGGGAGACGCGCTACTTCTTCGCCGCAGCTTCGGCGAGGTTCTTCAGATTCACGAGGCCGGCCTCGAAGCTGTCGCCCATCATCTTGTCCATGTTCATCACGAGGCCCGAGGCTTTCGCGATGAAGTTGTTTTTCATGGACATGGCCCAGGTGGCCTCGGTGCCGGAGCCTGCCGAGCGGAAGATGAAGTCCGTCGTGTTGGTGCAATACCAGGGTTTGAAGAATTCGAATTTGATGCGCACGAGCTCGTTGGGCCGGCTGTCCGTGATCGTCATTCGGCCGGTACCGACTTTAGCGTTGCCGGCCCAATCGACCGATGAGCCGACTCCGGCGGCCGGCCCAGCAAACGAGTATTTTGCCGCGGGATCATCCTTCGCGTAGGGCGATATCTCCTGCCAATTGCGGAGATCGTTGATCTCGGCAAACGGGAACGTCGCTGGAGCTGAAATGGTGATGCTGCGTTCGACGCGGAGATCGTCCGGCCGCAGCGCCGCGGCGATGAGAAACACAACGAGGAGAACGGCGAGGCCGATAAGGATGTAGGTGAGCATGGGACTGAAGGCGGGTTGCGTGGACGTTGGAATTGGGGAGGCATCACGGCCGGCCAGGCTTGCCGCTGTCCGGAGCCGTGAGATTCCCGGGCGCTGCGACAATAATGACGACTGCGAGCATGGTGTCACCCAGGTTCGTGCGTGGGCCTTGGGTCGTGCGCAGCGTGGCCGGATCTGTTCGAGCCGTTTGAAGAGACTTCAAGAATTCCTAATGGCGGCACCGGGGATTGCATTGGCCGATGACCCGGCCTCCGACGACGTGGAGGGAGGTGTCCGGCTCAGGACAGCGCAGGAACGCCCTCATCTTCGGGATTGGGGCGGATAGAAAACCGCGTGAGTCGGCGGCCAAACGCGATGGACGGGCGCTCGAGCGCAATTTCGGCAAAGTGGGCGGTCAGAATCGCCGCCGCAACGGTCGGCACGGCCAGCAGCAGGCCGGATTCCAGCGGGTGTCGTCTCGTTATCTCCAGTCCCTGGGTCCAGTGCTCGACGATGATGAGATAGATGACATTGAACAAATATATGCTGTAGCTCAGGCGGCCCAGGTATTGCGACAGGCTCCGGTCAAAGAAATGCCCTAGGACGCCGGCCCGCCCGTAAAAGAGAAGCGCGACCAGGACCGCCGCCAATACCTGCTCGGCATCCATTGACCACCAATGCAGTCCCATGACGTGGCGCGAGGCGAGCGTCGCGAGCAGGACGATCGGCCCGGCTACTGCGGGTGCGCGCCGGGCCACGGCCGCCCCGAGTCCGGTTGGAATCAGGAGCCCCAGGGCAAAGCAGGACAGGAACCTCTGGTAATAGACCAGATGGGCGCTCAACCATGGCGCGCACAGGATCGTCGCCACGAGGGCGTAGGCCGCCGCTATGCCCGCGACGCCGTAGCGCCGATGGCTCCAAAACCCTAGCAGTATGAAAGGTATCGCGAGGAACTCCACCTGAAGCGTCCAGGACGCGCCGAGGATCGAAAAGTCACGGAGGGCCGCGTTGGGCCAAAAATGCGCCGCTTCGAACGAATACGCCCCCACGGCGCCGAACGCAGCCACGCAGCCCGCCAGGGCCACGAAGAATGTGGGGTAAAGTCTGAGGAGGCGCCTGACGGAAAACCCGAGCGCCGTCGCGGCGGGTCCTGCGTGGCGTCGCCTGAGGCTCTCGAAGAGGACGGCACCGCTCAGCACGAAGAAGACAACGACTGCGGTCTCCCCGTTCACGGCCATGAGGACGAGCTTCGTCACCACGTCGTAAATCCCATGAGCCTGCTGGAAGGGATGCCGGACGACCCGCTGGTTCAGGTCCGGGTCGCGGTCGAGAATCGAGTGGAATATCACCACCGCGACCGCGGCGTAACCCCTCAATCCGTCCAATTGAGTGTGCCTAGCGTTTCCCGGCATCGCCGAAGCCTTGGGTCGGGGCGCGTCGAGTCAATGGCGGCCGGGTGAATCCTTGCGTCTCCCGAGGAGGCGGCCGCGGCAAAGGCGAGTGTGAGGCGCCTGCCGCCTCGCCCCGTCGCCTTCTGCAGTGCCACGGTGCCGCGCAAAATTCGGCGGGTTTCCACCGGATGAACCTGTATTGCCTTGTCAAGATCGACGATCGCCTCATCAAGGTCCTCCAGCGTCGCTTTTTTCTGTGCCCGTTCGCGATAGAGCCATTAGGAGTCGGCTTCCCCGATTCGCGCGATCGCCGCTGGAATTCAACTCCTACAGCTGAGCATGCCGATAGCCCCCGCAACCCAGCCCAACGAGCCACAGGTCCTTGTCGTAGGGGCCGGTCCCACGGGCCTGGTTCTCGCGATCTGGCTGACCCATCTCGGCGTCAGGGTGAGGATCATCGACAAGACGGCCGGCCCCGGCACGACCTCGCGCGCGCTCGGAGTCCACGCCCGCACGCTTGAATTCTACCGGCAGCTGGGGTTCGCGGACGAAGTCGTGGCGGACGGGATCAGGGCGGCAGGCGTGAACCTCTGGGTGAAGGGGTCAAGGGCGGCCCGGCTACCGCTGGGCCAGATGGGCGAGGGCCAGACCGCCTTCCCCTTCCTCCTCATCTACCCGCAGGACGAGCACGAAAAGCTGCTGGTCAGGAAATTGGCCGACGTCGGTGTCCGCGTCGAACGCTCGACGGAGCTGCTCCATTTTGAACTGACGAGTGACGGCGTGCGGGCGACGCTCCGGCTTCCCGACGGCTCGCAGGAGCCGGCGGGCGCGGCCTACATTGCCGGCTGCGACGGGGCGTCCTCAACGGTGCGCCAAACGCTGACGACGGGGTTCCCCGGGGGGACCTATTCCCACATCTTCTACGTCGCGGACGTGGAGGCGAGCGGCCCGCCGACCGACAACGAGGTTCACGTGGACCTGGAGCAGGCCGATTTCCTGGCCGTGTTCCCCCTGACGAGCAAGGGACACGTGAGAGTGATCGGCACAGTCCGGGACGACCTTGCGGGGCAGCGCGGCACGCTCAAGTTTGATGACGTGCGCAGCCAGGCGCTGACCCGCCTGAAGCTCGAGGTCTCCAAGGAAAACTGGTTCTCAACCTACCGGGTGCATCACAGGGTGGCTCGGCAATTCCGCGAGGGCCGGGCCTTCCTCTTGGGCGACGCGGCCCACCTGCACAGCCCGGTGGGCGCCCAGGGAATGAACACGGGCATCGGCGACGCGGTCAACCTGTCCTGGAAGCTCGCGGCGGCGCTGAACGGCGCGGCCCCCGATGCGATATTGGACACCTACGAGAGAGAGCGGATCGCGTTCGCCCGGAGACTCGTGTCCACCACCGACCGGATCTTCACCCTCGTCTCGAGTCGGGGCGCGCTGGCCGGCCGGATCCGGACGATGCTGGCTCCGTTCATACTCCCCCGGATCATCGGCGTCACCCGTTTCAGAAGGGCCCTATTCAGGATGTTGTCGCAGATCGGGATCCATTACAGGAGGAGTCCCCTGAGCACGGGGTCCGCAGGAGCCGTCCGGGGCGGAGACCGGCTTCCCTGGGTGGGGATGCCGGGCGGCACCGACAACCATGCGTCGCTCACCGGACTCCTGTGGAGTGCCCATGTGTATGGCGAGGCGCCGCCGGGAATCCAGGCGGCGTGCGGGGAGCTTAACCTGCGCTTCCATCAGTTTGCCTGGCATGCCGGGATGCGGGACGCGGGCTTCGTGTCGGGAGGCCTTTATCTGGTGAGGCCGGACGGCTACGTGGCAATGGCCGAGACCGGCTGCAGCCCCGAGCGGCTGCGCGGATATTTCCGTGAACATGTCCTTTCCGTGCCCGTGCCGGTTGTGCTCGCCGTCGGCAGGCCGACGGAATAGCCCGTGGTCCCTCCCCACATGCATGCCGAGCTGAAGACCGACGCACCCCGCAGCGCGAAGGCATCCCGTTCCATGGCCCGGGTCCTGGGTGCCGCCCTCATGGCCTCGTTGCTGGCGCTCCCCACCCACGCGGCGGAAACGGTGCTGACGGTCATCTCGCCGGAGCAGACGCTGACACTGACCGCAGACGAGTTTCGGGCCCTCCCCCACTCCGAGGTGACCGCCACCGACCCGCACATGAAGGCGGAGCACCGCTACTCGGGCGTGCCCCTGCGCGACCTGCTGGCCAAGCTGGGCGCGCCGCTGGGCGACAAGCTTCGCGGGCCCGCGCTACAGCTGGCCGTGGTGTTCCATTCGAAGGACGGCTATTCGACCCTTTTTGCCCTGGCGGAGTTCGACGAGGCGTTCAGCGACCGGGTGATCCTGCTGGCCGACGGCGAGGACGGAAAGCCCCTGCCGGAAAACGCCGGGCCGCTGCGGGTGGTGGCGCCGGGCGACAAGCGCGCGGCGCGGTGGGCGCGGATGGTGACTTCGATCGAACTCGTTCGCCTGCCCGAGAAGACGCGCTGATCGAATGACCGGGAAACGCCTGCTCTGCGCCCTTGCGCTCGCCGCGGCGGCACTCACCGGCCCCCTCCGGGCGGCCGACGCCGCCCAGCCAGGTGCGCTCTCGATCGCCGCGGCGGCAAACCTGGTCTACGCGCTCGATGCGCTCGATTCGGAATACCAGAAGACGGCGCCCGATGTTAAGGTGACCACGGCGACGGGCGCCTCGGGAAACCTGGTGGCGCAGATCAGGAACGGCGCCCCGTTCGACGTCTTTCTCTCCGCGGACCTCGATTTCCCGCGGGCGCTGGTGGCCGCCGGCCACGCTGACGGCAAGAGCCTGACGACCTTTGCCGTGGGACGCCTGGTGATCTGGACGGCGCGGGGCGACGTCGACGTGTCGGATATTGCCGCGGCGGTCCGAAGCCCGCTGGTGCGCAGGCTCGCCATCGCCAACGTCGCAAGTGCGCCCTACGGCCGCGCGGCAAAACAGGCCATGGAGCACCTCGGCATCTGGGCCGACGCGCAGCCCAAGCTCATCGTCGGGGAGAACATCTCGCAAACGGCCCAGTTCATAGAGACAGGCAATGCCGACGCGGGGTTCGTCGCCCTGTCCCTCGTGCTTTCGCCAAAGCTCAAGGACAAGGGCCGCTGGGCCGAGGTCCCCAGGGGTCTCTATGGCGCCCTCGAACAGGGCGCCGTGATCACGGAGCATGGCGCCCACAATCCCGCGGCCGAGGGCTACCTGGAATTTCTGAAGAGCGCCGCGGCCCGCGAGGTCTTCGAGGCGAACGGGTACGGCCTTCCGGCCGCGCCCTGAGGCGCCCGCTACCGCGCGTCCGCCGCGCAGCGGAATCCGAGTGTCCCGGCGCGGTCCTTCGACGGCGCCATTAGGAGGTATTTCCCGTGCTCGTCGAGCCTGTAGGCCTGGGGGAAATACCACTTGGATCCCTGCGGCTGGTAGTAGCTTCCGCCCCTCAGGACCGCCGCGCGAGTATGGGTGTCGACAAACTCGTCGGTCCATTGCCAGACATTTCCGGTCAGGTCCATGACACCGAACGGGCTCGCTCCCGATGGATGGGCGTCCACGTCGCTGGGACCCGTCAGGTCCCTGCCCTTGTCCGGATCGGGCACCGCAGCCGCGTCCCATTTGTTTCCCCACGGATAGAGCCGTCCATCCGTGCCCTGCGCGCAGTACTGCCATTCCCACTCGTGGGGAAGGCGCTTGCCGGCCCACGCCGCATAGGCGCGCGCGTCCTCAAGCGAGACCCAGGTCACCGGCTTCCTCTCCCAGCCGGGACGGGGCTGCCCGTCCCTCCAGTCGCGCAGGAAATTGTGGTCGTCCGCCGGGCGGTATCCCGAGAGGTCCATGAACCTCTTGAAGTCGGCGTTCGTGACGGGATATTCGTCGATGTAGAAGGAGGCCACCCGCAGGGTGTGGTCGTGGCCGCGCCGCGGCACGGCTTCCCAGGGATATTGGACATCCAGGCCCTCCCAGTCGAAGCCCTCGATCTCAATTCCCGACACCCGGAAATCAAAGTCGCCAGCAGGGATCCTGAGCATCCCGGGCGGAGGGCTCGCGAGCGGGCTTGTCAGGGGAGTGCCGACCATGGTCTGGGCCAGGAAGTGCCACTCGTGCGAATAGCTGGCCAGCGGCCTTGAGGTCATTGCGCCGACCCTGCCCAGGTAGGTTCTGAGGCCGGCAATGTCCGCGCCGTCATCCGCCGCAAGCACGGCGCCGTAGCCCTGTCCCTCCATCTCGAACCCAAGGGTCGCCTCCGCGCCCTCGACGAGGGGCGTCAGTTCGACCCCGTGCCACGCGTCGAAAAACCGCCGTCCGCGGGCGTAGGGCACGCGGAGCTGCCGCCCGGACACTGCGGCGTCGTTCTGGTTGATGAGCAGCCAGAGGGTCGCTTTCCGGCCGGGAAAGGTCGTGCCGAAAACACCGTTCCGCAGGGTCGGAACGAAGGGTTCCCAGTCGGGGCTGACGAGCAGGTCCGCGAACTGGCGCTCGACGGTCGCGACCCGCCGCAGGGCTTCGGCGTCCCGGTCCGTGATCTGATTCCAAATCCCCCAGATGTTCTCCCAGCTGACATACCCGATTCCGTTGAAGAACGCCGCATGCAGGTCGTGAGTCTTGTCCCGGGCCCAGCGGTCCGAGATGTCCGGCATGTGCCGGGACTCAAGCCATTTGAGCTTATTGGCCGTCGGGGCGAACGCGAAGTCGAAGTAGGCCCAGCTCTGGTTGTTCCAGGCAAGCTGCTCGTCGGACGCCGGCGGGCCCTCCGGCTGGAAGACGACGGGGTGGCCCGTCCGATCCGAGGCCGTGCGATAAGCGAGCGGCAGCCCGTTGAACGTGTCCCCGTTCACGCCGTCCATCCCGGCATCGGCCATCAGCCGGGCCGTCGCAATCCAATGGCGCACGCCGGGATCACGCGTGCCGTTGTCCCAGGGCATCGTGGGAAGGAGCACGCGCACGCCTCGCCTGTGAAACTGCTGCACGGCGGCGCGCAGCGCGGCGACGCCGCCCGGCAGGTCGCGGGCCAGATCCCACTGGTTCCGGTTGTCGATCCCGATATTGGGGTAGACCGGCCAAAGTAGGACGCTGTCAATGCCGCCGTAGCGCGCGTCGAGGTCGTCAAGGTACCTGTCGACGGTCCACCTGCCGTGCTCGACGTCGAACAGCGTGCGCTCCTCGACCATCACCTGCGGGGAAACGAAGTTTCGCTGCGCCCATTTGAACTCGGGGCGCCTGTATTCGGCGTCGTCATAGCCCATCCGCGTCAGGCGCTCGGCCCGCCAGATCCTGAGGTCGCCGAGCCACGCGCTTCGATCGGTCGGGGCACCGTCGGGTCCTAGCTCGGGTCCCAGGATCTGCTGGCCCTCGGGGCGATGCGCGGTGTCCTGGGCCCTGCAGGGGCAAAGCGCGATCAATCCTGCGGCAAGGCGGAGCGCGGGGAATTTCATGGGGTGCATAGGTGAGGTAGACGATTTGCCGCCGCCCGGCGAGCAATTGGCGGCGCGGCGGCGCCTCGGAATCGTCACCGGAAATAATGTTGTTCCCGCTGCGTTCGGCCGCTGTCCTCGATCGCGACGGGGCTCAGGGCCCCGGGAAATTCCCGCGATGAACTCTCAAGATGCAGCCGGCCCCCTCCTGATCACACGTCGCCGGCTCCTCGGATCCGCCGCCGGGCTCGCCGCCGCGGCCGCGGCCGCGGCGCTGCTTCCGCCCAATGTGCGGCGCGCGCTCGCCCAGGAGCCGCCGCGGCGCGGGTCCATGAAGGACATCAAGCACGTCGTCCTCCTGATGCAGGAGAACCGGTCCTTTGACCACTATTTCGGAACACTCGCCGGGGTCCGCGGCTTTGACGATCCGAATGCGATGACGCTGTCCACCGGAAAGCCGGTCTTCTATCAGCCTGACCCGGAAAACCCCGACGGGTACCTGCTCCCGTTCCATCTGGATACCCGCACAACGAGCGCGCAGAGGATCCCCTCCACCAACCACAACTGGTCCGTGCAGCATTCCGCCTGGAATGGCGGCAAGATGGACAACTGGCTGCCGGCGCACCGGAAGGTCGACGGGCTGAACGCGCCGTATGTCATGGGCTACCACACCCGGGCGGACATCCCCTTCCAGTTCGCGCTGGCTGAGGCCTTCACGATTTGCGACGCCTACCACTGCTCCCTGATGGGTCCGACCTGGCCCAACCGGATGTACTGGATGACAGGGACGATAGACCCGGAGGGAAAGGCCGGTGGTCCGATCATCCGCAACCATGTGCCCCCCGAGGGATTTGGCTGGACCACTTACGCCGAGCGGCTGGAGGAGGCGGGCGTGAGCTGGAAGGTCTACGAGCAGGACGACAACTACGGCTGCAACATGCTGGAGAACTTCAAGGCGTTCAGGCAGTCCGGTTATGACGAGCCCCTGAGGGTGAGGGGACTGACCCACGGCCCCGAGGGGAAGTTTGAGTACGACGCGGCGAACGACCAGCTTCCTGCGGTTTCATGGATCATCCCGACCAGCACGCAGTCCGAGCACCCGGACTACATGCCGGCGGCCGGCGCCGCGTTCGTCGCGAGCAAGATCGACGCCATCGCGGCCAACCCTGAGGTATGGGCGAAGACCGCGTTCATCCTCTGCTACGACGAGAACGACGGCATTTTCGACCATGTCGCGCCGCCCGTCCCGCCTCCCGGCACGCCGCGGGAGTTTGTCGACGGACTGCCCATCGGGGGCGGATTCCGCGTGCCGTGCATCATCGTCTCGCCGTGGACCGCGGGAGGATGGGTGTGCAGCCAGATCTTCGACCACACCTCTTGCCTTCGCTTCCTGGAGAGGTTCACCGGCGTGAAGGAGCCCAACATCAGCGACTGGCGCAGAAGCACCTTCGGCGATTTCACGGCCGCTTTCCGATTCGACGACCCTGCCGTCCCGGCACCGAGCCTTCCCAATACCGGCGCCCCCCTGAGCCGCGCTCTCTATGAGGTGGACAATCTTCCGTATCCCACCCTGCCCGGGGCCGGCCAGCATCCGCCCGCGCAGGAGAAGGGGCCCCGCGGCCGGGTCCCCAGGGACGCCGCCAGCGCCTGAGCGCGCCCGCGCCCGCGTCACTTCTGCGACGAGCCCGACCTCTGGATATTGTACTCGGGGAACAGGGTATTGGACCGGCCGTCGTTGCCAAAGACGCCGATGCTCCCGTGCCCGTCGGTGCCGGACGCCATGATGGCGCGGCGCTCGCCGCCCTTGTCGTTCACGATGACGAAGCCGCCACCGTCATCGCCGGCGATGGCAAGCGTCGGGACCGCGTCCTTCGTCACCAGCGTCAGCCGGTCGGGCACGAACGTCATCACGTAGCCTGACGGGGCGCCGGTCAGCGACTCGAACGGGCTGGCGTCCCTCGCCCCGAGCGACAGCTTGATGACCTTCCTCGGGTTTCCCTCGGACCAGAGGCTGAGCAGGCCGCGCTCATCGCCCGTCGTGGTGTCTATCGAGACATTTCCGCCGTCCTTCTGGGCCATGAAGAGATTTGTCCCGCCGTCGAGTATCTGGAGGCCCGCTCCGTCCGTCCTTGCCGCGACGTCGTCGGTGGCGCCCTTCTGGAGGTACAGCCCGTCACCCCCATACGTCGCGAGATGAACGGCGAGCGCGCCGTCCGTCCCGGTCGTCACCTTGAAGGCAATTTTGCTCTTTCCGGGCGCCGACGATATCTCGGCGTTGCCAGTGCCGTCATTCGAGGCGACCTGGATCAGTCCGCCCGCATCCGGGTTGGAACCGAGCGAGACGAGAGTCTTGCCGCTGGATACGACCTTGAGCGACTTGACCGTCAAATCGATGTCCCCGGCCGCGATGGACCTGGCCAGGAGCTGGATCGACCCGCGGTCGCCGATTGCCGCGTCATACGGCTTGAGTTGCTGCTTGAACCCGTCCACCGAGGCCTGGATCGAGGTGAGCTGGGCCGAAGCCGCGGCGTTCGCCTCCTTCAGCCTGCCGATGTCACCCGAGGAGCTGAACCACTCGTAATCCACATAGATCTGAACGAGGCACAGCAAGACCGCGATTGAAATGGCCGCGATCATGGGGGAAGTTAATTTCATGCATCCTGTCAGTAGGATAAACCTCGCGGTGGATCAAGCACCGCGTGGCCCTGCTGCCTGCCTGCGAAACATCGGGCCTGGAATGCGGTCTGACGGTTCCCTCTCCGGGTGAAGACCGTGCGATTTTTCCTGACATGTCTGGCGACGGCGGCCGCGCTTGCGGCCCTTCTGGTGGCCGCGGCGTTTGCGCCTCCCCTTCAGACTTGGTTCGCGCGGATGGAGCTTCTTGACCAGCCGGGGGTGCAGGGTTCGCTGGGCTCGCTTTCGGCGGGTTTTGGCAGGCTTGAGGTCGAGGACCTGAAGCTGCAGGGGGGCGGCGTTGTGCTCACGCTGCCGACGCTGCGGGCCAGCCTGCCACTGATCAGGGCCGCCTGGCGCAAGCAGGTCCTGGTGGGAAGCGTCATGGCGAAGGGCTGGACGCTTGACCTGAGCCGCCTTCGCGACCGCGAGGCGCCGGTTCCCGCGGGGGCATCCGGCGGCGACGCCGATTCAACCGCGCCCGCGGGCGCGGAGCCGGAGAAACAGGCTGCACTCGCCTTCAGCGGAATCCTGTCCGGGCGCAGGCTGCCTTTCGACGCGTCGCTCGACGGGGTCGACCTCGAGGGCGACGTCCTGGTGGGAGCTTTTCCGGGCGGGGCGCCGGTGCGGGTGCACGTCACGGTCACGGGAGGCGGCATGGCGGACGGCCGCGAGGGTTCCTTTGCCATCGACGCATCGCGCGTGGCCGACGATCCGGATTCCCCGGGGAATCCCTCGTCGGCCCATTGCCGGCTCGTGGTGTCGATGGATTCGCCGCGGACTGTCGACCGAATCGAGCTCGACGCCGACCTTTCCGCCCTGAGCGGGCCGCTGTGGCACGACTTGAGGGCGTCGGCGTCCGCCGCGCGGGACCGCGGCGCGGGCGACGAGACCTACTCGATCGGCCTCAGCCGGGGGGATCGGAACCTCGCGGGCGTCCTTGCCCATTTTCCCGCGGCGTCGCGCCGTTTCTCGGGAACATGGAAAGTCGACCTGCGGGACTCCGACCTCGCCCCGCTCGTCCCGGGGCTGGCGCTGCCCTCCCTTGCCGCCGCGGGGACCGGGCAGTTTGACGCCGACGCGTCATTCGATCGGGTTCACGCTCTCGGGCGTCTGGTCACCGTCGCGAGCCGGCTGGGCGCCATCGCCCCGCTCATGGAGCGGCTGGGCACGGTCACGGTGGACGCCCGGTTTGACCTGACACGCAAGGGAAGCTCCCTCCATTTTGACAGTCTCGCCGCCTCCTTTGCCGGGGACAGGCCGATTGCGTCCGTCCAGGCGCTCCAGCCCTTCGACTTTGACGCGGGCAGCCGTGTCCTCAGCGCGGCGGATCCGCGCCTCGACTGGCTGGCGGTTTCGATCCGGGATTTTCCCCTGGCGCGGTTCCCGTCCCTGCCGGGGGGACTCGCGCTCGCCGGCGGCACCGCCGCGGGCGCAGTGGTCGTCCAGACGGGCGCGAAGGGATATGCCCTCCGAGCGAAGGCCCCGCTCACGGCAACAGGCGTCTCGGTGGAGAGGTCGGGAAGGACCGTGGCGCGGGACCTGGACCTGTCCGTGCCGATTGTGGCGGATTATGCGGCGAACCAGTGGAAGTTCCAATGCTCGCCCGTCGCGGTCGCCAGCGCCGGCCGCCGCCTGGCGGCCGTTGACGCCAAGGGAACGCTGCAATGGGGCGCGAGCCAGCCCCTAGCGGTCAGCGGAAGCTGGAGCGCCGACCTCGAGGCGATCGCCTCCCTGCCGGCGGTGCCGGCTCTCGGCTGGATCACGGGCCGTTCCGCATCGGGTGACTTCACGGGGAGCCTCGGGCCGTCGAGCGAGATGGAATGCAAGATGGTCCTGGTCGGCCATGACGCGGCCCACACGGTCAGCGCCACAGTGAACGCCGACGAGGAGGCAAACGGCGCCGGTGAGTTCCTCGCGCCGGTCAAGATAGTGTTCGGGACGAACGAGTCCGACGTGTCGGTCGAGGGCTCGTGGGCCGGCGAAAAATCCGAACCCCGCGCCGAGATCAAGCTCAGCAGCGACAACGTCGCGCTGGAACACCTGCGCCTGCTGGCCGCGCCGCTCGCCGCGGCCGGCGGCGTCGCCCTTCCCTCGCGCGCTTCCGGTGGCGGCGCAAGCTGGGCCGGCGCGGGAGCGAGGGACCAGGTCCCATTCTGGGGCGACTGGGTCGGCCGCGTGACCGTCGCATTCGACAGGCTGAGGACGGCGGACCAGGACTACACCGACGTGGGCGGAAGCTTCGAGGTCGACCACACCTCCGTGCAGCTTGAGGGCGGTCATGGCGAACTCCCTTCAAAGAGCATGGCGAACATGGAGGGGTCCATCCTGTTTGATGCTGCCAGCGCGCACCCCTATACTCTGAAGGGCACCGCGTCGGGCCTCAGCAATGTCGACTCTGCCATAGTTCTGCCGCCGCAGGCCGGTCAGGATCCCGTAATCGAGGGCCATTTCACGGTCGCGGGCTCCATTTCCGGAAGCGGGAGCAACCTTGATGATCTTATTGCCGGCACGCAGGAGGAATTCCGGCTCGCCAGCACGAACGGGATCATACGCCTGCTCCGGACGGACATCGCGGACGCGATTCCCGAGGCCAAGGAGCCGGTTTCGGACTCCCTCGGCGACGTGGGCAACCTCGTGGGCTCCGTGCTTGGGATCAAAGGGCACTCCATCGAGCCGGCCAAGAACAAGGTGGGCAAGACGCCCGAGGCGGTCATCAACTTCACGAACCAGGTCGGCGAGATCGGGTACGACAATATAACAGTCACCGCCGTCCGCGGATCGGACCGAACGATTCGCCTTGTCGACATGGAAATGACGGCCCCGGACGAGCATCTCAAGGGATCCGGGATGATCACGTATGTGAAGGGCCTGCCCGTCTCGCAGGAGCCACTCAGCGTGGAGATGCAGCTCGGCGTCCGCGACGTGCTCATCAGGCTGCTGTCGACGGCCGGCTTGCTGTCCCCGAGCAGGGACAGCCTTGGCTACTCACTGCTGAGCCAGCCCGTCCGCTTTAGCGGCACGCTCGCGCACATCGACGACAAGCAGTGGCACGACCTGCTCGCCGGGGCCGCGGTCCAAAAGGCGCTGGCGCAGAAGCAGGGCGCCTCGGAAGGCGACCATTAGCGCCGACCGGCTCACTCGACGGGCCGCATTTGGATCGAATCGATCGTCTTCTTTCCCGCGAGGACGTTCGTGACCACCACCATCCAGTCGCCCGGCTTCACCCAGCCCCGCCGCAGCAGGTACGCGAACGCGGCGCCAATCGTCTCCTCGGGATCCTCGGTGAACTGCATCAAGAACGGTTCCACTCCCCACATGAGAAGCATGTGCCGGAAGACCTGCGGCTCGTCGGTGAAGGCATAGACGGGACACCGCCACCCCCGCAGCGAGGAGAGCGCCTGGGGCAGCAGGCCGTTGCGCGTGAACACCACTATCCCGGCATCCCCGAGCTCCTGCGCGAGGACGAGGGCCGACCGCAGGAGGCGGTCCTTGTGCGTCTTCAGGGGGAGCGCGGCATTGTAGCCCTTGACCGCGCTGCCCTCTATCTTGCCGGCCACCCGCTTCATGAACTGCACGCATTCGAGCGGATATTTCCCGGTCGTCGTCTCACCTGAAAGCATGATGGCATCCGACGTGGCCCAGACCGCGCTCGCAATATCGCTCACCTCGGCCCGGGTCGGCACCGGCGAGGTGATCATCGACTCGAGGAGCTGGGTCGCGACGATGACCGGCTTCCTGTGCCGGATGCAGGCGTCGATGGCCCTCTTCTGGATCAGGGGAAGGTCCTCCATCGGCACCTCGATGCCAAGGTCGCCGCGAGCAACCATGATGGCGTCGGAGGCGACGATGATCTCGTCCAGGTTGGCGATTCCCGACTGGTCCTCGATCTTCGAGACGATGCGCGCGGGACTTTTCAGGTCCGAGAGCAGGCGCCGCAATATGTCGACGTCATCGGCCTCTCGGACGAACGAAAGCGCAAAAAAATCGACGCTCTCCTCAACGCCGACCGCCACGTCCGCTCGATCCTTGGACGTCAGGGCCGGCAGCCGGACCTTCACGCCCGGCAGATTGATGTGCCTTCGGCCGGTAAGCCTCCCGCCGACCGCCACGCGGCAGCGAATGCGGGCGGCCGACGTGCTGAGGACCTCCAGCCTGATCATGCCGCTGTCGACCAGCACCATGGTCCCCTGCGAGACGTCCCCTCCCATCAGCGGGTAGTTGACGCTCACCGCCGGCACCCCGTCCTCGCTGGCGCCCGGCGTGGGCAGGAGGTCAATAGACTGCCCGACGGCCAGTTCGATCGGAGCAGGCAGGTCCCCCGTCCTGATCTCCGGGCCCTTCACGTCCATCAGGAGCGCGATGTGCCGCTGGGTCTTTCGGCAGACCTCGCGCACGCGCCGAATCATCGTGCGGGTCCACGCTTCGTCGCCGTGGGCCATGTTGAGCCGGCACACGTCGACCCCGGCGAGTATCAGCTGCTCAAGCATCGCTTCGCTCTCCGTGGCGGGCCCCAGCGTAAAGACGATCTTCGTGAGGCGGTAGGCCTCCTTGGGCATCGATGCTGGGGTCGGCGGGTTCACCCTCGTTAGGTAAGCAGGAGTGATGCCGAACGACAGCCGGCGCCTATGGGATCCCCCGGAATCGGAACCGCAACAGGGCCAGGCGGTCCCGACAAGCCCTCAGACCAGCCTCGCATCGAGCGAGATTGCGGCCTTCAGGACGCGCGACACCGGGCAGTTCGCCTTCGCCCCTGCGGCGACTTCGGCGAACTTGTCGGCCGAAATCCCGGGCACCTTCGCCGTCGTGGTGAGAAGGATCGCGGAGATCGTCCAGCTCGTCTGCGGATTGTTCTCCAGGGTCAGGGAGGCGGTGGTGCTCAGTGTGTCGGCCGTGAAGCCGGCCTGCTCAAGGGCCGCCGAGAGCGCCATGGTGAAACATCCCGCGTGGGCGGCGGCGATGAGCTCCTCCGGGTTTGTGCCCACCCCCGACTCAAAACGTGAGGTGAATGAATACTGGGTGTCCTTCAGGACGGTGCTGTCCGTGGACAGCGTGCCTTTTCCGGCCTTGAGGTTGCCGTGCCAGACTGCGGATGCGTTTCTTTTCATGGTGAGCGAAACAAACGGCGTTTTCGCCGGTTCGCAAGGATCACCCGACGTGGGGCGCCTCAAGCAAGCCGGATTCCCTTTTCCCCAATCACGATTCGGCGCTCGCGATAGAGCGCGCCGATCGCCTGCTTGAACGCCTTCTTGCTCACCCCGAATGCGCCCCGGATCTCCTCCGGGGAGCTCCCGTCCCCGTAAGGCAGGGACCCGCCACGGGATGCGAGCGCTTCTAGGACCTGCTCCTTTAGCGGCGCCACCCGAGTGTAGCCCGACGGGTTGATGGTCAGGTCTATCTTCCCATCCGGGCGGACCGCGCGAATGTAGCCGTCCAGCCTCTGCCCGATTTTCAGCGGCCCAGGCAGCTCATTGTGATAGAGGAGCCCGTAGTGCGCGCCGCAGACGATGGCGTTGTACCCCAGGGCCGTCCTGCCGGTGACGAGAAGATCGACCGGCTGGCCCTCGGCGTACGAGGGCGGCGTGACATTCAGGTGACGGTTGAGGCGGGTGGTCGCGACGATGCGGTCCGTCTTCACGTCGACGAATACGTACGCGACCACCCAGTCGCCCGCTTCCACCCGCCGGCTTTGCTCGCGAATGGGAAGAAGGAGGTCCTTGCTGAGCCCCCAGTCCAGGAAGGCCCCGATTCGGGGACTTGAGGTGACGACCCTGAGCGCCGCGAATTCGCCGACCATCGCACGCGGCGTCTCGGTGGTGGCGACGAGCCGGTCCTCGGAGTCGCGGTGAACGAAGACATCGAAGGATTCCCCCACAAGAGTGCCGGCCGGCACATAGCGGCCCGGAAGCAGGATCTCCCCGCGCTCGCCCCCGTCGAGGTACACGCCCGGCGTCGCGATCCTTGCGACCCAGAGTAGGTTGCGCTTGCCGATTTTCGCCACGGTGCCGAGCGTGGCGGCCGCGGTGCGCCCTGACGAGAGCCATGTGGGCTGCGGCGCCACCGGCCTGTCGTCAGTGCTGGGTGTCGTCCGGCCTTGGCTTTTCGGTCTCCGGCTTCTCCTGCACCGGTTTCGCCGCCTTTTTGGGCTCGACCTTCTTGTCCCCGGAAGCGCGCACATCCGTCGACCCCCTTTGAACCTCGGCATGCTCCACGTTCTGCGGAGTGCGGACGGTTTCGGGTCTTGAGGCCTCCTGCGGCGGGGGCGCCGGGGTCGGCGGCTTTTCAGGGACGGGAGGATGGGTTGCCGTCCTCGGCGCCGCAGCATGAGGCTCTTCAGTTTCGGTGAGCGCCTTTGACTGGAGCTGGGTCCGCTGCGGGGCCGGAGCGCCGGCCTGCCTCGGAAGGATTGCGGTGTTGATCGGTCGGCCCTTGAAGGCTTCGGGATTCCTGCTGACGACTGCGATTGCACCGGCGCCCCTCGTGTGGATGTCCCGGAAGGCCGCCTGCGGCGGCCGAGGCGGGGCGCCTGCGATCGGCTTCGCCATGACCACTTGCGGGCTGTTCCGCCACCCGGTCGGCGCCTGCGGCCTCGGCCTGTTGGCTGGAAAGGCCCATGGCCGAACGCCCGCCGATGCGACGAACGAGGCTTGGTCGTGGGAGCGCCAGCCGCCCCCGCTGCCCCGCCAGTAACCCTCATCAACAACCACGACACCGCCGCCGTGCCAGTTGCATCCGAAGGTCAGCCACGCGCCCGCCTCGTAGGGGGGACCATACGCGAAGAAGGGCCCCTCGAAGTCGTAATAGGGCTGGTCGACAAACACGATCCCCGGGTCGTAAATCGGCACGTAGATCACGTTGGGCTGGGCCGGCACGATTTCCACGTAGGCGCTGGAGACGATGACGTGCTGCTGCGGCGTGTCGGTCAGGGTCCCGTCGGCCTGGGCAAGCTCCCTGAGCCTCTGGATGGCCTTCATCACCTCGGCGGGCTCCGATGCGAATGCCGCGCCGACGGCCTGGATCCATGCCGGGTTATTGGCCATCCATTTCGCGACGTCCGGGTAGTGGGCAAGGGAGCGCACGCTTGGATCCCAAGGCTGGGCGTCGACCTGGCCCGGGTCGCCGCCCCCATTCAGGTAGGCGCCTGCAGACCCGACATCCGACGGAAACGTGGATGCGGGAAGAATGATCGAAATCAGCGGATCAGGATAGAGGGCAACGGGCGCCATCAGCTGGTCGAGGGCGTTTGGCATCCCGGGCGCCGGCTGGGGAGCGGGCGTTTCCGGATAGTACATCGGGGCAGGAGGCGGACCCTGGACATATTGCGTCTGCGGCTGGGGCGAGTAGGTCACGGGCGCGCATCCCGCGAGAATCAGGACGGACGCGACGGGCGCCATCCTTGAGGCCGCGCCGAGCGCGGAATGGAGGCTGCGGGTCCGGCTGGCGCTCCCCACCCGATTGTCGCGCCAGCCGGGAAAACCGAAGGGTGCGCCGTTTTCGGGGCGTGTCGTCATGCCCGGTACAGACCAGCGGCCCCTTGACTGGTCCCACACTATCTACTCTTTGGATGCGCAGGACCACCCCCGGCTCCGACGCACGCCACAATGAAATACAAGACCATCGAGATGGGACTGAACAAGAAGATCGCGCTCGTTGCCCACGACAACAAGAAGCGCGACCTGATCGAGTGGGCAAAGTTCAACCGCGACCTGCTGGCCCACCACAAGGTTTACGCGACCGGCACGACCGGCGCCGTGCTGGAAAAGGAGCTCAAGTTTCCGATCAAGAGACTCGAGAGCGGGCCGCTCGGCGGCGACCAGCAGATCGGCTCAAAGATCGTCGACGGCGAGATCGACTTCCTGATCTTCTTCTGGGATCCGCTCGAGCCGCAGCCCCATGATCCCGATGTGAAGGCGCTCCTTCGCATGGCGGTCGTCTGGAATATTCCCATTGCTTGCGACCGGTCCTCCGCCGATTTCATCATCTCTTCGCCCCTCATGGACTCGACATATTTACGCATCGTTCCCGACTACACGGAATATAGAACCCGCCCGATTCCCGGCGAACCGATCATCATTCCCGTCACAACGAAGTAGGGCCGGCGCTCCGGGATTTCATGGAAGCGATGTCGGGAAGAAACGGATGAGTCGTTCAATTGTCCCGCATCGCGCGGGAAAATTTCTGCGGGCCAGGTGACGACAGTTGTTTACAATGCCCGTAACCTGTCCGACAATATTGTCGCATTCGGGAAAATAAATTTCCCCAAGGCTAGACAACCCTAAGCAAAGGAAAAATCCACCATGGCTAAGAAAAAAGTTAAGAAAGTAGTCGCGAAGAAGAAGTCGAAGTCCAAGGCAAAGAAGAAGTAGATTTTTTGCAGCGCCCATTGAGGCGAAAATGGTCAGCAAAGCGGCTTTGAGCAGGTGAGTGAGCGCCCAACATATACGGGCTACCGGGACGGCCGCGCGGTAGACCCTGGCGCACCGCGAAATTTTTTGGCTAGGATCGCGTAACAAGTTCGCTGCCAAGGAGTCTGTCATGCCGAAGCTATGGCGACAGCTCCCCCTATTTCACCGCTGACGGACGACCCGCCGGCCGCGCCGAAGGCGCTCTTCACGGTTGAGCAGCTGACGGAGCATGCCCGACTGCTCGCGGTCGGGCATGAGTCCGTCATACTTCCTGGGCCGAACGGGCTCCTGTCCCGGCTCAACGAGAACGAACGCCTCCTTCGCGAGTACAACCGCGCGACGTACACCGTGGATCAGGCGCGGCGCATCACGCCCGCGTCGGAATGGATCCTGGATAATTTCTATCTCATCGAGGAGCAGATCCAGATGGCGCGGCGCCACCTTCCGCGGCGCTACAGCCGCGAGCTCCCGCGCCTCGTCGGGGGGCGTTCCGCGGGCCTCCCAAGGGTCTACGACATCGTCCTCGGGTTCGTGTCACACGTCGACGCGCAGCTCGAGATCGAGTCGATCGCGGCCTTTCTCTCGGCCTACCAGGTCGTCACGCCCCTGAAGCTCGGCGAGCTCTGGGCCGTCCCGATTATGATCCGGCTGGCCCTGATCGAGAACCTGAGGCGGATCACCGACCGACTCAAAGTAGGCCGAAGGGACCGCGATCTCGCCGACGAATGGGCGCTGCGCCTGGAGTCGACGGCGGAGAACCAGCCTTCGAGGGTCGTCATGGTTGTCGCCGACATGGCCCGGAGCGACATCCCGATCTCCAGCTCTTTCGTGGCGGAGTTCCACCAGCGCCTCTCGCGCTCCGCGACAAATGTTCCGCTTGCGCGCAGCTGGCTCGAGCAGCGGCTGGCGGAGCAGCACCTCACGGTGGACCAGCTGGTGCGCGCGGACATACAGAGGCAGGCCGCGGACCAGGTTTCCATTAGCCACACGATAACCGGCCTGCGCATGCTGAGCGCGTGGGACTGGCGCGGCTTCGTCGAGTCCGAGAGCATCGTGGAGAGGATCCTCAGGACAGATCCCGCAGACGTCTATCGCCTGATGGATTTCTCCACGCGGGACGCCTACCGGCACGCTGTCGAGGCGGTGGCGCGGTTTGGGGAGCTCGCCGAGTCCGATGTGGCGGAGAAGGCGATTCGCCTGGCTGAGGCGGGAGCCAGCGAACACGGCCGTGACGACCGCTCTGCGCACGTCGGGTACTACCTTGTCGGCAAAGGGCGTCTGCTGCTCGAGGCGGGTCACTCGCTGAAATGGCCGATGCGCATCGCAATTGAACGGATGGTGCTCCGGTTCCCGATGCTTTTTTTCCTCGGGGGAATCGCCTCCCTGACGCTGCTCGGAACGGCGGCGGTTCTGGTCGAGAGCCGGGAGCTCGGGATCTCGCGCCGTATGCTGGCTCTGTTCACTCCGGTGCTCATCCTATGCTTCAGCCAGCTCGCTGTGGCCGTGGTCAACTGGCTTTCGACCCTGGCGGCCGGCCCTCGCCTTCTTCCGCGCCTCGACTATTCGAAGGGAATCGAGCCGGAGTCCCGCACGATGGTGGCCGTGCCGACCCTCGTTCCGGACGCCGAGGCGGTGTACCGCCTGCTGGAATCGATTGAGATCCATTACTTATCCAACCGCGATGCCAACCTGCATTTCGCCCTGCTGACCGACTTCCCGGATTCGTCCGCCGAGACGATGCCAAACGACGCGGACCTGCGCTCCCAGCTCCGTGAGGGGGTCGCCGCGCTGAACACCAAGTACGGGTCAAAGAAGGCGTCGCTCTTCTACCTTTTCCACAGGCCGCGGCGGTGGAACGCCTCCCAGGGGCGATGGATGGCCTACGAGCGCAAGCGCGGGAAGATAGCCGAATTCAATTCGGTGCTCCGGGGTGGGGACACCGAGGCGTTCTGCGACATAGTCGGCGACCCTTCGATCCTGTCCGGCATCAAGTACGTCATTACCCTCGACACGGACACTCAGCTTCCGCGCGGCGCCGCGTATCTCCTTGTCGCGACGATGGCCCATGTCCTCAACAGGCCCGTATTCGACCCGGAGAAGGCCATCGTGGTCGACGGCTACAGCATCCTTCAGCCACGGGTGGGTGTCAGCCTGCCCGGCGCATCCCGATCATGGTTTTCCCGGCTCTTCTCGGGCGATGTCGGCATCGACCCGTACACCAAGGGAATCTCCGATGTCTACCAGGACATCTTCCACGAGGGCTCCTTCATAGGAAAGGGCATCTACGACGTCGACGCATTCGAGAAGTCCGTCGGCGCGCGCTTTCCCGAGAACGCCGTCCTCAGCCACGACCTGCTTGAATCGTGCTACGCGCGTTCGGCGCTCGTGAGCGATGTCGAGCTTTACGAGGAATATCCGTCGCGCTTCGACGCTGAGATCAGGAGGCGCCACCGATGGATCCGCGGAGACTGGCAGATCGCCCCGTGGCTCCTGCGGAAGGTTCCGGGCGGCGACGGCCGAGGCGTCGACAACCCGCTCTCGGCGCTTTCCCAGTGGAAGATCCTCGATAACCTCAGGAGGAGCCTCGTCCCGCTGGCCCTGCTGCTGCTGCTGGCCGGATCGTGGACGCTGCTGCCCGGGTTTGCCGGCCGCGGCACCCTTCTTGTCATGGCGATTGTCGCGGCCCCCACCCTCCTCACCGCGGCCTACGACGTCACGCGAAAGCCGACGGATCTGCCGTTCGGACTCCACGTGAGAAGCTTGACGGCGTCGTTCGGGCGGCAGTTCGGGCAGATCCTCCTCACGATCATATTCCTTCCCTACGATGCCTATGTCAGCACGGACGCGATCGTCCGGACGCTGATGCGGGTCCTTGTCACGCACCGGCGCCTCCTGGAATGGGTCTCCTCCAGCGAGGATTCCCGCAATGCGGCGAAGGGCCTGCGGACATTTTACCTGACGATGTGGTTCGAGCCCTTCCTCGCGGTGGCGATGACGGCGATCCTGGCGGCATGGGTGCCGTGGCAGCTGGCGTTTGCGTCCCCGATGATCGGGTTTTGGTGCCTTGCCCCTCTGATTGCGTGGCGGATAAGCCAATCCATCAACCCAAGGCAGGAGCATGTGTCGGAGGACCAGACCTTCTTCCTGAGGGCCACGGCGCGAAGGACATGGCACTTCTTCGAGACCTTCGTGACGGCCGAGGAAAACTGGCTGCCGCCCGACAACTACCAGGAGCAGCCCGTCATGCGCCTGGCCTCGCGCACGTCGCCTACGAACCTGGGCCTGGCGCTTCTCAGCAACCTGGCCGCAAGGGACTTTGGCTACATTTCCGTCGGCGAGCTGATAAAGCGCACCGATGATGCGGTTGCGGCGATGGAGCGCCTCGAGCGCTACCGCGGCCATTTCTACAACTGGTACGACACGAGGACCATGCAGGCGCTTCAGCCGCTCTACGTGTCCGCGGTCGACAGCGGAAACCTGGAGGGCCACTTGCTGACACTCGTGCCCGGTCTGGACGAGCTCGCCGATCAGGAAATCCTGCCGGCGCGCGTTTTCGCGGGGCTCTGCGACACGTGCGGCGTCCTGGTGAACACGATGGTGGGGAGCACCCCCGAGGTGGAGAAGGTCTGCCGGGTTCTTTCGGTCGGCGTCCCCGATACGCTTCGGGAACGGTTCGAGCTGCTTCAGAAAGTCACCGACCTGGCCGCCAAGATCAGGGACGTCAGGCCCGCCGGGGCCACCATATGGGCGACGCGCATTCGGGAGTCCTCCCGACGCGAGCTCGATGACGTCCTGCTCGTGGCCCCGTGGCTCGCCGGGGACAATCCACCCGCCCAGACGGATGAGGTCGCATGGGCTGACTCGGGCCCCACGCTGGATCAGCTCGCCGCTCCGGCGAACCTGCGGGACGGGGCGGACGCGGCCCGCAGCCGGCTGAAGGCGATCAAGAGCCTCTCCGCCCGGGTCTCCGCCCTCGCGCAGATGGATTTCACGTTCCTCTTCGACACGGCCCGAAAACTATTCGCCACAGGATTCAATGTGAGCGTGAGGAGGCGCGACAACAGCTTTTACGATCTCCTGGCAACCGAGTGCCGGCTCGCGAGCTACGTCGCGGTGGCGCTGGGCCAGGTTCCCCAGGAACATTGGTTCGCTCTCAGCCGGCTCCTCGTCGCGGGGCGAGGCGAGCCCATCCTGGCGTCGTGGAGCGGTTCGATGTTCGAGTACCTTATGCCGCTTCTCGTCATGCCGAACTACGAGAACACTCTTCTCGGGGAGTCCTGCCGGGGAGCGGTTGAGCGCCAGATCGAGTATGGCCGGCTGCGCAACGTCCCGTGGGGCATATCGGAGTCGGGCTACAACCTGACGGACGCCCACCTCAACTACCAATACAAGGCGTTTGGCGTCCCCGGGCTCGGCCTCAAGCGCGGCCTGGCCGAGGACCTGGTTATCTCGCCCTATGCCACCGTCATGGCCCTGATGATCTCACCGCGGGAGGCATGCGAGAATCTCGAACGCCTCGCCGCTGACGAGCGCAGCGGGGAATACGGATTCTATGAGGCGATCGACTACACGCCCTCGCGCATGCCCGTCGGCAAGGCGGGCGCGACGGTCCAGTCCTACATGGTCCACCACCAGGCGATGAGCTTCCTTTCGCTCGCGTCATTCCTGCTGGACCGGCCCATGCAGCGGCGATTCAACGCCAGCCCCGTGCTGAGGACGTCCGACCTTCTCCTCCAGGAGCGCATCCCCCATGCGACCGCGAAGATCCTTTCGAAGGAGCTCGAGGTGCAGGAGGCTCGAAAGCTCCTCGAGCGCGAGGCTGAGAGCGCGATGCGGCTCTTCACGGAGCCCTCGGCCCAGGCGCCGGAAGTGCACCTTCTGTCGAATGGCCGCTACCATGTCGTCGTGAGCCAGTCCGGGGGCGGCTACAGCCGCTGGCGCGAGCTCGCCATCACGCGCTGGCGCGAGGATCCGACGTGCGACTGCTGGGGCACGTACATTTACCTGCGCGACACCGCCACGAACGAGTTCTGGTCCGCGGCACCGCAGCCGGTCATGCAGCCGGTCAAGCGCCAGGAAATCATATTTGCGCAGGGGCGCGCCGAATTCCGACACAACTACCTCGGACTTGACGTCTACATGGAGATAAGCGTGTCGCCCGAGGACGACGTGGAGCTGCGCCGAGTCACGCTCACCAACCCGAGCCACAGCAGGAGGACCGTTGAATTGACGGGATATTTCGAGGCGGTCCTCGCCCCGGCCGCCGACGAGGCCTCGCACCCGGCCTTCAGCAACCTGTTTGTGCAGACTGAATTTCTTGCGCCGCAGTCGGCCGTCCTGTGCACCCGCCGGGCGCGGTCCGAGGGCGAGACGCCGCCGTGGCTGTTCAGCCTGATGCCCGCGCCCGCGGGCGACGAGGGCGTCGCCTCCTGCGAGACCGACCGCGCCCGCTTCCTGGGCCGCGACAACACTGCGGCGGCCCCCGCGGCTTTGAAGCGCCCGGGCCCTCTTTCCAATACGGCGGGCCCGGTGCTCGACCCGGCCGTTGCGCTCCGCCGCACGGTGGCTGTTCCGCCCAACGGCGAGGTGCGGGTCGTGTTCGTGGTGGGCGCCACCAAGACGCGCGCCGCGGCCGAGGCGCTCATTGAGAAATACAAGTCGCCCCGGGTCGCGGCCAGGACGTTCGAGCTCGCATGGACGCACAGCCAGGTGACGCTGCGCCAGCTCAATGCCTCCGAGGCGCAGGCCCAGCTCTTTGCGCGCCTCGCGAGCGCGCTCATCTATGCCCAGCCCGCCCGCCGCGCGAATTCCGCGGCGCTGCTCGCGAACCGGGGCGTGCAGGCCGGCCTTTGGCGCTACGGCATCTCCGGCGACCTCCCGATCGTCCTGGTCGCGATCTCAGACGCCTCGAACATGGAGTTCGTGCAGCTTCTCGTGCAGGCCCACGCCTACTGGCGCGTGAAGGGGCTGTCGGCGGACCTCGTCGTGCTGAACGGGGACGACTCGACCTACAGGCAGCCGCTGCACGAGGAGATCATCGCCCTCGTCACGGCCGGGGACGAGGCGCCGATGCTCGGCAAGCCGGGAGGAATATTCGTCCTGCGGGTCGATCAGATCCCTCCGGCCGACCGGGCGCTGCTGCAGGCGGTGGCCCGGATTGTCCTCATGGCGGACGCGGGACCCCTGGCGGAGCAGCTGGATCAGGCCCCCGCGAGGATGCCGATGCCCGCCGCGCTTCGCCCCATACGCGCGCCCGTGCGGGAGCCGTCGCAGGCGCCCCCGGCAAGGGATCTCATCCACGGCAACGGCCTCGGCGGATTCACGCGCGATGGCAGGGAGTACGTCATCA
>Ga0302326_10004627_pt1 | contig 31740 bp, 27 predicted proteins | sample Palsa_T0_3_FD_202264 | JGI IMG/M metagenome (GOLD analysis project Ga0302326, IMG submission 202264) | Peat permafrost microbial communities from Stordalen Mire near Abisko, Sweden - Palsa_T0_3 | ecosystem: Environmental > Terrestrial > Soil > Palsa > Peat permafrost | place: Sweden: Abisko...
ACGCGATCACCGGCGAGCGCAGCGCCGCGGCGACGTTGAACAGGTGCAGCGCGTCAGCGAGGACGCCAACGTGCCCGCCGGCCACCACGAGCGCGGCGGCCTCGCCGAGCAGGCCGGCCACGGCCGCGCGGTGCTCGGCGATCACCGGCCGGTCCTGCGGCTGCCAGGCCTGGTAGAACTCGCCGCGCACCTCGCCGACCCGCCGCAGGTGCGCCGCGTCGAGCTCGCGCACGGCGGTCAGGGCCTCGGCCAGCGCTACGTCCTGCAGCCGGTCGTGCTCGCCGCGGCGCTGGATGGCGTAGACCGCGCGCAGCGCGTAGTCCAGCCGGAGCAGGTAGACGTCCTGCACCTCGTCAAGGAACCTGCCCGCGCGCTGCGCGGCGGCCGCGAATCCCTGGTCGCGTTCCTGCACGTCGAGCCACCGCCGGTACAGCGAGAGGTTGACGTCGCGCGAGCCCAGCCGACTGCTCAGCTCGCCGTCGTCGGGCTCGCGCTCCTGCCAGCCCGCGGTGATCGTCGCGATCGGGCCGCCGACGCCCAGCGATGCCGCGACCGTGTCCAGCGTCGGCCTGCGCTGCGGACCGAGCAGCGTCACCCTCATGCGGCGTGCACGTGCAGCGTCCGCCCGACCGCGTCGAGCATCCCGTGCAGCGTGTCGTAGTCGGGGTGGCGCATCCGCACGTACGCGTTGGCCATGTAGCCGGCCTCCACCGGCTGCGTCGCCGTGCCCGGCGGCGGCAGGTGCGCGTCGATGACCCACTCGCCGAACTGCTGGTTCATCTCCTGCACTCCCGTGTAGCCGGTGATCTGGCCGTCGCCGCCGGGGCGCAGCGCGACCATCCCGGCCGCGTACCGCCGCGACGGCGCCGAGCCGGTCGCGCCGCTCACGATCGCGTCCGCCCACGCGCGGTAGACGTCGATCTCGTTGCCGGCCGAGTAGAGGTCCCAGGCCCCCACGCCCGGCGGGCGGCAGCCGATCTCGGAGAACTTCAGCCCCTTCGGGCCGAAGAACCACTCCATGTGCGTCGCCGACGTGCCTATCCCGAGCGCGGCGATGACGCTCCGGCCCATCTCGCGCAGCTCGGCGTACTCCGGCGCGGAGTCGATCCGGTTGGTGGAGATGAACTCCGGCGAGATCCACCGGGTCCGCATGGCGTCGAGCACGTTCGGGAAGTAGTGCGAGGCGAAGTCCACCGCCACGCCGCCGTCGACCGTGATGGTGTCGTAGAAACCCTCGTGGCCCTCGACGAACTCCTCCACCGCGATCGACTCGACGCCGCGCCCGCCGAAGATCCCCAGGGCGTTCTCGAGGTCGGTGGCGTTGTCGGCCCGCATCGTGTCCGCCGCGCCCGCGCCGCTGCGCGGCTTGAGTATCAGCGGGAAGCCGACCTGCTCGGCGAAGGCGAGTGCCTCGGCGGCGCTGCCCGCGGCGGCCGAGGCGGCGGTCGGCACGCCGGCCTCGCGCAGCGCCTGCTTCATCGACGGCTTGTCCCGGCACAGCCAGGCCGTCCGGACCGACGTGCCCGGGATGGTGCAGGCCTCCCGGACGCGAGCGGCCGCCATGATGTGCGCCTCGATCGTGGCCTCGATCCTGTCCACCCACAACCTGCCCTGCGCCCACCGGACGACGCGCGTCATTGTCTCGACGTCGGTGACCGACGGCACCTGCTCGTAGTGGTAGAGCCAGCCCTTCAGCTGGTCGTCCAGCGCCTCGGCGGGCGACTCGCCGACGCCGATCACCGTCGCGCCCGCCTCGGCCAGCGCGCGGGCGAAGTGCCGCTGGCTGGCGGGGAAGAACGGCTCGACGAACACGACGTTCATGCCCTGCATGCTAGCCGGGCAATGGCCGGCCAGCTGGCCGGCCGTCCGGTGGCTACTCGCCGACCGTTCGGAGGTTACTCGCGAGCCGGCCGGCGGGCTACTCGCCGCGGCGGATGGGTACCGTTCAGGCATGGTGGTCGCCGCTTTCGTCGCGCCTTACCTGCTCGACGCGACGACGCGGTTCGTCGGGGCGGCGGCACGGCTGCCTGGCGTCGAGCTTGCCGTGGTCACCTGCGAGCCCGCCGACCGCATACCGGCGGAGCTGCGGAGCAGCCTGGCCGGGCACTGGCGGATCGACGACCCGCTCGACGCCGGGCAGATCGCCGGTGCCATCCAGGGACTCGGCACCCAGCTCGGCCCGGTGCAAGCGCTGCTTGCGGTGCTCGAGCAGCTGCAGGTACCCCTCGCCCGCGTCCGCGAGCACCTGGGCATCCCGGGCATCGACGCGGCGACCGCGCACAACTTCCGGGACAAGGCGCAGATGAAGTCGGTGCTGCGGGCGGCGGGGGTGCCGTGCGCCCGGCACCGGCTGGCCGACTCCGCCGACGCCGCGGCGAGCTTCGCCGCGCAGGTCGGCTTCCCGCTGGTGGTCAAGCCCCCGGCCGGGGCCGGGGCGAAGAGCACGTTCCGCCTCGACGACGTCGCTGACCTGCGGGTGTGGCTGGACGCAGCCCCGCCAGCGCCGGACCGGCTCGCCCTGCTTGAGGAGTTCCTCACCGGGGAGGAGGGCTCGTACGACAGCGTGATGGTGGACGGGCAGGTCGTCTGGGACTCGGTCTCCGGCTACCTGCCCACGCCGCTTGAGGTGCTGCGCAACCCGTGGATCCAGTGGATCGTGCTGATGCCCCGTGACGTCGGCGGGCCGCAGTACGCCGGGATCAGGGCGATCGCGCCGACGGCGCTGCGGGCTCTCGGGCTGCGTACCGGGCTCACCCACCTGGAGTGGTTCCGGCGTCCCGACGGGACGGTCGCCGTCTCCGAGGTCGCGGTCCGGCCACCGGGCGGCCAGATCACCTCGATGCTCTGCTACGCCCACGACTTCGACCTGTACAGCGCGTGGGCGCAGCTCATGGTGCACGGCACCTTCGCGCCGCCGCGGCGCAGCTGGTCCGTCGGGACGGTGTTCCTGCGCGGGCAGGGCACCGGCCGCGTCGCGGGGGTGCACGGCCTCGACGAGCTGCCGCCCGAGGTGACTTCCCTCGTCGTGGAGTCGCGCCTGCCGGAGCGTGGCCAGCTGTCCTCGGGCAGCTACGAGGGCGACGGCTACGTCATCGTCCGGCACCCGGACACCGCCGTCGTCGCCGACGCGCTGCGGCGGCTGGTGACCGGCGTGCGCGTCGAGCTCGGCTGACCGCGATGAACGTCCTGATGATCTCCCCCGGCTACCCGGCCGAGATGGCGTTCTTCACCCGCGGCCTCGCCGCCGCCGGGGCGTCCGTCATCGGCGTGGGCGACCAGCCGGCCGACGGGCTGCCCGCCATCGCGCGGGACGCGCTCGCGCATTACGTCGGTGTCGGCTCGCTGGCCGCCACCGGCGCCGTCGCCGCGACCGTTCGCGAGCTGGCCGGGCAGGTGCGCATCGACCGGGTGGAGTGCCTGTGGGAGCCGTACATGATCCTCGCCGCGCGGCTGCGCGAGGACCTTGGCCTGCCCGGGCTGACGGTCGCCCAGACGGTGCCCTTCCGCGACAAGGAGCGGATGAAGCAGCTCCTCGACGCCGCGGGCCTCCGCACGCCGCGGCACGACGCCACCGGGACCGTCGCGGGCGTCTGGGCCGCGGCGGAGCGCATCGGCTTCCCGGTCATCGTCAAGCCTGTCGACGGCGCGGGCTCGGCCGACACCTACCGGGCCGACTCGGTCGCCGAGCTTGACGCGATCCTGCCGATGCTCCGGCACGTCCCGCAGGTCAGCGTGGAGGAGTTCATCGACGGAGAGGAATTCACCTACGACACCATCTGCGCAGACGGGCGAGTGCTGCTGGAGAACGTCTGCTGGTACCGCCCGCGCCCGCTGATCACCAAGATGCACGAGTGGGTCAGTCCCACCACGATCGCGCTGCGTGACCTGGACGCCCCGGATCTGCAGGCCGGCCGGGTGCTCGGCGGCGCCGTCCTTGAGGTGCTCGGATTCCGCGACGGGTTTACCCACATGGAGTGGTACCGCAAGGCCGACGGCGAGGTGGTGTTCGGCGAGATCGGCGCCAGGCCGCCCGGCGCGCGGACGGTCGACGTGATGAACTACGCGACCGACGCAGACCTCTTCGCGGCCTGGGCGCAAGCCGTCACCAGCGGGCGGATCGCCGGGCCGATCGAGCGGCGCTACAACGCGGCGAGCATCTTCAAGCGCGCCAGGGGCACGGGCAGGATCACCCGCTACCAGGGCCTGGACCGCCTGCTCGCCGACTACGGGGAGCACGTGGCCGCCGTCGACCTGCTCCCGGTCGGTGCGCCGAGGCGCGACTGGCGGGCCACCACCATCTCCGACGGCCTGGTGATCGTCCGCCACCGGGAGCTGTCGAAGACCCTGGAGATGGCGGAACGGTTCGCCGCCGAGCTGCACCTGTACGCCGAGTGACCCGGGCCGCCGGCCACCCGTTCGATGTGAAGTCGGGCGGCATCCGACCCGCCCGATGCCACATCGGTCGGGTTCGCGCCCGGGCAGGCGGCGTCAGCCGGGCGCAACCTGCCGCCTGAGCACCACGACGGAGCGCTCGGCGACCGGCAGCGTCGCGGAGCTCTCCACGACATCGCCCGCCCGGTCCGGATCGGAGCTGTCGAGCACCGCATCCCACAGCTCGCCCCACTGGCTGGGCAGCGTCCACTCGATCGGCTCGTGATGGGCGTTGAACAGCAGCAGGAAGGAGTCGTCGGTCACCCGCTGGCCCCGGCGGTCATGGTCGGTGATCGCCTCGCCGTTCAGGAAGAGGCCGACCGAGCCGGCGAACCCGGCGTCCCAGTCGTCGTCGCCCATCTCGGCCCCGTCGGGCTTGCACCAGCCAAGGTCCACCGAGCCGCGGATGGGCAGCCCCTGGAACCAGCGCCGCCTGCGCAGCACCGGGTGCTCGCGCCGCAGCGCGATCAGGCCGCGGGTGAACTCCAGCAGGTCCTCGTCGACGCGGTCCCAGTCCTGCCAGGAGACGTCGTTGTCCTGGCAGTAGGCGTTGTTGTTCCCGCCCTGGGTGCGCCCGGACTCGTCCCCGGACAGGATCATCGTGACCCCCTGGGAGAGCAGCAGGGTGGCCAGGAAGTTGCGCTGCTGCCGCTGACGCAGCGCCAGGATGCCCTTGTCGTCGGTGTCGCCCTCGGCGCCGCAGTTCCAGGACCGGTTGTGGCTCTCCCCGTCTGCTCCGCCCTCGCCGTTGGCCTCGTTGTGCTTTTCGTTGTAGGAGACCAGGTCGCGCAGCGTGAAGCCGTCGTGGGCGGTGACGAAGTTGACGCTGGCCCCGGGGTGGCGTGCGTCGGCCTGGTACAGGTCGGAGCTGCCGGTCAGCCGGGAGGCGAACTCGCCGAGGGTGGCGGGCTCGCCCCGCCAGAAGTCCCGCACGGTGTCGCGGTAGCGGCCGTTCCACTCCGACCACAGGGCCGGGAAGTTGCCCACCTGGTAGCCGCCCTCGCCGATGTCCCACGGCTCCGCGATGAGCTTGACCTGGGAGACGACCGGATCCTGCTGGATCAGGTCGAAGAACGCGGACAGCCGGTCGACGTCGTGGAACTGCCGGGCCAGGCTGGCGGCCAGGTCGAAGCGGAACCCGTCCACGTGCATCTCGGTCACCCAGTAGCGCAGCGAGTCCATGATCAGCTGAAGGGTGTGCGGGTGGCCCACGTTGAGGCTGTTGCCTGTCCCGGTGGTGTCGTAGTAGAAGCGCGGGTCGTCGGCCACCAGCCGGTAGTAGGCGGCGTTGTCGATGCCCTTCATCGACAGCACCGGGCCCAGCTGGTTGCCCTCGGCCGTGTGGTTGTAGACGACGTCGAGTATGACCTCGATCCCGGCCTGGTGCATCGCCCGCACCATCGCCTTGAACTCGGCGACCTGCTCGCCCCGCTGGCCGCCAGCGGCGTAGTCGTTGTGCGGGGCGAGGAAGCCGATCGAGTTGTAGCCCCAGTAGTTGCGCAGCCCCCGCTCGACCAGGCGCGCGTCGTGCACGAACTGGTGCACGGGCAGCAGCTCCACGGCGGTGACGCCGAGCCCGGTGAGGTACTCGATGGCGGCGGGGTGGGCCAGGCCCGCGTAGCTGCCGCGCTGCGCCTCGGGGATGTCAGGGTGCCGGGCGGTGAAGCCCTTGACGTGCAGCTCGTAGATGACCGACTCGTTGAGCTGGACGTCCGGGGGCCGGTCGTTGCCCCAGTCGAAGTACGGGTTGTGCACCACGGCCTTCGGCACGTAGGCAGCGCTGTCGTCGTCGTTGCGGGAGTTCTCGTCACCGAAGTCGTAAGGGAAGCAGGCCTGCCCCCAGCGCACCTCGCCCTCGATGGCCTTGGCGTAGGGGTCGATGAGCAGCTTGGCCGGGTTGCAGCGCTGGCCCGCCTCCGGCGCCCACGGCCCGTGCACGCGGTAGCCGTAACGCTGCCCGGGCGCCACCGAGGGGAGGTAGCCGTGCCAGCACGAGGCGTCGAGCTCGTCGAGTACCACCCGCTGCTCGGCGCCGTCGTCGCCGAACAGGCAGAGCTCTACTGCCTCGGCGACCTCGGAGAACAACGAGAAGTTCGTCCCGCCGCCGTCGTAGGCGGCGCCCAGCGGGTAGGGACGACCAGGCCAGATCTCGATGGCGTCGGTCATCAGCTACTGCGTCCTTTCCTTGGCTGCGCTTGTCCTTGGCTGCGCTTGTCCTTGGCCGCGGCTGGCTTGCCAGCCGCGGCTGGCTTGCCAGCCGCGCTGCCGGCCCCGCCGGGCCGCCTGCCGCAGTAGTCATGGTGCACCGCATCGGTCAGGCTGGCACCGGCATCCGTCAGGCCGGCATCGCATCTGTCACGGCGGCTCCGCATTTGTCATAGCTGGCGCTGCAATCGCCTGGATGACGGCAACGGTGTCCGGCGGCAGAACGAGTCCGTGGCCCGTCTGCTGCACCCGGGCATCGGAGGCGGCCAGCAACTCCGCCGACGGGGCGGCCGGGAAGGTCCAGCTTCCCCTGCCGAGGTTACTGGCCACGACCACCGGCCCGCGGCGGATTACCAGCCAGCCGGCCTTTTCGTCGTATTCGGTCTCGACCCGGTCCAGGCGAGGGTCGGTCAGCGCAGGCAGCTGCCGGCGCAGCGCGATCAGCGCGCGGTGCCAGGCCAGCAGGCCCGCGTGCCGTTCCTGGCCGGGTTCGTCCCAGTCGAGCCTGGAGCGCTCGAACGTGGCCGGCTGCTGGGGATCGGGCACGTCATCCGGATCCCAGCCGAACTCGGCGAACTCGGCCCGGCGCCCCTGGCTGACGGCCCGGCCAAGGACGGGGTCGTCGTGGTCGGTGAAGTAGAGGAACGGCGTGCTTGCCCCCCACTCCTCGCCCTGGAAGAGCATCGGCACGAACGGCGAGGTGAGCAGCAGCGCGGCGGCGACCCGGAGCCTGCCGTCGCTGACCAGGGCCGCGGTGCGCTCCCCGGCCGCCCGGTTGCCGACCTGGTCGTGGTTCTGGGCGGCGACCACGAACTGGCTGCCGGCCAGCCCGGCCACCGGCCTGCCGTGCACCCGCTGGCGGTACGGCGAGTAGGCGCCGTCGTACACCCACGCCTGGCGCAGTGCCTTGGCCAGCAGGCGAAGTGACCCGAAGTCTGCGTAATATCCGCTTTTCTCGCCGGTGAGCACGGCATGCAGCGCGTGGTGCCATTCGTCGGCCCAGCATGCGCGCAGGCCGTAGCCGCCGGCCTCGCGGCTGCGCACCAGGCGGGGATCGCCGCGGTCGCTCTCGGCGATGAGGAAGAGCGGGCGGCGCACGTGCGCGGCGAGCGCGTCCACCTCCACCGCGAGCGCCTCCAGGATGTGGGTCGCCGAATCGTCGGCGATGGCGTGCACGGCGTCCAGCCGCAGCCCGTCGCAGTGGTAGTCGCGCAGCCACATCAGCGCGTTGTCGATGACGAAGCGGCGGACCTCGTCGCTGCCCGGCCCGTCGAAGTTGACGGCGTCGCCCCAGCTGGTCTGGTGCTGCGCGGAGAAGTACGGGCCGAACTCCGGCAGGTAGTTCCCGACCGGCCCGAGGTGGTTGTAGACCACGTCCATGATCACGCCGAGCCCGCGGGCGTGCGCGGCGTCGATCAGCCGCTTGAGCCCGTCCGGCCCGCCGTAGGCGTGCCGCGGGGCGAACAGGTCGACGCCGTCGTAACCCCAGCCCCGGCGGCCGGGGAACTCGGCCACCGGCATCAGCTCGACGGCGTCGACGCCGAGGTCGGCCAGGTGCCCCAGGTGCTCGATCGCCCCGTCGAAGGTGCCTGCCGCAGAGAACGTGCCGACGTGGCACTCTTGCAGCACCGATCCGGCCAGCGGCAGCCCGCGCCAGCCGCTGTCGCTCCAGCCGAAGGCGGCGTGGTCGACCAGCCTGGACGGGCCGTGCACCCCGTGCGGCTGCCAGGCCGAGCGCGGGTCGGGCCGCAGCGGCCCCCCGTCCAGGCTGAACGCGTAGTCGCTGCCGGGCCCCGCGTCCGCCACGCGCCCCGCCCACCAGCCGCGCCCGGCGGCTGTCATCGCCGTCCGCCGCCCGCCGGCGGCGCCGACGGCGACGTCCACACGCTGCGCGCGCGGTGCCCAGACCGCGAAGTCGTGCATCAGGCCTCCCTGGCCAGCACCGCGACGGGGAAACGCCGCAGCATGGCAGCCACGCCGACGGCACCGCCGTCGATCCTGCCGCCGGTCAGCACGTCCGTCCAGGCGCCGCCGGGAAGCTCCACCATGGTGCCGGCCCAGCCGCCGGCCAGGTCGGCCGAGCCGCCGGCCAGGTCGGCCGAGCCGCGGGCCAGGTCGGCCGAGCCGCGGGCCAGGTCGGCCGAGCCGCCGGCCAGGCCGGTGACGAGGCCGGTGACCAGCCGGGGCACCACGACCGCCAGGCCGCCGGTCCGGGTGAAGGCCACCGCGTGCGCGGCCCTGGCCCCGGTCACCGGCAGCGGCTGGTAGCCCGAGTCCGGCCCGAAGCCGGCCGGGTGCCGGCGCCGGTGCTGCAGCAGGCGGTGGATGAGCCAGAGCTTCGGCCCGCCTTCGTCGCCCCGGGCCAGCGCCGCCTCCGGGCCGGCCCCGGCCAGCTCCGCCAGCAGGCGGCGGCGGGCCTCGTAGTCGACCGGCCGCCGGTTGTCCGGATCGACAAGCGACAGGTCCCACACCTCGGTGCCCTGGTAGAGGTCGGGAACGCCCGGGCAGGTCAGCAGCAGCGTCGTCTGGGCCAGCGAGCTGACCCGCCCCCGCTCGACGATCCGGTGCCCGGCCAGGAACGCGGTCAGGTCGGCGACGAAGCCCTGGTCGGCCAGGACGGCGGTGACGAACGCGCCGAGAGCGTCGTCGTACTCGGCGCACGGGTCCGTCCAGGAGGTGTGCACCTTGGCCTCCCTGGCGGCCTTCTGCAGGAAGGCGCCGGCCCGCGCGGAGTCGATCGGCCACGCGCCCACCAGCGTCTGGTAGAGCAGGTACTCGGCGTTGCGGTCCGGCCAGCCACCTCGCTTGTGCCGCTCGTTGCGGCGAGCCCAGGCCGCGATGGCTCGTTCCCATGCCTCGGGCAGCTCGGAAAGCAGGCCGATCCGGGCCCGGACGTCCCCGCTTCGCTTGGTGTCATGAGTGGACAGGGTGAGCATCGTCTCCGGCCAGCGCCGCGCCATCCGGGCCATCGCCTGGTGGAAGCCCCCGGCAGACTCGCCGAGGCTGGCCGGATCGCCGCCGACCTCGTTGAGCGAGACCAGCGGCTGGTAACGGTAGAAGGCCGTGTCCTCCACCCCCTTGGCCATCACCGCCGAGCTGACCTGGGCGAAGCGCACGGCGAAATCGGCCTCGGCCTTGCCGGGACGGCCGAGCACGAGCAGTTCGCCGATGAAGGTCATCAGCTCAGGGTCGATGTCCGGCCGGCGCCGCCGGACGCCGGCCACCGCGGCGGCCGCGTGAGCCCGGTCCGCGGGCGTGACCGGCCGCCCGGGGCGGACGTAGCCGCGGTACACACCGAAGGCCGCGACCACCTCGCGCAGCACGTCGCGCAGCTCCCGGCGGGTGTGGTCGCGCTGCCGCCGGTAACCCTCGCAGACGTCGGCGAGCAGGCCGGTGAGGCGCTCGACCTCGGCGGCCAGGTCCTCGCGCATGATCTGGAGCTTCGCGGCGTGCACCACCTCCGGGTAGGCCTCGCCGGCTCCGGTGAAGCGGGCGTAGCAGGCCCGGATGGCCGCCGCGCCGCCGGAGTCGACGCAGAGCCTGCTGACGTGGTTCAGGAAGTCGTAGCCGGAGGTTCCGGCGACCGGCCACGACCCGGGCAGTTCCTCGTCTGCCGCCAGGATCTTCTCCACCACGACGTACCCGTCCCCGGTGGCCTCGCTGAGCCGGTCCAGGTAGCCCTGCGGGTCGGCGAGGCCGTCCACGTGGTCGACCCGCAGCCCGTCGACCGTCCCCTCGGCGACCAGGCGGAGGATGACGCGGTGGGTGGCCTCGAAGACGGCCTCGTCCTCCACCCGCAGCCCGGCCAGCGTCTCGATGTCGAAGAACCGCCGGTAGGACAGCTCCTCGGCGGCCGTCCGCCAGTAGGCCAGCCGGTAGTTCTGCTGGCCAAGAAGCTGGTCGAGGGCGTCGGCGTCGCCGTTCACCGCGTCGACCTCCGCGTCGATCGCCGCCGCCACGGCCGGCCGTTCGCCGCACAGCTCGGCCAGCCGGGCGCGCAGCACCTCCTTGTCGTGGTGGCGCTCGGCCACCGCCGCCGGGTCGGTGCGGTGGGCGTGCGGGAGGCGGCCGAGCGCGGCAGCGACCGCGTCGAGCTCCGCCGAGCCCGACCGCTGCGCCGCGCGGGTCAGCAGAGCGTCAAGCGAGCGCGGCGACAGCGGCACCTCGTGCTCGTGGTAGCGGACAGTGAACGACCCGCCCTGCCGCTCGACCGCCAGCTCCCCCGCCTCAAGGACCCGGCCGTAGTGGTCGCCGAGCACCGGCATCAGCACGGTGGCGGCCAGCTTGTGCTGCGGCGGGTCCCAGTCGATGTCGAAGTGCGACGCGTAGCGGCTGGACGGCCCGTTCTCCAGCACGTCCCACCACCAGGCGTTGGCGCGCCCGGCCAGCGCCATGTGGTTGGGCACGATGTCGAGCACCTGGCCCAGGCCGGCCTGCGCCAGCCGCCGGGTCAGGCGGCGGTGCGCGCCGCCGCCGCCAAGCTCGTCGTTCAGCCGCCCGTGGTCGACCACGTCGTAGCCGTGCGTGCTGCCCTCGGCGGCCTGCAGGTAGGGCGAGCAGTACAGGTGGCTGACGCCGAGGTCGGCGAGGTAGCCGACCACCGCGGCGGCGTCGTCGAAGGTGAAGCCGGCGTGCAGCTGGACACGGTAGGTGGCCGCCCGCGGGCGGGGGTGCTGCATCGGCGTGGCCGGCATCGCGTCGTGCTCCAGGAGAGAAGGGCTGACCGTGCCCGCCTCGGGCCGGCCCGCCAAGCTGTACCCGTCATGTCCAGGCAAAAATGTCCAGGCAAACACAAGATCGCATAACGCGGCCAGCGCGGCTACTGCCGGCTTGCGTCGTCTACGGCGAGGGAACTGGCCGGTTGGACCCGGCATGGCTACATTCGTGTCCATGTTCGAATCGGCGGACGGGCTCGAAAGACTGAACACCGAGCAGCGCCGCGCGGCGACGCATCGCCAGGGGCCGCTGCTCGTGCTGGCCGGAGCCGGGACGGGCAAGACCGGGACGCTGGTGGCGCGGGCGGCCTGGCTGCGCGGTCAGGGGGTGCAAGCCGGCCGGATCCTGCTGCTCACCTTCACCCGCCGGGCGGCCGACGACATCCTCGCCCGGGTCGCGCCAGCGTCGGTGACCGCGGCCGAGCGGATCTGCGGAGGAACGTTTCACTCCGTCGCGCACCGGATCATCCGGGCGCACGCGGAGTCGTTCTCGCTGCCGCCCGCGTTCAGCGTGATCGACCCGGCTGACGTCGCGGACGTGCTGGACACGCTGCGCGCGGACCACGACCTGGTCGGCACCCGGCGGCGCGCCCCGCGAGCGGCGCTGTGCGCCGACGTCTACACCAGGTGCGTGAACACCCAGCAGACCGTAGCTGACGTGGTACGTAGCCACTTCCCCTGGTGCGCCGACTTCACCGTCCAGCTCTCCGGGCTCTTCCGCGACTACGTCGCCCACAAGCGCCGGCACGGGCTGGTCGACTTCGACGACCTGCTGCTGCTCTGGCGCGCGGCGCTGGCGGACGCCGCCGCCGGGCCGGCCCTGCGCGGCTTGTTCGACGCGGTGCTCGTCGATGAGTACCAGGACGTCAACGCCGTGCAGGCCGACATCGTGCGGCTGCTCGCGCCGGACGGACACGGGCTCACCTGCGTCGGTGACGACGCCCAGGCCGTGTACGGCTTCCGCGGCGCCGACCCGGAGCATCTGCGCGCGCTGGCCGCTGCCTACCCCGACCTGGCGGTGATCCGGCTGGTCAGGAACTACCGTTCGAAGGCTGCCGTGCTGCGGCTGGCGAACGTGGTCCGGCCGCAGTCCTCGGGTCTGGAGCTGGCGCTGACCGCCGACCGCGGCGGCGGACAGCCGCCGGTGCTGGTGCGCTGCCATGACGAGGCCACCCAGGCGCGCGAGATCTGCGCGCGGGTGCTCGACGCGCACGAGTCGGGCCTGGACCTGCGCGAGCAGGCCGTGCTCGTGCGGGCCGCGCACCACAGCGACGTGCTGGAGATAGAGCTGTCGGCCCGGGGAATCCCGTTCGTGAAGTACGGCGGCCTGAAGTTCACCGAGGCAGCGCACGTCAAGGACTTCCTGGCGGCCGCCCGGGTGGTGGCGAACCCGTCCGACGACCTTGCCTGGTTCCGGCTGCTGCGCCTGCACGAGGGCATCGGCCCTGTGCACGCGCGGCGCGTCATCGACGTACTTCGGCTAGCCGACCCGGGCCCGCTGGAACGATGGCCTGCGGCACTCGAGCTCGTTCCGCCGCGATCCCGGGCTGCGGTGGCGTCGACCGTGGCCGGCCTGACCGCCGCGGTCGCCGTGCAGCAGACGGCGGCCCGGGCCGCCGCTGTCCTCGCCGCGCTGGTCGATCCGGTCCGAGCCCGCTACTCCGACGCCGCCGTTCGTCTCGCCGACCTGGAGCGGCTCGCCGATGCGGCGGCGAGCAGGCCTTCGCTGCACGACGCGCTGGTCGAGCTCGCGCTCGATCCGCCGGTTTCCTCGTCCGACCTGGCCGGCCCGCCCAGGCTCGACGAGGACTACCTGACCATCTCCACCGTGCACTCCGCCAAGGGCCTCGAATGGCCGGTCGTGCACCTGCCGCACCTGGTGGACGGCGCGGTGCCCAGCGACATGGCGCTGTCCTCGCCGGCCGGGCTGGCCGAGGAGAGCCGGCTCTTCTACGTCGCCGTCACCCGCGCTCGCGATCAGCTCTACCTGTACGCGCCGCTGCGGATGCATCACCACCGGACGGCCAGAGACGACCGGCACAGCTACGCGCCGCTGAGCCGCTTCCTGCACGCCGATGCGCTCGCCGAGTGCGAGATCACCGAAGCCGCCCCGCCTGCGCCGGCGATCCCGCGGGTGGCGGCGCTGGCCGCGAACGTCGATGCCGCGCTCGACTCGCTCTGGACGTAGCCCGCCGGTCACCACCGACGCGGGCATCGTCGACGACCTGGCTGGCGCCGGCGCTGTCGCCAGGAATTGCGGTTAAACGTCCATGGACCTCGTGCGGCAGGTCCCCGGCCGGATGACGTGACTCACTGCGGGCCGGCATACGCTGACGGCCTGACGCGCGCCGCCGCAGCGCGGCCGGCCCGTGTAACCGGAGCCAGGAGGGCGAGATGACCAGCCAGCCAACCGGACCGGGCGCGCCGCCGCCGTCCCAGCAGGCCGCGGAGGCCCGGCAGGTCGCGGCCGCGCAAGTGCAGATGGCCGCTCACGTCGATGCCGCCATCCGCTCCATCGGGCAGCCGAACTCGGCCAGGAGGCAGTTCGACTTCCTGGACGACAGCTACGAGTGGCGCCGGGTGTTCTCCGAGCTGTTCGGGACCTTCCTGCTTGTCCTGGCGGCGGCCGGCGGCGGCATGGTGAACGCCAGGTTCGGCGGTCACGTCACCGGCAGCGCCGCGCTCGTCCTGGCGCCCGCGCTGACGGTGGCCGCCATCATCCTGTTCATGGGCGCGGTGTCAGGAGCGCACCTGAATCCGGCGGTCAGCGTCGCGTTCGCGCTGCGCGGCAACTTCCCGTGGAAGCGCGTCCCGGGCTACCTCGTCGCCCAGGCCGCGGGTGCCGTGGCCGCCACCCTGCTGCTGTGGGCGCTGGTCGGCAAGCACGGCAGCGCGGGCCTGACGCTGCCTGGTCATGGCATCTCCACCGTCACCGCGATGATCTGGGAGGCGGTCCTGACCACCGGCCTGGTCAGCGTCATCCTCGGCACGGCGTCGGGCGCGCAGCAGGTCGGCTCCTTCGCCGCGATCGGCGTGGGCAGCTACATCGCGCTCGCCGGGCTGTGGGCAGCGCCGGTCAGCGGCGCTTCGATGAACCCCATCCGCTCCCTCGGCCCCGCGCTCGTGCTCGGCGACTGGACCTCCTGGTGGGCTTACCTGGTCGGGCCGCTGGCCGGCGCGGTGATCGCGGTGGGCATCGCCTACGTCCTGCGCGGCCCGGGCGGCGGGACGCACGGCACGCAGGCCGCCCAGGGCACGCTGGGTACGCTGTGGACCCCGGCGCGCATCGGGATTCCGGAGATAGTCCCGATATCACCCCATCGCCCCGGCCAGCCGCCAGCCCAGCCGCCGCAGGCCAGCGAAGGGAGCGAGCCGCGATCGGATCAGGCCTGAACGGATAGACCGCCCGGCTGTGATCGGCCGGCCAGTGACGGAGGGAGCTGCTGATGAGCGCCACGCCGCGGACCGCTGACGGCTGGGCACCGCGATCCCGGCCCGGGGCCGCCGGGCCCCGGACCGCCCGGCCCGGGGCGGCCCGGCCCCGGCTTACCCCGGCGGAGCGCGCCGCCCTCGGCAAGGCGGCCCGTGCCGCCACGGCGAGGCGCCGGCATGCCAGCTTCGAGCCCGCCGCCGACCGGCCGGATCCGGTCAGCCTGCTGCAGCAGCAGGCGACGACGCGGATTGGTGAGCTGGTGGCGATCCGGTACGGGCGGATGCTGGCCTCGCCGCTGGCGTTCTTCCGCGGCGCCGCCCTGCCGATGGCCGCCGACCTGGCGGGCACCCCGTCGACAGGACTGGTCGTGCAGTCCTGCGGCGACGCCCATCTGTCCAACTTCGGGGTGTTCGCCTCACCGGAACGCCGCCTGGTCTTCGACATCAACGACTTCGACGAGACGCTGCCCGGCCCGTGGGAGTGGGACGTCAAGCGGCTCGCCGCCAGCCTGGAAGTGGCGGCCCGGGGCAACGACTGCTCCGGCCGCCATCGCCGCGAGATCGTCGTGGCGGCCGTCGCTGGCTACCGCCGGGCGATGCGCCGCTTCGCCGGGATGAGCGACCTGGACGTCTGGTACGCCCACGCGGAGCTGGACGAGCTGCACCCCGAGTACCGGTCGATACTCGCCGCCGGGCAGCGCGGGCTGGCAGTCAGCGGCCGGGCCAGCGCCCGCAGCAGGTACAACCTGCAGGAGCTCGGCAAACTGACGCACGTCGTCCACGGCAGGCCGAGAATCAGGTCCGACCCGCCGCTGCTGGTCCGGCTCGCCGACCTGGAGGAGGGCCAGCCGGGCCGCGCTGAGTTCGATGCGCAGCTCAGCGACTTCCTGGCCAGGTACATCCGCACGCTGGAACCCGATCGCCGGTTCCTGCTCGGGCAGTTCGAGGTCGCGGACATGGCCCGCCGTGTCGCCGGGATAGGCAGCGTGGGCATGCGCTGCTGGATCGTCCTGCTGTTTGGCCGTGACCAGGGTGATCCGCTTTTCTTGCAGGTCAAAGAGGCCCAGCCGTCGGTGCTGAGTGCGTTCGCCGGGGCTAGCGCGTACGCCAACGAGGGCCAGCGTGTGGTGCGGGGGCAGCGGCTCATGCAGGCTGCGAGCGACATCTTCCTTGGCTGGCAGCGGACCGGCATGGGCCCGGCCGGCCAGCCCAGCGACTTCTACGTCCGCCAGCTGCGCGACTGGAAGTTCTCGATCGACGTCGAGTCGATGGCGCCCCGCAGCCTTCGTGTCTACGGGGAACTGTGCGGCTGGAGCCTGGCGCGGGCGCACGCGAGGTCCGGGGACCGGATCGCGATCGGCGCGTACCTCGGCGGCGGGGATGCCTTCGACCGGGCGATCGGCGAGTTCGCCGTGGCGTATGCCGACCAGAACGAGCGCGACCGCCAGGCGCTCCAGGCTGCCGTGGCGGCCGGCCGGGTGACCGCCAGGACCGGCATCTGACCCGTACCCGCTATCGCGGCAATCTCCTGGCGCCGGCCCCGGCGCGCCTGGCGCCGGCCCCGCCGGTGGGCCCGGCGGTGGGCCCGGCGGATGGGGATAGATTGGGCTGCGCCGCGCTCGTGCTGTCCGCTCAGCGCATGAACGCCGCGGAGCACGGCTGTCCAGCGCCCGAGCGGCCACATTCCCGGTCAGGGCAAGCGGCTACATCCCGGTCAGAACAGGAGAGTGACGATGACCGCACCGTTGCAGGTGATCGTGTTCAGCTTCAGCCTCGGCGCCGATTTCGAGGGACGAATCCTGGCAGAGGTCGATCGCCTCCGAGGCCGCGGAGTTCTCCGGGTGCTCGACATGCTCTTCGTCGCGAAGGGCCCGGACGGTACCGTCGAGCGGCTGACCATCGGCGACGACGAGGACTTCGGCTCGCTGCTGGCGGGCATCCTGCCCGATGCAAACGGCGCGGCCGGGCGGGCGGCGGATGACGGCTCGGTGGCGTTTGACGCCGGCAGCGCACGTTTCCTGGCCGAGTCCCTCGAGCCGGGAACCGCCCTCGCCTACCTGCTCATCGAGCACCACTGGGCCGCCCCGCTCTTTGACGCCATCTCGGAGACCGGCGGCGCGCTGATCGGCGAGGGCTTCCTCGACGCGGCGGGCGGGCTGGGCGTGCGAGCCGAGGTCGCCGCGATGGAGGAGGCCGCCGAGGTGATCGCCGAAGCCCAGGCGGCTGAGGCAGACGCCATGCTGCGGGTCATCGCGGCCGGGGCGCAGGCGGCCGTGGCAGAGGCCGCTTCCGAGCAGATTCAGTCAGCCGCCGCTGCCGAGGCAATCCGGGCGCTGATCGCGGCCGGGCTGGTGGAGGACGCAGCCGCCCACGAGGCGGTGACCGCGCTGACCGCGGCCGGCCTCCTGGTGGCCGCCGCCGACCAGGCCACCGAGGAGTCCCTCGCTGCCATCGCCGTCGCTGACGACGCTGCCGCCGAGTCGCTGGCCGAGGACGCCGCCATCATCAGCGCCGCCGACGAGGTGGCCGCCGAGGCCGCTGACGAGGCCGCGGCGAAGATCCGGGCGGCGTCCATCACCGTTGCAGAGGCCCAGGTGCTGAGGTACCTGCCGACGTCGCTGCCCTTCGCTGTCATCGCGGACAAGCTGGGGATCTCCCGGTCGGCGGCCAAGGAGCGCGCGGAGCGCCTCTACAAGAGGCTCGGCGTGCACAGCCGCGCCGACGCGGTCAGCCGGGCCCGCGCGCTCGGCCTGGTCCGCGCGCTCGGCCTGGTCCGCGGCCAGGCCTGACGACCATCCCGCTGGGCTGAGGCTGCCATTTCGCTGGGGCGGAGAGTGCGGAATCGGTGCCCGGCGAGGCTGGCTTCCGCTGGCCGGGTGTCGGCTTGAGCCGGTGCGAATCGCTCACGCCCGCGGCGCCCGGGCAGTCGCCGCGCAGCGGATGCAGGTGCTGGCCGCCGGGCGCGCGGTCAGGCGCTCGGCGGTGATGGGCTGGCCGCAGCGCTGGCAGCTGCCGTAGCTGCCGTCCTCGATCCGCGCCAGCGCGAGGTCCACGTTGGCCAGCCTGCCGCGGGCCCGCTCCAGCAGGGAAGCGACCTGCGCCCGCTCGAACGCGATCGTCGCGCCCTCCGGGTCGTGCTCGTCATCGGTGCCGACCGCGCAGGCGGCGTCGACGATGCCATCGAAATCGCGCGTCAGCGCCGATATCGCTGCGGTCGCCTCGGCACGCTCGGCTTCCAGCAGTTCCCGCGCGCCGTCCAGCAGTTCCCGCGCGCCGTCCAGCAGTTCCCGCGCGCCGTCCAGCAGTTCCCGCGCGCCGTCCAGATCGCCATATGGCAAGGACGACCCCGCACCATTCGTCCCATCAGTCACGGCAGCCTCAAGATCAAATTAGTGGTTAAGATCTGTCCGGTCATAACCGGACAGATCTTAACCACTGATCGTCCGGGCCGCGCCGCTGCCGGGTCACCACACTGGGTTGCGGGGGCCCTGGGGCGCGGGCACGGGTGATGATCGGGCAGGCTGGTGCCATGGCAGCGAAACTCACCCTGATGGCCGTGCACGCGCATCCCGACGACGAGTCGTCGAGCACCGGCGGCGTGCTCGCGAAGTACGCCGCAGAGGGCATCCGCACGGTGGTCGTGACCTGCACGAATGGCGAGTTCGGGGACGCGCCCGGACAGGTCAAGCCGGGCCAGGACGGTCACGACGAGGCCGCGGTCGCGAAGATCCGGCTGGCGGAGCTCCGGACGGCCTGCGATCTTCTCGGGGTCAGCGACCTTGAGGTGCTCGGCTACCACGACTCCGGCATGCCCGAGTGGGACTACAAGGACCGGCCGGACGTCTTCAGCAACGTGCCGCTCGCCATCGTCACGGACCGCGTCGCCGCTCTGGTCGAGCGCTATCGGCCGCAGGTCGTGGTCACCTACGACGACAACGGGGGATACCAGCATCCGGACCACCTGCAAGCCGCCCGCGCCGCCGTCGCCGCGTTCTCCGCCACCGGCATCGGCTCGAAGCTCTACCTGACCGCGATGCGCCGCAGCGGCTGGCAGGAAGTGTGGGAGGCGCTGCGGGAACAGGGCGAAGACGTGCCCGACTTCAGCAGCATGGATCCCGGTACGCAGCGCCAGATGGAGGAGTCCGAGCGGCGCATCACCACGACCGTCGACATCCGGGAAGTTCTGGAGCGCAAGGGCGAAGCGCTGTGGGCGCACGCCAGCCAGATCCAGGACTCGTGGTTCTCGAAGATCCCGCCCGACGTCGTGGCCCGGGCCTTCGGCTTCGAAACCTTCATCCGCGCCAGTGACTCCACCGGAGCCCCCGTTCCGGAAAATGATCTTTTCGCTGGCCTCAGGTAGGTCCGCTGGCTAAGCGGCCCGAGCCCGCTGGCTCACCTCCCGAGCCGGTCATGCACTGCCCGGGCGGGCGGTTTCACAGCCCGAGCAGGGCGGCCGCGTTGTCATGGCAGACCGCGCGCAGCCACGGCGCGCCGAGGCCGAGCCGCGCGAGGGCCTGGAGCTGATGCGGGTAGGGATACGGGATGTTGGGGAAGTCGCTGCCCAGCAGGATCTTGTCGCGGAGCCCGGCGAGCCGCGGCAGCTGACTGGCCGGGAATGGCGCGCGGCTCTCCAGGTAGTCGGTGAACACCATGGTGGTGTCCAGGTAGACGCCAGGCCGGTGCTCCGCGAGGTCGAGGAACTCCGCGTACTCGGGCGTCCCGAAATGCGCGATGATCACGGTCAGCCGCGGATGACGGGCGATGACCTCGCCGATCGGGCCCGGCCCGGTGTGGCGGCCGGGGAACGGGCCGGAGCCGCAGTGCACCACGACGGGGGCGCCAGCCTCGGCCAGCAGGTCCCATACCGGGTCGAGCAGGTCCGCGCGCGGGTCGTAGTCTCCGACCTGCAGGTGGGCCTTGAACACCCGGGCGCCATCGGTCAGCGCCTCCGCCACGTACCGCGCCACGCCGGGCTCGGGGAAGAACGTGCCGCTGTGCAGCGCGTCCGGGGTAAGGGCGGCGAAGTCCTTCGACCAGTCGTTGAGCCAGGCGGCCATGCCCGGCTTGTGCGGATAGTTCAGGGCGCTGAACCGGCGGACGCCGAAGGCCCGCAGCAGCTCGATCCGCTCGTCCTCCGGCTGCCGGTAGGCGATCGGCCACGGCTGGCCAAGGTTGGCCGCGACGTTGTCGAAGTACGCCCAGACCTTCTTCATGACGTTGGCGGGCATGAAATGCGTATGGATGTCGATCAGGCTGCCCAGGCCAAGTTCTGCGCGGAAGGCGGTGACCTCGGTGACCTGCGCCGCGAGATCGCCCCCGGCTGCCGTCCGCCCGGCTGCCGTCGGCCCGGCTGCCGCGCCCCCGGCTGCCGCGCCCCCGGCGTCGCGCTCCGCAGCTCCGGCCTCGCGCTGCGCCCTGCCCTTGCCCGTCATTACTGGCGTGCGAGGTTCGGGGCGCCGTCGCGCAGGACGTACTTCTGGATCTTGCCGGTCGCGGTCTTGGGCAGCTCGGCGACGAACGTCACGCCACGGGGAGCCTTGAAGTGGGCGAGGCGCTCGCGGGCGAACGCGATGATCTCCTCCTCGGTGGCGGTGCGGCCAGCGCGCAGCACCACGAACGCGTGCGGCGTCTCTCCCCATCTCTCGTCCGGCAGCCCGACGATCGCGGCCTCCTGCACGGCCGGGTGGCGCAGCAGCGCGCCCTCGACCTCGACCGAGGAGATGTTCTCCCCGCCGCTGATGATCACGTCCTTCAGCCGGTCGCGGATCTCCGCGTAGCCGTCCGGGTGCACCACCGCGGCGTCGCCGGTGTGGAACCAGCCGTCGCCCATCACGCGGCGGGTGGCCTCGGGATCACGGTAGTAGCCGTCCATCACGACGTTCCCCCTGACGACGATCTCGCCGAGGGCCGCGCCGTCGGCCGGGATCTGGTGGCCGGCCTCGTCCACCACCCGCAGCTCGCCCGAGGTGAGCAGCTCGACGCCCTGCCGCGCCTTGACCACGGCCCGGTCGGCCACCGGCAGGCCCTGGTGCTCGGGCAGCGGGGCGCACACCGTGATGAACGGCGCGGTCTCGGTCAGCCCGTACACGTGCGTGACCTCCCAGCCGAACTCCCCCTCCAGCCGCTCGATGGTGGCCGCCGCCGGGGCCGCGCCCGCGGTCACCACCCGCACCCCGGCCGGGACCTCGCCGCGCACGTCGGCCGGCGCGTTCGCGAGCGCGATCAGCACCGTCGGCGCCGCGCACATCAGCCCGATCTTCTCGTCGCGGATCAGCCGGAACACGTTCGCCGGGACGACCTGGCGCAGGCAGACATGGGTGCCAGCGGCGGCCGTCACGGTCCAGGTGTAGGTCCAGCCGTTGGCGTGGAACATCGGCAGGGTCCACAGATAGCGCTCGCCGACCCCGATCGGCAGGTGCAGCAGGGTGCCGATCGTGTTCATCGCCGCGTTCCGGTGGGTGATCATCACTCCCTTCGGCCGCGCGGTGGTGCCGCTGGTGTAGTTGATCGTGAGCAGGTCCCGCTCGCCGATCTCCGGCCGGGCGAAGCCCGGGCCGGCCGCGGCGATCGCCGCCTCGTAGTCCAGCCAGCCGTCCCGGGCGCCGCCGAGCGCCACGAAGTGCGCCACCCCCGGCATCTGGTCGCGGACGCTGTCCACCGCGTCCAGGTAGTCCCGGTCGGCGCAGACCACGCTGGCGCCCGAGTGGTTCACGATGTAGGCGAAGTCCGCGGCGGTCAGCCGGTAGTTGACCGGCACCAGCACGGCCCCGATCTGCGGCACCGCGTAGAAGGCCGCCAGCTGCGCATGCGTGTTCGGCGCGATCGTGGCCACCCGGTCGCCCTGCCTTACGCCCAGCCCCTGCAGCGCCGATGCCCAGCGGTCGCAGCGATCGAAGAACTGCTCGTACGACAGCCGCAGGTCGCCGTCGACCACCGCCTCGCGGGAGCCGTGCAGGCGGCGGGTACGCCGCGCGAATTCAAGCGGCGTCAGGGCTACTTCCACGAGATGCCTCCAGGTCAGGTGCGGGACGACCGGCGAGGCAGGTCCGCCGGTCGCCGGACGGGCCCGGCGGTCGGGTCCGCCAGCCGCCGTGCCCCGGCCGCCGGGCCCGCCGCCACGGCGGTCGCCTAGGACCGAACGCTAGCCCGCCGCAGACGTTTACACGAGCCCCCGGCTGGCCAAATCACCCCCCGCCCGGGCGCGCGGCGGGCCAGCTCATGATCGCGGAAATAAACGGCAGCCCGTTGAACCCGCCCATTAACTCCGTGATCATGAAATCGCAGCTCCTTGTGATCCTGGCGCGGTGGCGGGCCCGGCGCACCGTCACACTAGGGGGGTGAACCAGCGCGTGAGGACGCTCGTCCGGGTCGAGGGAATCGTGCAGGGCGTCGGCTTCCGCCCGTTCGTGTACGCGCTGGCCACCAGACTCGGCCTCACCGGCCGGGTGGGCAACGACCTGTCCGGCGTCTTCGCCGAGGTAGAAGGCCCGGAGGCGGCGGTCCGGCAGTTCCTGCTCTCACTTGAGCAGGACGCGCCGCCGCTGGCCCGCATCGAGCGGGTCAGCACGCAAGCCCTGCTGCCGGACGGATCGCCGGGGTTCTCCATCGCGCCGAGCGACTCGGCCGGGGCGCGCAGCACCCTGGTGTCGGCCGACACCACCGCCTGCGATGACTGCCTGCGGGAACTCGCCGACCCTGCCGACCGCCGGTTCGGCTACCCGTTCATCAACTGCACGAACTGCGGGCCCAGGTTCACGATCGTCCGTGACGTGCCCTACGACAGGGCGCTGACCACGATGGCGGGCTTTGCCATGTGCGCGCGATGCGCGGCGGAATACAAGGACCCTGCCGACCGGCGGTTCCACGCGCAGCCGGTCTGCTGCCCGGATTGCGGCCCCGTGCTGCGGCTGCACGATGCGGCCGGAGCGCCACTGCCTGGCGAGCCGCTGGCCGCGACGGCCGGGCTGCTGCGGCGGGGAAAGGTGCTCGCCATCAAGGGGGTGGGCGGCTTCCACCTGGCGGTGGACGCGCGCAGCGAGAGCGCGACGGCGGCGCTGCGGGACCGCAAGCACCGGGAGGACAAGCCGTTCGCGATCATGGTGGCGGACATCGGCGCCGCCCGCGGGCTCTGCGAGGTGGATGAGGCGGCCGAGTCGCTGCTGACCAGCGCCCGGCGGCCGATCGTGCTGCTGCCCCGGCTGCCGGGCGCCGTCGTGGCCCGCGCCGTCGCGCCGGGCAACAGGCAGCTCGGCCTGATGCTGCCGTACACGCCGCTGCATCACCTGCTGATCCGCCTGGTCGACCGCCCGATCGTGCTGACCAGCGGCAACTCCTCCGACGAGCCCATCGTCTATGCCGACGGCGACGCGCTGCCGAGGCTCGGCGGCATCGCCGACGCGTTTCTCACCCACGACCGGGCGATTCACATCAGGACGGACGACTCGGTGGTCCGGGCGTTCCGCGGCAGGGCGTCGCTGATCCGCCGGTCCCGCGGCTACGTGCCGGAGCCGCTGCCACTCGGCACCCCGGCGGCCCGGCCGATCCTGGCCTGCGGCGCGGAGCTGAAGAACACGTTCTGCCTGGCCAAGGGCGACCGCGCGTTCGTCTCCCAGCACATCGGCGACCTAGAGAACTTCGAGACGCTGCGCTCGTTCACGGGCGGCATCGAGCATCTCCGGCGGCTGTTCGACATCACCCCGGAGGTGGTCGCGCACGACCTGCATCCGGAGTACCTGTCGACGAAGTACGCCGTCGAGCTCGGCGGCGTGGAGCTGGCTGGCGTCCAGCATCACCACGCGCACATCGCGTCTTGCCTCGCCGACAACGGCGAGCGGGGCCCGGTCATCGGGGTCGCGTTCGACGGCACCGGCTACGGGACCGACGGCACGATCTGGGGCGGCGAGTTCCTGATCGCCGACCTGGCCGGCTTCGAGCGCGCCGGCCACCTGACCGGGGTGCCGATGCCGGGCGGTGCCGCCGCAATCCGGCAGCCGTGGCGGATGGCTGCCGCCTATCTCGACGCGGCCTATGCTGGCGGGCCGCCCGGCGGTCTGGACATCGCCAGGCGGAACGAGCGGCGCTGGGACAACGTGATCTCGATGGGCCGCCGCGGCCTCAACTCACCGGTCACCTCCAGCGCGGGCCGGCTGTTCGACGCGGCCGCCGCGATCCTCGGCGTGCGGGATCTCATCAACTACGAGGGCCAGGCCGCCGTCGAGCTTGAGCAGCTGGCCGACCCGGCGGAACGCGGCTCGTACGAGGCCCGGATCGGCCACGACGACGTCGGCCAGGGCGGGCCGCTGCGGGTGGCCGGGGCGGACCTGATCCGCGCGGTCACCGACGACCTGACGGCCGGCACTGACGCCGGCGTGATCGCGGCCAGGTTCCACAACGGCGTCGCCGTGGCCATCGAGATGACCTGCGCCATGCTGCGCGAGCGCTACGGGCTGAGCACCGTCGCCCTGTCCGGCGGGGTGTTCCAGAACCTGCTGCTGCTGCACCGGACGGTCAGCAGGCTGCAGGACAACGGGTTCACGGTGCTCGTGCATTCCCGCGTGCCCTGCAACGACGGCGGCATCAGCTTCGGCCAGGCGGTGGTCGCGGCAGCCAGGGATCTCGCGGCCCGCCCATGATGGCAGCCCGCCGATCGCGCTGCGCGAACCCGGTGAATGCGGCAGCGGGCGGGTGCAGTGCCGTTGGACGCCACATTCAACGGGTCGCGGGGTCAGCTTGAGGCGATCCTCGCTGGGCACTGGCGCCGTGCAGCCGCAGCCGGGCTACTCGCGCGGCGCCGGGGTTCGGCGGCGCAGCCAGTCGTACCAGGACGGCAAGCCCTGGCCCGTCGTGGCCGACAGCTGGAGCACCAGAGCGCCGGGACTGATCCCCCGCAGGTCCGCCTCGTGGCTCCGGACGTCGAAGTCCACGTAGGGCAGCAGGTCGACCTTGTTGACCAGCACGAGATCGGCCTGGCGGAACATGTTCGGGTACTTCACCGGCTTGTCGGCTCCCTCGGTGACCGAGGCGATGACGACCTTCGCCTCCTCGCCAAGGTCGAACAGGGCCGGGCAGACCAGGTTGCCGACGTTCTCGATCACGACGATGGATCCACTCGGCGGATCGAGGGCGCGGAGCCCCTCGGCCACCATGGCGGCATCGAGGTGACAGCCGACGCCCGTGTTGATCTGCACGACAGCCGCGCCGGCCGCCTGAATGCGCTGCCCGTCCAGCGCCGTCTCCTGGTCACCTTCAATGACCGAGAGGCTGAGTTTCCCGGCCAGCTCCCTGGCTGTGCGTTCCAGCAACGTCGTCTTGCCCGCGCCGGGGGAACTCATCAGGTTGACGGCGAGCACGCCCCGGTTCCTCAGCCAGTCGCGGTTACGCTGGGCCAGTGCGTCGTTCTTGGCCAGTATCTTCTGCTGCAGGACGACCGTCCGGTCGCTGGCAGCCGGGCCACCGATGTGGACGTGGTCGGTGTCCTGGCCATGGTCGGCGTCGTGGCTGTGACCGTGGTCCTGGCCAGGGTTGCGGCCATGTTCATGGCCCGGTCCGTGCTCGTGCGGTCCGTGATGGTCGTGATCTGCCGGGAGCAGCCGGATCACGGCCCCCCCTGAGCACCCGCACGTCGCACACATGCTCAGGCCACCACGACTGACGTGATCTTGAGATCCTGTCCGTCGAGTACCGCGACGTCGGCGCTGCCGCAGGGGCACAGCAGGATCGGCCCGTCCGGCTCGAACTCACTCCCGCACGTCCGGCACTTGCAGCGGCCGGCCGGCTCGGTGATCTCCAGCCGGGCGCCTTGCAGGTCGGTCCCCTCGGTGACCAGGTCGAAGCAGAACCGCACCGAGTCGGGCACCACCCCGGACAGCGCGCCGATCTCCAGCCGCACGCAGCTGATCCTGGCGCCGGGGAGGCGGCCGGTGACGGCCTCGACGACGCCCTCGGTGATTGCCAGCTCGTGCACGACTCGTGCTCCTCCCCGGGCTCAGCAGATCCGCGGCAGCGGGTCGCCGACCAGCAGGTCGACGATCCGGGTCCCGCCGAACGCGGTCTTGAGCAGCACGATTCCCGCTGGGTCGTCGGTCACGCGCCCGATGATGGCAGCGCCGGCGCCGAGCGGATGCGCGCGCATCGCGGCAAGGGCGCGGTCCGCCTCGGCGCCATCCACGACGGCGACGAGGCGGCCCTCGCAGGCTACGTACATGGGGTCGATGCCGAGCAGCTCAGAGGCTCCGCGTACCTCGGGGCGCACCGGGATGTCGTCCTCGCTGACCACCACGCAGACGCCGGCGTCGGAAGCCACCTCGTTGAGGATGGTGGCCACGCCGCCGCGGGTCGCGTCGCGCATGGCGCGGATCCCGGGCGCCGCGGCCAGCAGGTCGGCGACGAGCCCGTTGAGCGGCGCCGTGTCCGAGACGACGTCGGCCTCGATGTCGAGCTCGCCGCGGGCAAGCATGATCGTGATGCCATGGTCGCCGATCGGGCCCGACACCAGCACCACGTCGCCGGGCCTGGCCTGGGCCACGCCCAGGGCCGCCTCGCGCTCGATCACGCCGATCCCGGCGGTGTTGATGTAGCAGCCGTCGGCCTTGCCCTTCTCCACCACCTTGGTGTCGCCGGTGACCACCTGGACGCCCGCCGCGGCGGCGGCGTCGTGCATCGCGGTCACGATCCGGCGCAGGTCATCGACGGCGAAACCCTCTTCGAGTATGAAACCCGCCGAGAGATAGAGCGGGACTGCACCGGACACGGCCAGGTCGTTCACCGTTCCGTTGACGGCCAGGTCACCGATGTTCCCGCCGGGGAAGAAGAGCGGCGAGACGACGTAGGAGTCCGTGGTGAGCGCCACCCGCGAGCCGCTGAGCTGCAGTCGCGCCGCGTCCTCCAGCGGCTCGAGCAGCGGGTTGCGGAAGGTGTCAAGGAAGATAGCCTCGACCAGCGTCCTGGTGGCCTTGCCCCCGGCCCCGTGCGACATGGTGATGCGCTCTTCCTTGACCCGGGGGCGGCTGCGGCGCGCGCGGTCGATGCGCTCAAGCACCTGCTCCTCGCGGACCGTCCCAGGCAGCGGCTGCGGGGAGCCAGGACCGCGCTCGTCGCGCGGGTTCGGCAGCTCTGCGGCCTGCCTGGCGAGCTCGTCGTGCTCGCGGAGGGCGTCGGCGACCCAGGCCGCGCTGTGGTCCTCCCGCACGCTGTCACCGGTGCCGGTGCGCCCCGCCGTCATGAGTTGCTCACCTCCTTCACCCGCTGGCGGTTAAGCCGCCCGAAGTTGTAGTAGGCGGCGCAGGCGCCTTCCGGCGACACCATGCAGGTGCCGATCGGCGTCTCCGGCGTGCAAGCGGTGCCGAACACCTTGCACTCCCAGGGCTTGAGGACGCCCTTCAGCACCTCGCCGCACTGGCATGCCTTGGGATCGGCCACCCGCACGCCGGGGACGTCGAAGAGCAGCTCCGCGTCGAAGCGGGCGTAGTCCTCGCGCATCCGCAGCGCGGAGTGCGAGATGAAGCCGAGCCCGCGCCACTCGAAATACGGGCGCAGCTCCATGGTCTGGCCGATCGCCTGCAGCGCCACGACGTTGCCGTCCCAGGGCACCACGCGGGTGTACTGGTTCTCTATTACCGACCTGCCCTCGGACAGCTGGAGCATCAGCATGTAGATCGACTGCAGGATGTCCAGCGGCTCGAAGCCGGCCACCACCACCGGCTTGCCGTAGTCCCGCGCGATGAACTCGTACGGCCGGCAGCCGATCACCGTGGAGACGTGACCAGGGCCGATGAAGCCGTCGAGACGCAGGTCGGGGGAGTCGAGTATGGCCTTGATGGCCGGCACGATCGTGACGTGATTGCAGAAGACAGAGAAGTTCTCCAGCCCTTCGGCCGCGGCGCGCAGCACCGTCATGGCGGTGGACGGCGCGGTGGTCTCGAAGCCGATCGCCATGAACACCACGCGCTTGTCCGGGTTCTGCCTGGCGATCTTCAGCGAGTCGAGCGGCGAGTACACCATCCTGATGTCGGTGCCCTGGGCCTTGGCGTCGAAAAAGGATCCGTTGCTGCCCGGCACCCGCATCATGTCGCCGAACGAGGTCATGATCACATCCGGATTCGAGGCCAGGTGCATGGCGTCGTCGACGCGGCCCATCGGGATCACGCACACCGGGCATCCCGGGCCGTGCACGAGCTCGACCGACTCGGGCAGGTAATCCTCCAGACCGTGCTTGTAGATCGTGTGGGTGTGCCCGCCGCACACCTCCATGAACTTGTAGTGGCGTCCCGGCTCGCACAGCGCGGCGATCTTCGCGGAGAGCGCATGAGCCTGGTCGGCGTTACGGAACTCATCGACGAATTTCATCTCAGGCTCTCCTACTCGATCATCGATTCCTGCAGGGCCGCGAGCTCTTCCTCATACGCCTGCCCAATTCCCTCCAGGAATTCCAGGGCGGCCGCGGCCTCATCTTCGTCGATCTTCGACAGCGCGAATCCGACATGGATCAGCACCCACTCGCCGGGCTTGGGCGGGTCGTCGGCGAGCAGGCCGACGTTGATGACGCGCCGGACCCCGCTCACGTCGACCTTGGCCAGGTCGGGCTGATCGGAGACGAACTCGATCACCTCGCCGGGAATGCCGAGACACATGTGTCCACCTTTCCGCGGCTCATCGCGAACCGTCGCTGCCAGGGCTCTGGTCATCGCTGACCGGCTGCTGTGTGCTGCTGACCGGCTGCTGTGTGCTGCTGACCGGCTGCTGTGTGCTGCTGACCGGCCGCTGGTCATCGCCGACCAGGGGCTGCTCGCCGGACCCGGCCGCGGCGATCAGGCCTTTGACGACCCGCACCGCCTCGCCGACGGCCGCGGTAACCACTGGGCTCAGGCCGATTCCGTAATCGACGCTGGCCGGCTCGCAGCCCACGAGCAGCACCTTGCCCGCGTCGGCGCCGAGCATGTCGAGGACGCCGAACACCACGTCCGGCTGCATGCCGTGCGCGTCAAAAAGCTGGCTGCCGGGTGGCGAGTCCGCCGCCGCCGGCAGCTGGCTGTGATCGAGCTCGATCACGTAGATGGTGCCGGGATCGTCGCCACGCGAGGTGGCGTCGATCAGGATCGTGGTGTCGTATCCGTTGGCCAGGTCGTAGGCCAGGTGCATGCCGCTGATCCCGTAGTCGGCGACCCGCACCCAGTCGGGGAGGTCCTCGGTGGCCAGCCGCCGCGCGACCTCGACCCCGAACCCGTCGTCGCCAAGGAAGATGTTGCCGACCCCGGCGACCAGCATCCGGCTCGTCATCCGCTTACCTGCTGCCGGTCCAGGGCGGCGAGCGTCAGCTCCCACAGCACGTTGTAGACGGTGGTCTGCGCCTCCTGGATCCGGTGCACCGACGACGACGGCGCCACGAACAGGTAGTCGATGCTGTCCAGCTCGGCCATCTTGCCGCCCTCGTAGCCGGAGAAGCCGATGGTCAGCATCCCCCGCCGGCTTGCCTCGTCAAAGGCGCGCAGCAGGTTCTGCGAGTTACCGCTGGTCGACAGGCCGACCGCGATGTCCTGCTTGCGGCCGAACGCGGCGATCTGCCGGGCGAAGACCACGTCCACGCCGACGTCGTTGCAGAGCGCGGTCACCACCGCGGTGTCGCTGGCCAGGCTGTACGCAGGCAGCGGCCTGCTCCGCCCGCCCGGGTAGAGGTAGAGCGAGGCGACCTGCTGGGCGTCCGTGGCGCTGCCGCCGTTGCCGAAGGCGAGCAGGCGCCCGCCCGCGGCGAACCGGATGGCGGCCTCGGCGGCGCAGGCGGCGATCCTGGCACCGTCGCGCGCGCTGACCACTCGGCGCAGCTCCATGATCTCGGCGGCCTTCGCAACCGTGGACCTGCGCACTTCCTCAAGTACCGCCGGAAGATCGCTGGTGCTCGCGTAGAGGAAAGGGTAGAGGGACTCGACCGTGCCCTGGCCAGCCTCACTGTCCTGACGCGTCATGCTGGTCAGCCCCCTACTACCGCGATGGCTTCCCTGGCGTGCACCAGGATAGTGTCGCCCACTCCGGCCGTCACGAGCGCGACGCTGACCTCCTCCTCGCCATCGCCGGTGTCCACGATGGCCAGGTCGTCCTCAAGCAGCCGCACGATGGTGACCGCAACTGCCGTATCCGAGCAGGTGATGCAGACGTCGTCGTGGCATTCCGGCACGGCTGGCGGTTTGCCGGGCGCAGTCATGCGGCTACCTCCGTCATGCGACCACCCCCGGAGCGAGAATGCCCGGCTGCTCGAAAAAGACGTGCACTAGCTCCCACAGCACGTGATAGGCCGTGACGTGCATCTCCTTGACGATCCTGGGATCGTCGGACCTGGCGGCCAGCAGGTGATCTACGGCGGGGCTTGCCGTGATCGCGCCGCCCTCGCCGCCCACCAGCGCGATCGTGAGCATCCCGATCTCGCGGGCGGCGCGGAGCCCGGCCAGGACGCTGGCGCAGCTGCTGTCGGCGGAGATGCCGAGCGCGATGTCGGCGGGCTCGGCCAGGAAGCGGATCTGGTGGGCGAAGATCCCGGCCATGCCGTCGCGATCCGCCACGCCGGTCACAGTGGCGACATCGGACGTCAGCGAGATGGCAGGGAGCGCGCGCTTCCCGACGATCACCGGATGAACGAACTCGACCGCGACGTGCTGTGCGTCGGTGCTCGCCCCGCCCGTCCCGAACACCACGAGCTTGCCGCCCCGGTGGAACCGGATGGCCATGTCATGGCAGGCGGCCGCGACAGCCGCGGCCTGGTCGGCGAAGTCCCGCATCGGAGCGTCCCGGAGCTCAATCAACCTGGCGGCCGCACCGCCGTCCGCCGCGGGGGATCGTGGCGCGGCCGCGGGGGACGGCGCGGCCGCGGGGGACGGCGCGGGAGTGGGGGACGGCGCGGGAGTGGGGGATCGCGGCGCTCGCGGGGCGGACGGCGCTGGCTGCGCACCGGCAGCCGGGGCAATGTCGTCGGGCGATCTCATCCGGCAGGCTCCGCCGCCGACAGGTCGACGTCAGCCTCGACCTCGACCGCATCGCGTACCTTCAGTGCCCCCAGGAATGCGGAATACGGCTTGATCCCGTACCCGGAATGCAGCACCGTGCCGGTGGCGCGGTAGCGGTCAGGGCCGGTCTGGCTGACCGTCAGGCCGAGCGGGCGAGCAACGCCGACCAGCGTGAAGGTGCCGCTGATGACGCCGCCCCCGGCGGCATCCGGCTCGAACGCGGTAGCGGCGAAGACAGCCTCCGGATTGCGGTCGGTCGCCAGCAGCTTGCGCATCTGCGCGCCGATATCGCGCCGGTCCCGGTCGGTCAGCGGCTTGATGCCCCCGGTCCCCTCGCGCACGACGAGCGCGCCCATGTCGACCTTTACCTCCAGCGCCGCCGGAGCGAGGTCGTCGCCGATCGTCAGCTCGCCGGACCACCGGGCAGCCTCGATCGTCAGGTCGTGACCAGCCTGGGCAGCCATACCGTCGCGGGATGTCCGTATCACCAGCCGGTCACGATCCGAGCCGAAGCGGTAGCGCCCTGCCTTAACCGCCATGGCAGCACCGTAGGACACATGTGGGGGGGCGTCCAGCATTCCGGGCAGACAGGTTTGGCTATTTCCGTTGGCTATTTCCCGATCACGGCCGACCAGGCGGAAATGCGCGGCTACGGTCATCCGTGCCGGACCGGCCTACCTGCTCACTACGGGAGCGGGACCTCGCCGAATACCTCCTGGATCCGCCGCAGGTCACGCATGCGGGGTTCGGTCGCGCCGCCTACCCATCGGCTGACGGTCTTGACGGACACCCCGAGCTGCCGCGCGGCGGCCTCCTGGGTCAGGCCCTCCCGGCGAAGCGCACTCGACATCCACTCGGCAAAGGTGGCCGGGTGCCCCGCCTGCCCAGGCTGGGCTGTCCCCGCCGGGCCCGATCCCGCCAGGCCCATCCCGGCCGGGCCTGATTCTGCCGGGCCTGATTCCGCCGGG
>Ga0302326_10004628_pt1 | contig 31734 bp, 30 predicted proteins | sample Palsa_T0_3_FD_202264 | JGI IMG/M metagenome (GOLD analysis project Ga0302326, IMG submission 202264) | Peat permafrost microbial communities from Stordalen Mire near Abisko, Sweden - Palsa_T0_3 | ecosystem: Environmental > Terrestrial > Soil > Palsa > Peat permafrost | place: Sweden: Abisko...
AGGCCCGCGATGCCGGCGCCCACCACGATCGCGTGCGGCCGACGCGGCAGCAGGGCCGCGTCCGGCGCGCCGTCCGGGGCGAGGTGCCGTACCGCCCGCCGGTCGCGCCCGCCCGCCGTGGTCATCCAGCCCCCCGGGAGCCTCCAGCTGGGCCCCCAGCCGGTCCGCCAGTCGGGTCGCCGGCCGGGGCCGTCACCGGCCGGGTGGCCAGGAAGGTGTGCACGACGTCGCGCTGCCAGCCGGTCATCGTCTCGCTGTGCACCCCGGTGAAGCCCGCCTCCCGCAGCCGGCGGCGGAACCGCTGCGCCCCGTCGAAGTCCGCCACGCTGCGGCGCAGGTAGCGGTACAAGGTGGCGTCCCCGGTCGCCGCCCGGCCGAACGGGATGATGACGCTCCAGGACACCGCGTTCCACATGAGCCGGGCCCGGGCCGAATCCCGCACCGAGTACTCGTGCACCGCCAGCGTCCCGCCGGGGCGCAGCAGGTCACGCAGCGCCCGTAGCTGGCCGTCCGGGTCGGCGAGGTTACGGATGAGGTAGGCGGCCAGGATTCCGTCGAACGGGCCGTGCACCCCCGCGCCGGCCAGGTCCTCCACCCGCGCGTGCACGAAGCGGGTGGACGACGGCCACGATTTCGCCCGGGCCTGGGCCAGCATCTGCCCCGAGGCGTCGATCGCGACGATCTCGGCCCGCGGCGCGGCGCTGAGCAGGGCGGCGGTCGAGGCTCCCGTCCCGCAGCCGGCGTCGAGCAGGCGCAGGGCCCGGCCGTCGTCGGGCAGCCGCATCCGCTGGGCAGACAGCCGCAGGTGCGCGTGGTACCCCGGGTTGGCGCCGACCAGGCGGTCGTACGCGGACGCCCCGACGTCGAAGGCGGCGGGGACCGCCTCGCGGGACAGGCCGGTGTCGGTGCTCACCGCAACTCTCCTAATGAGTGTTAGCGAGGCTGCTATCCGGCAGACTCGGGGTGTGGTGGCCGCCGGCAGGTGAGCACTTGGTTCTCCCGGGCTTTGAGCCCTGACGAAAGACCGTGCCCCTGCCGGTGACCGGGAGAGTTGATCGCTGCTGGGATGTCGTGCCCTCCGGATGGGGTGAGCACAGTTTCATTAGGTCGCTGATAGTTCTCCCGCTGGCTGCCGCCTGTTTTCGACACCTTGGACGGGAGAGCGGATGCGGCTGTTCGTGGGCGATGACTGGGCTGAGGACCATCACGACGTGGAGGTGATGGACGAGGCCGGGAAGGTGCTGGCGAAAAGGCGGCTGCCCGAGGGCGTGGCCGGGATCGCGCAGCTGCACGAGCTGATCGGGCGGCACCTGGGCGAGGACGCGGATGGGGCGGAGGTGGTCGCCGGGATCGAGACCGACCGCGGACCGTGGGTCACGGCGCTGGTCACGGCCGGCTACCGGGTGTTCCCGGTGAATCCGCTGCAGGCGTCGAGGTACCGGGAGCGGCTCGGCGTGTCCGGGGCCAAGAGCGACGCCGGGGACGCGCACATGCTGGCGGACATGGTGCGGACCGACTCGCACCAGCTGCGGCCGGCAGCCGGGGACAGCGCGGAGGCGGAGGGCCTCAAGGTGCTGGCCCGTACCCACAAGACGCTGATCTGGGAGCGGACCCGGGCGGTGCAGCGGCTGCGGCACCAGCTGCGGGAGTACTACCCCGCCGCGCTGGAGGCCTACGACGACCTGGACGCCCCCGACACCCTCGAGCTGCTGGGCAAGGCCCCGGACCCGGCCCGGGCCGCGAAGCTGACCCGCGCGCAGGTCAGCGCCGCGCTCAAGCGCGCCCGCCGCCGGAACATCACGGACAAGGCCACCGCGATCCTCGCCGCGCTGCGCAGCCCGCAGCTGGGCCAGCCCGCGGCTGTCACCGCCGCCTACGCCGCCACCGTCCGCTCCCTGATCGCGGTGATCACTGTCCTGAACGAGCAGGTCAAGATCCTGCAAAGGCAGGTGGAGGAAAATTTTGGCCGGCACCCGGACGCTGAGATCTACCAGTCCCAGCCCGGCATGGGCGCCGTCCTCGGCGCCCGGGTGCTCGCAGAGTTCGGCGACGCCCCGCACCGTTACGCCGACGGCAAGGCCCGCAGGAACTACGCCGCCACCAGCCCCATCACCCGCGCCTCCGGGAAAGAAGAGGGTCGTCGCCGCCCGGTTCATCCACAACGACCGGCTCGTCGACGCGCTCAACGCCCAGGCATTCACGGCCCTGAGAGCATCGCCCGGCGCCCGCGCCCTCTACGACGAGCTCCGCGCCCGCGGCATCGAGCACAACGACGCCCTGAGACGGCTCGCCAACAGGCTCGTCGGCATCCTGCACGGGTGCCTGAAAACCCGCACCCTCTACGACGAGGCCACCGCCTGGTCCCACCGGCAAAACCTCCCTCAGTCTTCCGTAGCGGCTTGACACTTAAGCTCCTGGGATGTCTTTCGGCTCGCGGTCGCCGTGGCGGCGGTCCTGGAGCTCCCACAGCAGGAGCGCCGACGTGACCAAGGCAAACCCGAACAAGAAGTCCTCGACGGGAATGTCCCAGGGGAAACGCAGGCCGGTCAGCTGCCCGGATGCGTATTCGACCACAGGCGCGGACAGCTTGGTCAGCCAGCCGTCGACGGGGATCTGGAACGCGAACACGATAGCGATTGTGATCCAGTAGCTGGGCCGCCGGAACAGCCCGGTCCGCGCGATGACCAGCTCCCACCCGCAGACGGCCGCCACGGCGGCCACCGCGGGCACGGTGTAACCGAGGCCGGTCACGACCGCACCGCCCGCCCGGCCGGCTCCGGCCGCTGGGAGTGCTGGGCGCGCTGCGCCCTCCGGGCCCGCCAGCGGGTCCCCATCGCCTGCACGCAGGCATAGGTCAATATCCCGCACACCGGTATGACCATGAAGAACACCAGCTCCTCGACCGGGATCCGGAACGGCAGCCGGACTCCCGTGACGTACCGCGGGTTGTAGGTCCATACCCGCCCGGCGATCGCGAAAGCATCCCAGACCAGGAAGACCACAGCCACCGGCAGCACGGCACGGGCCAGTCGGGCCGGCTGCCGGTAGACCCGCGCGCCGAGCATTTCGAGCGGCGCGGTCACCGCGAGGCAGGCGCCCATCAGGATCAGGTACTGGTAGTGATCCATGTCAGCTGGCGCCCTTCGCTCCGGTGGCGTCTACCGGCCCGGTCACGTCCACGGTAGCCCTGGTCGGGACGGGCCCGCCGCGGTGCCGCCGGTGCCCGCCGCGCCGGGCCCAGAACGCGCGGGCCAGTGCGGGAACCGCGACCCCGACGCGGCGGAGCTGGCCGACCCGGGCCCGGTGCGCGAACACGGCGAAGTCGCTGTCCTCGATGCGGTTCAGGATCTCCGAGTAGAGGGTCAGCGCGGTGGCCACGCACGGCCGGGACACCGGGTGGAGCATCGCGATCCCGTCCCGCGCGAACCGGTAGATGGCCCAGGTGGTGGCGTGCTGGCTGGCCAGCGCGGCCCGGACCCGGGGGTCGGTGCGCTGGTGCGCGCGGCACCAGGCCAGCAGCCCATAGTCCACGCCGAACGCGGCGAGTTCGTCGGCCGGCAGGTACACGCGGCCCCGGTCCAGGTCCTCGGCCACGTCACGAAGGAAGTTCGTCAGCTGGAACGCCTTGCCCAGGGCCGCGGCGTACGGAGCGGCCTCGGCGGGCGGCCCCACCGTGCCCAGCACCGGCAGTACCTGCAGGCCGATCACTTCGGCGGAGCCGTGCACGTAGCCGTCCAGTGCGGCCCGGTCCGGGTAGCGGGTGACCTCCAGGTCCATCCGCATCGAGGCCATGAAGTCCGCGAACAGGGCCGGGGCGATCCGGTAGCGGGCCGCGGTGTCCACCACCGCCGCCAGGATCGGGTCCGTACTGTACCCGGTCCGCAGCCCGGCCGACAGGCCCTCGGCCAGCTCACCGAGACCGGCGGCGACCTGGCCCCGGTCGGCGTCCGGCGGCGCGGTGTCCACGATGTCGTCGGCCCAGCGGGCGAAGCCGTACAACGCGTGCACGGCCGGCCGCTGGGCCCGGGTCAGCATCTTGGTCGCCAGGTAATAGGTCTTGCCGTGCCGGGCGTTCAGATCCCGGCAGCGCTGGTAGGCCGCGCGGAGGCGGGGGTCGCTCAGCCCGGCCGCGTCCAGTTCCGCGGCGATCATGACGGCCTTCGCACGGCCGGGCGGCGGACCCGGGCGGGTACCGGGCCGGTGACCCGGTCGGCGGCGAGCCGACCGGATATCAGCGCGGTCGGCACCCCGACCCCGGGTACGGTGCCGCAGCCCGCCAGAACGGCGTTGTCCGTGCCGCGCGGCAGGTTGCCCGGCCGGAACGGGCCACTCTGCAGGAAGGAATGCGCGAACGAGAACGGCGTGCCGGCGACCAGGCCCTGGCGCGCCCAGTCGGCCGGAGTCACCACCTGCCGCACAGTGATCTGCGCGTCCAGGCCGGGCAGCACCCGGTTGCCCACGATGGAGGCGAGCTGATCGGCGTAGCCGCTGGCGACGGCGTTCCAGTCGATCTGCCCGCGGGCCAGGTTGGGGGCCGGCGCCAGGATGTACGCCAGGTCGGACCCCTCGGGCGCCAGCGCCGGGTCGGTCGCAGTCGGCCGGGTTACGAGCAGGGACGGATCGCTCATCAGCTGCCCATCGGTGATAATTTCCCGGAAGGTCTGCTGCCAGGCGTCCCCGAACACGATCGTGTGGTGCGCGGCGTCTGGCCACCGGCGCCCGGTGCCAGCGTGCAGCACGACCGCGGACGGGGCCGGGCGCAGCGGCAGCGGCCGTCGCGGGGCCCGGCCGAGCAGCTCGTAGGCGGTCGTCAGCTCGGTGGCGAGAACCACCGCGTCACAGGGAATCCGCAGCCCGGTATTGGTGTGCACGGCCCGGATCCGCGACCCGGACCGGTCCAGCGCGGTGACCGTGGCGCCGTAGCGGAACTGGACCCCCGCCGACTCCGCCGCGCCGGCCAGGGCGTCCGGGAGGGCCCGCATGCCGCCCCGGGGGAAGTACACGCCGGCCACCGTGTCCATGTAGGCGATGACCGCGTAGACGGCGAGCGCATGCCGGGGGGACTCCCCGGCGTACAGGGACTGGAAGGAGAAAACCCGGCGCAGGCGCTCGTCGTGGATGAACCGGCCGATGGCCGGCTCCAGCCGGCGGAACGCGCCCAGCGCCGCCAGCCGGGCCAGGCTGGGGGTGGCCAGCGCGAGCGGTGAATCGAAGTTGGCCGCAATGAACTGGCCGAACTCGCACCGGTAGAGCTCGGTCAGCCAGGCGCGCAGCCGCCGGTAGCCAGCCGCCTCGGCCGGCCCGGCGAAGGCCGCGACCGCACTGGTCATGGCGTCGGCGTCGGTGTGCACGTCCAGCTCGCTGCCGTCGGCGAACAGGGCCCGGTACGCGGGCTCCAGCCGCACCAGGTCCAGCCGGCCGGGCAGATCCTCCCCCACCGCGGCCAGCGTGTCCGCCACCAGGTCCGGCATGGTCAGCACGGTCGGGCCGGTATCCATCCGGAACCCGCCCACGTCCAGCCGGCCGGCCCGGCCGCCCGGGGTCGTGGCGCGCTCGATGACGGTGACCTCGCGACCGCGCCCGGCCAGGTGCAGCGCGGCCGCCAGGCCGGCGAGCCCGGCACCGACCACGACCACCCGGCTGGTCGCCCCAGTTATGGTCCGCATCGGTTACCGGGCCCGATTCGTGTAGCGGATGGCCAGGTCGCGCAGCGCGCTCAGGACGAAATCGCCCAGCCCGCTGCCGGACAGCCGGTCGCACGCCGCGGCCACCCGGCTGGAGATCATCTGCTCGATCCGGGTGGCGGCACCGGTCTCAGCGATCAGCCGGCGCCAGTGGTCGATCTGGCCGTCGTCCAGCAGCTCCTGGCTGGACAGGCGGGTCAGCTGAGCGCGCTGACCGGGCGTGGCCAACTCCCCGGCGAGCACGACCACGCTCGTGGCCTTGCGTTCGCGCAGGTCACCTCCGCTTGGCTTGCCGGTGACGGACGGCCGCCCGAAGACGCCGAGCACATCGTCCCGGAGCTGGAACGCCTCGCCCACGAGTTCGCCGTAGTCCCCCAGGACGCTCAGCACGTGCTCGTCGCAGCCGGCCAGCGCGGCGCCCAGCTCCAGCGGTCTGCGCACCGTGTAGTTGCCGGACTTGCGCCGGGTCACGTCGAGCACCTGGTCCAGGGTCGGGCTGCTCCGGGCGTCGTTGACCAGGTCGGCGTACTGCCCGACGGCCAGCTCGCCGCGCAGCCTGTCGTACCGGGGCCAGCCGCGGACCAGCGCCGACGGCCCGAGCCCGCTTTCCCGCAACAGCTGCTCCGCCCACACCAGGCACAGGTCGGCGAGCAGGATCGCGGCCGACTCCCCGAAGTGCCCAGCGGAACCGGCCAGCCCCTGGCCCCGGTGCCATTCGGCGAGCCGCAGATGCACGGCAGGCCGGCCCCGGCGCAGCGCGGACCGGTCCATCACGTCGTCCTGCAGCAAGGCGAAGGCGTGCAGCAGTTCGGTGCTGGCCGCGGCACGCAGCGCGGCACCGCTCTCCTGCGCCCCAGTCAGCCAGCCCAGATAGGTGAAGGTCGACCGGACGAACTTGCCGCCGACGACGAACTCACCGAGCAGGCCGGTCACGAAGTCGGCCCCGGGCACGTCGCGCACATGATCGGCGCAGCGATCCCGGACGAAGTCGGCGAGCACGCCGCTGACCTCGTGCCGTACGTCCGCCAGCCACCGGTCCAGCTCGGGGACGCCCGGCGGCCCGGACCAGCCCGGGGCACAGGCCGGGCGTGACTGCTCGGGCGCCAGGGATGTGCGGGCGCCGGCCGGCGCGGCTGCGCCGGAACTCTCGCCCAGAAGCTGACCCACCTGCATACGTACGGTCTCCGATCTCGCGGGCAACGTGGCGGGCTGGCAGGTACCGTGCCGCAAAACGATGCACAAACGATGCAACCAGCCTAACGGGCACGGCGACCAGCCTTCACGAGGGGGCACGCTCCCCCAGTTTGCGAAGCTCATAGTGGGTGCTGCGGGTGTGCCGTGGCGGCCTGGTGGCGGTGCCGCCGCGCACGGGATGAGCGGCCGCGAACAGCGTAAATTACCGAACGTAACTGTGATATCACGGATTCGGGCGCTGCCGGAGGGGTGACCAGGTTGGGTGGGTACCGCCGGGCATAGCCGGCCGACGGCAGGGGCCGGGACCGGACGGCGCGGTGAGCGGGCACCGGGCAGAACCGGGCGCACCGTGGGCGGCTCCGGCTGGCGCCGCCCGGATCGGGGCGAGCAGCACGACCGTGGGCCGCGCCGGGGCAATGCGGATAAGGGGGCGGCGATCGGGTGCCGCCCCAGCGACGGAACGATTACGCTGACTCCGGGTAACGCGGGCAATTGGGGCCGTGCGCCACATGGGGGCACGGGGAGCGGGAAGCACGCACCAGGAGGAATGCCGATGCCGTCGGGCGACACGCGGCGGCCGCCGCCGTCCCTGGCCAGCAAACTCGACCGCCTGTTCCAGGCCGTACGGCCGGGCGGCCGCGGTGAGTACAGCTACCAGGAGGTGGCGGACGCCATCCGTGCCGAAGGCGGGCCGACGATCTCCGCTACCTACCTGTGGCAGCTCCGCAAGGGGCTGCGGGACAACCCGACCAGAAATCATCTGGCCGCGCTGGCCCGCTTCTTCGGCGTCAGCCCGGCCTACTTCTTCGACGACGACGCCGCGGAGGTCGTCGACGCTCAGCTCAGCCTGCTCGCCGCGATGCGCGACGCGTCCGTGCGCAGCGTGGCCCTGCGGGCGGCCGGGCTGTCGCTGGAAAGTCTCGCCGCCGTGCAGGTCGTGATCGATCACGCCCGCCGCCTGGAGGGCCTGGAGGACCAGGCCGATCCCGCCGACCAGCCCAGTGCAGGAACCGCCCGGGACGATTACCCCGCCGGGGAAAATGGTCATGGATATGGATAGCGTCCGGCGGCGCTGTGAGGACCGGCTCCGGCACATGCGGCTGCCGGATCCGTTCGACCTGGCCGGGCTGTGCCGGACGGTGAGCGCGGAGCGGGGCCGGGCGCTGCACGTCCGGGGAATACCCGGCCCGGCGACCCGCGCCCGGCCTTGCGGCATCTGGGTCGCGACGGACAAGGACGACTGGATCTTCGTCGACCAGGAGACCAGCCCGCTCCATCGCCAGCACATTGTGCTGCACGAACTGGCGCACATACTGTGCGGGCACACCGCGGCCGCGCTGCCCGAGAACGAGATGCTCGGGCGGCTCTTCCCCGACCTGTCGCCGGACATGGTCAAGACGGTGCTGAGCCGCGGCAGTTACCACTCCGAGCACGAGCGGGAGGCCGAACTGCTCGCCTCGCTCATCCTGGCCCGGGCCCAGCGGGCCACTGCCGTCATGCCAGTCCAGGACGTCTCGGCGGCGGAGACACGGATCCTGCGCCAGGCTGGCCTGGCGCTGGGGTTGAAGCCATGACCGCGAGCACCGTGGCCGTAACGGTGCTCTGGATCATCGTCCTCGCCGAGTTCCCCTCGCAGCGGCACGCCCGGATACGGTGTGCGGTCTGGCTCACGATGCTGCTCCTGGCCGCGATCGGCACGCTCGACCTGACGCCCGTCGGCGCCCGGCTGGACGCGGCCTGCGGGCTGCCGAACGTGGCGGACCTGGCCCAGCACGTGCTGGCGATCGTCGCCGCCACGCTCGCCCGGTACTGCGCGGTCGCGATCTTCGGCTCCGCCCTGCAGCGGGCGCGGTGGTCGGCATCCCGGGCCGTGGCCGTGGCGGCAGGCACGATCGCCGCACTCGCCGCCCTGTTCGCGGTCTCCCCGGCGCGCACCAGCCCGACGAACACCGCCCTGTACACCGACTTCCCCATGCAGTACGCGTCCCACCCGGAGGTGCTCGCCTACTGGGCGATCTTCGTGACCTACCTGGCCATCACCTTCGTCATCATCGGCCGGCTGGCCTGGCACTACGGCCGGACCGCCGGCCGCACGCCGGTCGGCAACGGGCTGCGACTGCTCGCTGCGGGCATGGTGGCCGGGCTCGGTTACCTGGGCTATGGCACCGCGGTGGTCGCCGCGCGTGCCCTGGGGGTCCAGGGCTCGTTCATCACCACCGCACCCTTTGTCATCCAGGTACTGTTCGGTGCGCTGATCGTACTCGTGGCCGTCGGCGGCGCCCTGCCCGCGATGCAGCACTGGCCGGTGGTCCGCCAGGCCCGCCACTACCGGTCGCTGCGGCTGCTCTACCCCCTGTGGAATGGGCTGTGCGAGGCAGTCCCGGGGATCGCGCTGAACCCGGTCGCGGAGTGGGCTGACCGGCTCGACCCGCGGGACCTGCGGATACGGCTATACCGGCGGGTGATCGAAATCCGCGACGGGTACATGGCCCTGCGCCCCGCCGACGTACCCGGCGTCGAGGACGCGGTCCATGCGGTGGCGGGACGGCAGCGCCTGTCGGCGGCGGACGAGGCCACGGTCGCGGCGGCCACCCGGCTGGAGCTGGCCCGCCGGGCCGAGCTGCGCGGACAGACGCCAGCCGGGACCGGCGACCCGCACGCCTACCGGGACTTCGCCGCCGGGGCCGACCTGGACAGTGAGGTCCGCCTGCTCCGCGTCGTGGCCGCGCACCGCACCACGATCCGGCTGGCCGCCGAGCGCATTGAGCGCTCGACCAGCACACCGCGGGCCGGGGTGCGCTAGCCGACGGCCGTCAGGTGCACCCGAGCCCAGGCCGTGTTCATGTACCCACGCTGGGCAGGTCATCGTCAGAACAGGGCGGCGACGGTCAGGCCGGCCAGGACGAGCATGACGGCGGCGGCCCCGCGGCTGAGCCACTTGACCGGGATGACCTTGAGCAGGCCCCGGCCGCCGAGAATGGCCAGCCCAGCGGCGACCCACAGCGCCGTGACGGCGCCGACCGCCACCGACAGCGGGTCGTGGTACTTGACCGCCAGGTTCGCGGTCACGATCTGGATGAGGTCGCCGAACTCGGCCGCGAAGACCACGGCGAAGCCGGTGAGGGCGACCGGCAGGAACGCCCGCCGGGATTCGTACTCCGCCACGTACGCGTCGGTGTGGGCAGGCTTCTGGCGCAGCAGGAGCACGGCGCCGACGACGAACAGCACCGCCACGACGATCTGCGTCGGCTGGTGCGGCAGCAGGCTCAGCAGGCCGCCGACCGTCACCGCCAGCGCGACCTGGATGGCGAACGCCGCGGCGGCCCCGGCGAAGACGTAGCCGGGCCGGTAACGGCTGCCCAGGACCAGGCACGCGATCACCGTCTTGTCGGGCAGCTCGGCAAGCAAAATGATGACGAACGAGGTGATGGCGGCGGCCAGGCTCACAGGCTCAGCCCCCATCGGTAAGGCCGCCCCGGATCAGGAACTCCCCCGGCACGGCAGCTCATCACTTCGTCGCTGCGGCCGAAGGTCTCACTCAGGCATCCTCGCCCCCGGGCACCGGGCCCGCATACTGCGAGCCGGGATTGTCGGTGTCCCGGCGATGGAGCTACTCCCCTTCGCAACAAACATTCTAACTAGGAACAGCCGGGAATAACTCTGGGTGGCGAGGGAAGACTTCGGCGGCATCCCCACCGGCCAGGCCACCGACCCGAACAGCGGCCTGTTGCTGATCCTGCTCAGTGCGGCGTTCTGGCCGCCGCACGGCGAGGCAGCGGGAAAAAGCCGCTGGTCCGCTGCATATATTCGGCGTAACCGGGGCGGTCAGCCATCCGCCGGTCAGTGAGCCGGGCGCCGGTCCCCCAGACCAGTACGTAGGTCATCAGCAACGGGGAGACGACGGTCACCAGGCCGAGCCAGCTGCCCACGCTGATGATGAACAGCCCCCACCACATGCACGTGTCGCCGAAATAGTTCGGGTGCCGGGTATACCGCCACAGCCCGCGGTCCATCAGCATCCCCCGGTGCGCGGGGTCGGCCTTGAACCGGGCGAGCTGGGCGTCGCCCACCGACTCGAAGACGAAACCGGTCAGCCAGAGAACGACCCCGAGGATCACCAACGCGGTCAGCCGGGCCGGCTGGACCATGCCGGCCATGATCGGCAGGCACGCCAGCCACAAGACGACCGCCTGGGTCAGGTAGATGACCCTGATCGCGTACAGATCGGGGTGGCCGTGGCCCCGGCTGAGCAGGTCCCGGTAGCGGGGATCCTCGCCTTTGCCCCGGCTGCGCCAGCCGGTGAAGACGGCCAGCCGGGCGCCCCAGGCGACGGCGGCCACGGTCAGCAGCACCCGGCGCGGCTCCCAGCCGTGTCCGGCCGAGCTGATCAAGGACGTCGCCGCAACCAGGACCAGGCCGATGCCCCACGTGGTGTCGATGACGCTGTGCCGGCCCACCAGCTTGGCCACGGCGAAGGTCGCCGCCATCAAGACGAGGATCGCACCGAGACTGGCGCCGGCCGTGATACCGAACGTAGCCGTGAGCAGGCCGCCCACCGTTTATCGCCGGATGGCGAGGAGCTGGTGGACGCCCATCCGGCCGTCGGCGAACGCGAGGGCCCCGCCGGCCAGGTAGAGCCGCCAGACCCGGACCTGCTCCGCGGTGAGCAGCGCGCCGATCTGGTCCTGCCGCGCCTCGAAGTTGTCCCGCCAGGCGTGGATCGTCCGCACGTAGTGCTCCCGCATCGCCCCGGCCTCGGTGACCTCGAGGCCTGCCTTCTCCAGCAGGGCGATCGTCTCACCAACCGGGCGCATGTGCATGTCCGGGGCGATGTAGGACTCGATGAACGGCCCGCCACCGGGCGCGCGGGCCCCGCGGGACATCTGCTGGATCAGGATCCGGCCGCCGGGGCGCACCAGGTCCCGCAGCGCGGCACAGAACCGCGGGTACATGGCCGCGCCCACGTGCTCGCCCATCTCCACCGAAGCGATGGCATCGTAGGGGCCGCTGCCGGTGTCCCGGTAGTCCTGAACCCGCACGTCGACCAGGTCGCCGAGGCCGAGGTCACGGACCCGGCCGGTGACGTGGGCGCCCTGCTGCGCCGACAGGGTCACCGCAGTGACCCGGACCTGGTGCTGCTGGGCGGCGTACACCGTCAGCGACCCCCAGCCGCAGCCCATGTCCAGCAGCCGGGCCCCGGGGGCCAGGCCCAGCTTCCGGCAGATCAGCTCCAGCTTGTCACGCTGGGCGTCCGCCAGCGTGTAGTCAGCGGCCTCCGACGTCCAGTACGCGGACGAGTAGGCCATGCTGGGATCCAGGATGAGCTGGTAAAAGGCGGCGGGCAGGTCGTAATGGCCAGCGATCACGGCGCGGTCCCGGGCCCGGCTGTGCCGCCGGCCGGAGACGCGGAGCTGGCTCGCGGGCGGGGGCAGCGGGCCACCCAGCGCGTGCAGGCGTAGCGCGGCCATCACGGCCGCCCGGGTGGCGGCCCACGCGGCGGCCGGTGTCCGGGTCACGCCCCGGCCCGGGCCGCCTGATACGGCCGGGCGCGCCGCGGCCACGGCACGCCACACCCGGCGCAGCCCGTCCTCCAGGTCCCCCTCGACGTCCAGCTCGCCGGTGACGTAGGCCTGCGCGAGGCCCAGCTCGCCGGGATGCCAGAGCAGCCGGCGCAGGGCCTGCGGCGACCGGAGCAGCACGGCAGGCCCACTGAGCGGCCCGGTTTCGCTGCCGTCCCAGGCCCGGAGCCGGACGGGCAGCTGGGCCAGCCCGAGCGTCCCGGCCAGTGCCGCGATGACGCCCGCGACCCCGCCTTGCCCGGCTGGGACGGCGGCTTCCCGGGCCTGAACGCGCGTCATGAGTTCTTCCCCAAGGTCAGCTGGCAGACATCGAGATAGCCGGCCCGGAATCCGGCTTCGGCGTAGCTCAGGTAGAAGGTCCACATCGCGATGAACACCTCGTCGAAGCCCAGCGCTCTGACCTCGGCGGCGCGGGCGGTGAACCGCTCGCGCCAGATCCGCAGCGTCTCCGCGTAGTGGGCGCCGAAGTCCGTCCGCCCGGCCACGCGCAGGTCACGGGTGCCGGCGACCGCTTCCTCGATCGCGGTCACCGACGGGATCAGGCCGCCGGGGAAGATGTACTTCTGAATCCAGGTGTAGGTGTGCCGGGTGGCCAGCATCCGGTCGTGCGCCATCGTGATCGCCTGCAGCGCGGCCCGGCCGCCCGGGGCCAGCACGCGGTCCAGGAGCCTGAAGTAGGCGGGCCAGTATCTCTCGCCGACCGCCTCGATCATCTCCGCCGAGCAGATGGCGTCGAACTGACCATCCAGCTCGCGGTAGTCACGCAGCTCCACGCGGACCTGGCCGGCCAGGCCGGCCTCGGCCACCCGGCGGGCGGCCAGCGCACGCTGCTCGGGTGAGATCGTGACCGTCAGGACGCGCGCGCCGCGTTGGCCGGCCCGGATGGCGAGCTCGCCCCAGCCAGTGCCAATCTCCAGCAGGCGGGTACCCCGGCCAACCGCGGCCAGGTCGAGCAGCGCGTCCACCTTGCGCCGCTGCGCCTCGGCCAGCAGCTGGTCCGCGGCCACCGGGGCGCCGTCCGGGCCGGCCTGGAACAAGGCCGAGGAGTAGGTCATCGTCTCGTCCAGGAACAGCGCGAACAGGTCGTTGGACAGGTCGTAGTGCCGGTGGATGTTCTGCCGCGCCCCGTCGGGGGTCGGATCATCACTGGCCGGGTGGCGGCGCACGCCGAGCCGCCGCAGCCGCTGCAGCCCGGGCGGGACCAGCTCGCCGACGTGGGCGGCGAACACGGCCAGCACCCCGGTCAGATCAGTGCTGTCCCAGTCACCCGCCATGTAGGACTCGCCGAATCCGATCAGGCCGCCCGCGCCGAGCCGCCGGAAGAACGCCCCCGGACGGCGGATGACCATCTCGGGCACGATCGTCTCAGGCGACGGGGTACCCAGGACACGGCCGTCCGCCAGCCGGATCCGGAGCGGCAGCCGACCGGACGCCGCGGTGAACAGCACCCGGGCCACAGCGGCACGCAGCGCCGAGGCGCCCGGGTCCGCCAGCCCGGGCCACCGGGCTCCGTCGACGAGACCAGGCCCGCGGGCGCGTCCGGGCCTGGACGAACCCTTGGGACCAGCAGGATGGGTGCGCGTCTGGGTCATGAAACCCCCTTGGGTGGAGCGTGTGGCGGCCGCCGGGCGATGGCCAGTCCGCGGACGTACAGCTTGACGCCCTGCCAGCGGATCCGGGCGGTCACGGTCATCGTGGACCACGGGTGCCGGACGGCCGCCCGGAGCAGGGTAGGCCCGTCGGCCGGGAGGCGCCGGCCGTGCACGCTGGCGACGAACGAGTGGCCACCCGGCCGGTCGAGCACGATGGTCAGGGCCAGCCGGCCGTCCGGTTCGGGCAGGCTCATCCGGTACTGGCCGTCGACGGGATAGAACGGCGAGACGTAGAACTCCTTGGGGGTCCGCGCCCGGCCGCGCCCGTCGGTGCGCAGCAGGTAGGCGTGCCGCTGGTGGTAGGTGTTGTGCACCTCGGCCACGACGCAGGCCAGCGCGCCGCCGGCGTCGTGGCACCAGTAGACGGTGAGCGGGTTGAACACGTAGCCGAGCACGCGGGCGTGCGCGAGCATCAGTACCCGGCCGCCGCCGAGGTCGACGCCGTGGGCGGCGAGGAACCGGTCCAGGTTGCCCCGGATGCTGCCGGACGGGTCGCCGATGTGATCGCGGGCGTGAAACCCCGCGAGCGGCCGCAGCCACGGGCGCGGCCGGGGCAGGTCGTCCAGGTCGACGAGCCACTGGTAGGTGCCGTAGCGGAAGACGTTCCGCAGCGGAACGGTCCGCACGTGGCTGATCTGGCACTCATACAGAGCAGCCCTCACCACGACACCCCCAGGGCGCGGGCCGCGTCGGCCCCGGACCGGCAGCCGTCCTCGTGGAACCCCCAGCCGTGGTAGGCGCCGGCGAACACGGTGACCGCGCTGTTCAGCCCGGGCAGTTCGCGCTGCGCGGCGAGCGATTCCAGGGTGTACGCCGGGTGCGAGTAGTCCATCCGGTCGATCACGCGGGCCGGGTCGACGGCGTCCTCGCCGCCCAGGGTCACGATGTAGTCCTCAGCTGCGGTCAGCCGCTGCAGCCGGTTCAGGTGGTAGCTGATCCGGGTCCGGGCCGCCGGGCCGGGGTCGGCCCGGCGGCGCCCGAAAGGGCAGGCGCTGAGCTGATAGTTCCAGGAGGCCCGCGCCGCACGGGCGGGCAGCAGCCGGTCGTCGGTGTGCAGCAGGGCTGGGTTGGGGGTGTACCGGAACGCGCCGAGCACCCGCCGCTCGGCCGGGGTCGGCTGGGCGAGTAGCCGCAGGGCCTGGTCCGCGTGGGTCGCGATGACGACCGCGTCGAAGGCGGTGAGGTCGCCGTTGCCGTCCCGGACCACGGCGCCGTCCGGGAAGCGGTGCACGGCCACAGCCGGTACCGACGTCCGGACCGCCGGGATCTGCTTGCCGATCCGCTCCACGTAGCTGCGGGAGCCTCCCGCCACGGTGCGCCACACCGGCGATCCGGTAATCGACAGCATCCCGTGATTGCGCAAAAAGGTAAACAGGTAACGCGCCGGGTACTGCAGCGCGGCGCCCGGGGGGCACGACCACACCGCCGCGACCAGCGGCAGCGCGAAGTGGGTCCGGAAGTACGGCGAGAAGCCGTGCTCCTCGAGGAACTGGCCCAGGGTGCGGGCGTCGTCGTGGCCGCTGGCGCCGAGCAGGTCCCGGGCCCGGGCGTGGAACCGGGGGACCTCGGTCAGCATCCGCGCGTAGCGCGGTCCGCCCCGCCTCGCTCCGGCCAGGATGCCCGCGGCCCCGCGCTGGCCCGCATACTGCAGCCCGCAGCCCGCGCACTGCACCGACATGCTCATCTCGGAGTCCTGCCCGGATACCCCGAGCTCGGCGAACAGCCGGGTCAGCTGCGGGTAGGTGCGGTCGTTGTAGACGATGAAGCCGGTGTCGACCGGGTACTGGTGGCCGCCCTCGGCGGCCACCAGGTGGGTGTCGGCGTGGCCGCCCAGCCGGTCGTCCGCCTCGAAGAGCGTCACCTGCTCACCCGCCTGGGCCAGCAGGTAGGCGGCGGTCAGGCCGCTGACTCCCCCGCCGATGACCGCGATCCACCGCCCGGCCACGCGAGACGCAGCTGGCAAGGCACCCACCCCCCACCAATTATGGTGACACATCGCTTTCGATCCATAACAGAAAGCAACGGCATCATGATCCTTTCCATCTGCGGTCCTCTCATGCAATTCGGAACGGACAGAAGGGCGGATTGCTGCCTGGCTCGTCAGGCCGTCAGCGGCATGACCACGATCGGCGCGGTGGTGGGCCTGAGCGTGCCGCCGGCCGGCTCCACGGTAATGCCGAGGTTGTAGCCCTTGACCGGCCCCTCCGCGAGCACCGGCTGGGTCTGCCCGTTCTCCAGCTGGCTGAGCAGGCCGGACGGCTTGGGCGCGGTCGGGCCCATCAGCCAGAGCTCATAGACCTCCGAGGCAGGCAGGGCGGGCAGCGAAGAGGTCAGCACGACCATCTTCGACTCGCCCGGCGAGACGATCGCCGTCACGTTCCCGCCCCGGGAGGTCTTGCTGCTGACCAGGCGGGCGTCCGAGGCGGCCAGCACCGCGGTGATCGCGTGGTTGTGCGCCTCCGCGTTGCTCAGCTGGCTCCGGATGGCGGCGAGCTGGCTCTGCGTGGTGCCGAGCTGGCTCTGGCTGTGAATCTGGCTGACGCCCAGGACCACGGCGACCGCGGTGGCCACGGCGGCGACGGCTACCGAGATCCGCGGAAACCAGACGCGGCGGGCCCGGCGCACCTGGCGGCTGGTACCACGGCGGGCCGGCCGTTCGTCGGTGAGCGGCGGCAACTGCCGGGTCCGTTCGGCGAGGGCCAGCACCCGTCCGCGCATCGCGGCCGGGGGGCGCTCGGCGGCGGCCATCGAAAGCCGGGCCGCGGTCTCGCGCAGGCCACGGATCTCCGTCGCGCAGGACGAGCAGTGGTTCAGGTGGCGCTCGAACTCATCGAGTTCCGCACCCTGCAGCGCGTCGAGCGCGTAGCTGCCGGTCAGGGTGTGCAGGTCGTGGCGCTGGAGCCTCACCAGCTCACCTCCATGCAGTCGCGCATCCGGATCAGACCATCACGAATCCTGGTTTTAACGGTGCCAAGGGCGACCCCCAGCAGCTTGGCTACCTGCGGGTAGGTGTAGCCGCCGTAGTAGGCGAGCCGGACCGATTCCCGCTGTACCTCGGTGAGCCCTTCCAGGCAGCGCCGGACGCGCTGGCCCTCCAAGCTGGCCTCGACCGCGTCAGCTACGTCGTCGGGCCCGCTGACCGGGTCCGGAGCCACCTTCTGCTCCCGCTGCGTGGCGGAAACCTCGGCCCGGACCCGGTCAACTGCGCGGCGGTGGGCTATGGTCAGCACCCACGCAACTGCGCCGCCCTTCGCGGCGTCAAACCTCGACGCCGTTCGCCACACCTCCAGCAGCACCTCCTGCGCGACCTCTTCCGACTGCGCCGGGTCCCGGAGCACCTTCTTGATGATGCCGAAGACCGGAGCGCTGAGCTCGTCGTAGACGGCCTCGAACGCGGCGTTGTCACCGCGCGCCACATTGGCTAGGAGTCCCTCCAGGCCCTGGTCCCTCCCCTCCTCGGGACCAGGACCCGGACGGGGCTGCCGTACGCGGGGCATTTCCATGACCACCATTCGAAGCAGATCGGCGATCGGATTGGTCAAAAAAACACGCCAATCCGCTAGCTATTTGGTTCCGAATTAGCTTTCGTGATGACGAAGCGCACTCTACTGGGTACTCGGCGCCGGCCAGTGGGCACCGACGCACCAGCACCGGACCGGGCCCCATGGCGCGCCCTGGGCTGGCGTGGGCTGGCTTCCGGCGCGCTCTCTGGCCTGCTCGCGGCGGCCGTCGCGCTGGGCGTGGCGGAGCTGATCGCCGGGATCACCGGGCCGCTGGGCAGCCCGGTGGTGGCGGTCGGTGGCGCGGCCATCGACATGACGCCGATCCCGGTCAAGGACTTCGCGATCGTCCACTTCGGGTCGCACGACAAGACCGCACTCATTAGCGGCATCTTCGTGCTGCTGGCCATCTTCGCGGTGGTGATCGGGGTGCTCGCGCGGCGCTGGCTCGCGGCCGGGCTCGCTGGACTGACGATCTTCGGTGCGCTCGGCGTCAGCGCCGCACTGACCAGGCCCACCGCGGCGGCCACCGATGTGCTGCCGACGCTGATCGGGGTCGCGGCCGGTATGGCCGCGCTGATCCTGCTCATCCGGGCCGCTAGAGGCGGCCGCAGCGAGCTGGGCACCGTACGGGACACCGCCCTGGAGACGGCACAGGCGGCTGAGCGCGACCCGGAGGGATACCGCGGGCTGGAGGCGGCCAAGGCCGGTACGCCCGACACGGTCGACAACGGAACGGATACGGTTGACCACGTAATGGATACGGTCGACCACGGAACGGACACGGTGGACCACGGAACGGACACGGTGGACCACGGAACGGACACGGTGGACCACGGGCCAGACACGGTGGACCACGGGCCAGACACGGGCCCGGGCCAGCGGCTCGTCCCCGGCCGGCGCGGGTTCCTGGCCGCCGGGGCCGGGATGGTCGTGGTCGCCGCGGCCGCCGGAGCTGGCGGCGACCTGCTACTCCGCCGGTTCAGCGCCACCACGGCCCGGAACCAGGTACGGCTGCCCGCCGCGGCCAAAGCGGCGCCGGCGCTGCCCGCCGACGCCAAGCTGGACGTCAGCGGGATCAGCTCCTTCTACACGCCGAACAACAGCTTCTACCGGGTCGACACGGATCTGGTGCTGCCGCAGGTGTCGCCGGATCAGTGGACGCTGCAGATCAGCGGGATGGTCGACCGGCCGGTCGAGCTGAGCTTCGCGGACCTGCTCCGGCAGCCGCTCACCGAGGCCGACATCACGCTGGTCTGCGTCTCCAACGAGGTCGGCGGTCCGTACGCGGGCAACGCCCGCTGGCTCGGCGCGAGCCTGCCCGCGCTGCTGCGCCGGGCCGGCGTCCGCAGCGGCGCCGACCAGTTGCTCAGCACCAGCGTCGACGGCATGACGATCTCGACCCCCGTCTCGGCCATCATGGACGGCCGCAACGCCGTCCTGGCGGTCGGCATGAACGGCCAGCCGCTGCCCATCGCGCACGGGTTCCCCGCGCGGATGGTCGTACCGGGCCTGTACGGCTATACCTCGGCCACCAAGTGGATCACCAAGCTCGAGCTGACGACCTTCGCAGCCCAGAAGGCCTACTGGACACAGCGCGGCTACGCGGCGCAGGCGCCGATCAAGACCGAATCACGGATTGATGTGCCGAAGCCGCTGTCACAGGTGTCCAAAGGCCAGGTTGCCGTGGCCGGGGTCGCCTGGGCCCCGCACCGCGGCATCTCGGCGGTCGAGGTCAGCGTCGACAACGGCGCGTGGCACGAGGCCCGGCTCGCCGCGGCCGACGGCATCGATACCTGGCGGCAGTGGGTGTGGAACTGGGACGCCGCCCCGGGACTGCATCAGCTGCAGGTGCGCGCGACGGACGGTACCGGCGCGACGCAGACCAGTAGCCGCACGGGGGTCTTCCCGAGCGGCGCAACCGGCTGGGACTCGGTGGTGGTGACCGTGACCTAACGGCCGCCGGCCGGATTCGACACCTTCGCAGCGCAGGACGCACATCGCGTGAACCGTAATCACTTCTCAGGGAGCAATCATGAAAGTTCGCATTCTGGCCGTGTCGGCAGTCGCCGCCGGGCTGGCTCTCGGCACCGCCGCCTGCAGCAGCTCGGGCGGCACGTCGGCCTCGTCGTCGGCGGCCCCCAAGTCCTCGTCGTCCGCCATGGCCTCGTCCAGCGCCTCAGCCATGCCGTCCAGCTCGGGCTCGGCCTCGGCGACCGACTTTGGCTCAGGCTGCGCATCGGTGCCCAAGTCCGGGGCTGGCAGCTTCAGCGGCATGTCCACCGCGCCGGTCGCCACCGCCGCCTCCGCCAACCCGGCCCTGTCCACACTGGTGACGGCGGTCAAGAAGGCCGGCCTGGTCGACACGCTGAACTCCGCGCCGAACATCACCGTGTTCGCGCCGGCCAACTCGGCCTTCGTTAAGATCCCGTCAGCCACGCTGAACTCGGTGCTCGCGAACAAGGCGGAGCTGACCAAGATCCTCACCTACCACGTCGCGTCCGGTCGCTACACGCCCGCCGAGCTCGCGTCCGGCAAGGCGATCAAGACGCTGGAAGGCGGCACCATCAAGCCGACCGTGAGCGGCGGGACCTACTCGGTCAACGGCGCCCAGGTGGTGTGCGGCAACGTGCAGACCGCGAACGCCACCGTCTACATCATCAACACGGTTCTGATGCCCCCGTCGTCGTGACCGTCCAGTTAAGCAATCAGTGCTGGCCCGGCTCCCCTGCTCAGCGGGGGATCCGGGCCAGCATCACGGTGACGTCGTCGTCGTGCTGCAGGGAGTCGACCAGCGCATCACAGGTGCTGGCCAGCGCGCCGTGCTCACCGGAGATCGCGGCGCGCAGGGCCAGGATGCCGCGCTCAAAGGACAGGGTCCGGCTCTCCACCAGCCCGTCGGTGTACAGCGCAAGCACAGCTCCCGGCGGCAGCTTGATCCGGATCTGGCCGAACAGGCCGGTGCCCAGGCCGACCGGCATGCCCGCCGGCAGCGCCGGGACGTAGGTCCGGCCGTCCGGCAGCGCCAGGACCGGGGACAGGTGACCGGCCAGGGACATGGTGCAGGACCGCTCGCCGGGATCAACCACCGCGTAGACGCAGGTCGCACACGTACCACCGGTCAGCGCCGAGGCCCCGCGATCCAGCCGGCGCATCAGCTCGGCGGGCTCCAGGTCCAGGTCGGCCAGGGTATGCGCGGTGGCCCGCAACTGCGCCAGCAGCATGGCGGCCGCGGGCCCGTGTCCCATTACATCCCCGACCACGAGGCCCGTCCGGTCCCCGGGCAGCGTGACGATGTCCCACCAGTCCCCGCCGACGACCTGGCCGGGAGCGGGGGTGGAGCGCCAGGCGACCTCCACGAGTTCGGGTAGCGGCAACGGCGCAGCGGCCAGGCCCCGCTGCAGCGCCGCGCTGTCGCGGCGGTGCCGGGCCAGCTCCGTGGCCTGCGCGAGGCTGGCCCCGGCCCGCGCGGCCAGCCGGCCGACGGCCGCAACCTCGCCCGCTTCGAACGGGCCGCGGGCTTCGCGCCGGGAGCACACCACCATCCCGGTCACGGCGCCGCCGGCGGTCATCGGCACGACAACGAACAGGGGGGTGTGGGACAGCAACTCCCGGCCTGCGGGCCGGACCCGCCGCTTGGTCACCTCGTCGGGCCCGCTGAATACCCGCGGGATGCCGCGGGTCAGGCACTCGCCGTAGGGCGAGGCCACCGGGAAAGCAAACACCTCGCCCGCGGGCAGCACGCTCTCGGCCAGCAGGCCGTCCTCCTGGACGAACCGGTTGGCGAGCCGGCGGGTCACCACCTCGCCGCCGGGCCCGCCGTTCCCGCTGGGCCCGCGTTCCAGGACGAAGACGGCGGCCCCGTCCGCGAACTTCGGCACCACCATCTCCAGCAGCAGCCCGGTGATATCGGCCGGTTCGAGGCTGACCAGACCAAGGCCGCCCGGATCCGGGAGGGCGGCCGTCACGGCACCCCCGGTTTGCGCCCGACCCCGCCGAGCGTGTCGACATCCATCGGGGGGAATGGCGCGGGGTCAGGCCGCCACTCCGGGACGGGTACGACGCCCGGCGGCAGCAGGTCCAGCCCGGCGAAGAAACCGCTGATCTCCTCGGGGCTGCGCAGCTGATAGGGCACCGCGCCGGTCTCGGCGTAGCTCTCGGCGGCCGCGATGTGGGCGTCCCCGGCCCGGACGCTGTCCGCGAGGGCCAGGTAGCTGCCCGCCGGCAGCGCGTCCAGCAGGCAGCGCACCACCGACCGCGCCTCGCCGTAGTCGCTGATGTGACCGAGCACGCCCATCATCAGCAGGGCTACCGGCTGAGCCAGGTCGATGGTCCGGCTCGCGGCCTTGAGGATGTCTTCGGGGTGCCGCATGTCGGCGTCCACGTAGTCGCACGCGCCCTCCGGGCGGCTGGACAGCAGCGCGCGGGCGTGCGCCAGGACCAGTGGGTCGTTGTCGACGTAGACGATCCGGCTTTCCGGCGCGATCCGCTGGGCGATCTCGTGGGTGTTGTCGACGGCCGGCAGGCCGGTCCCCACATCCAGGAACTGGCGTACCCCCGCCTCGGCGGCCAGGTGCCGGACGGTACGGGCCATGAAGTACCGGCCCGCGCGCGCGGTGTCCACGATGCCGGGGTAGATCTCGCGGTAGCGGTCCCCGGCCGCGCGGTCCACCGGGTAGTGGTCCTTGCCGCCCAGCCAGTAGTTCCAGATCCGCGCCGAATGCGGCACAGTGGTGTCAATCTTCGGCGTAGCGGGCACCTCTTCGGCGGGCCGGTCGTCGGTCACGGTAAAACTCCCGGTGAGATGGCAGGGGACCGGTTTGCGCGGACCTCAGGGCCAGTCTGCCCCCTGCGTAAATTTATTCGCTCATTCATCTGGCCAGCTGACGTTCGGGGCAAGCTGTTATCCACCCCGGCCGCACGGCCATCCCGTGCCCGTCCCGGCCCGCGCCCGTTTGCTGTGCGTAATGATATCGGCGAAATCAGGCCGGGAGTTCCCGCTGGTACCGGAAGTTCCGGGGGGCATCGCGGGGTGGACGGCGACGGCCGGTGCCGGGTCCGGGGCGCCAGAAGCGGCGTTCGGCGACGGTCTCGGCCTGACGGACATCAGCCAGGACGTGCTCGGTATCGCCGTGCTGAGGTTCGCCGACGGGGCGGCGGTCTTCGTACTGGTTCGCCGTACGCCGCCTGCGTGCAGACGGTGCGGCCGGTCACGTTCGCCCGGCCCGACGCGACGACCCTGGAACGGGCCCGGCCGACGGCGCGGGACGCGCTGGCCATTCCGCTATAGGGGTCACGGACGGCCGAGCGCCGGACGAGGCGGCTGGTCAGGACAGTTGCGGCACGACCTCGGCGGCGAGGCGCTCCATCTGCTCCGGCTCGTCGAACAGCGCACTCAGCAGGATCAGGCCGGCGCCAGCGGCGGCCACCTCGCGCAGCCCGCGCACGCACGCTTCGGGCGGCCCGGTCACCACCGCCGGCAGCAGCCGCGGCCCGAACGCCTCGCCGTAGACGTCGATCAGCGCGGCGGCCGTCCGGTCGCGGGCCCGTTCCGCGTCGTCGTCCACGGCGACGTACACGCGCTTGGCCACCGGGAATGCTCCCGGATCCCGGCCGTCCCCGGCGAGTGCCCCGCGGAGCACCGTGACCTGCTCGGCGAAGGCGGCGGTCGTCGTCGAGCCGGCGCCAAAGAACCCGTCCGCCAGACGGGCAGCCCGGCGCACCGCGGCTGGCGCGCTGCCGCCGATCCACAGCGGCGGGTAGGGCTTCTGCCAGGGTTTCGGTTCCAGGGCCGCGTTCTGCAGCGACCAGAACTGCCCGTCGAAGTTGATCTCCGGCTCGGTCCAGCAGGCCTTCATCACCGCGAGCCCCTCGGTGAACCGTGTCACCAGGCGGTCCGGGCCGATGCCGAACGCCGCGAACGGCCGCCCGCGCCCGCCCGTGCCGAACCCCATCTCCAGCCGGCCCTGGCTGAGCTGATCCAGTGTGGACAGGCTCTTGGCCAGCTGAACGGGCTGATGCAGCGGGCTGACGAACACCGAGCAGCCGATCCGCAGCCGGTGCGTGCAGGCCGCCGCGAACGTCATAACCTCTAGCGCGCCGAGCCGGGGGGAGGAACCCAATACCTGTTCCATGGTCCACGCGCTTTCGAAGCCGAGCTCCTCGGCGCGGGCCAGATAGGCGGCGAAGGCCCCCGGGTCAAAGCTGCCGTCGGGGTACCGCTGCGGAATCGAGATCGCGAAGCGCATGGTCCGACCGTAGCGCCCCGGTACCGGGGCCTACCTCCCCGCCCGGTACCGGGGCGCTGGCGGCCAGGCGGCCGGTCAGACGCTCTTCTGGTAAGAGCGGAAGGTCGCGACCGAGATGGTCACGCACACCACGGCGAGGGCCAGCAGGCCGGCGCCCCGGATGCCGACCGCAGCCCAATCGGTGTGGGCATTCAGCGCCGAGCGGCCCGCCACCACCGCCCAGTTGAGCGGGTTGCACTCGGCGATGCCCTGCATCCAGCCGGGCATCAGCGTGGCGGGCAGGAACGCCGAGGACAGGAACGTCAGCGGCAGCATGAAGAACACGTTGATCCCAATGATCGCCTCGCGCTGGCGGACCAGCATACCGACGGTGTTGGACAGGGCGCCGAAGACCGCGCCGATGAGGATCGACGCGACGACCACGACGGCCGCCCCAGCGATGCCGCCCGGATAACGCGCCCCGCCGGCCAGACCCAGCACCAGAATGATGACGGTCTGGACGGTGGTGGTCACGGCCTGCTCGACCACGTTCGCGTTCATCAGCGCGACCCGGCAGGCCGGCGAGACGAGGAACCGGTTCAGTGTGCCGCGGTCGATCTCCTCCATCGCGTTCATCCCGGCCCACATGTTGCCGTTCATCGCGCTCATCGCGACGATGCCAGGGATCAGGTAGGCCAGGTACGAGCCCCCGGCCGCGAATCCGGGGATATCGACGACCTTCCGGAACAGCTCGCCGAAGAGGAACAGCCAGATCACCGGCTGGATCAGGCCGACCGCGATGAACGCGGGCTGGCGCAGCACGGCGTGCAGCCGGCGCCCGGACAGGTACCAGGTGTGCCGCAGTGTCGTGCCGAGGTGGCCGGCCGGGCTGGTCAGAGGGGCACCGGCCAGCTCAGGCGCGGCGGTCAGTTCAGTGGTGGTGGTCATGACGGGTGCGCCTCCAGTTCGCGCGGAGTGTCGGTCGATGAATAGCGGTGGCCGGTGTGCCGCAGGTACACGTCGTCCAGCGACGGCCGGGCCACCGTGACCGATGCGGCCGGCGCGCCGGCCCGGTCCAGCGCGGCCAGAATGCCGGGGACGGCGGCCGCCCCGTCATCGCTGCGGGCGCTGATGTTCCGGCCGGAGACACGCAGGTCACGAACGCCCGGCAGCGGGCCGATGGCGTTGCGGGCCCGGGCGGGATCGGAGCCAGGGGCCAGTTCCAGGTACACGGCATCGCCACGCAGGTCCCCCTTGAGCGCGTCGGGTGAGCCTTCGGCCACGACCCGGCCGTGGTCCACGATGGCGAGGCGGTCGGCCAGCCGGTCGGCCTCCTCCATGTAGTGCGTGGTGAGCAGGACGGTCATGCCTTCGCCGCCGGACAGCCGGGCGATCTCCCGCCACATCGCGCTCCGCGCTTCCGGGTCGAGCCCGGCCGTCGGCTCGTCCAGGAACAGGACCTGCGGCCGGTGCACCAGGCCGAGCGCCACGTCCAGCCGCCGCTGCATGCCGCCGGAGTACGTCTTGACCAATCGCCCGGCCGCCCCGGCCAGGTCGAAGCGCTCGAGCAGTTCGTCAGCGCGGGCCTTGACGGCCTCGCCGCGCATGCCGAACAGATGACCCTGCAGGATGAGGTTCTCCCGGCCCGTGGCCATCGGGTCGCTGCCCGACTTCTGCGCGACCACGCCGATCACCCGGCGGACCTGCTCGGGACGCTTGAGCACGTCGAGGCCGGCGACGGCCGCGGTGCCCGAGTCCGGCCGGGCCAGCGTGGTCAGGATCTTGATGGTGGTCGACTTGCCGGCGCCGTTCGGGCCGAGCAGGCCGAACACGGTGCCGCGGGCGACGGTGATGCTCAGCCCGTCCAGGGCGCGGACACCGTTGCGATGACCGCGCAGCTGGTACGTCTTGACCAGGCTGTCGGCCGTGATGGCGGGTTGAGTTCCCGCGGCGTTCTGGGCGTGCGGGCTGGCGTGACTGGCCGCCGGGGCGGCGTGGTTGGCCACGGTTGGTGACATGGCGGTACTGCTCCTCCGGTCGATTGGTTCGGTGGTTCGGTTCGCTCGTGCGGCGAACGGCGCCCAACCGGCCGGCGGAGGCAGCCCAGGTAACCTGGGAGATGCCGCATTGCCGGCCGTCGGTTCGGCGGTGTCGCGGCCCCGGCCCGGTGCTCCGGATCTTGGCGGTGAGGGGGCACCAGCCGGGGTGTCTTTTTGTTGCTAGCGGGGGTTATCCGGGTTCATCGGCCTCCCGCTGCGACGGTCGGGGGTGCGCGGCCTCGCGCGGGGACAGCACGGCCTGCTCCGCCTGGGCCCATTCGGTACCCAGCAGCTCCTCGGGGAACTCTCCCGTCTCGGTAAAGCTGCGCCAGAACTTGAGGTCGGGGAACGTGCCGTCGGCCAGCTCGCCGATCAGGGCGCGCACCCAGTCGGCCTCGGCCCGCTTCATAGCCAGGCCGTACTCGGTCTCCAGCAGGAACAGCCGGGGCAGCCGACGGCTGACGGCGTGCTCAACGATCCCGGTGGTGGCCGCGATCTCGATCTCCATGGCCTGCAGGCGCTCGGCCAGCAGGCCGGTCAGCTCATCGGGGTGGATGACGGACATCAGCGACAGCACCGAAGCGAAGAGCGGATACTCCTTGACCGGCTCGCTGATCAGCTCGCGGAGCCGGTCTTCCAGCTCGCGGTACCCGTCGTCGGTGAGCCGGTAAACGGTCCGCTCCGGACGGTGCCCCGCGCGGGCCGTTCCCTCCGTCTCGAGGAAGCCGCGGCTCTCCAGATCCTGCACCACGGTGTACAGCGAGCCGTAACGGATCTTGATCGAGTCGTCCTTGCCACGGTGCTTGAGCAGGCGCGCAATCTGATATGGGTGCATCGGCCCGCTCATCAGCGTGGCCAGGACGGCCAGGGCCAGAGGGCTGGTCAGCTTGCGCCTGCGGGCCATAGGTGGTGCGCCTCGCGTTTCTGAATGTTCTTAGGCGTATATTCGGTTACGAGTATACGGAGACGCAGGGTCGCGATACAAGTTATATCGCGAGTTTGTTGTGCGGACCAGTCCGGTGGAGCGGCGCGCAAAGACTTTGCTGTGTTTTGCTTGAGCGAGCTAGTTTTAGCTTATGCAAGCAAAGAGTCAGGACGGCACCGCCGGCCGCCGGAAGGCGGCAGCTGGCCAGAAAGTGGCGGCCGGCCGGAAGACGGCGGCCGGCCGGAAGACGGCGGGCCAGAAAGTGGCGGCCGGCCAGAAAGTGGCTGGCCGGAAGGCGGCTGGCCCTTCGGTGACGGAAAGGGCCCGGCGGGCCCAGATCGTCGCGGCGGCGATCACCACGATCGCGGAACTCGGGTACGCCAGCGCGTCGTTCGCCCGGATCGCCGAACGCGCCGGGCTATCGAGCACCGGACTCATCTCCTACCACTTCGCCAACCGGGATGAACTTATCGACCAGGCCGCGTGGCAGATCATCGACGCGATCACCGCCTTCATGACCGAACGAATGGCAGGCGTCAGCAGCGCCACCGACGCGCTGCACCGCTACATCGACGGCAACATCGCGTTCATCGAGTCCCACCGGGCAGAGATGAAGGCACTGCTGGAGATCTTCATGAACGGCGGCTTCCACTACGACGCCGATACCGACCGGACGGTGACATCTGCCGTAGCCGACATCCTGCGAGCCGGTCAGGCGAGCGGGGTATTCCGCGCGTTCGACGTGACCGTGATGGCCACGCTGATTCAGCGGGCCGTGGACGGGCTTCCCTTCCTGCTGGCTAGCGAGCCAGATTTCGACACGCGCAGGTACGCCACTGAGGTCGTGACCGCGATTGACCTGGCGACGAGGGCCGAGCGGTGACGGCGCCGCGCAGCTCCGCCGGGCCCGCGCCGCCGATTCCCGCGCGGCGGCGCCCAGTCCCGCCCGGCAGCGCCGCCTAGCCTGGTCCGGACGGGCGGGACGCTCGTCCTCAATATTGGCGCGCCGATCGCCCTTTATTACGCGCTGCACGCGGCGGGCGTCACTAACCTGGTGGCGCTGGGGGCCGGCGCGGTGGTGCCCGCTGTTGGCGCAATAGTTCAGCTGCTCACCAAGCGACATCTCGACGGGATGGGCGGCCTCGTGGTGGTCACCGCAGTCGCCGCGATCGTACTGTCGGTCATCACCCGCAGCCCGCGCTTCCTGCTGGCCAAAGACGGCCTGCTCACAGCCGTCTGGGGACTGTGGTTCCTGGCCACCATCCGGTTCCGGCGGCCGACCGCGTTCGTGCTGGCGCGGCCGTTCCTGGAGGGCCGCCGCGCGTTCTCGGCTGGGTCGTGGGATGACCTGTGGAGCTCCGAGCCGCAGTTCCGGCTCATCTGGCGGGTAGCCAGCGTCCTGTGGGGGGTGGGCCTGCTGACCGACGCCGTGCTGCGGGTAGTGATGTCGTACACACTCCCGATCCCAGTCGTCCCCGGGCTAGGGGTGCTCTGTGGCCGGTGACGTTCGTGTTGCTGCAGGTGGTGTCGAACGTCTACTACCACCGAGCCGGCCTCTACCGGATTCTGGGCGCAGCGTGGCTTCGTCCCAGAGAGTCTCGTTCAGCCTGAAAAGATGCGTCCGGTGGTCCAGGCGGCGCGACCGGAAAGGCCACGCTGCCGCTAGCCCGGCGGGGGTTTCGGGTCACCTGCGTCGAACTGGGGCGCGGACCTGGCCAGGGCCGCCCGGGCACACTTGGCCGACTTTGCCGTGGACGTGCTGGAGGGGACAATCGAGGATTGGCGGCCGCGGGGCGACGACCGGTTCGGCCTGGTATTCACCGCGACCGCGTGGCACTGGATCGACCCTGCTCAGCGGTATGTCGGGCGTTGGAAGCTCTGCGGCCCGGTGGCTACCTGGCCTTCTGGAGCGCGGAGCACGTGTTCCCGGAGGACGGCGATCCGATCTTCGGGGACCTGCAGGATGTGTACGACGAAATCGGCAAGGGGATGCCGGCCGACGCCATCCAGCCCCGGCCTGGCTCGCTGCGCAGCTATGAAGACGAGATCGGGGCGAGCGGCCTGTTCGACTCCGTACACGTGTGGCACTTCGACTGGGAACGCCGCTACGACGCGGATCAGTAAATCGACCTGCTGGAGACGTTTTCCGGGCACATCGTCATGGCCGACTGGCAGCGGGACCGGCTCTACGAGGAGATCCGGTCGCGGCTGGCCGAACGGCCGGACGGGATGCTTCGGCGGCACTGGGGTGCGGTGCTGCATGTCGCGCGCCGGCGCGGTTAGCGCCGTTGAGCGGCGGTTAGCGCCGACCAGGATGCGCCGTTAGCCAGGGAACGGCGGCGCCGAGATGCGCCGTTAGCCGGGGGCTAGTGCCGGCAAGAGTCCGGCCACGCGTTCAGGCGCGGATTACACGGTTCAAAGATGCTGGCCATCGCGCACCGCGGGCCGCGCTCCACACGGATGCCCGGCCCGCCCGGCGGCCCGCCGGGCCGGGTCGCTGGCCAGCCCTGCCCATGGGGCCCCGCGAGACAGCCCGGGCCGTAGACCCGGTGCCGTGTCGTCCAGGCCGGCAGCGACCCGCCCGCAACGCCACCGTCACCCAGCCGAACTGGCGCTCCGGGCGACGCACGCCGGCGGGAGCCGCCTCGCGGGCCCTGCGGGGCAGGCGGTCGCGGCTGCCGATCCCGGCGGAGTCCGCGGCGCAGGGGCGTAATACCCGGGGCGTAATACCCCGGCGGGAAAGGAAACCACGGCCAAAGGAATCGGGGCGAAATAACCAAGTCCAAAGTACAGGGGAAATGCTTCCCTGTAGACAGGGAATTCAGCTCTGAGGGACGGAAAAATATCGACGACAGTGGTCATGACATCGAAAGATGCACATGAGAGCAGGCAATGTCATGACCACCAAGCGAAACTCCGCCACCCATATCCGCATCGGGCGGGAGGCGCCCGCCTCGCCCGCATCCGGCGCCCCCACGTCCACGGGCCGCCGACGCTGGCTGTTCGGCGCGGCCGTGCTCGGCGTCGCGACGGTCACTGCGGTGGGTGCCCTCGTCGGGGGCCTCGCTCAGGGCCGGGCACACGCCGCGGTGCTCGCCAACTGCGCGGCCACGCCCAGCAGTTGCGGTTACCCGGACGCGACGAACACCGGCGTACTCAGTGGGACGACCCTGAAGTCGGTCCCGAGCCAGGTCTCCAGCGGGCCAGGCTGGTCCTACAACGCCGCGGGCAAGGACGTGATCGTGAACGTGAACGGGACGGTGCTCAGCGGCCTTTACATTCCCTACAACCTCGTGATAAACGCCGCCAACGTGACGGTCAAAAATGTCCAGGTCGTGACCAATGCAGATTTCGGCATCAGCCTCACACACACCACAGGCGTAACGATCGAGAATTCCACGATCAGCGGCCAGAACGCGACCACCGGCCGCGTCGGCTCCGGGATCGATGATGTTTACGGCGACTCGACGGGGATGGTGATCAAGGACAACAACATCTCCTCCTTCAAGACCGCCATACAGATATCAACCGGGGTAGTGGACGGCAACTACATTCACGACCCCGGCTACATCGCCGGCGATCACACCAACGGCTTCTACGTCAACGGGGGCACCGAGCCGCTGACGATCGAGAACAACACGATCTTCAACAGCCAGCCGCAGACCGACGCCATCAACCTCGACGCGGGAAGCGCCGGCGTGCCGGTGGCGAACAAGACCATCGAGAACAACTTCCTCGCGGGCGGTTGCTACTCCATCTACGGCGGTACCGCCCTGGGCAACCCCACCTCGAACATCCTCATCGAGGGCAACCGACTCGGCCAGCAATACTACCCGCTCGGCGGCCAGTACGGCCCCGTCGCCTACTTCGCCCCCACCGGGCAGGGCAACGCCTGGTCGGGCAACTTCTGGGACACCACCGGGAAGACCATCCCCTCCCCGTAACCGTCGCACCGCAACAGTGCAGCACGCCGGCGACGCCGGCGTTGCGGGCCGCGGCGACGTCCGCTCGCCAGCCCGCGCCACGTCAGATGCGCCGTTAGCCGGGGGTTAGTGCCGGCAAGGATGCGCCGTTAGCCGGGGAGTGGCGCCGGCAAGGGCCCGCCGTTAGCCGGCGGTTAGTGCCGCGTTGGCGGTTGGCGGCGCCGGGGATTTGCCCGACAGGATCCCGGGACTGCGCTGGCCGGTGCTGAAACGTCGTGGGCATTGGCTCGGGCTTTTCGGTGCTCACCAGCCGCCACGGAAAGACTAAGAATTAGTATCTACTCGCACTGTTCATTCCGATCCACTTGCGATATTATGTTCGAAAGGTAGGCGAGTGGGCTGAGGAGGTGAGCGCGATGCGGTCCTTGCGACCTGATGGTTTTCCCCCAGGCGGGGACGACAGTGAATTCGGTGATGGCACGGACGCGCTCGACGATCCTGGCCCGTGGAGCGATGAGGGCGGTGAAGGTCTGGCGCAGGGCCTATGGCTGACCGCGAGCGCACCGCTCCCGCCGGGCCTGCTGTCGGCCGCTGCCACTGGCGGCAGGCCGGGCGCGGCGGGCTTCGGGCAGGGCGGCGTGCTGGACCAGCTACCGCCAGGGCCGGTGCTGGCCACGTTCACTGCGGAGGCGGCCGGAGGCGTCGCCGGGACGGGCGTGCCCGTTCCCGGCCGGAGGCCCGCGTCCAGCTCAACGCCTACGTCCAGCTCAACGGCGACATCTAGCTCAGCACCGACATCTAGCTCAGCACCGATGCCCAGCTCAACGCCGATGTCTAGCTCAACGCCTACGTGCCGTCCGGGGCCGGCGCCCGGCGCCGCTCCCGCGCTTGCCCCCGCTCCCCCGCCCGGTCCAGGCCAGACAGCCGATGACCTGGAGTCACGGCTGGGACAGCTCAGCGACGACGAACTGACCGGTGTGATCCGCGGCTACCGTAAGCAGGCTTCCTGGG
>Ga0302326_10004629_pt1 | contig 31733 bp, 33 predicted proteins | sample Palsa_T0_3_FD_202264 | JGI IMG/M metagenome (GOLD analysis project Ga0302326, IMG submission 202264) | Peat permafrost microbial communities from Stordalen Mire near Abisko, Sweden - Palsa_T0_3 | ecosystem: Environmental > Terrestrial > Soil > Palsa > Peat permafrost | place: Sweden: Abisko...
AGCACCGCGGCGCAGACCACGCCCAGAGCCAGGGCGGCAAAGCCCAGGCCGTGCAGACGCGACAGCAAGCGCGCGGCGCCGGCGCCGAAGGGCTCCAGATCGCGCAGCCGCAGCGCGCGGGGCAACAGCTGCGGCAGCACCAGGCGCGTGACGGCTGCGGCGACGATCAAGCCGCTAATCGAATACAACCCGAGCTGGGACAGCCCCGGGAAGCTCGAGGGCAGCAGCGAGGCAAAGCCGCACACCGAGGTCGTCACGCCCAGGTAGATAGTCGGCCACAACCGCGCGGGCACCTCAAGACGCGACTGCACGAACAGGTAAATTGAATAGTCCACCGACTCACCGATCAGCGTGATGCCGAAACCCAGCGTGATGCCGTGCACGACGCCGGCACCGATGGCCACGGCCGCAACTCCGGCCAGCGCGCCCGAGACCACCGGCAACAGCCCGAGCAGCAGCGTCGTAGCCGAGCGATACACCAGCAGCAGCAGTGTCACGATCAGCACGCTGCTCAGGATCGACAAGCGCATCGCCTCGTGTTCGATGGTCGCGCGCGCCTCGACCGCGAAGACGGCCGGACCGCTCAGCAACAGCCGCAGCGCGCCTGCCGGGGCGCCTGCCGGGGCGCCTGCCGGGGCGGCGGCCGAGGCGGCCGCGAAGGCGCTGCGGATCAGGGCCAGGGCCTGGGCCTGCCCATCGGTATCCGACCCCGAGGCGCGCGTCTCGGCGATCAACAGCGCGCGCTGTCCATCGGGCGAGCTCCATACGCCTTGCTCGCTGTGCGGTGCGCCGCCCTGGTCGAGCTGCTCGATCACTTGCAATGTCTCGCCGGTCGGATCGCCGCGCAACATCGATTTTGCGAGCAAACCGGCCGGCGAGCTGATCAGATCGAGGCTTGCCTCCATGGCCGCGCGCAGTCCGGCAATGCTGAAGCGCTCCGGCGTGACCGTGGCGCTGAGTTGATAGCGGTGCGCGTACAGGAACGCGCGATCGCGCTCGGCAATGGCCGCTTCACCGTTGTTGACCGCCAGGAACGCGCTCTGCGCGCTCAAGCGAGCCGTGAGCGCACTCGACACGCTCGCGCGCAGCGCCGCATCCCCGCCCTCGATACCGATCAGGATCAGGTGCGCGGCCAGCCCGTTTTGCAGCTGATCGACCAGCAGCTGCTGCGTGGCCGAGGGCACGCGTGGCAGGAACGCCGACAGATCGGCACTGAAACGCGCGCGCGCGACGATCATGGCCGCGAGGCCCATGCCGACCAGCCACAGCCCCAATGCCAGCGAACGCGAGCGGCTCATTCGCGCGGGGTGATCTTCATCAGCGAGTGATCGCCATCGCTCTGCTGAACCTCCACCTGCAGCACTGCATCGCGCTGACCGGACAGGCCAATGCGCTGCACGATCGCTGCAAGTTTGGGATCGAGCGGGCGCAGCCGCAGCTGCCAGTGCTCGAGGTCGCCTTCGAAGTCGATTTGAAAGCGCTGCTCGAGGGCAGCGCGATCCCCGGCTAGCGTCGCGCGCACACTGTCGATCAGCGGCGCGATCAGCGGATACTCCTGCAGGCTGACCGTGCGCTGATGCGTCCCGACCTGCATGCTCAGCATGCCGTGGTCGAGCACGACGCTTTGTGGGCGCGGCTTGAGCGTGCGCTGCTCCAGATGATCCGGGGCGTCGTAGCTGAGCACTCCAGTTGAGTGCGTGGGTTGCTTGAGCACCGAGAGGTATTGCGTCTGCTCGAAGTCTGCGAGCCCGTGCCGACGCTGCGCCAGCAGCGCCATGAGCCGATCGAACTCACCGGCATCCTCGCCGGCACCGGCACCGGCACCGGCACCGGTCGCCACGGCTGCGAGCGATGTGAGCGCGGCAAGCGTTGCAAGCGTGGCCAGCACCGAGCGCTTGCGCCGTGTGCTCAAGAGCGGCGCGCGCTGCCGGGCGCGCGGGACCAGAAATCGAAAAAGTTGAACCAGTTATAGGGGTCCTCGCGGCAGTGCTGCTCGAGCAGGCTCGCATAGCGCCTGACCGCCGCCTCGATCGCCACGGCACGCTCCGCGCGGCCGATGTCGGTGAAGTCGGCCAGCGGCTCGAAGCTGACGTGGTAACGGTGGCCGCCGCGGTAAACGCCCAGCATGAACAGCACGCGGCGGCGCAACAGCGCGGCGGCGCGCATCGGTCCGAGCGGCAGATGCGCCGTGGCGCCGAGAAAGCTGACCGGCAGCGAGGCTTCATCGTTCAGCGTGCGGTCGGCCAATACCCCGACCAGCGCGCCGCGGTCCAGGCGCTCGCGGATCCTGAGCATCGCATCGACGTGCCCGAGCGCGATGATCTCGGGTGGATCGTGCGGCTTGGCCGCGGCCATCACGGCATTGAGTTTGCGGGCATTGTCCTCGTACATGGCCATGGCCACCGCCAGGCCCGCCTGGCGGTCGCCAACGGTGCGCAGCACCTCGAAGCTGCCCATGTGTGCGCCGAACAGAAATGCGCCGCTGCCCGAGCCGGCCACCTCGCGGATCAGTGCCTCGCCCTGCAGCGAGACGTCGAACAGCTCATGGCGGCCCGAGAGCATGTACAGACGATCCTGTATGGTCGTGGCGAACCACAGGATCAGCCGGTAGCGATCCGCCGCGACGGGTTCGCGGCCCAGGGCGCGGCGCAGGTAATTGCGCATGTGGCGGCGCGCGCGCGGGGCGAACAGAAAGAAATAGACCGCGATCAGGTGCAGGATCGGGTGGCCGACACCGCGGCCGCAGCGCAGCGACAGCCAGGCCATGATGCGCAGCAGAGTCGAGCTGCCACGCTCGGGCCGTCGGCGCCATTCGGCCGATCCGACTTCGACGTTCATGCGCGCCGGCGCTCGATCGAAGCGCTCATGACCAGTGCCTGCGCGGCGTGCAATTCAACGCGCAGCGCCCCGCCGCTCTGCGCGACGCATTCGAGCCGCAGGGCTTCATCGGCCTGCGCGATGCGGTGGAATTTCACGCTCGAGATGTGCCAGTGCGTGCCGGCAAACTCCGGCGCGCCGTCCGCCGTGGCCTGCTCGATGGCGTACAACGCTTCATCAAGCAGAGCCACGCCCGGCACGATCGGGCGTTGCGGGAAATGACCGGCCAGCGCCGGATGATCGGGCGCAAAGCGCAGCCACACGCTGGACCAGTTCATGCAAATAAATGCGGCGCGCCTTCCGCGGCCTGTGCCACCAGCGTGCGCAGCGTGTGCTGCGGCAGCTTGCCGGTCTCGTTGCGTGGCAGCGCCTGCACGCGCAGCAGCGGTCGCGGCAGGAACACCGGATCGATGCGTTCGCGCAACTGCAGAAGAATCGCCGCCGGATCGAGCGATGGGGCAACCACCAGCGCCGCCAGCCGCGCGACCCCGGCCAGCGAGGCCTGCGCGTCGTCGCGAACGAAAAACGCGCCATCCAGCACGCCCGGGATGGCATTGAGCTGGTGATTCAGATACGCGAGCGAGCTGCGCTTGCCGGCGATGTTGACCAGGTCGGCCGTGCGCCCATGCAGCACGAAGCGGTGCTCGCCCTTGAGTTCGAGGATGTCCGCCACCGGCGTGGCCTGCTCGATGTGTCCGCCCTGAGCCCAGCAGCGCTGGTCGATGAGTTCCAGGCGCACGCCGGGCCAGAGCCGCCATTCGTCCTCGAGTGCGGTACGGCGGGCGGCCATCTGGCCGGTCTCGGTCGAGCCGTAGATCTCCAGCAACGGCGCCGCGTAGCGCTGCTCCACGGCCCGTGCCAGATTGGTCGGCAGCATTGCCGTCGCCGACACGATCAGATCGAGCTCCGGCAGTGCCATTTCGGCCGCCAGCAGCGAGCGCAGGTGCACCGGTGTGGTGACCAGAACCCGCGGCCGGGGCAACTCGTTCAGTGCCGCGGCGATGTCCGCCGGGAAGAACGGCCGGGCCGCACATAGCGCGCTGCCGCTGTGCAGGGGCAGCAGCACCGTGGATTCAAAGCCGTACATGTGCTGCGGCGGCACCGTACCGAGAATCGCGCAGCCGCCGCGATCGATCGGCGCCAGCCGAGTGGCCTCGAGGCGCACGCATTGCACCAGGCGGCCCCAGGTCTTGCGATGCGGCAGCGGCACGCCGGTCGAGCCAGAGGTGAAGACATAGGCGGCCAGTTGCGCGGCATCGATCTGCGGTACCGACCACTCATGCGATTGCCGGCTCGTGTCCTCTGCCGCGTTGTCGCGATAGAACAGAAGCGGCAGCTCCAGCGTGCACTCGGCGTCATCGGTCAGACAGAAGGTATCGGGCGCGAACGAGCGCAGTTGGCGGATGACTTCCGGCGTATGGGTCGGCGGCAGCAGACTGCACTTGCCCGATAACAGGCTGGCCACGAGCCCGACGGTAAAGCGATAGCGGTCGACGCACAGATTGAGCACATGCGAGCCCGCGGGCAGTCTCGCCGCCAGTGCGCGCGCGTCGCACAGCAGACGCTGTGCGCTGATCGGCGCGCCATTTCGGTAGGCCACGATCGATCCGGGCCGCTGGTGCACGAACAGGGGCAGGGTGGACATACGGTGCGCTACGCGCGCTTCACCAGCGCGGTGCGGTGCCCCCGTCGGGCGCACGAAAATAAGCCCGGGCAGTGTCGCGCAGCGTGATGCGGCGCATCGACGGCAACACGCGCTGGCGCAGCGCGTACTCGCCCAGGAACATCAGCGCCGCCAGCGGCAGCGTCAGAAAGTTCGCGAACACCGACCAGACCCGCAGTGGCGCCCAGGTGTACAGCGCGGCACTGAGCAGGCTGATCGAAACGAAAAACACCGTCCAGGCAGCCGTGACGGCCCGGGTGTAGCGCTGGACATCGGGCGGCAGAGGTCCATGCACCATGGCCGCCCAGCGCGTGCACAACGGCACTTCGCCGCGCAGCAGGCTGCGGCCAAAGACCAGCGTCAGCGTCAGATACGCCCCGCACTGCTGCAGCAGGATCATGAGGGTGAAATTGCGTTCGATGTGGCCCCAGCTCAGCAGCAGCAGCGCGACGGTCAGCGGCGCGACCAGCACGAATGCGATCAGCGGATGCGGCGAGCGGCGTACCGCCAGAGCCAGTGCCAGCAGCAATGGCCCGACCGCCAGGGCTGCGCCGAGCGCATGCGCGTCGGGGCTGGCATTGCTGTAATGGGCCAGGAGCGCGTAGATCAGTATCGATGCTGCGATCAGACCCCGGCGCAGCCATCTGCGCTTCACTTGCTTCTCTGGATCGCGACGTATTGCGCAAATTGCCGCAGCGAGCGAAAGATGCGCTCGTTTTCCTGGTTGTCCGCGCGCAGCACGATGCCGTACTGCTTCGAGACGATCAGTGCGATTTCCAGTATGTCAATCGAGTCCAGCCCCAGCCCCTCGCCGTACAAGGGCGCCTCGGGATCGATCTGCTCGGGCGTAATCGGCAGATTCAGACCCTGAACGATCAGGCCGGCGATTTCCCGCTCGAGCGCGAGCGAATCGATGCGCGGCGTCGTCGGCTGTGGCAACGCTTGTTCCGACATATGCGGCATCCTACCCAAGGCCGGTGCACCGGCGATCCGGCCGAATCGGCAACATTATATCGAGATTGTCCGCGGCGCGAGTTTTGCGTAGGACAGCGCCTTCAGTGTCTCGGCCAGCGTCGCCACAGCAGCCATGGTAGCCGCAGCACGAACCCGAGCAGCAGACGCGCATGCATCCAGGTCAGTAGCGCGTTATCGCGCCAGTAATTGAAGTGCGAGACGCCGCCCTCCCCGGGAAGGAAATAGCGTACCGATGCCAACAGATTGCGTGGCCGCAGGCCGAGCCAGCACAAGCGCACGGCCGCCTCGGCGTCGAAATCGAATCGGCGCATCCATGGCTGATGGCGCATGACGCGCAGCAACGGCGCGATCGGATAGACGCGAAAGCCGAACAGCGAGTCATGAATGCCGGCCCAGAGCGTCCACAGATTGGCCCACCAGTTCGAGATCTTGCGGCCCTGCACGCGCAGCGCCGGCGCACTGGCATCGAATTGCGGCTCCCCCAGTATCAGCGCTGCCGGCGCCTGCCGCGATGCACTCATGAAGGCGCCGATGCGCTCGGCCGGGTGTTGCCCGTCCGAGTCCATGGTCAGGATGTGCGTGAAGCCGGCCTGCGCGGCCATGAGCGCGCCATGCAGGACCGCGGCGCCCTTGCCGCGGTTGCGAGGCAGCACCAGCACGCGCAGCCCCGGATCCTGCTCGGCCATGGCCGCCAGGCGCTCGGCACTGCCATCGGTGCTGCCGTCGACCACAACCCAGACCGGCGTCCACTGCGCGCGCGCGGCGCGCACTGTCTCGTACACTTTTGGTCCCGGGTTGTAACTTGGAATCAGGACCAGATGCGTGCCAGACGGCTCGGTCACCGGCACGAGGAACTGGCGCTCCGTGGTGCCGGGATCGTGTGCTGCAGCTCACTGCGATAATAACGCTCCAGCTCGAGCCGGAAGGCTTCCGCGTCCCGCGGCGGATCGAACCGGCGCCCGAGCCGTACGCGGTAGCTGATCGGCAGCGACGGCCGGGTCCACATCGCGCAGCCCTTGCTCAGAAACCCCGAGTCGGTCTCGATCAGCAGCGTCTGCACCGGCACACCAGCCTGGCGGGCGATTACCCCGACGCTCTTGGTCAGTGAATTGATCGGCGCACGCGTGGTGCGCGTACCCTCGGGAAACAGCAGCACCGTGCCGCCCTGTCGCAGATCGGTTACGGCCTCGCGCACCATCTGCCGCGGTGAGCCGCTGCGGATGTAGCGCGCCAGGCGCGCCCCGGGCCCGAGCAGGATGTTGGCCATCAGATCGGATTTCATGATGCAGGAGAGGTTCGGATGGCGCGAGACGATCAATATTGCATCGATCAGCGAGGGATGATTGGGCGCCAGTATCAGTGGCGCGCCGCCGCGCAAGCCATCAATGGCACTCAAATCGAGTTCGTACGCGCCGATGCGCGTGAGCCACTGCGCGTACAGGCGAAAGCCAGCCATGATTCCCAGGCGGCCCAGGCGCCGCGCCAGCCGGCGCGGCAGCAGCAGGTATAGCGGCACGGTGATCAGCGACCAGCTCAGGCACAGCAATGCGAACAGCAGCAGCGAGCTGCACAGCGCGGCGTATTCATACACCGCCCTGCTCAGGGTTCTGGCCAAAGGGCCGGCATCAACCGCGCGCGATTCAGTCATGGCTGTCGACCATTCTGGAAGAAGCGCTGATCATCCACACAAAACCCACGCCACCCGCCCAGTAGCTGCGCGTCTGGACCAGCGGGCTGTCAATGAAGGCGGCATCCGCAAGCCAATCATGGCGCACATACGCGCCCAGCCAATAGTTGGCGAAGCGCTTGCTGACCGCAACCAGCGCCTCGCTGCCGGAATAGCCGCCGGTAGCCTCATAGGCCGGTCGAGTCACGGTCGCATACTGGGGGGCGACCCCATAGAAGTATTCATGATAGCGCTGCTGCGCGTACAGCGGACCGGCCATCACGCCAAGATTCCAGCCCGCCAGGCGCCCGGCGCCCAGGCAGTCCAGATCCACGCTCGGGGCAAAGATCGCGCCAATCGCCATCGGCGGCGAGGCCACGGTAATGGCTTCGCGCACCGGCAGGCGCACATCCAGCCGCAGGCGCTGCTCCTGGCTGCGCCAGATATGCCACTGCAATGCCGGTCCGAGCTCGATCGTGGGTTCCAGGTTGGGCATGCCGGCGCGGATCGCGCTGCTGCGGCTGAACACCGGCGCGGTGGCGTTGACGCTGATCTCGAGTTCCAGGTAGCGGCGGTTGAACAGCCGGCCGTGCACGCCGTCGCGGTCGGCCTGCAGGAACTGGCCGCGGTAGATGAAGTAGGGCACCGGCGCCGGATAGACATGCGAAGTGTTGGCGCCGCGATAGTCGTTGAAGAACAAGCCGCCGATGCCGAAGCCAAATTCCCATAATGGCAGCTGCTCGGCCTGCGCCGGCCGGCTCCCTGCGCCGAGCGTCGCCAGCAGCGCCCCCAGCAACGCCGCCGGCGGCGCCGCCCGAGCGCGGCCCCGGGCAGCCCCCGGGCGGGCTTGCGCGCGGCCGATCAAGTGCCGACCGCTTCGATCTCGACCAGCAGATCGCGCCGGCAGATATCGGCCTTCAGGTACAGGGCGCGCGCCTCGGGGCCGATCGCGCGACGCAGTTCCTGCTCGATGTGCGACAGGTCCTCGGGGCGCCGCACGTACACCTTGTAACTCAGACGCTCCAAGGCGTAGCGCTCAGTGCCCAGCCGGGCATTGGCCGCGGCCAGCACCGCGCCGATATTGCGCACCGTTTCCTGGGTCTGGGCCCGCACGTTGCCGGCATGGGCCGTCTCGTAGCCGACAATGCTCGCGGTGCCGGAGACGAACAGGGTCTGCGCCGGACCGCTCTCGATACAGCCGCGCGCAAAGGTCGGGCTCTTCGGGCCATATTGCGCCGGATAGTCCCAGGCGTTGTGCTGGCGTGGATTCTCGAGCGTGATCGGGGCTCGAGCGCTGGCAATGCAGTAGACCGTGAGCGGGCCGGCGTGCGGGCAGCCGAGCGCACTGGCTGCGGGCACGTTGCCGGCGATGTCGCGCCGCACGCCGATGAACGCCTCCTGACGCGCGCCGTTGAAGTGCCAGTAACGCTCGCCTTCGCGCGTCTGGCCGTTGATTTCCGGCACCACATTCCAGAAGCGCAGCGGATGAGGAAATCCGAGCGCCGACAGCGCCTCGAACAGCTCCCGATATACCGCGCGGGTGGCATTGCGCAACGCGCTCGCGCGCCAGTCGGACTGCGGCGCGGCGAACTCCTGCTCGGCGACGCTCAGGGCCGCGAACAACATGCGCTCGTTGCGCCGATACTGCACCCGGCCGTGCTGCCCGGATTGCATGGGGCCGGCCAGACGCCAGACCTCCACGGTGCCGTCGAGCCCGGCGAGTACCGGCATCATCACCTGCGTGGCCGGCATATCCGGCAGCGCCAGGCCCTGCGCATCCCCGTCGCGCGCATAGCAGACCACCGCCAGCACGTCGCGCCACCAGGTCGCAGGATGCTGGCGAATGTCGGCGAGACGCGGGTAATCGATGTGCAGCTTGGCGGCGGCAGCCATTAGCCGGCGGGCATCGGTCCCGACGCGGCGGGCCGGATATTGAGGCGGCGCAGGCGGCGCGCGCGCGCGCTGCGGCGCGGATGCAGCATCGATAACAGACCGTAAACCAGCTTGAAGGCCCGCAGCGATCGCCAGATCGGCGTGCTGCCGTAGATATCGCCGGCCAGCAGCGACAGCAGCGCCTCTTTCATGCGCAGCGTATTGCGCGGACGCATGAACATCTCGCGCATGGTCGGTGTGGTCACGCGATAGATGAACCATGAGAATTGTTTTGGCCCGTGGCGCGTGAGGCGGTCGAACTCGCGCAGCGCCGCGCGGGCGCGCGAGGGCGCGCGCAGGCAGGCTTCGATGGCATCACAGCCGGCAAAGGCGCTCTTCATCGCCAGCATCACGCCGGAGGAAAAAACCGGATCGATGAACGCGTAGGCGTCGCCCAGCAGCAGGAAGTTGTCGCCGTACGAGCGAGTGCAGCGGTAGGAGTAGTTGCCGGTGGCCTCGGCCTCACCGAGCAGCCGGGCGGCGCTCAGGCGCTCGGCCAGCGGCGGACACAGGGCGATGGTGTCGAGCAGGAAGTCGTTGACCGGGCGGGTACGGCTCTTGAGGTAGTAGGGCCAGACCACGGCGCCGACGCTGGTGGCGCCGTCGCTCAGAGGAATGAACCAGAACCAGCCGTGATCGAACCAGTAGATCGTGATATGGCCTTCGCGTTCGCCGGCGTTGCGCTGCGCGCCGCCGAAATGGCCGAAGATCGCGGCGCTGTTGTGGCGCCGGTTACGGCGCTTGCACTGCAGGCGATTGGCCAGGAAGGTGTCGCGACCGGAGGCGTCGACCAGGAATCGCGCCCGCCAGCTCTCGCTGCCGCCATCCTCGCGCTGCACCTGGACCTGCACCGGACTCGCACCATCGCCGAGATCCACCGCGCAGACACGCGTGCCTTCGAACACCTCGGCCCCGGCGCGCGCGGCGTTGCGGATCAGGATCTGGTCGAATTCGGAGCGCCGCACCTGATAGGCGAAGGGCATGGATTTGTCCCAGGCCTCACTGAAGCGGAATTCCTGCTGTCGCCCATCCCATGATGAAACGAATTCGGCGCCCCATTTTTGCATGCCGATGGCACGCACCTCATCGGCCACGCCGAGGCGTTCGAACAGCGGCAGGTTGGCCGGCAACAGGGATTCGCCGATGTGAAAGCGCGGATGGCGCGCCTTCTCGATCACAGCGACGCGGTGACCGCGCCGAGCCAGCAGTGCCGCAGCCGTGGAGCCGGCCGGTCCACCGCCGATGACGAGCACATCGGTGTCACGCATGGCACCAAGTCTAGCTCACTTCCAGCGTCGCCGCGCCGAGCCCGGCAAATTCCACGGCCACGCGCGCGCCGCGCGCGGCATAGCGCAGACCCGCGTAACTGCCTGTCGTGATGGGCTCGCCGGCTCGAATCCCGGCGCCGGCCCGCGCGCGATCATTGACCAGCCAGAGCAGGGCGACGAGCGGATCGCCGAGCGGATGGCCGCCGCGGCTGGCGTGTTCCGCGCGCGTGCCGTCGGGCGAATGGATCGTCAGGCGCAGCGGCAAGGTGCGCAGATCCAGCCGGCGCCAGTCCCTGCAGGGCGCACCCAGCACCAGGCCGCCATTGCTGATGTTGTCGGCCAGACGATCGAGCGGTGCGGCACCGTCGTGGCTCTGGAAGCGGCTGACCACGATTTCGATTGCCGCGTAGGCCGCATCGATGGCATCGATGAGCTCTTCGCGCCGGTAGCGAGCGCCATGAGGCAGCCCCGGCAGATCGTGCCGCAGGCTGAAGGCCACTTCGGGCTCGATCCCCAGGCTATCGCTGATCAGGCAGGCCACGCGCGCCGGGGAGGCGTGCAGCTGGTCGGCGAAGATCGGGGCCGAGGTGCCCTGGTCCGGGCTGCTGACCGCGACTTTCCAGGCGCCGACCTGCGCCGCGAGGGCGTGGCACAGCTCGCGCTGCACCTGGTAGGCCTCCTGTTCGTTCTGCGGCGCCAGCTCCGCGGGCAGGGAGCGCGGGCGCGGGCCGGCGCGGCGCAGGCCCAGCAGGAATTGGGCCGCACGCTGCGCCCGATCGGGCGCGTTCATGGCGTCGCGCCGGACTTGGCGCTGATGAAGGCGCTCAGTGCGCCGATGCTGGGGTGTTCGAAAATATCGGTCACGTCAACCACCCCCGGCCAGAGCCGCTCGATGCGCTCGTGGATCGCGATCAGCTTCAACGAGCTGGCACCCAGATCGAACAGGCTCTCATCCAAATCGATCTGGCGACCGCCAAGCTCGGCTTCACAGATGGTGCGCAGCTGCTGCTCGATCGCTCCGGACTGCTGCGCGGCGCTCGGCTGTGCCACCCCCAGGCGCTCGAGCTCGGCCAGCTCGGCGTTGAAGTTACCGGTCAGGTATTCCTGCTCGAGCAAATGCCGCTGCACCTTGCCGCTGGTGGTCTTGGGGATGCGCCGTACCGGCACGACGGCGTCCAGTTCGAGCCCGGCCTGTTCGCTCAGGACTCGCGCGAGCTGACGCGCGATCGGCACAAATTCGCTCAGTTCGCCCCGATGCAGCACGAATACCAGCAGCTGCTCGGTCTCGGTGCCGGGCGCGCGCACCCCTGCCACCACGACCTTGCCGAGCTCCAGGCCCGGAACGGCCTCGGCGATGCGCTCGAGATCATGCGGGTAGTAGTTCTGGCCGTTGACGAACAGGATCTCCTTGTGGCGCCCGGTGATGTACAGCTCGCCCTCATCGATCAGCCCCAGATCGCCCGTGCGCAGCCAGCCGTCGGCGGTGAAAGTCGCGGCATTGGTCGCATCGTCTTCGAAGTAACCGCGCGTGACGTTGTCGCCGCGGATGTGGATATGGCCCACGCGCTGTTCGGGCAGAATCAGATCGGCGTCATCGGTGATGCGCAATGCGCAGAACGGCACGGCGCGTCCCACGCTCACCAGCTGCAGCGCATCGCGCGAATCGGCCGCGACCTCGCAGGCCTGTGCATTGAGGCTTAGGCGGTGGCGATCGAAGCGCCGTGCGTGGTAGGACACGCCGGGCGGGGGAAAGCTCACCGCCAGCGAGGCCTCCGCCAGGCCGTACACCGGGAACATGGCATTGCGCTTGAGGCCCGCGGCACCCAGCCGCGTCAGGAATTCGTCGCACAGCTCGACACTGATGGGCTCGGCGCCGTTGAAGATCAGCCGCACGCCGGACAGGTCCAGGCCGCTGGGCGTGCGTTCGCCCAGCACCTTCAGATAGTGCCGGTAGCCGAAGTTGGGCGAACACAGAATGCTCGCGTGCACGCTGGCGGCCAGTTGCAGCCACAGCAGCGGACGGCGCACGAACAGCTCCGTGGGCATCAGATGCGTCTGGATGCGATTGGCGAACATGATCAGATGAAAACCGATCAGACCCATGTCGTGCGTCAGCGGCATCCAGGACAGGCTGACATCATCTTCGTGGAAACCGGCCGCAGTGCTGACGCCGCGGATGTTGGCCATGAGGTTCGCGTGCGTGAGCACTACACCCTTGGGCGAGCTGGTCGAGCCGGAGGAGAACTGAATGAATGCCACGTCCGAAGGCTGGGCCCGGTAGGGCTTGCCGCTGCGCCCGAGCGCATCGAGCTCATCGACCAGGAATGCGCGCCGGCGCAGCGCCTGGTACAGCTCGGAGTGCTCATGGGCCGCTGCAAAGCTGCCGATGCGCTCGAGCAGGCGCTGCTCGGTATAGATAAACGGGTTTCCGAGCTTGCGCACGATGCGCAGCAGCTTGTGCCGGTGCTCGTCGCTGATACCGGGAGCCACCGGCACCGGAATGATGCCGCCGAGCACGGCGGCCCAGAACGCATCGATGAACGGCTCGTTGCTCGACAGCAGCAGGATCAGCTTGTCGCCCGGCCGTGCGCCGAGTGCCTGCAGGCGATACAGGATGCCCAGCGCACGCTCATGCAGCGCGCCAAAGGCAACGGGCCGCGCATCGCGTTCCCCTTCCAGGTAGGTAACGCTGCGCGCAGCGCCGCGATTGGCTTCCATCAGCGCGGTCAGCGTTGTCGCATTCATGTGAGCGTGTAATTCTAGCTTACATGAGCGACCACAAGGCCAGCGGCCAGGAGGGTGTCCAAGGCAGTGCACTGCGCAACACGATCTACCGGCGCATCACACGTTCCGGCCGGCGCATGAGCCGCCTGCGCCGCGTGCTGTACGCTCTGGCGGCACCGGCCATTCTCGCGCTGGTGCGGTTGTGGTGGCGCAGTTGCCGCATTGTCGCCGTGGTCGGCGAAGACAATCTGGATGCGGTGCTGGCGCGCGCGCCGTCGTTTCTGCCCTGTTACTGGCATCAGCATCAGCTGTTCTGCTCGCGCTACCTGCTGCGCGCGCAGCGTGGCCGGCGTTTGCGCACCGGGTTCCTGGTCAGCCCGTCGGTGGATGGCGAGCTCGGCGCGATGATCGTTCGCCGCGCCGGTGGGGTGGTGATCCGCGGTTCCTCCACCCACACCGGTGCGATGGCGTTGAAGGGCTACTTCGAGGCGCTGATGCGCGAACAGGTCTCCCCGGTGATCACGCCGGATGGCCCGCGCGGCCCGCGTTTCAAGTTCAAACCCGGAGCGGTGCTGCTGGCGCAGATGTCGGGCCGGCCGATGCTGCCATTGGCCTACGCGGCCTCGCGCGCCTGGCTCGTGCACTGGGACCGCTTCGTGCTGCCGGTGCCGTTTTGCCGCATCGCCATCGCCGTCGGGCCGCCGCGCGCGGTGCCGCGCGTGCTCGATGCCGCCGGCGTGCAGGCGATCGCGCTGGACATGGAGCGCAGCCTGCACCAGACATATCGCAGCGCCCGGGCGGCCCTGTCGGGGCTTGCGGCGCCAGGCCAGCCGTCTGGCAATACCGACACAAGGTAATAAATCAGCGGGTTAGCTTGTAATCTTATGTGCCTGTGCGAGAATCCCAGGCCTCATGTCCAGCCCCAAGCCGCCGGGTACCACCGCAGACTTTACGGCTTCCGACGTTCTTGCCCCGCAATTCTGGCTCGGCAAGGCGGAGCGGCCCGCTCCGGGCATTGACGTCGCCTGCACCAAGATCGCGGTGGACCTGCAGAATCTGCGGCGCGAGGGCGCCGATGAGTGCATCCGGCGCAGTCTGGAAACCCTGCGCGAAGCCACATCGGCTGATGCCGCCTTCGCGCTGTTCTTCGATCAGAGTGCCAAGCACATCGAGTCGGTGGTGTGCGCCCGCGGCCACTTCGCGCAATGCCATCCCGAGGCACTGCGTGGCGCCGCGATCGAGTCGCTGCCGTGGTTGAGCACGCGCGGCGAGCATCTGAAGCTGTCCGAGTTTCGCGATACCGCCTCGCCGCGCAAGGAGCAGGCCGAGGACGCCGGCACGCTGGCCGAACTGGCGATCGGGGCGGCACTGCTGGTGGCCTTTCGCATCAAGGATCAGCCCGCGGGCTTTCTCGGGCTTGCCTTCGGATTGCCGCGCGGGGCCTTCGACGTCAATCTGCAGCTGCTCATGAAGCTGCTCGGCACCAGCCTTGCCACCGGCCTGGAGCGCGTGCGTCTGTCGCTGGCGCTCAGCCGCATCGAGGAGCGCAATGCGCTGGCCGAGCTGGCTGCCAACGACGGCCTGTGGGACTTCGACGTCGAAGGCAATGACGTGTATTTCTCGCCGCGCTGGCGCGCCATGCTCGGCTACGATGAGGCGGATCTCAAGGGCGGCTTCGATTGGCGCAGCCTGGTGCATCCGGATGATTCCTCGCGCGTGCAGGCGGCGATTCGCGAGCATGTGGCCAGCAAGACGGCGATCTTCGAGAGCGTGCACCGCATGCGCCATCGCAGCGGCGAGTGGCGCTGGGTGATCAGTCGCGCCAAGGCCCAACTCGATGTGCACGGCCGGTTGCTGCGCCTGGTGGGTGTCGAGCTCGATATCACCGAGCGCAAGCTGTACGAGGAGGCGCTGTTTCGCGAGAAGGAGAGCGCCCAGATCACGCTGCAGTCGATCGGCGACGGCGTCATCACCACCGATGCGGTCTCGACCATCGACTACATCAACCCCGTGGCCGAGCAGCTCACCGGCTGGCGGCTCGAGGACGCCATGGGCCGGCCGGTCGAGGAAATCTTTCGCGCCTTCCACGAGGAGACCTGCGAACCGCTGGAGAATCCGCTGACGGTATCGATCCGCCGCGCCCGCCCGATCAAATCGGTGCGGCCGATGTTGCTGATCCGGCGCGATGGCAATGAGCTGTACGTCGAGAGCACGGCCTCGCCGATCCGGGCCGGCAACGGCAAGGTCGGCGGCGGTGTGCTGGTGTTCCACGATGTCAGTGAATCCCGCGAGCTCAATCGCCGCCTGAGCTATCACGCCAGCCACGATCTGCTGACCGGATTGGTCAACCGCCGCGAATTCGAAAACCGCGTCGAGCGGGCGCTCAAGAGTGCCAAGGCACGCGAGGCCTCGTACGCGCTGTGCTATCTGGACATTGATCAGTTCAAGATCGTCAACGACACCTGCGGTCACAGCGCCGGGGATGCACTACTCGGCCAGGTCGGGGCGTTGCTGAAATCCAAGGTGCGCTGGCGCGATACGCTCTCGCGCCTGGGCGGAGACGAGTTCGGCATCCTGCTCGAGAGCTGCTCGCTCGATGAGGCCATGCGCATGGCCGAGTCGGTGCGCGAGTCGGTGCGCAATTTCCGCTTCAGCTGGGAGGAGCGCGTATTCCGGCTCGGCGCCAGCATCGGCGTGGTGCCGATCACGGCCGACAACGAGGACGTCGCCTCGATCATCTCGGCAGCCGACAGCGCCTGCGCCGCGGCCAAGGAGCTGGGGCGCAATCGCGTGCACAGCTTTGCCGAAAACGACATCGAGCTCATGCGCCGCCGGCGCGAGATGCAATGGGCCGCGCGCATCAATGCCGCGCTCGAGGAGGGTCGCTTCGAGCTGTTCCGAATGCCGATCCTGCCGCTGCAGAAACCCGAGGTGGGTGCGCACTACGAGCTGCTGCTGCGCATGCGCGATGAGAACGGACGCATCGTCGCGCCCGACAACTTCATCGCCGCCGCCGAGCGCTACGGCATCACCCCGAGCATCGACCGCTGGGTGCTCGAGAATGCGCTGCGCTGGCTGGTTTCGGAAGCCGATGAGCGCGAGCGCCTGGCCATGTGTTCGATCAATCTATCGGGCCAGAGCCTTGGCGATGACAAGTTCCTGCCCTATGTCATCGATCAATTCCAGAAGAGCGGACTCGATGCCTCCAAGATCTGCTTTGAAATCACCGAAACCGCCGCCGTGGCCAGCTTCTCGCAGGCCAACCGCTTCATTCAGGCGCTCAAACAGCTGGGCTGCAAGTTTGCGCTCGATGACTTCGGCACCGGGCTGTCCTCGTTCGGCTACCTCAAGCACTTTCCGGTCGACTTCCTGAAGATCGACGGCAGCTTCGTGCGCGAGATCCTGCACGACCCGATCGACCGCGAGATGGTGCGCTCGATCAACGAGATCGGACATCTGACCGGCAAGCAGACCATCGCCGAGTTCGCCGAGAACGCCGAGATCATCCAGATGCTCAGGAACATCGGTGTCGATTACGCCCAGGGCTACGGCGTGGCCCAACCCCAGCGCATACTCAAGGCCGCGAGCAGCAACGGCGTGGCGCCGTAGTTCGGCAGCGCCCTAGTCCGACAGTGACCTGGTCCGACAGTGACCTGGTCCGACAGTGACCTAGTCCGGCAGCGCATAAGGCAGCGGCAGCGCGCGCACCTGCAGGCCGTGCGAGCCCGTTGGCGCGCTTGCCTCCTCGGCCTCGCGCGCGGCGCCGGGCAACGCCGCCACCGCCAGGAATTCGCTGTAGCCATCCGCACGCCGCACCGCCTCGACGATGCGAAAGGCGCGGCCGTCCTCGAGTCGCCCGGAATCGCCGGCGGCAAGCCGCTGCGGGGCAGGGCTTTCAAAGCGCTGCATGCGCCGCTTGACGCGGCCGCGGTAATGCGCGCGCGCGATCACCTCCTGACCGGTGTAGCAGCCCTTGCTGAATGAGATCGCATCGACGCAGTCGAGATTGAGCATCTGCGCGACGAACTGCGCCGAGGTGCTGGCGTAGACCTGGGGCAGGCCGGCGGCGATGTCGAGTGCGCGCCACTGTTCGCGCGTCATCGCCTGGCCCTGCGGCGCGCTCTCGCCCGGCGCCTGGATCAGCAGCACGCGCTCTCTGTCGAGCTGCCATGTCGCCTGCGCGGCAAGGCCATGGCCATTGCCGCGCGTGCAGATACCCTGGATGCGGGTCTGCGCGCTCTCGTCACTGAGCGTGAGCTTGGCGCGCAGCAGGTAGCGGCGCAGCTGCGTCGCCACCGGCTCGACCAGCTCGAGCGGCAACAGCGCCAGGATGTCATCGCCGGCAGGCGCGAGCAGCCACAGCAGCGCCAGTGTACGGCCCTGAGCATTATGCAGGCCGGCGCGCATAACCGATCCCGGGGTGAGCCGCGCCATGTCATTGGACAGCTGTCCCTGCAAAAACTTGTGCGCGTCCGGGCCGCGAAATCGCAGCGTGCCGAAGTCCTCGAGCGGACAGATGGTGTGGTGGTCGATGATTCGCGATTCTGGCACACTTGCCGCCATGCCGGTTCTGATCGATGACCCGCTCGATTCGAGCTCGCCTGCGCGTGCCGATGGACGCCGCATCGATTCTTGAACAGGAGTAGTCATGGCTGAGCGCCCGCTGTCACCGCATGTGACGGTCTATAAATGGGCTTACACGATGACGCTGTCGATATTGCACCGGCTCACCGGCATCGCCCTGTTTTTCGCGCTGATCGTTTTGACCTGCTGGCTGATGGCGGCCGCCGCCGGCCCGAGCGCCTATGCCCGGGCCATGACGCGCCTGGCCTCGCTGCCGGTCAAAGGCCTGATTGCGCTCGCGCTGCTGGCGCTGTGCTACCACTTCTGCAACGGCCTGCGCCATCTGGCCTGGGATGTGGGTTGGGGCTTTGAGCGCGCGCAGGCCCGCCGCAGCGCATACATCGTGCTGGTGGTGGCAGTGCTGGCCGCGGCGATATGTCTGTACTGGCTGTTCGCCTCCGGCCCGGGCACGGCATGAGTCTGCGCACGCCGCTCGCGCGCGTACTGCAGCACGGCGCGGCCCGCGACGGGGTCAGTCACTGGTGGGTACAGCGCGTCACGGCCGTGGCACTCGCGCCGCTGAGCGTGTGGCTGACGCTGTCGCTGTTGTGGTTGCCGACCGGCAACTATGGCGCCGTGGCGCAGTGGATCGGCGCGGGACTGCATCCGGTGCTGCTGGCACTCACGGTGCTGCTCGCGGTCTGGCATGCCTGGCTCGGCATCCAGGTGGTGATCGAGGACTATGTCACGCGCACCGCACCCAGACTTTTGCTGCTGCTGCTGTCGACCTTCGTCAACGCCCTGCTGGCCGCCATCGGCCTGTACGCCGTGCTGCGCATCGCGCTGCGGAGCGCGGCTTGAGCGCTTACGAGCTGGTTGATCACAGCTACGACGTCGTGGTCGTGGGGGCGGGCGGTGCGGGCCTGCGTGCGACACTGGGGCTGGCCGAGGCCGGGCTGTCGACCGCCTGCGTCACCAAGGTATTTCCGACCCGCAGCCACACTGTGGCGGCGCAGGGCGGCATCAGCGCGGCGCTGGCCAACATGGGCGAAGACGACTGGCGCTGGCACATGTATGACACCGTCAAGGGTTCGGACTGGCTCGGCGATCAGGATGCGATCGAGTTCATGTGCAAGGAGGCGGCGGCCGCGGTCATCGAGCTCGAGCACTACGGCGTGCCGTTCTCGCGCACCGATGACGGCCGCATTTATCAGCGACCCTTCGGCGGCATGACCACGCACTACGGCCAGGGCATCGCACAGCGGACCTGCGCCGCGGCCGATCGCACCGGACACGCGCTACTGCACGCGCTTTATCAGCAATCTATCCGCCACGAAGCCGAATTCTTCATCGAGTACTTTGCGATCGATCTGCTCATGGAGCAGGGTGAATGCCGCGGTGTGGTCGCGATCGATCTGGCCACCGGCAAGCTGCATCGCTTCCGCGCCCAGGTGACCATTCTCGCCACCGGCGGCTATGGCCGCGCCTACTTCTCCTGTACCTCGGCCCATACCTGCACCGGTGACGGCGGCGGCATGGTGCTGCGCGCCGGTCTGCCGCTGCAGGATATGGAATTCGTGCAGTTCCATCCCACCGGCATCTATGGCTCGGGCTGCCTGATCACCGAAGGTTCGCGCGGGGAGGGCGGCTACCTGACCAACGTCGACGGCGAGCGCTTCATGGAGCGTTACGCCCCGAATGCCAAGGACCTGGCCTCGCGTGATGTCGTGAGCCGCGCCATGACGATCGAGATTCGCGAGGGTCGCGGCGTCGGCCCGCTCAAGGACCATATTTTTCTGCACCTGGAGCATCTCGGACCGGCCGTGATCCACGAACGCCTGCCGGGCATCGCCGAGACCGCGCGCATCTTCGCGGGCATCGACGTGACCCGCGAACCGATTCCAATCCTGCCGACAGTGCATTACAACATGGGCGGCATCCCATGCAGCATGCGCGGCGAGGTCGTCACGCTCAAGAACGGCGATGCCAACAGCGTCGTGCCCGGCCTCATGGCGGTCGGTGAGGCCGCCTGCGTGTCGGTGCATGGCGCCAACCGGCTCGGCTCGAATTCGCTGCTGGACCTGATCGTTTTCGGCCGCGAAGCGGCGCGGCATTGCGCCGAAGTGGCCCGCCCTGGCGCCAAGCAGCGCCCGCTGCCCAAAGATGCCGCCGATGCAGCGCTCGCGCGCCTGGATCGGCTGCGCCACGCCAAGGGCTCACGGCCGACCGCTGCGATCCGCCTCGAGATGCAGAAGATCATGCAGGCCGATGCGGCGGTGTTTCGCACCGGACAGACCCTGGCCGAGGGCATCGATAAACTTGCCCGCACCTTCGACTCCTTTGCTGATGTCGCCGTGAGCGATCGCGGGCTGATCTGGAACACGGACCTGATCGAGACCCTCGAGCTCGAAAATCTGCTGCTGCAGGCGCTCGCCACGATCCACTCGGCCGGCAATCGCCAGGAGAGCCGCGGCGCGCATGCGCGTGAGGATTTTCCTCAGCGTGACGATGCCAACTGGCTCAAGCACAGCCTGTGCTGGGTGGATGCGCGCGGTCAGGCCGCCATCGACTACCGACCGGTTCATCTCAATACCCTGACCAACGAGGTCGAATTCATCGCGCCCAAGGCGCGCACCTATTGATTTCGCACCGCCAACAGGAGTGCAACGGATCATGGTTCAACTGTCTCTGCCCCCGAATTCCAGGATCGACGAGCGCGCCGGCCGCAGCCATCCGGCGCCAGCCGGAGCCAAGAATGTTCGCCGCTTTCGGGTCTATCGCTTCGATCCCGAATCCGGCGCCCGGCCGCGCGTCGACACCTTTGAGATCGATATGGCCAGCTGCGGGCCGATGGTGCTCGATGTGCTGTTGAAGATCAAAAATGAGATCGATACCACGCTGGCGCTGCGCCGCTCGTGCCGCGAGGGCATCTGCGGTTCCTGCGCCATGAATATCAATGGTTTGAACACGCTCGCCTGTACCAAGGCGTGCAATGAGCTCGGCGACGGCGACGTCAGGATCTATCCGCTGCCGCACATGAGCGTGGTCAAGGATCTGGTCACCGACCTGACCCACTTCTACGCACAGTACGCGGCGGTGAAGCCCTGGCTGCAGAGTCATACGCCGCCACCGCCGGATCGCGAGCGGCTGCAATCCAAGGAAGATCAGGAGCGCATCGACCGGCCATCGGCGTGCATCCTGTGCGCCTGCTGCTCCACGGCCTGCCCGAGCTACTGGTGGAACTCGGAGCGCTACCTCGGCCCGGCAGCGCTGCTGGCCGCGTACCGCTGGATCGTCGACAGCCGCGACGAGGCGAGCGGCGAGCGACTGGATGCGCTGGAAGATCCTTACCGGCTGTATCGTTGCCACACGATCATGAACTGTACCGAGGCCTGCCCGAAGGATTTGAATCCGGCCAAGGCCATCGGCGCGATCAAGCAGATGCTGGCCGACCGGCAGCACTGAGCCGGGTAAGTCCATGGCCGACCTGCAGGATCGCTCGCGGCTGGCCTGGCGCTGCCGGCGCGGCACCAAGGAGCTGGACCTGCTGCTGCTGGGCTGGCTGGGCCGGCACTTCGACTCGGCCACGGCGGCGCAGAGGGCACGATTTGCCGCCCTGCTGGAGCTGCCCGATCCTGACCTGGCCCGTTACCTGCTCGCAGCGCGCCAGCCGCTGGAGGCCGATCTGGCGGCCGATCTGCCGGCCGATCCGGGCGCCGCGGAACCTTCCTTCGTCCCGGAGATCTAACTCTGGATACCATTACGTCAAATCAGGCGTCCGCAGGGCAGGGTTTTCATGGGCGGTTCAGCTGATACACTGCTGAGCAAGAACTTTCAGGAGCGCCCGCGGTCCATTCAGGTCGCAGATGGGCGGCCTGGCAATGCAATGGCAGGTTTGCCGATGGGCCCAGATGCGAGCGATTTGAGTCTGGTGCAGCGCGTGCAGCGTGGTGAGCGCAGCGCTTACGACCTGTTGGTGCTCAAATATCAGCATAAGGTCGTCAAGCTGGTGATGCGCTACCTGCGCGATCCGGCCGATGCGGAGGACGTGGCGCAGGAGGCGTTCATCAAAGCCTACCGGGCCCTGCCGCAGTTCCGAGGCGACAGCGCGTTCTACACCTGGCTATACCGCATCGCCATCAATACTGCCAAGAACGCCCTTGCGGCGCGTGATCGCAACCCGGTCAGCTATGAGCTCGACATGCACAACGGCGACGACGCCACGGACATGGTCAGCCGGCTCAGAGATCCGGAGACCCCGGAGGGTCTGGCGTTGACCGAGGAGATCCGCAATACGGTCAATGGCGCGATCGAGGCGCTGCCGGAAGATCTGCGTACGGCCATCGTGCTGCGCGAGCTGGAAGGTCTCAGTTACGAGGAAATAGCGGCTTCGATGGATTGCCCGGTCGGCACGGTGCGCTCGCGCATTTTTCGTGCCCGCGAGGCGATCGATCGGCGCCTGCGCGAAGTGTTTGACGGCGGACTGGGTCGGGCGGAGGAGCTGGTGTGAACCAGAATGAAATCGAAAGCCAGTTGTCGGCGATGTTCGACGGCGAATTGCCGGCGGCTGAATGCGAGTTGCTGTCGCGGCGGATCGATCGCGACGATAATCTGCGCGCCCGCTGGTCGCGCTATGCATTGATCGGCGCCGCCATGCGCTCGGAACCCGTGGCGACGGCGCGCCGGGGCTTCGCGGTACGGGTCAGCGCGGCGCTCGGGACTGCTGCGCTGCCGCAGCGCGCGCCCCGCGGCAGGCGCCGGATCTGGAGCGCGGCACTGGCCGCGACCCTGGTGGCAGCCGTGGCCGGTTTGTCGGTGTCCATGCTGCGCGATGCGGCACTGGGCACGGACGCGTTCCCCATGGCGCAAAGCCCGACGGTGCCCAGCCCGACGGCGCCAAGCATCGCGCCGGCGGCCGATGGCGGGCTCGTGGCCGCGATGCAGTACGTGACTCCCGCCGGTACCCCTGGCGCGCCGACCATTTTGCGCACCCAGCTGGCCGACTACATCGTCGCGCACAGTGCTTATTCCACGCCGCTGTTGCGGCGTAACCTGTTGTCCGAGCTGGTCACCAGCGAGGATCAGCTGGGCATCGCCTCGAGCTATTCGGGTACGGCCGGTGGGCGCGATGCGGCCAGGTCGAGCTCAGACTCCAGCCGCTAGAGCATCACTGCTGCCCGCACTGCTACGAGCCGCGGGCGGTTGCGGCGCGCTGTGGCTCGGGGCGCAGACCCTGGCGGTCGCCGCCGGTGATGATCCGCGCGAGTGGCTCGAGCGCACCGACCAGGCGCTGTCGAATCGGAACTATGAGGGCGTGTTCGTGCATGAGCACGCCGGCGAATCCGAGACGCTGCGCGTGATTCACCGCGTCGACAGCGACGGGGTGGCCGAACGGCTGTTGTCGATGGACGGCTCGGGCCGGGAATTCATCCGCAAGGGCACGCAGTTGATCTGCTATCTGCCCGATCAACGCACGGTGCTGGTCGAAAGGAGTCCCGACTCTGCGCTGCTGCTGAGCGGTCTGCCGCGGATCGATGTCACCTCGGCCGGACAGTACCAGGTCAAGGAGCTCGCGCGCGCACGCGTCTCCGGCCGCGACGCGCGCGTGATCGCCATTACCCCCATGGACCAGTTGCGCTACGGCTACCGCATCTGGGTGGATGAGAGCACGGCGATGCCGCTCAAGACACAGCTGCGCGACAGTCATGGCGGTGTGCTCGAGCAGATCGTGTTCACCAGCCTGGACATGCCGGCGCACATCCCGAAGGCAGAGCTCGAGTCGGGCATCGACGCGCACGCCTACCGCTGGGTGCGGCGCGATGCCGAGCCGGTCGATGTGGGCAGCCTGTCGGTGTCGTGGGAAGCCAACGCGCTGCCGCCGGGATTTCGCATGACCGCGAGCGCGCGGCAGATGCTGCCCGCCGGCGCGGTCGAGCACCTGGTGTTCAGCGATGGCCTGGCCTCGGTCTCCGTATTCGTGGAGATCAGCCGCCCCGGCGGCGGCGCGCCCGACAAGGACGACGCCGCAACGCTGGGCACTTCTTCGGCCTTCTCGACCATGCTGCAGGGTTATCGCGTCACGGCGGTCGGTGAGGTGCCGCCCGAGACCGTGCGCGCCATCGCGCAGTCCATCCGCAGTGGTGGCCCCGGCAACGCCAGCCCGGCGCTGGTGCAGGATCTTGGGTCCGGGTCAGTGTCAGGACCTGGAACTGGGCCGGGGCCGCGGCCAGGGCCGGGGCCGGGGCCGGGACCGCGCGCGAGCGCCGGCAATGCCCTGGATGCCGGCGATGGCGCCACCCCATCGATCTTCAATGGGCCGGTGTCACGCGGCGGCCTGGGCGGGTTCGCAGCCCCGAGTGGCCCGCCGGCGGGCGCTCCCGCCAGGCGTTGAGCAGCAACACCGCCGCAGTCCGGCCCGCGCTGACGCTGCTGACGCGCGCGGAGTGCGGATTATGTGATGAGATGCAGGCCGAACTTCGCGCGCTGGCCGTGCGTGTGACGCTGCCGCCGCTGACGATCATCGATGTGGATTCCGATCCGCAGCTGCAGCGCCGTTACGGCTTGAAAATCCCGGTGTTGCTGCTGGATTCGGCCCTGGTGTGCAGCGGCCGCCTGGATGCGCCTGAGCTGCTGCGACTGCTCGAGCGGCCTTGAGGCTATAATCCGCGCGCCCCGACCCCGGGGCATTCAAGTCTCCTGATGCAACGCATACGCAACTTCTCCATCATCGCGCACGTCGACCATGGCAAATCAACCCTGGCGGATCGCCTGATCCAGCTCTGCGGCGGGCTCGAGGCCCGGGAGATGCAGGCCCAGGTTCTCGATTCGATGGACCTGGAACGCGAGCGCGGCATCACCATCAAAGCGCAAAGCGTGACCCTGCAGTACCTGGCGCACGACGGCGAGCGCTATCAGCTCAATCTGATCGACACCCCGGGCCACGTGGATTTCTCTTATGAAGTCTCGCGCAGCCTCGCCGCCTGCGAGGGGGCTTTGCTGGTGGTCGATGCCTCCCAGGGTGTGGAGGCGCAAAGCGTCGCCAACTGCTATACAGCGATCGAGCAGGGGCTCGAGGTGCTGCCGGTCATCAACAAGATCGACCTGCCCTCGGCCGATCCGGATCGCGTGGTCACCGAGATCGAGGAGATCATCGGCATCGATGCCACCGATGCCCTGCGCGTCAGCGCCAAGACCGGCGAGGGCGTGCCGGAACTGCTCGAGCAGATCATCCGGCGCTTTCCACCGCCGCGCGGCGACCCGGCCGCCCCCGTGCAGGCGCTGATCGTCGATTCCTGGTTCGACAACTATGTCGGCGTGGTCTCGCTGGTGCGGGTCGTCAACGGCACGCTGCGCCGGGGCGAGAAGATTCGGGTGCTCTCCACCGGCCGAAGCCACCAGATCGATAAGCTCGGCTGCTTCACGCCCAAGTCGATCGCGCTGGAGACCTTGGGCGCCGGCGAGGTCGGCTTCATCGTCGCGGGCATCCGCGAGATCGACGGCGCCCCGGTCGGTGACACCATCACGCTCGATGCCCGGCCCTGTGCCGCGCCGCTGCCGGGATTCAAGCAGATCCAGCCGCGCGTGTTCGCGGGCCTGTTCCCGGTCAATGCCGAGGACTACGAGAGCTTTCGCGATGCGCTCGCCAAGCTCAAGCTCAATGACTCGGCGCTGCACTACGAGCCGGAAGTCTCGACCGCGCTCGGGTTCGGATTTCGCTGCGGATTTCTCGGCCTGCTGCACATGGATATCGTCCAGGAGCGGCTCGAGCGCGAGTACTCGCTCGAGCTGATCACCAGCGCGCCGACCGTGATCTACGAGGTCGCGCGCACCAACGGCAGCATCGAATACATCGACAATCCGGCCAAGCTGCCGGTGGTAAACGAAATCGCCGAGATCCGCGAACCCATCATTACCGCCAGCATCCTCGTGCCCCCGGACTATGTCGGGGCAGTGCTCGGTCTGTGCAGCGAAAAGCGCGGCGTGCAGAGGAAAATGCAGTTCCTGGCCAGCTCGGTATCGCTGCAATACGAACTGCCGCTGGCCGAGGTGGTGCTGGATTTCTTCGACCGCCTCAAATCGGCGACCAAGGGCTACGCCTCGTTCGACTACGTGTTCAGCCATTTCCGCTCCGCTCCGCTGGTGAAGCTTGATATCCTGATCAATGGCGACACGGTCGATGCGCTATCGATCATCGTCCACAAGGACAGCGCCTACGCCCGCGGGCGCGATCTGGTCGACAAGATGCACGAGCTGATTCCGCGCCAGATGTTCGAGGTCGCCGTGCAGGCAGCGATCGGCAGCCATATCATCGCCCGCGCGACGGTGAAGGCCTTGCGCAAGAATGTGCTCGCCAAGTGCTATGGCGGCGATATCACACGCAAGAAGAAGCTGCTCGAGAAACAGAAAGAGGGCAAGAAGCGCATGAAGCAGGTCGGGCAGGTCGAGATTCCGCAGGAGGCGTTTCTGGCGGTGCTCAAAGTGGGGCGCAAATGACGCAATTGCTGGTGCTTCTGGCCTGGGCGGCGCTGCCCGTGAGCTTGATCGCGGTGGTCGACGATTGGTTCCTGCGGCCGCAGCGGCGCATCGCCCAGGCCGGCCCCGAGCGGCCGGACCCGCCGTTCATGCGCGTGATCTATCTGTTGCTGCCGGTGGTGCTGGTGGCGGCGGTGCTGCGGCTGCTCAGCTCCGAGCGGCTGGATTTCAGCCTGGTGCTGGTGGTCGTCGTGGCCATCGCCGGGGTAATCTGGCTGCTCGACCATGTGCTGTTCGCGCCGCTGCGCCGGCGGCGCGCGCTGGCCGCCGGCCGTGAGCCGGCGCAGCAGACGATGCCGGTAACGGTCGACTATGCGCGCAGCTTCTTTCCGGTGGCCGTGATCGTGCTGCTGGTGCGCGCCTTCATCTTCGAGCCGTTTCGCATTCCGTCGGACTCGATGATGCCGACGCTGCTGGATGGCGATTTCATCGTCGTCAACAAGTTCGCCTACGGCCTGCGCCTGCCGGTCCTGGGCACGAAGGTGCTCAACATCGGCGAGCCGCAGCGCGGCGATGTGGTCGTGTTCCACTACCCGCCGGACCCGTCGGTGAACTACATCAAACGGGCGGTGGGCCTGCCCGGAGACCGGGTCCGGATCGTGTCGGACCAGCTCATCATCAACGGCCAGCCGGTGCCGTTGCAGAACGACGGCCGCTATGACGACGGTTGTTACCACAACATGCGCCTGTCGACCGAAATCCTCGGCAAACACACGCATCAGACGCTCTCGTGCCTGACGCCGGAGGATCTGGGCGCGCCGCCCGGTCCGACCTGCAATCGCCGGCTCGAGCGCAACTACGTGTGCGTGGAGCCGGCGGTGCCCGGCGAGCGCGATCGCAGCGACGCCGGCGAGGTGATCGTGCCACCGGGCAATTACCTGATGATCGGTGATAATCGCGACAATAGTTCCGACGGCCGCTACTGGGGCTTCGTGCCCGAGGATCATCTGGTCGGCAAAGCCACGCGAATCTGGTTCAATGTGGACCTGCAGCGCTCCGGCGGACCGAACTGGAGCCGGATCGGCCGGCGAATCGAATGAGCTTTGATCGAGGCCATAGACCACAGGGAGAGTTCATCATGCGCCAATCACAGCGCGGAGTTACCTTCATCGGCTGGCTGTTCCTGCTCGTACCGGTGGCGATCGTCGTTTACGCCGGTATCCGGCTGGCGCCGATTTATCTGAACTACATGCGGGTCGCGAAAGCGCTAACGCAGACGGCCTCGGAGGCCAAAAGCGGCTCGACCAGTACGCCGGTGGGACTGCGCGAGACGCTGGCCAAGCATTTCGACATCGACAGCATCGAGCACCCGGACGTCAAAGACATCGACATCCACCGCGAGGGCGACCATTTCACGGCGATCGCCGACTACGAGGATGTGGCGCCCCTTTTCGGCGACATCTCGCTGCTGGTGCAGTTTCATAAGCAGGTCGACATGCAGTGACCCGCGCCGCACGGCTGCGCGTCTGGCTCGAGCAGACGCTCGGGTACGAGCCCACCGAGCTGGCCTGGTTTGAGATGGCCCTGACGCACCGCAGTGCCGAGGGGGCCAACAACGAGCGGCTGGAGTTCCTGGGCGACGCGGTATTAAGCCTGATCACCGCGCAATATCTGTTTGAGCGCTTTCCGGGGGCCGACGAGGGCACCTTGAGCCGCCTGCGCGCGCGCCTGGTGAGCGGCGAATCCCTGGCGCAGCAGGCCGCTGCGGTGCAACTGGGTGAGCTGTTGGCGTTGGGACCCGGCGAGCTCAAGAGCGGCGGCTTTCGCCGCGAGTCGATTCTGGCCGATGCGCTCGAGGCCTTGTGCGGCGCGCTGTATCTGGACGGCGGGCTCGAGGCGGCGCGCCGCGGCATGCTGCGCTGGCTCGAGAGCGGGCTGCCCAACGATGAGGAGCTCGGCGAGCTCAAGGATCCGAAGACCCGATTGCAGGAGCTGCTGCAGGCCCGGGGACTGCCGCTGCCGCGCTATAGCATCGAGAGCGTCGAGGGCGAATTGCATGCACAGTTGTTTCGCGTAAGGTGCGAGGTCGAGCCGTTGGCCGCGTGCGCGCACGGGCAGGGCTCGAGCCGGCGGCGCGCGGAGCAGGCCGCGGCGGCGCGTGTACTCGAACAGATCCGATTCGAACCATGAGCGATTTCCGCAGCGGCTTTGTCGCCCTGGCCGGCCGGCCGAATGTCGGCAAGTCGACCCTGCTCAACGTGCTTGTCGGCCAGAAGCTCAGCATCGTGACGCCGCGGCCGCAGACCACGCGCAACCGGCTCATCGGCCTGCTGCAGCTGCCCGAGGCCCAGATCGCGTTCGTCGACACTCCGGGACTGCACCTGGGCCAGCGGCGTGCGCTCAACCGCGCCATGAACCGTACTGCCGCCGCCGCGCTCGGCGACGCCGACCTGGTATTGCTGGTGCTGGAAGCGCTCAAATGGACCGATGAAGATGAGCTGGCACTGGCGCGCATCCGCGATTGCGGGCGCAGCGTGATCGCCGTGGTCAACAAGGTCGATCGCGTGCACCCGCGCGAGCGGCTGCTGCCGTATATCGCGCAGCTGGCCACACGCCATGAATTTCGCGAGATCGTGCCGATATCGGCGCTCAAGAGCCGCAACCTGGACGATCTGCGCCAGGTCATCATCGGGGCGCTGCCGGTGGGGCAGGCGATGTTTCCGCTCGATCAGCTCACCGACCGTAGCCTCAACTTCCGAATCGCCGAGACCATCCGCGAGAAGCTCACGATGGAGCTGGTCGAGGAGTTGCCGTACGGCATCGCGGTGGAGATCGAGCAGACCGAAGTCACGGCCGACGGACGGCACGCGGTTTCGGCGGTGATCTGGGTCGATCGCGAGGGACACAAGCCGATCGTCATCGGCGCCGACGGCTCACGGCTCAAACGCGTCGGCCGCGCCGCCCGGCTCGAGCTCAATCACCTGCTCGGCGGGCGCTTTCATCTGACGCTGTGGGTCAAGGTGCGCGAGGACTGGGCCGACGATGCGCGCGCATTGCGCCAGCTGGGTTTGGAATGAGTCGCTCGGCGCAACGCGTGCAGCTCACGCGCGCCTACGTGCTGCATCGGCGGCCGTTCCGCGACAGCAGCCTGATCGTCGAGCTGTTCGCGCGCGACTATGGCCGCCTGACGGCGTTTGCTCGGGCCGCCCGCGGTCCACGCTCCCGTTTTGCGGTGCTGCAGCCGTTTCGCGCGCTGCTGCTGTCCTGGAGCGGGCGCGGCGAGGCGCCGCAGCTGACCGGCGCCGAGAGCGCCGATGCGCTGCAGCCGGCCGTGCCGCCCGGGCGGCTCATGAGCGCGTTCTACCTCAATGAACTGTTGCTGACGCTCACGACGCGGCACGACCCGCATCCCGAGCTGTATGACCAATATGCCGGTACGCTCTCGCAGCTGTGCCAGGGCGCCTCGGCCGATGCGCCACTGCGGCAGTTCGAGGCGCGATTGCTGGATTTCATCGGCTACGGTCTTAACCTGACCGCCGAGGCCGACACCGGGCGGCCGGTGCGTGCCGACGCGCGCTATCACTTTCGGCCCGGTGTGCATGGGGTGGTGCTGGCCGAGCAGGCCGATGGCGACAGCGCGATCGCCGGTCACGTGCTGCAGGGACTGGTTTCGGACACGGCACTGACCAGCGATGCGGATCTGCGCCAGGCGCGCGCTCTGATGCGCAGTGCGATCGATCACTGTCTCGACGGGCGGGAATTGCGCACCCGCACGGTGGCGCGCTCGCTGTTCAGCTATCCGCGCAAGGAGCGCAGCGCCTGATGATTACCGGCATCGCCCTGGGCGTGAATATCGATCACGTGGCGACACTGCGTCAGCAGCGCCACACGCGCTATCCCGAGCCGGTGCAGGCGGCATTGCTGGCCGAACAGGCTGGTGCCGAGAACATCACGCTGCACCTGCGCGAGGACCGGCGGCACATCCAGGAGCGCGACGTGCAGCTGCTGCACGGTCTGCTGGCGACGCGCATGAATCTCGAGATGGCGGCCACGCCCGCGATGCTGGAGTTCGCCGTGGCGCTGCGACCGGCCGACTGCTGCCTGGTGCCGGAGCGGCGCGCCGAACTCACGACCGAAGGCGGACTGGACGTGGTCGGCGGCGGCGAGGGCCTGCGCGAGCGCTGTGCGCAGCTGGCCCAGGCCGGCATCCGCGTCGCGCTGTTCATCGATGCCCAGCAGGCGCAGATCGAAGCCGCCGAACGCGCCCGTGTGCCGGTGATCGAGCTGCACACCGGAGCCTACGCCGAGCTCAGCGGCGCAGCGCAGGCGCGCGAGCTCGAGCGGTTGCGCCAGGCGGCGCGCTTCGCCGCCAGCCGCGGCCTCGAAGTGCATGCCGGGCACGGGCTGAACTACCAGAATGTGGCTCCGGTAGCGGCCATAGCCGAGATCGTCGAGCTCAACATCGGCCACGCCATCATCGCCCGCGCGCTGTTCGACGGACTGGCGAGCGCGGTGCGGGAAATGAAGTCGCTGATGCTCGCGGCGCGGGCATGATATTCGGCGTCGGCATCGACGTGCTGGAGTCGCAGCGTATGCACGAGACCTACGCGCGCTTCGGTCAGCACTTTGTCGATCGCCTGCTGCTGCCGCAGGAGCGAGCGCAGTTCGAGCGCACGCAGCGCCCGGAGCGATTCCTGGCGATGCGCTTTGCCGCCAAGGAGGCGATCGTCAAGGCCATGGGCACCGGCTTTGCACACGGCCTGTGGATCCGCGATGTCGGCGTGGTCCAGAACGCCTGGGGCAAACCCGAAGTCATCTATTCCCCGCGCGGTGAGCGCGTGCGCCGCCGCCTGGGTGTCGGCGAAGGTCACATCACGCTCAGCGATGAGGCCGGACTGGTGGTCGCCGTGGCCATACTGCTGCGCGCCAAGCGCGCGGCGCGCGGCAAGACAAAGCGAGCGCCGGTCAAGCGCGCGCCGGTCAAGCGCGCGCGCCGATGAACACACTGGTGTTCGACATCGAGACCGTTCCCGACGTCGAGCTGGGGCGGCGCCTCTACGGCCTGCAGGGACTGGAGGATTCGGCAGTAGCCAAGGCCATGTTCGCGCAGCAGCGCGCCAGCACCGGCGCGGAGTTCCTGCCGCACCTGCAGCAGCGTGTGGTGGCGATCTCGTGCGTGCTGCGCACGCGCGAGCAACTCACGGTCTGGAGCCTGGGGGATCTGCATTCGAGCGAGGCCGAGCTGCTGGCGCGCTTTTTCGACGGCATCGAGAAATACCTGCCCGAACTGGTGTCCTGGAACGGCGGTGGCTTCGATCTGCCGGTGCTGCATTACCGCGCACTGAAGGCCGGCGTGCAGGCGCCGCGCTATTGGGAGGTCGGGGATGAAGACACGGCCTTTCGCTACAACAACTATCTCAGCCGCTTCCACTGGCGCCATCTGGATCTCATGGACGTGCTGTCCGGGTTTCAGCCGCGCGCGCGCGCCAAGCTGGCGGATGTGGCGGCATTACTGGGCTTTCCGGGCAAGCTCGGGTTTTCGGGAGACCAGGTTTGGGACGCCTATCTGGCCGGCGAACTGCAGGCCGTGCGG
>Ga0302326_10004630_pt1 | contig 31725 bp, 29 predicted proteins | sample Palsa_T0_3_FD_202264 | JGI IMG/M metagenome (GOLD analysis project Ga0302326, IMG submission 202264) | Peat permafrost microbial communities from Stordalen Mire near Abisko, Sweden - Palsa_T0_3 | ecosystem: Environmental > Terrestrial > Soil > Palsa > Peat permafrost | place: Sweden: Abisko...
GATTTGTCGCCCTCCATTCCATAAACTTCCCCATCAAAAAGTCCACAGCAACGGGATAGTGCTCTCTGCCCAGATCTTCCTTGATGTACTCCGGAATGCTTTCGTCATAATCGCTCTTCTGAAATGCAAGGGCAAAACCGTGCTCAATGTTCCCTTTAATCAATGACGCCATCGCGCTATATACGCGCCTTCTCTTGGATTCAGGCCAGTCTCGGAACTCGCCTCCCCCCGAAGCTATATCTGTCATATGGAAGTCTGAGAACCCCTCTGAATCGCGTAGAGTCCTGAGCCCTCGATTGAATGCGGCCCATTGGTCAGAGGATGCCACGTAACACGCTGCTGCTACCCAATCCGTAGTGATGCTTTCGTCAAAGTATATTTCCCACACGGTTAACAACCATCCTTTGCCGGAACGAGCCAACATCTTTGAAAAATGGGCGAAGGCATCGTACATCTTCACTTCTTGACTGGCACAGACCACAGGTATACCCTCATTTCTGAGGGGATACTTTGCCAAAGAAGCCGAGCACGTCCGCCCAAGATGTAACCGGCGACTTCGACGAATTCAAATCCTTCATGTGCCGCCTTGTAGCGGTGCCCCATTCCGAAATCAAATCTAAACTCGACGCGGAGAAGAAGCGGAAAGCGAAAAAGCGAAAGCTCAAGGCTTCCGCTTCCCGCGGTCCTGCCTCCACATCCACTGAGGCTTAAATCGCTTCCGTCGTTTCTAACCCCCTACCCGTCAATTCGGCGTATGTCAGACGCTTCCCTACGATCTGTGTCATGGCGTAGGTGAAGCGATCCGCGTCATTCAACGGATTGTCTTTGGTTGCACGGTTATTGTAGCGGAACACTTGTTCATCCAGATAGCGATGCAGGTGGAAGGGCTCTACGCTCACGTAGGTCCCGCCAATGCCACGCTTGAGCAAGCTCCAGAAGTTCTCCAAGCCATTCGTGTGGACCCGGCCATTCACATACTCTACCGCGTGGTCCACCATCTGATGCGCAAACTGCTCATCCAATCCCCAATAGCCCAGCCAGAAGTCTGTAAATACCTCGGTGCCGGGCTCTACATGCTCACGCACGAGCGGCTGCACCGTCTTGGCCTTCCGGTTGGGTATCACTTGCGCCTTGACCCTTCCACCGCGCTCCAGCATACCGATAACCAGCGCTTTGCCCTTCCCGCCTTGAGCTATCTTCCCAGCCTTTAGCCTGGAAGCGTGCATGTTGCGTGCTTTGCCGCCGATGAAGGTCTCGTCTACCTCGACACCACCAGAGCCCTCGCCACCAGCTTTCATGAATGAGCCGGTACGCATTGCGAGTCGAATCCTGTGGAGCATGAACCACGCTGTCTTTTGCGTCACGCCCAGCGCCCGATGAATCTCATACGAGCTGATGCCGTTCTTTGCAGCCACAATCAGCCAGACGGCCGGCAGCCACTTTTCAAGCGGGATCGGCGAGTCTTCAAAGATCGTCCCCACCTTGAGAGAGAACTTCTGGCGAGGATGCTTGCCGCGGCATTTGTAGAGTCCTGCCTTCTCCAGATACACGACACCATCCGAGTTGCATGTAGGGCAGCGCACAATTCCATCAAGCCAGCGAATGCCAATCATGAACTCGCGGCAATTGTTGTTGCAAGAGAAGCATTTGATGGCTTCTTGGAGGGTTTTTGGGGTTTCCATCGCTCAACCTCTGTGTACTTCGATGTATCTGAAATTACACGTATTGAATCGGTCAGTCAAGTATATTTATGCTTTCGCAATCATAAGCTTTATAACTTATTTAGCGATCGATCTATAGCATTGAGTAGTAGTCAAAAGGAGGCTACTTCAATGCCGAATGTGCATGGTATTGAATTCAATGCCAATCAGTCTGAGTTAGTCAAGGACATAGTTCGAGAGCTGCTCAAGGACGGTGGATGCGCCGTCTACCCGGTGCCGCAAATGAAGCCGAATGGCGAGTTGCGCATGGCTTCGATGCCCTCCGACCCGCGACCAGGGCAGCAGCGCGGCGTTTTCCTGCGCGTCAGGCCTGGAATCAACGAAGCTACGATTGTGCGTCCAATGAACGCAAAGGCAGGAGAGCCGCTCACTAAGCTCACTAAGTTTTCCAAACCCGAACTGTTAGAAACAATCCGGATCTGGCGCACGCAGACAATGCCTGAGTCTCATAAGGAAGCAGTAACTGCCGGCGTGTAACCCGCAACCAACGATTGGCACATCGAGGCCGTACGGCCCAGGTCTCGCTTCTGAGACCTGGGACCAAATTTGTGCGTAGCACGAACCCTACCGCGCAGCCTCGCGCACCGGCTCAAAACCAATCCGCAGCTTTGTCCGGGTAGCCTTCGCAAACCGCTCCAGCGTCCGCGTCGAGGGCATCGTCTTCCCGCTCTCCAGCCGCGCCACCACAGCCTGCGTCGTCCCCATTGCTTGCGCCACCTGTTCCTGCGTCATATCCGCATCGCCCCGCGCCTTGATCAGCGCAGACGCCAGCGCAAACTCCTCCTCCAGCGCGTCATACGCAGCAACATACTCCGGATCTTTTCTCCATTCCGCAAACGACTCTTCAACCGGAATGTACTTACGCATCATGAAACCTCCTTCGCACGCTTCAGCGCGGTCACAATCTCGCGCCGCGGCGTCTTTTGCGTCTTCTTGCCAAAGACATGAACCACAACCACGCGTTTTCCAATGGCCGTCACGAGACTGCACGAGCAATTCCGCTTCTTCCGCTCAAGCGCATCTCCCAAAGAGGACCTTCCAGGTGTTTCACGTACGGCTCGTGAACTCGCTCAAGTCCATTCGTCCGAATCAGTCCGGCAATGCGTTCAAAGCTAGCTCTGATATCGCGAGGCAAAGCGTCAAGCAACGCCTGTATGTCGCCGTTCAGGAACTCAACGATCCACATGGTCCCTCTCGCCGATAATATATCATTTTTGCAATGTCAAATCCCTCGTGCGGGTTGCCTGATTCTCCAGAGAGCACCCAAATCCCATTCGCTGCAACCAGGCACAAATCGCCCATAAATTATGCAACTCCATCCCATTGAAAATAAAACACATCCAACAAACCTCACCAAACCTTCTCCATTCGGCAAAAATTGTTCCGCGTGGAACATTTGGCGTGGAACAAAACCCTGCAACCTCTTTTAAACTGAAAGAGAAGAGATTCCCATGAGCGACGGCCGCGAAGAGCGCGAAGAACAGGAAAAACGCCGCGAGCAGGAAAAACGCGAGCGCCGCGAAGACTGGCTCGATCACGATCCCGTCGACGAAGGCGCGCCCGAGCGCGGCGGCTCCTGATTCGCCCATCCAAATCGCGTCCATAGGCGTACACTGGTTAAGAGAGAAGCGTTTCTCTTCCCACAGTCAGCTCAGTCCACCCTTTCCTTGCCGATCGAGCTCTGGCTCTTGCAGCAAACTCTCCACAACCGCAAATTAAGGCAAAGATGCGATCCGAGCTGGTTTATCGTGCTGGACTCAAGATAGAGAACAAGTTTCTGCTGTCTACCACCGTCATGCAGGCTGTCCGCAAGCTGCACATCAACTCCACCCGCACCGAGGACACCTCCAACCGCGTCCTGATCGATGTGGCGGAAGGCCGCTATGCGCACGGCGCACTGCCGGAGATCATTCCTCCTCCGACGATCGACGTGCTGGTGATCGTACCCGCCGTCTAAGGCATTTTCCGTATTGCCGTCTAAGCGGTCTCCATTCTTGGGCTGGAAAGCGTGGGGCGAACTTCGCCCGGCACAAACGTTCCAGAGCTGTCTACAATTTCCACACAAAGGCGGCAGCCCCAAGTCCCGTGCAATCCTCGTCGGCCTCGCATACCATTAGGACAGTTCTCAGAACGACCCGACGAGAGCAGCAAAGGACTATGTTGCCGATTGCCCATCGCCGCGCCGTCTTTCTCTGGGCCATCGCCGCCCTTTTGGCTACGGCGCTTTCGGCCCAGCAATACACTTTCCGCCAATACGGACCCAGCGACGGCCTTACCAATCTGGGCGTCAACTGCCTTCTGCAGGACCACACTGGCTATCTCTGGGTTGGGACCGACAATGGCCTCTTCCGTTACGACGGCAACACCTTCCAGTCCTTCGGCCACGCCGAGGGTTTGGAAGACACCGAAATCCGCTCCCTGGCCGAATCCCCTGACGGCGTGCTCTGGGTAGCCACGCAAAACGGCATTGCCCGCCGCAACGGCTCCGGCTTTCAACCGGTTGACACCGGCGCGAAAGGCCTGTTTCTCGCCATCGCCTTCGATCCTCAGGGCAACCTGTATCTCGAACACAACTCCGGCATCCTCCGCGGCGAGCGCGACTCGACGGGCGCGTACCGCTTCACCATGATCGTGCCCGGCTCGATTGGCGGCATGTATCTGCATGGGGACGAACTCTTTTTCCGCCGCGATGGCGACCTTTGGCGCTTCACCTTTGGCGCGGCCGAACGCATCGGCTCACCCGCCGGCTTGCCCGACGATCGCTGGGGCTCCATCATCATGGACGCCCAGGGCAACCTCTGGCTGCGCAGCGCCGCCCGCCTCTATGAGCTGCCCCACGGCCAAACGCGTTTCATCGACCGCTCCGAAGGCATCGCTCAGACATCCGTAACCCGCCTCTTTGCCGACACGCACGGACGCCTCTTCGTCTCCACCAACTCCGGCGTTGTCATCCTCGATGGGTCGAGCCGGACGTACATCGATCCGCAACACGGTCTGCCTTCCGATGTCGCCGGTTCGGTCCTCGTCGACCGCGAGGAATCGCTCTGGATTGGATTGCGCGGAGGCGGCCTCGTTCGCCGCCTGGGCCACGGCGAGTGGCTCTCCTGGAAGCGCGCCGATGGCCTGTTGAACGACAGTGTCTGGTCGGTTTTGCGTGACCGCAACGGCCGCCTGTGGGCCGGCACCAACGGGGGCCTCAGCGTCTTCGCCCCGGACGGCAGCCTGGCGCATACGTGGACCACGCACAACGGCCTCGGCGGAGACAATGTCTTCGCTTTGGCCGCGGCCCCCTCCGGCGAAGTCTTCGCAGGCACAGCTCCGGCAGCCATCACGCGCTTCAGTCCAGAGGGTGTGCTGCTGCGCAGCTACGGCGCATCCTCCGGATTCGTCTCAGATCAAAGCAATGGCATGACCATCGACCGCGAAAACCACTTGTGGGTTGCGGCCGCATCCGGAGGTTGCTACCGCAGCACCACTGCTGTCGACGCATCCGATCTGAAATTCGAACGCATCAACGTCCCCGGCATTCCCTCCACCGCTTACTTCTACGACATTCGCGCGGACGAGAAGGGCATGGTGTGGATCGCCACCTCCAACGGCCTGATCCGCTACGACGGCAGCCGATGGCGAGTCTTCACCAAAGCCGACGGGCTCAAGGCCGACGACCTGGTGAGCCTGGCCCTGAGAGACGGCGAACTCTGGGTCGCCTACCGGGACGCGCTCGGTATCGCCCGTCTCCACTTGCATGGAGATCAAATTCATGTCTCCAACATCACGCGACAGGACGGCCTCTCTTCCGACTTCATCTACGCGCTGGCCTTCGATCACGCCGGACGCCTCTGGATCACTACCGATAACGGCGTCAATGTCCTCGACCAAGGCCGCTGGCGCAACTACGGCACTCGGGACGGCCTGATCTGGGATGACGGCAACGACCACGCCCTTTCGGTCGATCCGCAGGACAACGTGTGGATCGGAACCGCCCGTGGGCTCTCGCGCTATGCCGCGCTGCCTTATCCGATCCCCGATCCGCCATCGGCCATCGTTCTGACCGCCATTTACGGGGCCTCACGGGAGTTTCAAGCCGAGGAACATCCTACGCTGCCCCACGCTCAAAACTCGCTCCTGATCCAATTCAGTGGGTTGAACTTTTCCGCGGAGACTCGCACCCGCTACCGTTATCGCCTGCTGGGCTTGAAGTCCGAGTGGACCGAAACGGGCGAAAGGAGCGTCCACTTCGAAGGGCTGCCCGGCGGCAGCTATGTCTTCGAAGTAATCGCTGCAGGCCCCAACGGGCTGTGGAGCCCGGCGCCGGCTCGCTTCGCCTTTTCCGTCATGCCGCCATGGTGGCTGACCTGGTGGTTCCTCCTGGCCTGCGCGATCGTGGCCGTGCTGCTGGCGCGCGCCCTCTGGCGCTATCGCATGCGGGCTCTGGTCGCTCAGCAAAAGCTGCTCGAGCAACAGATCGTCGAACGCACCGCGGAGCTGCGCGAAAGCCATCGCCGGCTTGAAGAGATCGCCTATTACGACGCGCTGACCTCGCTGCCCAACCGGCGCATGTTCACCGAGCAATTTCGCTCACGGCTGGCCATCGCGCGCCGCCACGGCACACTCTTCGCGCTGCTGCTCATTGACCTCGACAATTTCAAGCAGACCAACGATTCCTTCGGACACGATGCCGGCGACGCAGTCCTCTTCGAAGGCGGAGCGTTGCTGCGCAGCGCCGTTCGAGAGTCCGACTGCGTGTCCCGGCTTGGGGGCGATGAATTCGCAATCCTGCTTGTCAGCCCCATCGATCCGGACGGCATAGCGATGGTCTGCCAGCGAATCGTCGACAGCCTCCGAACCGGTATCCCATTCAAGGGATCGACACTCCACGCTAGCTGCAGCGTCGGCGTCGCTGTGTACCCGGCCGATGGAGACACCCAGGAAAGCCTGTATAAATCCGCGGACATAGCCCTTTACGAAGCCAAGCACGGCGGCGGAAACACCTGGCGCCGCTTTCGTCCAGGGTCAGCCGGCGAATCTGGGACCGCCTATCGCGAAGCAATCGATAACTAGTGTCCCGAGTCTGAAGTTCATCGCTGAAATTGAGCGTTGCCTCGACGGCATAAATCGCTGAACAGCAGGTCCTTCACTTCGTTCAGGATGACAACATTTGTTAAAACAACTTCAGACTCAGGACACTAGACCATTCACGACAGAAGTGCGAATGCAAACTATAGAGACCTTTTGAACAGCGCTGTGGCTAACAAGAGGGAAACAATACCAAACGTAAACAGAAAGATCAGATCGAAGCGGATCGCAACCAATCCGCCGTCTTTCAGCAAGATCGCCTTGAATCCATGCACGGCATACGTAAATGGGTCGCACATCGCAATCGCCTTCAACCACGGGGGAAGCCCCGACACTGGTGAGATGGCGCCGCTGGGAAAGAAGAGCAGCGTGTTCAGCACGCCAAACATTGCGCGCGGCACAAGTGGATCCTCGACGCGCACCATCATCAGAAACATCATGCCATTGAAGGCGATCGAAGTCGCGACGATCATCAGCAGCAAGAGCAGCGCCGATTCGAGATGAAAAATGACTCCCAGCCCGGCGAAGAGCGTCCCAATCATCGTGAGGCAGATGCCCGACAATACCGCCTTGATGGTGCCGGCAAGATTCAATCCCAACACCAGCTCCAGCTTGGTGATCGGCGTTACGAGATACCCTTCATGAATGCCGCGGGCCTTGTCGTCGATGTACAACATGCCGCCGCCGATCATTACTGCGACAAACATGGCAAGCGCAATGGAACCCGAGAGCAGATACTTCATGTATTCGACATACGGATACAGCTCGACGATCTTCAACGCGATCGACTGCACCACCATGGGCTGAATCTGCGGGGCGTTCAAAGCATCCACCAGGGATTGCATCTCTTGCTCAAGCGAGCTGCTCATCACCTGGTCGGTGTTGTCGACCACCAGTCCAATCGCGGGAGAATCTCCGGCCAGCACGCGCCGCGAATACTGGGCGGGAATGATCACCGCGCCGTCGATCTTGCCGGTGCGCACATCTTCGCGAGCCTGTTGCTCGTTGTTGTAGTCGACCGTGGTGAAGGTGCGAATATTCACCGCGATTGCCTGAAAAGCCTCATGGATATCGATCGCCTGCGAGCCGTGATCGTAATCGACCACGCCCATGGTCGCATTGCGAATCTTGCCGCCGAAGGCATTGCCGAGGATCACCAGTTGCACCAACGGCATCATCATCGAAATCATCATCAACGCGGGCGAGCGGAAAAATTTCCGCATCTCCCGCTCCACAATTGCGAACATTCTTGTCATGGCTGCATCCCCGGCCGCGGAGGCATCACAAACCCCAGCGCCTTCACTTGTTCATCCCGCAACTGCCGCCCTGTGTAATACACAAAAACGTCATCCAGCGTGGTGTTTTGCACGCTCAATCCCTTGATCGTTTCGCCGCTCGCGACAGCCATCTCCACCAACTGCGTGGTCGCCAGCGGGCCGTCGGAGGTCAGCAGCCGGTACATCCCGTTGGCGTGCGACTCAACGGATGTCACGCCTGGCAGGCGCTCCAATCGTGCCTGCAATTCCGCCGATTCGTGGCCCAACTGCACCTCAACTACACTGCTGCCCGGAACCGTGGCCTTCAATGCCAGCGGAGTGTCGAGAGCCACCAGCTTGCCATGATCCACAATGGCGATGCGGTCGCAGAGCCGGTCGGCCTCGTCCATGTAGTGGGTCGTAATCAGGATGGTGAGCCCGCGCGTCTCCTTGAGCTTGTTCAGCATCTCCCACACCGCGACGCGCGACACGGGATCGAGGCCGGTGGTTGGCTCGTCGAGAAAAAAGATCTGCGGCCCATGCACCAGGCCACGCGCAATCTCCAACCGCCGTCTCATGCCTCCGGATAACGTCTTAGTCTGCGCATGACGCCATTTTGTAAGGTCCACGGCTTCAAGCAGCTCGGCTATATTCTTCTCGCGCCTGGCCTTGGGGACCTCATAAAGCTTGGCGTAGATCGACATGTTTTCTTCGACGGTGAGGTCGATATCGCTGGTCAGCGCCTGGGGGATCACGCCGATCGCGCGCCTTACCGCGTCTGAATCTTTCGATACGTTGTAGCCCGCGATAATCGCCTTTCCACTGGTGGGCGGAATGAGCGTTGTCATCATGCGGATCAGCGTGCTCTTGCCCGCGCCATTGGGCCCCAGCAGGCCAAAGATTTCGCCATCGCCTACATTGAAGCTGATGCCCTTAACCGCCTCGAAGTCGCCATATCGCTTCACGATATTCTCGACCTCGATCATCGTCTTCGGTTGAGCGCCATTCATTGCTTCACCAGCTTGTCTTTCGGGATATAAACCTCCGCCAGCATTCCCGGAACATAGCTTTCGCCTGAATTTGGAATCAGCAGCTTCAGGCGAACGGTTTCGATGTCCCGCTTGCGGCGGCTTACATCGCGCTGCGTTGCGAAGTCTCCCTCGGCGGACTTGGCAATCACTTTGCCCTGGAGCGTAGCCCCGCTCGGCATGACCACGCGCAGGCTGTCGCCCAGCTTTACCGCATCGGCTTCGGTCTCCGGCAATGGCGCGTATACCCAGGTCTGGGTCAGATCGGTGACGGTCACAATCGGCGTGCCAGCCGCGACCACTTCGCCCTGCCGCGCGGCTCGTACATTCACCTTGCCGGAAATCGGCGAAACGATATGCGAATAATCCAACTGCACCTGCGCCTGATTCAGCACTGCCTGCGCGTTGTCGAAATCGCTGCGCGTGGCCGCGACTGTCTTGGCCGCGGCCTGCGCTTGAATCGTATTCGCAGTCGCCACTTTGAGCATGGCCTGCGCCGCGGCTACATTTTCTTTCGCCGATTCCACAGCGGCCTGCGCGGCTGCGAGCGAAGTCACCTGTTCCTCCTGCGACTGCTGGCTGACGATGCCTTGTTTGGCCAGCGCCACGGCCCGCGAAGTATCCGCCTTTTGGTGCTCGTACTGCGCCTGCGCCTGCATCAGCGCTGCCTGCGCGGCGCGTACCTGCGCCTGGGAGTTCATGACCTGGCTCGAAGTTCCGCCCAGCGTCTGCCGCTCGGTGTCGCCGGCTCCTTGCAGCTTGTATTTTTGACTTGAAGCAGCGGCTTCGGCAGCCACGCGCGCCGCGGCCAGATCGTCGCTTTGGATGGTTGCGATCAACTGCCCAGCTTTCACGTCGTCGCCTTCATCCACCGTGAGCGTCTCGATGCGGCCTGGAATGCGTGAGCTGACGACCACATAATTCGCGTCTACCGTGCCTATCAACTGGAGATCGCTTGAACGCTTGGTCGTGAAGAAATACAAGCAGAGAGCTATCAAAAACAGCACTCCAAGAATGACTAAAATCCGATTGCGTGCATTCATAATCACTTTCTCCGTAACTGAAACTCTTGAATCGCGGGCATAGGCATCGCCGCAAGCACACGCTTGACCAGCCGCGCCCCGTGGGCGCGGTCCCGGAACAAAGCACTGCCCAGAAATTCGACTGCCGCTATGCGCCGCATCTTCAACGCATCCAGATCAAAAGGGTTGAAGGAGAGAGAAGACTGCATCATCGGCGCGCTCAAAAAATAAAAGACATTGGCCCCGAAAATGGAAACCAATACCTGGAGCACATCCACTTTGCACAATTCGCGCTTCCTGATTCCTTCAGCCGCTGCATCCTGCAATTTTTCCATTAGAGACTCGAAGGTAGGCTGAAAAAACATTGGAGCATCTCCACTTTCTTCGCGGTGGAATCGCACCATTTCCTGTTGCAGCAGGCTCTGAAATTCGCGTTTGGTGAGGATGCGATCGAAGTGATTGAGCGCCGTGCGCAGCAGCCGCTCGCCGGCGCTATACGCAGGGTCAAGCGCTGCGAGCGCATCCTCGACGACACCCTTTGAGACCGCTTCAATCGCCGCCGCATACAACCCCTTCTTGCTCTTGAAGTAGTAGTAGAGCAGCGCCTTGTTTGCGCCCGCGGACTCGGCGATGGCCTCGGTTCGCGCCCCGGAAAGCCCATGCGCGCTGAACTCACGGATGGCAGCGGCGAGAATCGCCTTGCGCGTCTGATCGGCTCGCTCGCTTTGACTTGATTTTGAGATTTCTTCGGACATTGATTAACCGTTTAGTTAATGCTAGCACCAATCTGATTCGATTTGTCGCTCCGCGATTCAAAATTAAGAGAAGTCGGGCCGATCGGCATTACCATTTGGAGACAGAAGTTGCGCGCCGCAGCGAATTGGAAAGGGAAAAGGATGGGACGGGAAGCAAGCTGCCATTGCGTGTGGGCAGGCCACGCGGTCGAGTGCAAAGTGCTGCTCGAAACACATGAGCTGATCGTTCGCGGCGCTATTCGCCGAAGCGTCCCCATCGCATCGCTCAGCCGGGTGAGGGTCGAGGGCGAACAGCTTCTCTTTCGCGCGGGAGACGAGGACGTAGTCTTGAACCTTGGCGCCAAGCTGGCCCAGAGCTGGGCGAAAAAGATCGCAACCCCGCCGCCGACGCTTGCCGCAAAGCTTGGGATATCCAGGGCCGCTCAGCTGGCGTTGATAGGAGAATTCGAGACCGAGGAATTGAAAGCCGCAATCGCCGCGGCCGGTACTACCGAGGGCGAAGACGCCAATCTCGTACTCGCTCTGGTGAAGACAAATGCCGATCTGAACTCTATGTTGGATCGCTATGCTTCATACGCCAACAATCCGCCTGTCTGGATCATTTATCCCAAAGGCCCAAGCAAGCCTCTCAAGGAATCCGAGATCCGCAGCACTCTGCGCCACGAAGGCTTCATCGATACCAAAGTGGCTTCGGTCTCTACCACTCTGACGGCCCTGCGCTTCATCAAGCGCACTTGACTCGATGCTCTATCTGCGTGCCGTCCGTTTTTTCGTCACCGTAGTCAACTTGCCGGTAATGGCAAACTTCCGCCGCTCGACCGGCGTTGAAAGCACCACGCTTGTCACCGGATTTCCGTAAGGCAACAGCGCCTCGATCAGCGCTTCCAGGCTCTCCATCGACGTGGTCGTCACCTTGAGCAGAAACGCGTCTCCGCCGGTCAGATGGTGGCACTCGCGGACCTCTTCGAGCGTCTGCACAAACTCTGTTAGCCGGAAGTAGTGCTGCCCGTCGCAGGTCATGCGAATGAAGGCCAGCACTTCGAGGCCGAGCGACTCGCGGTCCATTTCTATCGTGTACCCGCGCACGATGCCGACCTCTTCCATCTGCTTCATCCGCTCGGCAGTCGCGGTCGCGCTTAGCCCAACCCGCCGCGCCAGCTCCGCCGTCGAAAGCCGCGCATTGTCTTGCAGCTCGGCCAGCAGGCTTCGCCCGAAACTATCCATCAAGTAAGTAGAGGCAAGTGCCGTGGAATCCATCGCCATAGCTATCTATCCTAGCGGATTCCGTTCTTTCAGCCAAATACTACCGTGTAACCTCTCTGTACCCGAAATTCTTACCGGCCTACCATCGAAAACATGCAACCTGCAAGCCAAATGGCCCCGCTTTCTCTGAACGGCCAGACACTTACGCTCTCCGAAATCGAATCCGTGGCGGCCGAGCGTCGCCCGGTAGCCATCGCTCCAGAGGCCCTTGCCCGTGTAGCCCAAAGCCGCCAGGTGATCGAGTCCATTCTCGAAACTGGGCAGACCGTTTACGGCGTCAACACTGGCTTCGGCAAGCTGGCCGACGTGCGCATCCCCGCCGGCAGCCTTGCGCAGCTTCAGACCAATCTGGTGCGCAGCCACGCCTGCGGGCTGGGCGAGCCGCTCACTGAGGCCGAATCCCGGGCCATGCTGCTGCTGCGCGCCAACGTCCTCGCCAAGGGACACAGCGGCGTGCGTCCTGAGCTCGTCCATCTGCTTGTGGCTATGCTCAACGCCGGCGTGCATCCCATCATTCCCGCCAAAGGCTCGGTGGGGGCCAGCGGCGATCTGGCCCCGCTCGCCCACCTCGCGCTGGTCGTCATCGGCGAAGGCGATGCTATCTACGACGGCGTTCGGCAACCGGGCGCAGAGGCTCTTGCTGCCGCAGGCCTCGCGCCGCTCCCGCTAGCCGCCAAAGAAGGCCTTGCCTTGCTCAACGGCACCCAGGCCATGACCGGCGTTGGGGCGCTTAGCGTAGCCCATGCCCTGCGCCTTACCCAGATCGCAGACCTTGCCGGAGCTATGTCTCTCGAAGCTCTGATGGGCACCCCGGTAGCCTTTGACGCCCGTATTCACCTGGCGCGCCCGCACGCTGGGCAAATTGCTTCCGCCGCGAATCTCACGGCTATTCTCGAGGGCAGCGAAATTCGCGAGTCCCACCTATCCAACGACCCCCGCGTGCAGGACGCCTATTGCCTCCGCTGCATGCCCCAGGTTCACGGCGCGGTTCGCGGGGTTCTTGCCCACGTCACTCAGATCCTGGAAACCGAATCGGGTTCGGCTACCGACAATCCGCTGGTTTTCCCTGAAGGGAAATCGGGGCAGGGAACTGGCGCAGAGGTACTGAGCGGCGGCAATTTCCATGGCGCTCCGCTCAGCTACGCCTTCGACTACGCCGCCATCGCCCTCACCGACCTCGCCAGCATCAGCGAGCGCCGCATCGACCGGCTCATCAATCCCGACATCAACGAAGGCCTGCCCGCCTTTCTCTGCGCCGACGCCGGTCTCTCTTCGGGTTACATGATCGCGCATGTGACCGCTGCTGCGCTGCTGAACGAGTGCAAAGTTCTTGCCCATCCCTCCAGCACCGACTCTGTGCCGACTTCGGGCGGCAAAGAGGACCATGTTTCGATGGGAATGACCGGCGCGCTCAAGCTGCGCCAGATCGTCCAGAATCTCGAACATATCCTGGCTATAGAAATGATGTGCGCCGCGCAGGGGCTGGATTATCGCCAGCCGCTCCGACCGAGCACTGCCGTCGCCCGCGCCCATGCCAGAATTCGCGCTGTTGTTCCGCACCTCGACGAAGATCGCATCCCGGCTCCGGATATCGAGGCGGTATCCAACCTTATACGGAGTTGTAGGATTTAGAAATCAATATCCAACTCTTGCATTGGAAGTAAGTCTTATAGAATAATGTAAGATATGGCTTACGCATTTACGACCGTCAGCTCGAAGGGGCAACTTGTGATCCCCAAGGAAATCCGCGATCTCTTGAAAATTGAACCAGGCACTCGCATCGGGATTCTCGTTGAGGAAAATCGCATCGTCCTCCAGCCTGTCAATCGTCGCCTTGTCGACCAGCTCTGCGGCATCACCGCTGGCGGGCCATCAATGGCGGATGAATTGATAGCCGAGCGGCGAGCAGAGGAACGTCGCCGCGATGAAGTCCTGGGAATGTAGACGATGCCAGTCATCCAAGCGCCTGCCTCGTCAGGATCAGTATCACCTGTCTACATCCTCGATACCAGCGCGATCATCCGCTATCTCGACCGCGAAGCCGGTTGGCCCCGTGTCCATTCGATTCTGGATCACTGCTCGGCGGGAGATTGCAGAGTGCTGATTTCGGCCGTAAATTGGGGTGAACTTGCAACCAAGCTCTACCGCCAACGTAGCCCGGACTTCCAGGCAGCTACGATGGCTGCTCTTCTCGCCCTGGGGATAGAGATTGTCCCTGTGTCCGCTGAGCGTGCAGTCAAGAGCGGTCAAATCAAAGGCCGACTTTCCATCCCGTATGCCGACGCATTTGGTGTTGAACTGACCTACGATTCGCCAGGCAGCATCCTGATAACCGCCGATTTCGATGTGAAACCAGCCGCCAGCGAAGTCCAGATCGAGTTTCTGCCAACCAAATGAGGCGGATCTTGCAGATCCGCCAATTAACTTACTGATTCGAAGGCTTGGGTGGATTGGCCGGAGCGGGCGTAGTGCTGCCCGCCGGAGGAGTGGTCGCCGGCTTTGCCGCTGGCTTGCGCTTCTTCACTGCCGGCTTCTTCGCCGGGGTAGGAGCAGGCGCTGGAGGAGGAGCTACCGGACAGACCGGAACCGGCTGCGTCTTCAAAGCGACCTGCAGAGTGCCGATCTGCTTCTCCTGGGCGGCTGCTGCGTCCTGTATCTGATCGGACAGCGCCTGGCGCGCCTTCTCCAGGCCGGCCTGGGCATTCTGCAGCGCCGTGAACTGATCTCCGGGCGCCGCAATCCGTGCGCCGTCCACGACGCGCAGCAGCACGTCATACAGGGCGTCGATATTTCGCTCCACCAGCAGCACCTTGGTCATCGTTCCAGCGTCCGCCTCGGCCAGCAGCGGCGGCAGCGTCGATTGCAAATCCCGCTGGATCGAGCTGAGATTGACGCCCGCCTCGTCGCGCACCGATCCCTTCTTCCATTTCTCCAGTTGCAACCCGCCGACAGCCTGCTGCAAGCCATCCAGTGAGGGCTGCAACAATGCCGAAGGGCGAGACCCTGGTTTGCGGGCTGGCGCAGAGGCTGCGTCCGGGTTAGCTACGGCGTGGCCCGGCGCAGCCTGGCTTCTTGGAGCAGTCTGGCTTGGCGTACTGCTACCGCCGGCAGGCGGCGCCTGTCCGAAGCAGGAGGTCGCGGCCATGGTCAAAAGAAAAGCTGCGTGAGAAATGCGCATGGTTTGTTTATTCCTGGGCTTGCAGGTTGAGAAAACTCGAAAATTTTACCCCACCGACAATCGTCAAAGTGAGCAATTTGAGAAGCAGGCTGCAATCTTCCAGTCAGCCGCTAATCCCTCCGCGAGAACCTGGCAACACCCATGTCTACAATTATTTGCTATCCTCGACCACTGTTCCCTGGTGGAAAACAATCTTCCATCCATCGCCGGTGTGCCGCCAGATCGTCGATCGGCGCGTAGTGCGAGTTTTTTCGGAGCCAGGGTTCTGAACGAGATTCTGGACAAGCGTGTAGGTTAGCAAATACACATCTTCGGCCAGCCTCTGGCAACGAAAGCCTTGCGTCTCCCAAACCTCGGCGTGAGGCGCGGAAAAGCGTTTCTCCAGCTCGTCCAGCACAAACTTCCTCGAATAACGACGTCCCGAGGCTCCAACCTCCCAGAAGTCTTCGTCGGTCATCTTCTCGAAGCCGGCCCTGGACGTTCCAAATTCAGGCCGGTGAAAGATAGGTTCCCGGTTCGCAAGCTCATCGAGAATCTCAGCCAATTCCGAAGCGGTGGCAAGCTCTGGCTCGATCTCTTCCAACCGGAGTTCAGGCGCGCTCATACAGAAATTGTAGCCGCAGGGGTTATTTCACGCTCAATCCCTATCCGCAATCAGCCAATCCTGCTGAATCAGGGCCGAGAATCCCGAGAAAAGCCGGTACAAAAAAGAAGCCGAAGCCGCCGCCAACCGTATTTACTAAAGAATATAGAGTAAACAATTTCATGATCTCGAAGAGAATTACGAAAGGGTGCGAAATTCCGCTCCATCCCAAAAATTCGTCTCTTTTGGATATTCCCACATAAATCGCTAAACTAAAAGGATTTAAGTCACTTGGTAGTGAGCCGGAGCGGAGTTTTGGCTGGCTTTCTTAGCCGCAGTTTACTATTGATTTTTGAATAAAAAATCCCTAAAATAAGAGACTCATAGCTTTCCAGCCCGCTTGTCTGTTATGCAGGTCCAATCAAGCCCCCTTCGCTCCCGTGATTGCGGTCGACCTCAAGATGGACATACGACGGAAGCTGGCAATTTGAAAGTCACCTTTCCAATAGAGGGAAAAAATCGATGGCAAAGCGTCGTGGTAATCCGAACTGGGGCAAACCCGAGCCGATCGGGCCGGTAGTGCCTACTGTCACATCCTTTGAACAGATCGTCAAGGAGTTCAAACTGACCCCGGATCAGTACATCCGCTCCACCCGGCTCCGCGAGTGGGCGCGCCGTAACCGGAACAGCAAGTATATTCCGGAGGCCCTGCTTGAGGCCTGGGGCTTCGAAATCGAGTCCACCCTTTAAGGAGTGACTTTAACAAGCCTCTGTAAAGCATTCATTGCAGTGAAGTATTCGCAATTAAAGGCGCTGCTCCCATTTACGGGGCTGGCGCCTTTTTATTGGTTCAAGGAACCACGTACGTCTTTCGAGGGCCATCTCAGGCTCTGGGCTTTTGCATTTGCTCTATCGCTATAATGGGGAGAGCGCGCCGAAGTTTCGAGGGGTAAAGCGCAGGCGCGCGGAAGAACTCACTCGGCCAGCGTGGCCGGATGCCTTCGGCTTTGTGCCGGTATTGCGACCTGGCCGCATTCAGGGCCATCTGAGAGACATGACGAAAACCAAACAGCATCCTCTTGAAAAGATTCTGGAGAGCCGCATCGCCATTATCGATGGAGCGATGGGCACGACGATCCGTACTTATGGCATGAAGGAAGCGGATATCCGCGGGCAGCGGTTCAAGGACTCGAAGAAGGACCTGCTGAACAACGGCGACATCTTCTCGCTGACCCAGCCGGAGATGATCTGCGACATTCACAGGCGTTTTCTGGAGGCTGGGGCGGACATTATCGAGACGAATACCTTTGGCGCCACCAGCATTACGCAGAGCGAGTTCTTTGTGGACGATCCGCGGGAGCATGGCGGGCGGAAAGATCCGGAGTTTTATCAAAAAACGCTGGAAGATCCGTTTCTGAACAATCTGGCGTGGGATATCAATGAGCAGTCGGCGCGGCAGTGCCGGGAGTGGGCGGATCGCGTGGGCAGCGCGACCGGGAGGCAGCGGTTTGTGGCCGGAGCGATCGGGCCGCTGACTGTGTCGCTTTCGAACTCGCCGGATGCGGACGATCCGGGATTTCGCGTGGTGACTTTCGACCAGGTGAAGGCGGCTTACGCGCACCAGATACGGGCGCTGATTGCGGGCGGCTCGGACATGCTGCTGGTGGAGACGATCTTCGACTCGCTGAATGCCAAGGCGGCGCTGGTGGCGATTCGCGAGGTCTACGACCAGGATGGGCTGAAGGCGAACGGCAAGGAGCTGCCGGTGATGATTTCGGCGGCGGTGGGGCGCGGCGGCGAGACGCTGATCTCGGCGCAGACCACGGAGGCCTTCTGGAACGCGGTGCAGCATGTGAAGCCGCTTTCTGTTGGACTGAACTGCTCGCTGGGGCCGGATCTGATGTATCCCTTCCTCGAAGAGCTTTCGGAGAAGGCGGATGTGGCGATCTCCTGCTATCCCAATGCGGGCTTGCCGAATCCCCTTTCGGAGACGGGTTTCGACCTGGGCCCCAAGGATATGGCGCGGTACCTGGGCGACTTTGCGCGCGGCGGGCTGATCAATATCGCCGGCGGGTGCTGCGGCAATACGCCGGAGCACATCGCGGCGATTGCCAAGGCGCTTGAGGGCAAGCCTCCACGCAGGCTGGGCGCGCATGAGGACGAGAATGGGGTCGCTGCGTGAGCGTGGCCGAAACGAAGCCTCTACGACTTTCCGGATCGCAGCCTTTCACGCAGCAACCCGGCGTCTACATCATGATCGGCGAGCGGACCAATGTGGCCGGTTCGCCAAAGTTCGCCCGTCTGGTGAAGGAAGGCAAGTTTGAAGAAGCGGTAAGCGTGGCCCGGCAGCAGGTAGAGAACGGCGCAAACGTTCTCGATATCTGCATGGACGAGGGCATGATCGACGGCGTGGCGGCGATGACGCGTTTTCTGCAATTGCTAGGGAGCGAGCCGGAGGTGGCCAAGGCGCCCTTCATGGTGGACTCGTCGAAGTGGGAGGTCATCGAGGCTGGCCTCAAGTGCCTGCAAGGTAAGGGCATCGTCAACTCGATCTCGCTGAAAGAAGGCGAAGAGAAGTTTCGAGCGAACGCTGCGACGGTGATGAAGTATGGAGCCGCGGTGGTGGTGATGGCCTTTGACGAGCAGGGCCAGGCGGCGACTTACGAGGACAAGATTCGCATCTGCGAACGGGCCTACAAAATCCTCGTAGACGAGCTTGATTTTCCGCCGGAAGATATCATCTTCGATCCCAACATCCTGACCGTTGCTACAGGGATGGAGGAGCACAACAACTACGCGCAGGACTTTATCAACGCCACGCGATGGATCAAGGAAAACCTGCCGCACGCCAAGGTCTCGGGCGGCGTCTCCAATATCTCGTTCAGCTTTCGCGGCAACAACAAGGTGCGCGAGGCGATGCACTCGGCCTTCTTGTATCACGCGATTGCCGCAGGCATGGATATGGGCATCGTCAACGCCGGGATGCTCGAGGTCTATGAGGAGATCGAGCCTGAGCTGAAGGTGCTGGTCGAGGATGTGCTGCTGAATCGCCGTCCGGATGCGACGGAGCGGCTGGTGGAGTTTGGCGAAGCGCTGAAGCATGTTGGCACGGTGGTCAGCGAGAAGAAAGCCGAAGAGTGGCGCCACGGAACGGTTGAGGAGCGGCTTTCTCATGCGCTGGTCAAGGGCATCGATGCGTATATCGAGATCGACACCGAAGAAGCGCGCGTCAAGCTGGGGCGGCCTCTGCTGGTGATTGAAGGCCCATTGATGGATGGCATGGGCGTCGTCGGCGATCTGTTTGGAGCTGGCAAGATGTTCCTGCCCCAGGTGGTGAAGTCGGCCCGGGTGATGAAGAAGGCTGTGGCGCATCTGACGCCCTTCATGGAGGCCGAGAAGCTGGAGATGGAAGCGGCAGGCCATGTGGTCAAGGCGCAGGGAAAAATTGTGCTGGCCACGGTCAAGGGCGACGTCCACGACATCGGCAAGAACATTGTGGGAGTTGTGCTGGCGTGCAACAACTACGAGGTCATCGACATGGGCGTGATGGTGCCCTGCGAGAAGATCCTCGAACGCGCCAAGGCGGAAAAGGCGGACTTGATCGGCCTGAGCGGCCTGATTACGCCCTCGCTCGATGAGATGGTGCATGTGGCCAAGGAGATGGAGCGGCAGGGTTTCAAGCTGCCGCTGCTGATTGGCGGCGCGACTACGAGCCGCGCGCATACCGCAGTCAAGATTGCGCCGCATTACAGCGAGCCGGTGGTGCATGTTCTCGATGCAAGCCGGGCTGTGCCGGTGACGACAAGTTTGTTGAGCGACGATGGCAAAGCGGAGTTTGTAACGCAGCATCGCGCCGACTATGAGGCGCTGCGCAGGGCTCATGCGGCGCCGAAGCAAACGCTGGTTTCGCTTGAGACGGCGCGTTCACGACGGACGCCGATCGAGTGGCGCGCGGAGGATATTCCTGCACCTTCGTTTACTGGCACGCGGGTGCTGGAGGATTTTCCGCTGGCGACGCTGCGCGAGTTCATCGACTGGACGCCGTTCTTTCATACATGGGGGATGAAGGGCGTGTATCCGCGCATTCTGGAGCACCCGGAGCATGGCGCGCAGGCGATGCAAATCTTCAACGAGGCCAATGCGCTGCTGGATCGCATGGTGGAAGAGAAGCCGATCGCGGCGCGCGGCGTTTACGGGTTGTTTCCAGCGAGCGCTGTCGGCGACGATGTGGAACTGTATACGGACGAGACGCGCGGGACAGTGCTGACGCGATTCCACTTTCTGCGCCAGCAGGCGAACAAGGAAGGCAGCGAGCCTTGCAGGTCGCTCGGGGATTTTATCGCGCCCAAGGAGACGGGGCTGCCGGATCACATTGGAGCATTCGCAGTGACCAGCGGCATCGGTTTGAAGGAGCTGTGCGATCGCTTCCGCGCACAGAACGACGATTACAACGCGATTATGGCCGAGGCGGTTGCGGATCGTCTTGCGGAGGCCTTTGCCGAGTGCCTGCACAAGCGAGTGCGCGATGAGTGGGGCTATGGCTGCGCGGAGAATCTGAGCCCCGCGGAGCTGATTCAGGAGAAGTATCGCGGGATCAGGCCTGCGGCGGGCTATCCGGCTTGCCCGGATCACACGGAAAAGGGCGCGCTGTGGAATCTGCTCGACGTGCAGACGAATACCGGGATGCTGATTACGGAGTCGTTTGCGATGTGGCCTGGATCGAGCGTGAGCGGGCTTTACTTTGCGCATCCGGAGTCGCGCTATTTCAGCCTGGGCAAGATCGGGCGCGATCAGGTGGCCGATTATCACGAGCGCAAGGGCATGAGCGTCGAAGAGGTCGAACGATGGCTGGGGCCGAACCTCAACTACGACCCTGCCGGGTAGAATCCGGTTCTGATTGCGCATCTTTGGGTCGATACGCTCGCCTTATCGCTTCGCAATTGCCGCGAGAGTAGTTGCGGAAAGCAGAGCAGCGCTGAGCTTCAGAGCCGATAGCTGATCTGAGATGCGGATTGGCAGAAGTGGCTGAGTTCGTCCAGCACTACGCGCTCGATTCTTCGCACAATGTCGGGAAAGTTTGCGCTCTCCGCGGTCAGTTCCGCGTCGCATTCCTCGAGCGCGCGCACATAATTCTCATAACGCGCCTTCGAAGTCTCGGCGAGCGACGCATTGTCCATGATGGTCTTGAAAAGGCCGACAATGAAGGCGGTAACGGCAAGGAAATCGATCCAGTTCGACCAGGTGACCGCGGTTGGGAAGGCCAGCTTTGAGGTCAGCGCAGCGACGGTCAGCGCCGCGCCGAGCAGATAGAGAACATCGGCCGAGGTATAGCCGATCCGCTGCTGCTGCTGAAGCAACTGGATTTCTCCGGTGGCGAACCGGCGCTGATACGCAATGCGCAGTTCGCGATAGGCGCTGCGCGCCATGGTCTCGATCTCCTGGTCCGCTGGATCGGTCTCAGAGGTTGCTTGCGCGACGGCGTTGGCGGGGGAAAAGAGCACAAGCGCTGCATCCTGGGCGTTCAACTCCATCTCCAGCCGCGCGACTTCCCTTGAATAGAAAACATCCGCCTTGAGCTTGAGGTCCTCGGTGGAACCGGCGGGCAGGGCGAGCGGATAGGCCTGGAACTTGATGCTGCGAAGGCGCTCGGCCGCAAATCGATGCAGCAGCCAAAGCTGCTTTTTCTTCGTGACGAGAAGGTGGATCTGGATCGCCAGGCCGATGCTGCCGAGGACAATGGCGAACGTACTCACGAACTGCAGGCCGGGAAAGGCGGGTATTACGAGCGCCTGGGCGATGGTGAACAAGGCGCTTACGAGCACCAGGAGCATACCTACGCGGCCGCGGCCATGATACAACTTCTTCGCATCCGACGCGGCTTTTTCGTGTTCAAGAAAACGATCGTCGACGAGCGGATTGACGACGAGGGGCTTCACCGACTTGTAGAGGGTCTGCACGTCCTGCGTGGGAAACAAATCGCGGTTGTGTACTTCCACTGCACACCTCCGCCCGAACCAGTCCGGGCTGTAAAATGGATCAGGAACGCGACTAAGGCAGCAACCTGGCTGATTGGCCGCACTTTGCAAGTCTAGCCGCCGATGCTGCGTCCGGCTATCGTAAAGTGTCTGCGAAAGCCTGCAGCCTGGTGTGCAGGCGAGGCCAATGCGATCGGATCTGAATTCATTGCCGGAGATTCAGGAGCCTGGAGAGTTTTTGCCGCCGACTGAGCTTGTCCCGGAGTTGCAGACTGTCGATCGCCTGACGGAGGCCGCGCGGGGCGCGGGACTGACGATTTCGCCGGAGATCAAGCTGGTCGCGGTCCAGCACATGGTTCGCACCAATCTCACCTTGTTCCGGGCGCTGTTCAAGCTTGGCCTCCGGCCTGCAAATACATTCGTCATCGGCAAAGGATACTCGACGTCCGCGAGTTGCCTACGGGCGCTTCAGGGCGCCGGCACGCGTGTTTCCCAGGACCTGAGGCCGCCGCAGCCTGGCTACTATGAAGAGGCGCGCGAAGAAGAGCTGCGCGCTTTCTGGTCGGCCCTGGATGGGCGCGGAATCCTTCAGAGACAGGAGAAGGTGATCGTCGCCGATGTTGGCGGACGTCTTCTTTCTCGCGTTGAGGAAGAATGCGCAGAAATTGGTGGAGGCGGCAAAGTGATCGGACTTGAACAGACCACCAGCGGCATCCGCCGGCTCGAAGCTCGGCCGCGCAGCTTCCCGATCATCAACGTGGCCCAGGCGGCCGCGAAACCGATTCACGAAAGCCCGCTGGTGGCCGAGACGATTCTCGAACGAGTGGATCGGCGACGCCCTGGGCGATGGCCGGATATGCGCGTAGGCGTGATCGGACTGGGCGAGATCGGGCAGGCGATGATTGCCAAGCTGTCAGCTCGCGGGGTTGAGGTGATGGGGGCCGATATTGGAAGGCGAATCGATTCTTCCGGCGCCGTTCCGTCCATCCCATTGGAGATTTTGGTCGAACGGGCGGAGATTATCTTCGGTTGCACCGGCTGCGATATCTTCAACGGAGGTTTGCCTGGCAGGCATCAGCCGAACCTGGTGCTGGTGAGCTGTTCGTCGGAAGATGTCGAGTTCAGGAGCGTGCTGCGCGGAGCGAGCAGCCGCGCTCAAATTGAGTGGCCCGCGGAGGACGTTACCGTTGACGGACCTTCGGGGCCGGTGATCATCCTCTCCGGCGGCTACCCCTTCAACTTCGACAGCTCCGGCATCTCCGTCGATGAACAGGCGATCCAGGCCACGACGGCGTTGATGTTGGCCGGAATTCTGACTGCCGCGTCGATGCTCTCCGATGAGCGCGCAGGCTATCCAAGCGGGTTCATCCAACTCCCATCCCTGCTTCAGGCGGCTATACTCCAGGATTGGCGCAATCGATGGTCCGGCGACCGGGCTCTGCTTCGAGAGTTCGATGGCTTGGCCACACCGGAATATCTCGCGGCACGCTCCTATGGACGTATCCTGGACAGCCAGGCCGTCTTTGCGCGGGCGGCGGCGTTGATGCAGGTCTGATCTTCGGCGGCTGGCGAAGCTTATGGGATCGCGCAAGTGCAGTTGCTGTCAGGAGCGGAGGCGATCGTCGTGGATACTCTGAGCTTCGGCCGCGCGACCGAGGGTCCGGTTCTAAGCTTTACCGATTCCGACTTGCGTTCGGCTGTTGAGGAGTTATGGACCGAAGAAACGCTGCTGGTCACCGACGACTATAACTATCCGAAGATTCGAGATATCGGCCGAACTGTCGCAGTGGAAGATACAGAGGCCAGGCGGATCACGGAAGTAATCTCTTCGGGTGGTTACTCGCGAGTGATCGCGATTGGAGGCTGCACTGCGCTGGATTTCGGCCGGGCCTGCGCCATCGGAAGGCCGCTGGCCGCTGTTCCCACCATACTGTCGAACTGCTGCCTCAGTTCCAGCCGCAGCGTCATCCGGCGCGATGACCACTACCGGAGCGAAGAGACGACCGCGCCTCAACTTACTGTAATCAGCCGGCCAACGATCGAAGAGAACCATGCCGACCGGCGGAAGAATTGGTCGGCGTCGGGGCTGGGCGATCTCTTTTCGGCCTTTGCGGCGGTGGCCGAGGCGAACTGGCACGCGCAGACTCCGGGCCCGGTCAACGGCCTGTTCAGACAGCAAGCTCCGATCTGCTGGGAGGCGCTGGAGTGGATCGATTCAGCGGCGTATCCTCTGGACCGCGATGGTCTGGAGCGGCTTGCCCGGCTGCTCCACGAATTTTCGATTGCAGGCCATAAATCCGTACCTATCGGAAGCGAGCATGTGCTTTACTATCTGCTAAGGAAACGGCAGAATTATTCGCGCATGGTAGCTACGCACGGAAAGCTGGTCAGCATAGGAACGCTGATAACGCTACGTGCCTGGAGCGAGGCAAGGGGTGATTTCTCGATGTACGAGAAGCTTCGGCATGCGTTTGCCAAGATCGGTCTCCCACGGACGTTTAGCGACTTGGATAGCATCGGCGTCAAGACGGAACATCTTGTTTCGGCCGGTCGGATTTTTGCAAACGACAGCCTGTATGGGAGATTGTTCAACAAGGATGGCGCTTCGCCACTCACTGCAGTGTTCGCAACCTCTTCGTCGTAGCCGGAGCTCACCCATGGGCGAATGGGGCACCGAATTGCGCAAGAGAGGCCGTTCTTAATAGGGGAGGTGGTCGGAAGTGGCTCAAGCAACGAAGATTTTCATCTCCTGCTCTGGGGAAATCGAGTCGGCCGAAGCCTGGATCAAGAGATTCAAGTCTCGTGTGTGTGAATTATCACGCTACGAATCGGATGAGGTGTATTACTTCAAGAGCTGGGAAAACGCTCCTCTGAATGCAAAATTTCGCACGGAAGTTCAAGAAGGCTTAGATAGCGCCGATCATCTCATCTGTCTAGTCAGCGACCAGTATCTGGAGTCAGTCTGCTGCCTGGAAGAGCTTTGGCATTATCTTAGCCGTATCGACGAACAAAAATCCGATCCAATATTTGTTTTCACGCCATTTCTGAACAAAGATAGCTACGAAAAACTTGCGGAATTTAAGAAACACATCCGTCTCGGTGTCAACAAGATGAAAGGGAGTGCGAGGCGTCTCTTCGAAGAGAAGCCGAGTAAGCTTGCCGAGCAGCAATGGACCGCCAGACTTGTCGACGCACGCCAAAACGCTCGACACGTGAAACTTCGGTCGGACGACGACTGGCCTTATGCCGAGAGCCTGCTCAAGCCGGTACTGATCAGGCCGAAGATTCGCTCTCTGTTGGACTACGCCGCACTGTCGGCCTATTGTCTCGGAGCCGATCGCTACAAGAGCGGAGGATGGGGTTTTTCGCTGGCGGAAGTGTATAGCTACGATAGCGAAGACGGAGAGGAGCTACCGAAGGGCTCTTATGGGCTCAACGTAGTCGTCCTGAGAGCCTTGAGTAACTTCCTGAGCGATCCAGAGCTTAACGTCGAGCGAAATGAGGTATTTGGCGCGAAAGCTCCTGAGAAGAGCTCATTTCAGGCAGGTAGAAACCCATTTCAAGCAGTTAAGGACAGGTTGCCTTACTTTGCAAGACTCTTAGCTTGTCTCGAAAAGGCCGATGCCGCTCTTGGATTTCTCGATCGTAATGCCACCGATGCTCACGATTCTTTGGCTGGCTCCGAGCCTGAAAGCCGGTGGACTTTGGAAAACTTCGGGATTGCTCACCGATCCGACGAGTATCATGTCGCAGTCCTCGCCTGTTTGAGTATCGCGAAGGATATTCTGGAGGACCGGAAGGGCGGGCTCGTTCAATCTACACTGGCCGAAACGCCGCTTCCGGAAAACTTCGAGAATCTAGAGATCTTCAGAGATCTGGCTATGAAAGCAATCAAGAGAAATGATCTTTTTGAGTTGCTTCGAAAGAACTCCGACGCACATCAGCCGGCCGATCCCGGGCAGGCGACGAGAGCTTCGACAATATGGCTTATGCTTGCAGGATGCTCCGTGGGAGTTGAGCTGCTGTCGGAACATATTGGGCAGTCGACCTCCCTCGCCAAGAAAGAAGTCCAGCTTATCGAAGGCATCCGGGACAGTATCAATCAGCCCAATCACGAAGAATGCCTGACCATGTCATTGGCTGCCTGTGCAGCCATCACGGCCTGTGACGGCAAGTTTCCGGAACGCGTGATGAACGTGATTTACGAGAATCTCTTCGAATCGAGCGAGGGCGTTCGACGGGTTCCCGGACTAAATTGCGTGGCGTGGGCAGCCATCCTTCTCATTACCTTTCACGAAGCTAAGCTGATTGTTAAACCGGAAATTTCGAAGCAGCTATGGAAATTCGGCCTGGATCTTCGAAAAGAGATGCTTACAGCCGTGACGCAGTATTGGAAAGACGCTGAGAGACTAAGTGACAGCAACGATAGAACCTCGGAGATCAAGAAAAACCTGGAGGCCAAGAAGCGAAGTTTGCTCGAAGAACACGCGTGCTGGTGGGTCAAGAATGCGCCGACCTGTTCGCGGGGAAAGGGAACAGTGAAGGGGCACCATGCGACGGCTTTCGTCGACGGTCTGGTGAGTGCAAGCTTTTGGGGCTCTGCGCCTGCGGCAAAGGCCGAGAACTCGCAGCCAGCCGCGCTAAGCGGCGTTTTGCGAGTCAACCTGAAGGATAGCCGTATTCAGTTGGACAGTCCCGGCTACAGCCGAATCTTCCTGCACCCATTCAGCGTGATCACGGGAATGAAGGTTTACAACCTGAACGGAATTCGAAGGCAGTTTGGGGAGTTTGATGCCGAGTTGGTGAGGATCATGGGGGAGACGGTTGTCGAGGAGGTCTTCGTGCGATCCGGCAATGGATATGTCTCGATAGGGCGCAAATTTATCGAGCAGACGAATAAAATCACAGCCGATCTTAGAGGAATTACGGAGAAGCTGAAATTGTCCGAGGAGCCTGAGAGCGGAATCGACGATTTATTGAAAGTATTGCGCGAAGACGGTAAAGACACCCGTTGGATACATCGTTCCGCCATCGTCCAGCGGCCTCGACGGCCTAACGCCGAACCTGTGATTTCCTGGCGCTTCGTCGAAATGCCCTCGATCACGGCCGCTTTGGTCGTCGGTGCCAAGTAACCGGCATGATCAGCGCTCACGGCATTTCCAAACTTTACGGCTCCAATCGTGTGCTGCGCGATATTACGCTGTCTTTCGATCCGGGCAAGGTAACGGCTCTGATCGGCGGCAATGGCGCCGGCAAGTCGACGCTGCTCAGGATCTTGAGCGGAGCTGTTGCGCCTTCGTCGGGCGAAGTTGTCGTGAGCGGGCTTGCAGGTACAACTCATTCGATCCGGCAAGCGCGGGATGCGGGTATCTGGATGGCGGATCAGGAGGGCTCGCTCATTCCGGCGTGGACCGTGGAGGAACATTTCCGCGGCCTTGCAGGCCTTGAGCCGGGAGAGCCCTGGCGGGCGCTGGTCCCGGCAATCCAGGGCAGGGAATTGATTGGCGACTTGCCCCAGGTTGAGCGGCAGTTGATCGAGGTGGCGCTGGTCTGCGCAGGCGGAACGACGGCGGCGCTCTTCGATGAACCGACTGCCGGCCAGGGCCTGCGCGAGAAGCGGCTTATTCTGGACGCGCTGCGGCGGGCAGCTAGCGCGGGCGCAACGGTTGTATGGGTAACTCACGATCTCGATGCGGCGCTTGCCTTCTCCGATCGCGTGGTGGCGCTCAAGAGCGGCGCGGTCGTTCTCGACGCCGTCCCCGCCAATATGACACGAGCGGATCTTCTGGATGTCTTTCCCGCGGTGGATCGCACGCTTGTAGCGGCGCAGCAATCTTCCGCGACTGCGTCCGATGGTTGCCTCATGCGAATCCGACTGGACCGTCAGCGCGATGAGTTTATCGGCGTTCATGCGGGTGAGATTCTGGGGCTGGTCAGCAATAGCATGTCCCGGACTCGCGAGGTCTTGCGGGCGGCTGCCGGATTGGCCAACAGGCATCCGTTCCTCATCGAGTTTACGAAGGCATCCGACCGCCGGCGCCTGGCTTACATGAGCCGCGAGCGCAATTTGGATTGGGATTTCACGGGGCAGTCGCTGCGCTTCAACCTTACTGTTGGAATACTCAAACAGTTCACTCGCGCCGGTGTCGTGGACGAGCGTCATGAACTCAGCGTGGCTGAAGAGCTGAAGAAAAACTTCTCAGTTGAGGCGGCTTCATTGGACATGGTCATCGACAACCTGAGCGGCGGGAATCGCCAGAAGGCGCTGCTGGCCAGGCTGGCCTCAATGAAGCCCAGGATACTGCTGCTCGACGAGCCGTTTTCCGGCGTGGATGCGAACACGCGAGCGGCGCTGAGATCGGAGCTGCGGCGCCTGGCAGGGGAAGGGACTGCGGTCGCGATATACTCGCAGGAATGGGACGACCTCATCCTGGCGGTAGACCGAGTCGTCCTCGTGAAAGACGATCATTCCTTGGTGAGCTTGAGCGCTCGCTCTACTTCGGCCGCAATGATTGAAGCGGTTCTTGGAGATATAGCCGCACCCGATCGTATGCCGGAGCGCCCGTGAGACAGATCAATCTCTACAACCTGACGGTGATAATTCTTGCGCTCGCCGCAGCTTCGGTGGTGGCCATCATCCAGCCTCTGTTCTTTACCGCGGAGAACCTGACGAACGTTTCGCGGCAGGCCACGCCGCTGATGATCTTCGCCATTGCCCAGATGGTTCCCATCCTAACCAAGGGACTGGACCTCTCCCAGGGCGGTGTGGTGGTGGCGACAAGCGTTTCGTTCGCGCTGCTGGCTCAAAACTTTGGCACCGGACTGGCAATGATTCTGGCGGTCGCGGTGGGTTTGCTTGCCGGCATGGTCAACGGCTTGCTCATTGCGGGCTTTGGCATTTCGCCTTTTGTGGTCACCTTTGGCGTTGGCTCCGTCTTGCAGGGTCTGGCCCTGGTCGCTGCCAATGGACAGCCGATTTCGTCTGTGCCGGGCGATTTCTCCGCGCCCTTCTACTCGCATCTGTTGAGGATACCGGCGCCCTTGATCGTGGCCATCGTCGCGGCTGTGCTGCTGTGGTTCGTGCTCACGAAGATGTTGATCGGCCGCAGGATCATCGCTGTCGGGAGCAACGAGCGCGCCGCGTTTCTTTCCGGCATTCCGGTGCGCGCGACTCTGGTCATCGCCTACGCGATTGCCGGAGGCATGACATCGGTCGGCGCCGTTCTCCTATCGTCGCGCATCTCGTGCGGACATCCGACAGCCGGCTCCGACACGGCCTTGCAAGCGGTTGCGGCGGCTGTCATAGGCGGCGTAAGCCTCTATGGCGGGCGCGGATCGGTCCTTGGGGCGGTGCTGGGTGGAGTTTTTCTGACCCTGATCGCCAACGCGCTGAATCTTCTAAACGTCTCCTCCTTTCTTCAACTCGTAACTGCCGGAACTATCATCATCGTCGCGGTCGTAGCTGACCGCTTGCGTTACGGTCCCAAGAACTCCATAGGAGTAACGTCGTGAAAAACAAGACAGCCGCAGTCTTTGTGCTCATCGTGGTGTTGATCGTCGTCGGCGTGCTCGTGTGGTCCGCCAATCGAACCAAGCAGAACCAGCAGTCGAAGATCACTGTCCTGGAGACGGCAGAGCATCTTCAGGATGGCGCGCAGACCGACCCGAAGCCGGCTAGGCGATACAAGATCGGCGTGCTCTTTCCGTTTCTGGCCTCGCCGTTTTGGGTGAATGAGGCCTACGGCATTTTGGATCAAGCCAAGAAAGTCGGCGTGGATGTAGTCTGGCTCTCCGCCGATGGATACGACAATATCGATAAGCAGAATAGCCAGATCGAAGACCTGGAAGTTCAGCGCGTGGACGCTATTCTGCTCGCGGCGACCAGCGGTACGGGAACGGTGCCGGTGGTGGAGCGAGCCGCGGCGCGCGGCTTTCCGGTCTTTGCTCATGTCACTTCCAGCAATACGAATAAGGTGTCGAGCAGCGTCATCGACGACGATCTGAGCATTGGCCGGCAGCAAGGCCAGTTCATGGGACAAGCGCTGGGCGGCAAGGGAGCCGTAGCCATGCTGGATGGGCCAGCCGCGGCCGATTGGTCCTCTCGCCGGGTTCAAGGATTCAAAGAGGTTCTCCATAACCAGTTTCCCGGCATTCAGATCGTTGCGGAAAGGAATGGCATTCCGGATCGCGCCGACGCTCAGCGGCTTACCGAGGATATCCTGACCGCGAATCGAAAGCTGGATGGAATCTTTACCGTGGCCGATGGCATGGCGATGGGCGCGGCGGATGCCGTCTCTACGGCAGGCCGTTCCAAATCCATCACCATCACCACGGCTTCTTTCTCGCGCGAGACGCTGCCCTATATGGCCAAGGGACTAATCAAGCTGAACGTCGATGAGAACCCCGTGTTGATGGGACGCACGGCGATCAACGACGTGGTGAACGGCTTGAATGGCACGCCGGTGCCCAGGACGATCTACGTCCCCAATCCAGCTCGCAATGCCCAGGATGCACACGATATCGACCCGGCCAAACAATGGGCGCCAGATGGATGGACCTTGAAGTAGCAAACAAGGCTGCAACGCCGAATCCGGCCGTAGGCGTAGCCACGGCCAAACTTCAGGCGTGTTGTGGAGACCTTCCGCTGAACTTTAAGGCTAACCAGTGGCAGACCGATCCGCAGGTACGCCTCCTCCCGGGGGCAATGGATCTTCGATCTCAGACTACGTAGCTTTCCCAAAAACGCAGAATGTGCATCCGCAATTGATTCTTTGAAAGAAAGTTTGGCGCTAAGCGGAGCTTTTCCCGCTCTCTCAGTTATAGGGCTCTCGCAGGGGCATTAGGGTTCTCGCGCGACTGGGGCCAGTCAACTCTCAACCGTTTCGTAGTCGCTTTCGGAGGCTTCGTGCGCTCAACGCATTCTCATGCCATACCTGTGGATGATCACGTTTTTCGCCTTGGCGTTTGCCAATTGAAGGCTCCGCGGCTGGCAGGCCGCACGTTTTCGCTGGCCATGGTCATGCTGTTGGCCGCGTGTCTGAATTTGGGTGGGCAACAATCATCCGTAGCGACCCAGCAAGAAAAGACACAGTCGGCTAAGGCCTTGACGTCTTCTTCGGCGGGAGGCAGGACTGCACGGAATGCAGCCAAGCCAGGCGCAGTCTCCAGAACTACTGCCATCCCCGGCGCTGTGGCCGGTGGCTACCTCGGTAATTCGGGTAACTTTGACGATGGCGGAAACACGCATGGAGCCCTGCGCAACTCGGCTGATCTTGCAGATAATGCCGCATCCAACCAGGCGAAAATTGCCCAGAATTACGGCAAAATTGCACTCAGCTTTGAGGCCAGCCAAGGGCAGACTGACGCCAGGGTTTGGGTTGTCCGCGGTGCAGGTCATTCGCTCTTACAATCCGTAGCTTTCTCAACGCTTAAAATGCACATTCGTAACTATTTTTAGAGAAAGTTTGTCGCTAGAGAACAGATTGTGCGCAAGCGTTAGTATGAGCCGCCGCATGGGGGAGTCTAGCTTGTTCACTACAAGCTCAATCAGTGCTATGCGGCAGCAATCGCATCTGGAGGGGTCTGTGCAAACGCTTCGTTCCCATGCTATTTCCGTGGATGTTTCGGCTTTCACCTCTTACCCGCAAAATGAAAATCGCCGATGGGTAGAGAATTGCCTGATCTGGCTGACTCTGGGGATGTTTCTAGCCATGTCCATTGCCAGCCACGGACAGCAATCGACCAGGGCGAACAACCCCGAAGCTTCCGAAGCGACCTCCAATCACGCCGCTGCAGTGGCAAATTACGGCAATCTGCCCCTCAGCTTCGAGGCCAACCAGGGCCAATCCGACCCCCAAGTCAAGTTCAT
>Ga0302326_10004631_pt1 | contig 31724 bp, 21 predicted proteins | sample Palsa_T0_3_FD_202264 | JGI IMG/M metagenome (GOLD analysis project Ga0302326, IMG submission 202264) | Peat permafrost microbial communities from Stordalen Mire near Abisko, Sweden - Palsa_T0_3 | ecosystem: Environmental > Terrestrial > Soil > Palsa > Peat permafrost | place: Sweden: Abisko...
CCGCTAGGTAGGAGCGCTTGGGGACTACGTCGAGGCCTGCAAACAGCGCGATGGCCTGATCCGTCACCAGGTCCATGACGTGGCTTTTGCGCTCGGCGCCGATCAGTTTCAGCGCCAGCAGACTGCGGACGGCCTGGGTGGCGGGAATCATCCGCGAACTGGGCAAGCGAGCGGCGGTGACGACCGCCTGCTAGATCGATGCGATCCAGCAGGGGTACAAACAGGAAGAGTCCGGCTAAAGGGGTGCGGAAGACAACTGCGCGATCTGCTTCAGCACTTTCTGCGTCTGAGCGAACGCGCACAAGCTTTCTTCCACGTCTTTCTTGAGTTCGATGGGGATGGGGACTTGGCGATTGCCGAGGCTGATGGAGAGAATCCAGATCGGCCCGTGGCCTTTGCCCTTACCCTTCTCGCAGAACCGGCAGCCGGCCTTATTGCAGCGCACCATGCGGCTCAATAAGGAACCGGGCAAGATGGTGGAAAGATCAGGCATTTGCTGAAGGAGTTGTTTACGGGAAGCGATAAGCTGAGCGACCTTATCTTTCATTTCTATAGGATGAAAGATATCATGGCTTAATCTGCGCTGCAAGAGAAAAACAACAAAACATCAAAGAAATGTTTTACAAGTGGACGCCACGGCATTCTGACCGTCAACTGTCTCCGGCGCGATATCCTGAAATCGATGTTGGTTTCCGACCGCGCACGGGAGCAGGCTCACGCCCAACTACGGGCTGCGATCATTCACCGACAGCCGGTTACCGCGCTCTACCGGGGACGAAGACGGCTCCTTTGTCCACACCTGCTGGGCTGGAACAGACAGCGACGGCTCCAGGTGCTCTGCTACCAATTATGGAGGGGTTAGCGAAAGCGGTCTCCAGCCCGCCGGTGCATCGGATAACTGGCGCTGTCTGGCGGTAGAGAATCTCAGCCAGGTGGAGTTGCTCGATCACCCCTGGCAAACAGCAGAAAATCACTCGCGGACTCAAACATGCATCGAAGAAGTGGAACTCGATGTGCATGACTACCCCAAACCCGTTCCGCCCACTACATCACTCAACCCTAAAAGTGCAAAACTCTAGCCTAGGTGGTTCTCGGAATTTGGGTCAAGCCCAATGGCTCATAGCGCATCGCCACCGCGCCCGAGGCGAACTCCAGCCGGCTCACGAGCCTGAAGTCGAGACGCTTCGAAAGCCCCGCGAACAAGGTCGGCCCGTGGCCCGCTAGCCTGGGCTGCACCACGAACTCGTACTCATCGATCAATCCCAGCTCCGCCAACGCCAGCGGGAGCTTCACGCCTCCCACGAAGAGGCCCTTACCCGACTCCCGCTTGAGCTGCTGAACGGCCTTTGCTAGATCCCCGCGCAGGAGCTCCGCGTTCCAATCGACCCGTTCCAAGGTGCTTGACACGACGTACTTCTTTGCCGCGTCGATCGTCCGGGCGAAGGGTTCCATCCAATCAGGCCTCGCTCCCGTCGGCGCCGGCGGCCGCCACGCTGCCTCCATCATTTCGTAAGTCACCCGGCCAAAGAGGAGGGCATCGGCCTGGGCGAGGTTCTCGACCGCGTGACGATGCAAGTCTTCGTCCGCGGACATTGCACGATGATCGCAGCAGCCGTCCAATGTGACGTTGATGGAATACCGAAGGGGTCGCATTTCGCAAGAGTACCGCCGATAGGGTAGACTCGTCCACACGCGCGGCATTCGCATCTGTCAAAGATAGACAAATGTGGACAGGAACTCCAGGGCTCGATTGGTTAACACGGAGGCTTGATCGTGAATCTCGAGATCCGGATGACGATGGCAGGCCCGTGAACGCGTCGGAAGTACCGGACCTTCTTGCGGACAACGACGATCTCCGGGAAATCCGGCAGGTTCGAGACGCGGTCCGCAGCTTGCGAAGGGAGGCGAAGGCGCTTGACGCGGAAGCGGATTCGCCCAGTCGGGACTGCGATGCCGATGTTTGCCGATGCTGCCTGTTGGTATGCGGCCGCATGAATGGCGGCCAAAAGCGCGTTTTGACGGAGTTGGATCGAGCCTGCTTGGAGCAGGTGCTGGGATTCCCGATTACGATGGAGGATCTCACAAAGATCGGCAGCGAACTCCGGTCCCGGGCTCGCCGACGACCATCGAAAGCTTCACATCCGTCTGCTCCCCCGCATGCAGCGCGAGGTTCAGGCGAATCGCCTGTTTGAAGCCCTGCGCGACAGCGCTGACGATGTAAACACCTGGGGCGAGTTCCGGAATCCGGTATTCCCCAGCTTGGCTCGTTACTGCGCTCGCTTCCAACCCAGTGGCCGTGTTTGTTGCGGTAACCGTGACGGCCACGACGATATCTCCGTCAGGATCAGTCACCACGCCGACTATTTCCGCGACATTCATTTGTGCAAAGGAGACGGATGCGGCCAAGGCGGCAGTCGCGACCAAGACGAACAGAAGCTTCAGCAGTTTAGGCATCTCTGTCTCCTTTTAAGCAACCAAATCAAATGTAGATCGGCTAGCACCGCGTCATTCATGATGCTCGCGCCGGAAACTGGTCCGAGTCACGTGCTGTGCCACAGATTCGCCCAGCTTCGCGCCGTCTTCGACCGAATGGAGGAAATGAAAGCCGGCAACGACCCGCGCCCAGGAGACTTCATCGAGCCAATCCCCGGTGTTCTCAAAAGTGTGAGTGTGAACGCTGTCGGTGAACGCCAAGCTATCAATGACGACGTGTACTTCCGGGGTTCCAAAGAAACTCTCCACCATATGAGATACTCCCGATGAAATGCATACGTGCGCAGCCGGGTATTCAGGATGATTCGGAGTTATGCCCAGCGGCGTCCAAGCCGGATCAGCGGACAATTCGGGATTACCGCCGCCCCCCGCTTGGATCGCGGTCACCGGCCGCCAGAAGTTGTAGGTATACTTCGCGTTGTAACAGCCAATAATTGAGTCCGCCGCGCCGGTCCACAACATGGCCATCATGCGCGCCGAGTCCATCAGGTCTAGCCGGTAGTTTTGAACCAGATAGTTAAACACCCGAGCATACTGTTGCGACGTGTTCTCCGTCCAGAACAGGCCGATCTCGGTTTGTCCGGCCGTCCGAACCGAGCTGGTCTTGTCACCCAAGAGGCGTGTGACGTTATAGTTGGCCGCCCATTCTTCGCCGGACAGTTTAGTGGGGCCGGGCGGCAGAAATTGGGAAGCAGAGCGAAGAGTAAAGGGGCGCATTTGTCCTAACCAAGGTGTAGCTGCCGGCAGAAAGCCTGGCGGGGTAGGTTGCCAAACGCCCGGGCCGCTGCCTGGTTGATACGGAACATCCGCCAAGAGACCATCTCCCACACGAGCAGAAATCAAAGCTTGCGCCGAAGCCTCCCCCACCCGCACGCCTTCCGTCTTGGCGTGCGATGGTGCCGTCAGTTTCGCTAATGAGGCGTAGTAGCTTGCATCCAGGGCCGCCTGCTGTAGCGGGAAGTAATAAACCAAGACGCGATGAGCCGCCGCGATCGCCGCCGCTTCCTCCGACGCATCCCGAGAGCAACGGCCGTCGTAATAGAACGGCTTGAATTCTCGATGGATGCTATTGATGGCGTCATAAATGGCGATGCTTTCATAAGCAAACCATACGGAAGATACCCCCGGACCGTTTCCTCCATGGGCCACGATCGTACTAGATGCGATCGTGTTCCAATCTGTAACAACATTCTGTGCCGCTAGGCGGGTTGCCTGCGGCAAGGCCGCCGCGATAAATAATAAAGATCGAATCGCCAGTTTCATTTGTTTTTATCCTTGATAAACTCCGAGTTTGCGGACGGAATCGGAAGACGAAAGACGCTCTACCGTTTGCCGTCCGTGCCATGAGGTTGACCTTGCCACTGAGGTGAACAAAGTGTAATGAGGGCTTAGATTAGTTGTTCCTCACCTGCCGTTAGTGAGATCGCGTCCTGAACCTCATTGCTGCCCGGCGGAAAGCATCGAGCATCAGCAACGCCAACCCCGCGAGCAGCATCGTCCAAGAACCAGGTTCGGGCGCGGCCGTAACCGTGAAGTCAAACCCATAGGATACTGTGCCAACGCTCGCTTCCTGAACCCAGAACGAATACGTCCCCGCCGGTAACGGAGAGGTAAAGCCCGTCGCCCCTAAACCCGCCGCGCCCATATCCGGCAGAATATTGCTCCCTATCTCGCCCGTGTCGTAGTGATCCCATCCCAGCAGCCCTGCGGCAGTCGTGGCGCTGGGCAACACCGTTACCTGCGGCCCGGCTTCCATGCCGATGAACGAGACACCGCGCGGGCCAAGGGTCTGAGTTCCGGGCAGCACGGTAATGCCAGCCAGTAACATGCCTTGCGGCACCGCAAACGTGAGGTAGTCGCGATCAACAATTAAGGTGTTTGCGTTTTTGCCGGTTGTTCCGAACACTTCGTTCGAACCCAGCGCCACGGTCAGCGCAGTGGGGGCCAGCCCGGAGTTCGAGAGGTCGCCCGAAATGCTCTCGTCATAGATGACGCTCCCGCGCGCAAGCCCGCCGCCGATCATCAGCGCCACTCCGCAGGCGGCTATAGCCGCGACCCCTCCACATCTGTTTGTCCTATGACGGTTACTCGATCCCCTAATTGTCATTTGTTCCGCGCTTTGTCCCTTTCGAGCTTCAGAATAGGTGCGAAATACGCGGAGGAGGGAGTTTCAAGGCGTTTTGTAACCGTTACAGACCATGGAATGTTAGAGTTACAGGCGTGGGTAGTCCGACCGCCGTACTCGAACCCGCCAAAGTGCAGGCCCAACTTGAGCGCATTCTGGCTTCCCCCACCTTCGCCACAGCTAAATCCGCCAGCCGTTTTCTGCGTTATGTCGTGGAGGAGACCTTGGCCGGCCGCGGCGATCAGATCAAAGAATATGCCGTGGGCACAGCCGTCTTCGGTCGCGGCGACGCCTTCGACCCCCGCATGGACGCCGTTGTCCGAGTGGAGGCAACGCGCCTTCGCAACCGCCTCCGCGATTACTACCAGCGCGAGGGACTCGCCGACGCCGTTTCCATCGAACTGCCCAAGGGTAGCTATGTGCCCGTATTTCAATCGCTACAGACAGAAGTGGCCGCGCAAATGCCACACTGGCATTTGCCGCGCAAGGCTAACGTTTGGATAGCCGCCGCCACGGTGGTCGTGCTCATCGTTATGACTACTTGGTGGGTTCGCAGCCGGATGCGTCGACCCACGCAAGTTCGCTCAATTGCGGTTCTGCCGTTTGAAAATTTGTCGGGCGATGGATCGCAGGACTATCTCGCCAGCGGTATTACCGAGCGCCTCACCACCGAACTCGGGCGTGTCCGCACGCTACGTGTACTTTCGCATTCAGCTGTCATCAGTTACGATCACTCAACCAAACTGCGATCCGCGATTGCCAGCGATCTCAAAGTCGACGCGTGGGTCGAAGGGTCCGTTGCGCGCACTGGGAATCGAATGCTTATTACCGAGCGCCTTCTGCAGTCCCGGACTTCCCGGACGCTCTGGTCCCAAAGCTACACCAGCGACGTGGCTGAAATCGTAGCGCGGCAAAGTCAATCCGCCCGTAGCATTGCCAGCGCCCTCGGCGCTGAATGGCCCTCTACTGCGAAGCGGCAAAGGGAGGAGGATATCCTGCGCATCAACCCGGAAGCCTACGATTACTATTTGCGTGGCCGCTTCCACTCGCAACACCAAACCGAACCTGAGAATGAGACCGCCATTGCAGATCTGCAGCATGCGGTGGCCATCGACCCGAGCTTCGCCTCCGCCTATGCGGACCTCGCGCAGACTTATGTGTGGCGCCTTTTTCTATTCGCCCCAGAAGAGAAACAGTGGGAAGAGAAGGCTTATGTAGCGGCGGAGCGAGCTCTCGCGCTAGAGCCCGATCTCGCAGTGGCCCATGTCGCGCGCGGCCGTCTTCTCTGGACGCCCGCCAACCATTTCGCACATGAAAATGCCATACGCGAGTATCGCTGGGCCCTCGACTCCGATCCTACCCTCGATGAGGCGCGCAATCAACTCGCACTGATCTATTGCCACCTCGGTTTTTTCGATCAGGCGTTCGAAGAGGCGAAGCAAGCGGTTCTGACGAATCCGAATAACAAGTTAGCTGTGTATCGAATCGCGCAGACGTTGGCGTTTCGCGGACAGTATCAAGAGTCCTTGGCCGTCCTGCGCGGAATTCCGGAGCGGGTGCAACCTTCGCTCGTTGGCTATCAAACGGCCTGGGCCCTCTTTAATCTCGGAAAAAAAGATGAAGCGGCGGCAAAAATTGAGGAGCTGCTGGCTCACTATCCGAAGGACAGCGGCGGCCTCTTCAACAGCGTGCAAGCAGTGTTGGCGGCCTCGGCGGGCGATGAACGAACAATGCATGCGAAGATCAATATGGCAATTGAAAAGGGCAAGGGCTTCGGCCACTTTCATCACACCGCTTATCACATTGCCACCGCCTTCGCTCTCATCCATAGGCCGGAAGAGGCTACAAAATGGCTCGAAGCCGCGGCGGATGATGGTTTCCCCTGCTATCCTCTTTTCGCCACCGACCACAATTTAGATAACCTTCGACAAAATGCAGCGTTCATCGAATTCATGGAGAAGCTGAAACATCAGTGGGCTGCGTACAAGAGCCTCTTTTGAGCTGGTCCGACATCATTTAGGGTGTAGAAAGTTAGCCTTTCGTAGAAGCTCCCCACGGCCGACAAGAACTCCGGCCAGCCGAATTCGAGTGATATTGCGCGTTGCTGTGAGGTCAGTAGTTGGGTCGCCGATGGCCAAGATGCGAATGGCCGCCCGGCAGCATGCTTGCGCAGACATGCGCATGATTCCACATACGCGTGTTGCTCTAAAATGTCTTCGTGCCTGCCCGATCGCTAGCAGTGTTGTTCCTGCTTCTCCAATCTCTTGCCGACGCTCAGAGTGAGACATCCAATAGCCGCCCCCGTGCTCCGCAACTGGGATTGAGAATCGGCATTCTTCCGACGGGGCGGTTGGACGCGATCACCGACGTGGCCGGGGTAACAGTCGGTCAAGTCACGATCATTCAAGGGGACAACGTGCGCACGGGTGTCACTGCGTTTTGCCGCAAGCAGGGAATCTCTATCGCGACAAAGTGCCCGCGGCGATCTTCGTAGGGAATGGCTATGGGAAGTTGACCGGTTCCACCCAAGTGGAAGAAATGGGAACTATCGAAGCTCCTATCCTATTGACGAACACAAGCAGCGTACCGGATGTGGCCGCCGCGTTGACGCGTTACATCATGGCTCTGCCCGGGAACGAGGATGTTCTGTCCGTTAACCCGGTCGTTGGCGAGACGAATGACGGATTTTTGAACGACATTCGTGGATTTCATGTCACCCAGGAGACCGTCTTTACAGCCATCAGGAACGCAAGAGGCGGCCCAGTGGAAGAGGGCAGTGTGGGCGCCGGCACCGGAACGGTCGCCTTTGGTTGGAAGGGTGGTATCGGCACTTCATCACGAAAGTTGCCTGCCACCCTAGGCGCATACACAGTCGGTGTGCTGGTTCAGACGAACTTTGGAGGAGTGCTCACGATTGCCGGTGCTCCGGTTGGTAAGGAGCTGGGCCAATACTATTTGCGGGAGGAAGTAAGCCAAGAAGTCAAGGACGAGGCAGACGGATCTTGCATGATGATCATTGCAACCGACGCGCCTGCCGATGCGCGGAACTTGAAGCGACTAGCGGCCAGGGCGTGGTTAGGAATGGCGCGCGCGGGCAGTTCTGCCTCAAACGGGAGCGGAGACTACGCCATTGCATTCTCCACGGCACCGCGGAACCAGATTCATACGTCTGACAAGTCGCTCACGCAACAGGTCGAAGCGCTCAGCAACGACGCCATGTCCCCGCTCTTTCTTGCTGTAATTGAAGCGACTGAGGAGGCCATTTATAACTCGATGTTCCGGCAGTGACGATAACCGGGAACGGCCACACCGTGGAAGCATTACCGCTTGAAAAGACGATGCGGATTTTACGGGACCATCGATTGATCGAATAACCTTCGCGGATGTTTCATCGCGAGAAGTCCGTAGCCTTCGGCTGTGTTCTCCGGCTCGGTTCATAGAGGATGCATCGCAAAGAGGTAATACAGGTGCAAGATATCGCTGGCGGTCTTCGTCCGAGAGGAACATGGCCTGCCGGTTGCTACCGCGTTGCGTGATGTGATGCGGCGCGTCGGGAACGACGAAACGAGGCCTGCGTGCCATTGTCAACTGAGTGGCGGTGAGCGGGAAGGGGTCTCAGAGAAAGTCGTCCGTCCCCTTTTGGAGGACCGAATTTCATGATCATGATTTTCGAGTGGAACCGCCGTTTCGCAGCAAGGCGGCCGCTGCTTTTCCCAGCGCCGCTGCCTTTGGGTTATCCAGAAACGCCCAAGCCGCGGCACGCAGCAGAAAGGGCGTCTTGAAAGCCGGATCGGCGTTTTTCTTGCGGCCGATCAGTTCCGTCAGCATCTCGCGCGGACGCTCGCGCACTGCGTCGAGCATCGCCACCTGGTGCACGCACGAGATGCTGCAGTTCGGCGCACAGGCCTTTTCGGTGTGAAACTCGCGCTCCAGGTCGTCTTTGGTGTAGACGGCGAGTGGCTTGCCGGGATAGCCGCGCTGCTGCGAACAGTAATGCACCAAGCCGTCTTCGCAGATGTATAGGAACCGGCTGCCCGCGCGGCAATGCCACTGGTGGGGCAGGCCGCGCACGAGATTCGTCTGAAAGTGATCGAAGTGTGAGAACGAGAAGATCGAGGTCTCCAGCTTGCGGACATCCTCATAGATCTCGATTTGGGTCAGGGGCAAGGGCCGGGTATGCCCAGCGCCGTCATGCAGAATACCCACGGTGCTGTTAAAGCCGAGCGCACGGGCTCGTCGGGCGATGGTGCGGGCGTCTTCGGGATTGCGCACTTCGGCGCCGAGCACGGTGTTGACGGTCACCGCGAAATCGGCGTGCTCGGCCAGCATGGCCAGTTTGCGGTCGAGCACCTTAAGGCTTTTCTTCGAGGTGTCGTCGGGCTGCACGTTGTCGATGCTGATTTGCAGGTAATCGAGGCCGGCCCCGTTGAGTGCGCGAATGCGCTCCGGCGTGAGCAGGTAGCCGTTGGTGATGAGCGTCGCCATGGCTCCTACCTGGCGAATGCGGCGGATGAGGTCGTCGCATTGCGGGTGCAGCAGAGGTTCGCCGCCACTGAGAGTAATGATGGAGGTGCCGAACTCGCCCAGGCGGTCGATGCGCCGCAACATTTCCTCCACCGGGACGGGCTTCGAAAAGGAATCGTATTCGTTGCAGTACGTGCAGGCGAGATTACAGCGTCGAATGGGGATGATCTGTGCCAGGATTGGATGGTTCTTTGACTCCATGGCGCGGGCAAAGAGGCGAACTTCGCGCCACTTGCGTTCAATGGCGCGGAATTTCCGTAAGAACACACGACGAACGGACATCTACCGATGGGACGCTTGGGGGTTCAGGGAGGATTCAGTAGGGGCTGGCTAAGCTAAGTTAGGCCAATAAGCCAGCGTAGGCGGGTGTTGCGTGCCAGGCGGGCACGGAGTTTAACAAAAACTGCGCGGTCTTCGAAGCTGAAGTTGTCTCCATGTGGCAGGTTCGTTGCCCTTCACGGCCATCTACCGTGAGCCGGCCGTCCACACTGCTCACCCGGTATGCCAATTGCGCTCCGTGCTCCCTTTGCAGAGCACCCAGAGACCAATCGGAATTAGCGATCATATGGACTCCGCCCTGCGCCGAACCGATCAGAATCGTGTATTCCGAGGGAGTGTAGCCAGCCGACGCGCTCGTCTCCGCCGCTTCGAATATTTCCTTCGCATTGTCCAGGAACTGGCTCACACCGCTGTATCGCGCCTCGCCGGGAAAATTCGAGGAAAGTGGGACTCGTTTTTTTTCAGTTTGAAGCCCGGGAATTGGCTTGTATTTTTTCGAGCCGAACTCTATACTTGAGTCATCACCCCGGACTGCTAGTATTTTTGGATTGTTAGTACCAAGTGACATTCAAGCCTAGACTCTTCGCGCCAGTGGTGTGCGCTGCGTCCATCTGCTCCGCTGCTCTGGGGCAGACCCCAGATTCTCAATCCCTCCTGCCCCAACAGACAGTTCTGTCAACGCCTTTAACGACTTGCAATCCATGGGTAATCCAAGCTCTACCCACCGAATTATCGTTCCGGCAACGCGCTTGCTTCATTCTGGCTGAACTGGCAAGCCCAGGGCGGTTCGCGGAAGCGGGAGCAATCGCTGGTGTTTCCCAATGGCGTAACGTCCCCCGCATCAGCCCCCGGGATGCCGATGATTTCGGCACGCGCTTTGCGCACGTCTACGAACGGCAAGCGGCGCGCGCCACCGCCGAGTTGCTGGTCGGCGATCTGCATCACGAAGACCCGCGGCTGCATTTTTCGCATGCGCACGGCGCGGTGAACCGTACGCGCGCGGCCCTATTGAGCGTGGCGATCAGCCCGGGCGAAGATGGCCAAGCGAGACTGGCCCTAGCTCCGATTGCGGGTGCGCTCGGCTCTGGGCTGACGTCCATAGCCCTTTACCAATACCAGAACAGCTTGCGTTACGGATTCCAGCGATCCGCCATTTCCTACGGCTTTTACTTTTTTCGGGCCGTTTTCCACGAATTCAGCCCGGAGCTTTGGTCTTTGGCGCCGCATTTCGTTCGCAAGCGGCGGGACTCGATTCGCAAAGCGTTTACTCTGTAAACGGCGGACATGATCCTGGCGCGGTCGTGGCTCCGTTCCGAGCCGCACGCGCCAGCAAGCGGTTGCGAATACCTGACCGAACTTCTGAAGTCGTGCACTTAGTTACTCGGGATAAAGCTATCCACATGAGAGGCCCATTCACCGGTCGTCTTATTTTTCAATACGACCAGCACAGGTGCCTGAATAGCGAAACCGTTCGGTGTATATACGGTGGTGAATCCGTTCGAATAGATCGCCTGGATGCAGGGCGGCGAGTTGTCGAAAAGCAGGCAGCTGTTGCCGGTGCTGTCGGGTAGCTGATGGGCTGCCGCATAAGACTTTCCGGCCGCTTTCAGCACGTCGACGAGGTTCTGGAAGTCGTCGAAAACATCGTTCAAATTCTTCGGCACCTTCCAGCCCGAAAATAGTCCCTGAACGGCGGTGACTTGGTCTGGACCAATCAGATAGGCATCGTTTTGCCCGGCAATCGCATTGGTTATATCGGCTTCAATATAGCTTGGGGCCTCATTGAACACTTGGACTTCCACATCTCCGCCGGTTACCACCGCCAGGTCCAGGTTACTCACATAACTCGTAAACGCTCCGTGAGCGGCGAGGATAACGGCGGCTTGGCCGAGATAATTAAAGGCCGGGCCGTACATGTCCTTAATCAGATCCATTTGAAGTTCGCACACACCCTCGAGTTCGATCAATCCGAACTGGAAGGCCAGCCCCAAATGCCGCCGCCTCACTCCATGCAAACCGGCTAGCAGAAGCGGCACGTCGCCGCCGTTCCAATTGGCGGCGACTAACCGTGCGCCCGAAGGTCCCTTTCGCGGCGCCAGTGACGCCGTGAAGCCATTCGCCGTCATGAGCGCGATGGTCGACGTGGTAAGCGCCTGATAATACTGTGGCAACGTCGTGGAAAGCAGCAGATTCCATTGGTCGGCATTCGCCTGCACGCCGTAGGCGCTGGGGTTAAGCGTCGCCAGTTGGGTTACAAGTGGCGCGAGCGTTTGCTCTAACGCTGTGAATGTGGCTTTATCGGTAGTACTGAGCGTTGCCAATGTGTGCGTTTGCAGGAACGAAGTCAAATTTGTAATCGCCGTGCTCAGATTCGCAAGGAATGTTGGGACATTCGCGTCTTGTGCGGTTGGATTGATACCGAACGACGGCAGTTGCGAAGGGTCAGCCGGGAAGCCACCTTCGGGCGCGAACGGAGTTGAGCGCTGCAATCCATCGAAATCCACTCCGTTCAGGCCCGTCTGCAATTGAGCAAGCAGGGCATTCACGGTGTTGGTATCGCCTGCCGTGAGAGCGGCGTCGATCTGGTGCAGGATCGATGACGATGAGTACGCGGCCGTCGAGAATCCCGCCGCCAGATTTTGTTGGGTATTGGACGCACCGGTGCTGCTTACGTTCGGCGCCAACACTAAGAAGGTATCGCTTGAACTTAAGGTCGTTGAGGTTACCGTGCAAGTCACGCTGTAGATGCCACGTGTATCGCTGGATGTCTCAATGGTTCCCGTGTTGATCGTGGGCACCGTTCCCGTACCGGTGGTGGGATTGGCCGTGAGATTGCAGTTCGGCGTTATGGATAACGGATTGTTGCTGGAATCCGTAACCAGAGTCGTAAATGTAATAGAGGCGCCCGCCGTGACCAAGTCCTGGCTGAGGCTCAGAGTGATGGCTGCGGGGACAGGTCCCGCTGCCGGTCCGGTCGATACCACTATATTCACTGCGGAACCGACGTTCACACTCGTAGCGGCTGCCGGGCTTTCGCTAATCACTTTGCCGGAAGCGACTGTGCTGCTCGATGCGGTGGTCACCGTTCCGAGTACTAATCCCGCACCGGTGATAGCCGTTGTTGCGGCGGCTTGCGTATCGCCCACCACATTTGGCACCGAGACCTTCGCTGGTCCAGTCGAAATCACCAGGTTGACCGCCGAGCCAATATTCACGCCTGTGCCGGAAACTGGGCTTTCACTGATCACATCGCCCGAGGTAACGGTGCTGCTCGATGCTGTCGTGACCGTGCCGACTACCAAACCGACGCCCGTGATGGCGGAAGTGGCCACCGCTTGAGTATCGCCGACCACATTGGGTACTGAGACCTGCGCGGGTCCGGTGGATATGACGATGTTCACCGATGATCCGACGTTCACGCTCGTGCCCGCCGTTGGGTTTTCGCTGATCACGTCGCCCGACGTTACGGTGCTGCTTGAGGCGGTTGTCACCGTACCGAGCACTAAGCCAGCTCCGGTGATAGCCGTGGTTGCTGCCGCTTGGGTATCGCCGACTACATTTGGCACCGACACCCTCGCCGGTCCACTCGAAACGACAATGTTCACCGCTGAACCGACGTTGACGCTGGTACCGGCCGTTGGGCTCTCGCTAATCACATTGCCCGCCGCGACGGTGCTGCTGGTGGCGGTCGTAACCGTGCCGAGCACTAAGCCAGCACCTGTGATCGCCGTCGTAGCCGCTACCTGCGTATCGCCCACCACGTTCGGCACCGAGACCTTCGCTGGTCCGCTCGAAATTACCAGGTTCACTGCGGACCCGATATTCACGCCCGTGCCCGCCGTCGGACTCTCGCTGATCACATCGCCCGAGGTAACCGTGCCGCTCGATGCGGTGGTCACCGTTCCCACCACTAGCCCGACGCCTGTGATCGCCGAACTCGCTACCGCTTGCGTGTCGCCGACTACATTCGGAACCGAGACCTGCGCTGGCCCAGTGGATACCACTATATTCACCGAAGAGCCGACGTTCACGCTTGTGCCCGCCGTTGGGCTTTCGCTGATCACGTCGCCCGACGTTACGGTGCTGCTCGAAGCAGTTGTCACCGTTCCGAGCACTAAGCCAGCTCCGGTGATGGCCGTTGTCGCTGCCGCTTGGGTATCGCCGACTACATTTGGTACCGACACCTTCGCCGGTCCGCTCGAAACGACTATGTTCACGGCTGAACCAACGTTCACACTGGTACCCGCCGTCGGACTCTCGCTAATCACATTTCCCGCCGCGACGGTGCTGCTGGAAGCGGTCGTGACTGTTCCGAGTACCAAACCCGCTCCTGTTATCGCTGTTGTTGCCGCTGCCTGCGTGTCGCCGACTACATTAGGCACTGAAACCTTGGCCGGTCCGGTCGAAATCACCAGATTCACTGCCGAACCGATATTCACGCCTGTTCCGGCGACTGGGCTTTCACTGATAACATCGCCGCTGGCAACGGTGCTGCTCGATGCTGTCGTGACCGTGCCGACTACCAAGCCTACGCCCGTGATGGCGGAAGTGGCCGCCGCTTGCGTATCGCCGATGACGTTGGGAACCGAGACCTGCGCTGGCCCAGTGGATACCACTATATTCACCGATGAGCCGACGTTTACGCTTGTGCCCGCCGCCGGGCTTTCGCTAATGACGTTTCCGGAAGCAACCGTACTGCTGGAGGCGGTCGTCACGGTGCCGAGCACCAAGCCTGCTCCGGTGATCGCAGTGGTCGCCGCAGCCTGCGAATCGCCGACGACATTCGGTACCGACACCTTCGCCGGTCCGGTAGAAACGACTATGTTCACGGCAGAACCCGCGTTCACGCTGGTGCCAGCCGTCGGACTCTCGCTGATGACATTCCCGGAAGCTACTGTGCTGCTGGAAGCGGTCGTCACCGTGGCGAGCACTAAGCCAGCACCGGTGATCGCGGTTGTTGCCGCCGCTTGCGTATCGCCGACCACATTCGGCACCGAAACCTTGGCCGGTCCCGTCGAAATGACCAGATTCACTGCCGAGCCGATATTCACGCCCGTGCCCGCCGTCGGACTCTCGCTGATCACATCGCCCGAGGTAACCGTGCTGCTCGATGCCGTCGTTACGGTTCCAAGCACCAAGCCGACGCCCGTGATAGCGGTTGTCGCCACAGCTTGCGTATCGCCGACTACATTCGGAACCGAGACCTGCGCCGGTCCGGTGGATACCACTAAATTCACCGAAGAGCCGACGTTCAAGCTTGTGCCCGCCGCCGGGCTTTCGCTAATTACGTTTCCTGAAGCAACTGTGCTGCTCGAGGCAGTCGTCACTGTTCCCAGCACCAAGCCGGTTCCGGTGATCGCCGTCGTGGCGGCAGCTTGGGTATCGCCGACTACATTTGGCACTGAAACCTTCGCTGGTCCGGTGGAAACGACAATGCTCACGGCTGAACCGGCGTTTACGCTGGTACCAGCCGTCGGGCTTTCGCTAATCACGTTTCCGGAAGCAACCGTACTGCTGGTGGCGGTCGTCACGGTGCCAAGCACCAAGCCTGCTCCGGTAATCGCCGTGATCGCCGCTGCCTGCGTATCGCCGACGACGTTTGGCACCGACACCTGCCCTGGTCCGCTGGAAAGGACGATGTTCACGGCTGAACCCGCGTTCACGCTGGTGCCCGCTGTCGGACTTTCGCTAATTACATTCCCGGAAGCAACCGTACTGCTTGAAGCGGTCGTCACGGTGCCGAGGACTAAGCCTGCTCCGGTAATCGCCGTGGTCGCCGCAGCTTGGGTATCGCCGACAACGTTCGGCACCGACACTTTGGCCGGTCCGCTCGAAACGACTATGTTCACGGCTGAACCGGCATTCACACTCGTACCCGCCGTCGGACTCTCGCTAATCACATTCCCGGAAGCTACTGTGCCGCTGGAAGCAGTCGTCACCGTTCCCAGCACCAAACCGGCTCCCGTGATCGCCGTCGTAGCGGCAGCCTGCGTATCGCCGACAACATTCGGTACCGACACCTTCGCCGGTCCGCTCGAAACGACGATGTTCACGGCTGAACCGACGTTCACACTCGTGCCCGCTGCCGGGCTCTCACTGATGACATTCCCGGAAGCGACTGTGCTGCTGGAAGCGGTCGTCACCGTGCCAAGCACCAACCCTGCTCCCGTGATTGCCGTGGTCGCGGCAGCCTGCGTGTCGCCAACGACATTCGGTACCGACACCTTGGCCGGTCCGCTCGAAACGACGAGATTCACTGCTGAACCGACGTTCACGCTAGTGCCGGCCGCTGGAGTCTGACTGATGACGTTTCCGGCAGCGACCGTGCTGCTTGAGGCAGTCGTCACCGTTCCCAGCACCAAGCCTGCGCCGGTGATGGCCGTCGTCGCTGCCGCTCGCGTGTCGCTCACCACATTCGGCACCGCAACGGTGGCTTGTTTCACCGTGAACGCGCTGGCCAATGTGGCTACTTCGCCTCCCGTGGTTACCGTTACCGTACGTGTCCCTAAGCTTGCGTTCGCAGCAACTGTGAACTGCACCGTGAGGCTGGTCAAGCTGGACACCGTCGGAGTGCCCGTGCTAATCCCCGCACCTGCGCTCACTTGGCTCACGCCGCTCAGGAAGTTGCTATAGCTTCCGGTGATCGTTACACTCACGGCTTGGCCCTGCTGCGCCGAATTCGGGTTCACCAAACTGATGGAAGCGGCTGGATCAACCGTGAACGTTACGGGATTGCCGCTCGCGAATCCGTCAGTGTTATCGGACAAAGACGCCGTGTAGACCGTGGGAGAGCCCACGGAGATAGAAGATGGCACGAGAAACGCCACGCGCGCCGAGGTACCGGCCACGACCTGATATTGGCTTGCCGTCACGGTTGTGGTGGAACCGCCCGCCTGGGGAGTGAGCTGGATCTGAATGTTAGCTGGATTAATGGTCGAACCGGTCGGGAAACCGGAACCGAGCAGGCGAATGATCGTCAAGCCTGGTTCGGCAACGGTGGGCGCTGCCGAGGAAATCGTGACTTGCGTCGTCGCCCATCCGGGCAATGCGGCAAAAAAGGAAAAGCCGAGTATGGCGGCGCAACTGGCAAACAGACGAGATTTCACAAACTCTCCTCAGAGATTACGTAAAAAACAAAGATAAAACTTAGGAAAGGCTTCGCTGGCGGCGCAAGACCACCGCCGCACCGCAAGCCAACATCCCCACCAATAGCGCCAATGACGAGGGTTCGGGAACGGACGTTAAGGCCAGTGGGGCGGCAATCGTCGGCAGAGATCCATCGGTCGGTATGCCAGTCAGCGTAAAGGATGAACTCACGTTGTAGTTGTTACTTAGATCATCGGTAAGAGCCGTAGTGGAAAGCGTTGCAGAGAATGAGAGCGAGGTAATAGATCCGTCCACAAAGACTCCGCCCGGCAGGGTGTAGGTTTCGGTAACCCCTGGTCCAATGTTGCCTAGATCCAACGCGGTACCGTTCACGGTCACCACCGCATTGTCGAAGGTCACCGCCGTGCAAATCGGCGTACCGGCTGACGTGGAACAGCCGAAAATCGGCCCCGTAACGTTATAAATCACAACATCTTCTTCACCGGTGATCGGGACTCCCGATTCCGTTCCGATGAGTCCTAGCACCACGGATGCGTGAATTGGTAACGCAAACGGGGCGATTCCATAAAACAAAACACGCCAGAGCTTCATAAACCTCCGCTCTTGGCAGAGACGATCAATCCTCCGCTGCCAGTTAGAGCTACTTAGGGCTTTCTTAGTATAAGCCTATAGGCTGCTGCAAGGTTTACGAAAAATCAACACACAACCGTACTTCCGGTACTATCCCAGCGAGGAGCCGAACAAGCAACGCTCCCCGCGAAGAATTGGTCCGATCGCGTCTACGGGCAAGCCACTTGCGGAGGCTGCGCGGCGGCGGCGTAGAAGGAATAGGACGATGGTCCGATGGAGAATGCGCCTGACGGCACATTCCAAACCAGAATGATGACACCCGCGGGAAGTCCCCCTCCCTCTCCCTGAAATACAGTGTTGAAGCCGTTGGGGTAATCCAACTCAATACACGCCGGGTCTCCCAAGTCGTTTAGACAATTGCCCGGCCCCTGTCCGGTGTTTGTTGGCTGAGTCGCCTCGCCGAACAAGCATTTTGCCGTGGCGAAGAATCCCTTGAAGGTATTCAGCGCTTTGTTCGCGGCATTATTATCCTTTGGCGGTTTTTTGACAAGGCCATTCACGAAATTGGTTACATTCGTCACGAGACCCGTGACACCATTGATCTGGTCGGGACCGATGAGATACACCTGATTGTTTTGGTAAATGGGATCGAAGTTTAAACCTTCGATGTCGCTGGGACCGTCGTAGAACTCAAGGAAGGAGTTGGTATCGCCGCCCGTATCGACTGCAACCAGAGACTGACCGCCGAGCCAATCCTGCACCGCGCCATTGAGAATGATGGTCACCGCGGCTTGCGCCAGGTATTTGAAATATGGACCGTAAATATTCTTGATGAGGTCCATTTGTATGTCGCAGACAAGCTCGATTTCCGCTACGCCGCCAAACTGGAACGCCATGCCAGGACCCCGTCCGTGCCTTAAGCTGTGCAAGCCGGTTTTGACGAACTGAACGTCTCCCGGACGCCAGCCCACCGGGATAATGTCCACGCTCCCGTCTTCGGCAAAGAGATGCCCCTTTCGGTGGCGCGGCCGGGCCGAGGCGGTAAAGCCGTTGGCGGTCAGAAGCTGAATCGTAGCCTGGGCCAAAGCTTGATAGTACTGGGGCAGGACCTGGGCAAAGAGAAAATCTTCCTGGCTCATATTTGCGACAACGCCATAGGCGCTCGGGTTGAGCGAGGGCAACTGCCCTACCAGCGTGCTGAGAGTTGATTGTAATTGTGTGTAGGTCGTTTGCTGGGCGTTCGTCAAGGTGGCCAGCGGAGTGGTCTGCAGGAACGACGTTAGGTTTTGCAGAGCGCTGATGAGATTGCTGAGGTACGGGCCCACATTAGCGTCGGCGGCAGTCGGATTGATACCGAAACCTGGCAGTGCGCTGGGCGCGGCTGCGAACCCGCCTTCCGGCGCAAAGGCTGCGCTGCCCGTCAGCGCGTCAAAATCGACGGCGTTCAAAGTAGCTTGAAGCTGGGCCAAATCGGCGTTCACGGCGCTTTGATTACCGGCGTTAAGGTCGGTGTTGATCTGCTTCAATATCGTTGACGTCATCGTCGTGGTGGCAGAGAAGGCTGCAAAGGTCGCCTGCTGGGTGTTAACAGTTGGGTCCGCTGGCAGGAGCACAGTGAAGCTCCCGCTCGCGGTTAGAGCCGGGGTTGTCAGGCTGCATGTCAAGGTATACACGCCGCGCGTGGTGCTGTCCGTTGTGATGGTTCCGTTGGAAATCGTCGGAGTGGTTCCGGAGGCGGAGGGCGGAACTCCAGTGATCGTGCATGTCGGGGTTACCGCTACAGGATTACCACCCGCATCGACAGGGACGTCGGTGAATGCTAACGATGTTCCGGCCGTGATAATGAACTGGCCCAACTGAAGGGTGATGGACGTCGGTGTCGCGGTGGCCGGTCCGGTGGATACGACTATGTTCACAGCGGAGCCGGCGTTCACACTCGTACCGGCTGCCGGGCTTTCGCTAATGACATCGCCGGAAGCGACTGTGCTGCTAGATGCGGTGGTCACCGTTCCGAGCACTAATCCCCCGCCCGTGATGGCCGTCGTTGCCGCCGCTTCTGTATCGCCGACCACGTTCGGTACGGAGACCTGCGCGGGTCCGGTGGAGATGACGATGTTCACCGCCGAGCCGACGTTCACACTTGTGCCGGAAGCGGGACTCTCGCTGATCACGTTGCCGGAAGCGACCGTGCTGCTCGAAGCGGTGGTCACGGTTCCAAGCACCAGTCCTGCACCGGTGATCGCCGTCGTTGCGGCGGCTTGCGTATCGCCCACAACGTTCGGCACCGAGACCTTCGCTGGTCCAGTCGAAATAACCAGGTTGACTGCCGAGCCGATATTCACGCCCGTGCCGGAAACTGGGCTTTCGCTGATCACATCGCCGCTCGCGACCGTGCTGCTCGATGCCGTCGTTACCGTGCCGAGTACCAAGCCCACGCCCGTGATCGCCGAACTCGCTACCGCCTGGGTGTCGCCGACTACATTCGGCACCGAGACCTGCGCGGGTCCGGTGGATACGACGATGTTTACCGCTGAGCCGACGTTCACGCTTGTGCCCGCCGTTGGGCTTTCGCTGATCACGTCGCCCGACGTTACCGTGCTGCTCGAGGCCGTCGTTACCGTGCCGAGCACTAAGCCAGCACCGGTGATGGCCGTGGTGGCTACCGCTTGGGTATCGCCTACGACGTTCGGTACCGAAACCTTCGCCGGTCCACTCGAAACAACGATGTTCACCGCTGAACCAACGTTCACTGTGGTACCCGCCGTTGGACTCTCGCTGATGACATTCCCCGCGGCAACGGTGCTGCTGGTGGCGGTCGTGACCGTTCCGAGCACCAAGCCAGCACCGGTGATCCCGGTTGTGGCCGCCGCTTGCGTATCGCCCACCACATTCGGCACCGAAACCTTAGCCGGTCCGGTCGAAATGACCAGATTCACCGCTGAGCCGATACTCACGCCCGTGCCCGCCGTCGGACTCTCGCTGATCACATCGCCCGAGGTAACCGTGCTGCTCGATGCGGTGGTCACCGTTCCCACTACTAGCCCGACACCTGTGATCGCCGAACTCGCTACCGCTTGCGTGTCGCCGACTACGTTCGGTACCGACACCTGCGCTGGCCCAGTGGATACCACTATATTCACCGAAGAGCCGACGTTCACGCTCGTGCCAGCCGTTGGCCTTTCACTGATCACGTCGCCCGACGTTACGGTGCTGCTCGAGGCCGTTGTCACCGTTCCCAGCGCCAAGCCAGCACCGGTAATCGCCGTTGTCGCTGCCGCTTGGGTATCGCCGACTACATTCGGAACCGAGACCTGCGCCGGTCCGGTGGATACCACTAAATTCACCGCAGAGCCGACGTTCACGCTTGTGCCCGCCGCCGGGCTTTCGCTAATTACGTTTCCTGAAGCAACCGTGCTGCTTGTGGCGGTCGTGACTGTGCCGAGTACTAAGCCAGCACCGGTGATCGCGGTTGTTGCCGCCGCTTGCGTATCGCCGACAACGTTCGGCGCCGAAACCTTAGCCGGTCCCGTCGAAATGACCAGATTCACTGCCGAGCCGATATTCACGCCCGTGCCCGCCGTCGGACTCTCGCTGATCACATCGCCCGAGGTAACCGTGCTGCTCGATGCGGTGGTCACCGTTCCAAGCACCAAGCCGACGCCCGTGATAGCGGTTGTCGCCACAGCTTGCGTATCGCCGACTACATTCGGAACCGAGACCTGCGCCGGCCCAGTGGATACCACTATGTTCACTGAAGAGCCGACGTTTACGCTTGTGCCAGCTATGGGGCTTTCGCTTATCACGTTTCCGGAAGCAACTGTGCTGCTCGAGGCAGTCGTTACCGTACCGAGCACTAAGCCAGATCCGGTGATGGCCGTGGTGGCTGCCGCTTGCGTATCGCCGACGACGTTTGGCACCGACACCTGCCCAGGTCCGCTCGAAACGACTATGTTTACGGCCGAACCGACGTTCACACTCGTACCGGCTGTCGGACTTTCGCTAATCACATTTCCGGAAGCTACGATGCTGCTTGAAGCGGTCGTCACGGTGCCTAGCACCAACCCTGCTCCCGTGATCGCCGTGGTCGCCGCTGCTTGCGAATCGCCGACAACGTTCGGCACCGACACTTTGGCCGGTCCGCTCGAAACGACAATGTTCACGGCTGAACCGGCATTCACGCTCGTGCCCGCTGCCGGGCTCTCACTGATGACATTCCCGGAAGCTACTGTGCTGCTTGAAGCGGTCGTCACGGTGCCAAGCACCAAGCCTGCGCCGGTGATTGCCGTGGTCGCCGCTGCCTGCGTATCGCCGACGACGTTTGGCACCGACACCTGCCCTGGTCCGCTCGAAACGACTATGTTTACGGCTGAACCGACATTCACGCTGGTGCCGGCCGTTGGGCTTTCGCTAAGTACATTCCCGGAAGCGACTGTACTGCTTGAAGCGGTCGTCACGGTGCCAGGCACCAAGCCTGCTCCGGTAATCGCCGTCGTGGCGGCAGCTTGGGTATCGCCGACTACATTCGGTACCGACACCTTCGCCGGTCCGGTAGAAACGACTATGTTCACGGCAGAACCCGCGTTCACGCTGGTGCCAGCCGTTGGGCTCTCGCTGATGACATTCCCGGAAGCGACTGTACTGCTGGAAGCGGTCGTCACGGTGCCAAGCACCAACCCTGCTCCCGTGATTGCCGTGGTCGCCGCAGCCTGCGTATCCCCGACGACATTCGGTACCGACACCTTGGCCGGTCCGGTGGAAACGACAATGTTCACGGCTGAACTGGCATTCACGCTCGTGCCCGCTGTCGGACTTTCGCTAATTACATTCCCGGAAGCAACCGTACTGCTTGAAGCCGTCGTCACGGTGCCGAGGACCAAGCCTGCTCCGGTGATCGCCGTGGTCGCCACTGCCTGCGTATCGCCTACAACGTTCGGTACCGACACCTTCGCCGGTCCGCTCGAAACGACAATGTTCACGGCTGAACCGGCATTCACGCTCGTGCCCGCCGTCGGACTTTCGCTAATCACATTCCCGGAGGCTACTGTGCTGCTTGAAGCGATCGTTACTGTTCCGAGCACCAAGCCCGCACCGGTAATCGCCGTTGTCGCGGCAGCCTGCGTTTCCCCGACAACGTTCGGCACCGACACCTTCGCCGGTCCACTGGAAACGACTATGTTCACGGCTGAACCGACATTCACACTCGTTCCGGCCGTCGGACTTTCGCTAATCACATTCCCGGAAGCTACTGTGCTGCTCGAAGCGGTGGTCACGGTGCCAAGCACCAGGCCGGCTCCGGTAATCGCCGTTGTCGCCGCCGCTTGCGTATCGCCGACGACATTCGGGACCGCAACGGTGGCTTGTTTCACTGTGAACGCGCTGGCTAAAGTCGCTACTTCTCCACCTGTGGTTACCGTGACCGTACGCGCCCCTAAGCTTGCGTTCGCAGCTATCGTGAACTGCACTGTGAGGCTTGTCAAGCTGGACACCGTCGGCGTGCCGGTGCTAATCCCCGCACCCGCGCTCACTTGGCTTACGCCGCTCAGGAAGTTGCTATAGCTTCCAGTGATCGTTACACTCACGGCTTGGCCCTGTTGGGCGGAATTGGGATTCACCAAACTGACGGAAGCGGCTGGATCAACCGTGAACGTCGCGGAATTGCTGCTCGCGAATCCATCGGTGCTATCGGACAAAGAGGCTGTGAAAACCGTGGGAGAGCCCACGGAAATGGAAGATGGCACGAGAAACGCCACACGCGCCGAGGTACCGGCCACGACCTGATATTGGGTTGCCGTCACGGTTGTCGTGGAACCGCCCGCCTGCGGAGTGAGCTGGATCTGAATATTAGCTGGATTAATAGTCGAACCGGTCGGGAAACCGGAACCGAGCAGACGAATGATCGTCAAGCCTGGTTCGGCAACGGTGGGCGCCGCCGAGGAAAGCGTGACTTGCGTCGCCGCCCATCCGGGCAATGCGGCAAGAAAGGAAAAGCCGAGCATGGCGGCGCAACTGGCAAGACGAGATTTCACAGACTCTCCTCAGAGACGGGTAAAAATACGGATCAAGAAAACTTAAAAAAGGCTTCGTGGGCGGCGCAAAACAGCTCCCGCGCCCGCTAGACCGATTCCAATCAGCAGCGCCAATGACGATGGTTCAGGAACGGACGTTAAGGCCGGTGGCGCGGCAATCGTCGGTAGAGATCCATCGGTCGGTATGCCAGTCAGCGTAAAGGATGAACTCACGTTGTAATGGTTGCCGAGGTCGTCGGTTAGAGCCGTTGTGGAAAGGGTTGCAGAAAATGAGAGCGATGTAATAGATCCGTCCACAAAAACTCCGCCCGGCAGGGTGTAGGTTTCGGTAACCCCTGGTCCAATATTGCCCAAATCCAACGTTGTACCGTTCACGGTCACCACCGCATTGTCGAAGGTGACCGCCGTACAGATGGGCGTACCGGCTGACGTGGAACAACCGAAAATCGGTCCCGTAACGTTATAAATTACAACATCTTCTTCGCCGGTAATCGGGACTCCCGATTCAGTTCCGATAAGTCCTAGCACCACCGATGCGTGAATCGGTAACGCAAACGCAGCTATTCCAAACAAAAATGCACGCAAGAGCCTCATAAACCTCCGCTCTTGGGAGAGACCAAGGTTCGATCCCTCAAGTCCTTCTACCGCAGAGCCACCTAGAACTTTCTTAGTGTAAGTTCAAGCCTATTGAATCCGTGACCGGAATTCAACCGAATTGGCGTACTTCGGGTACTGCTAAGGTGGCCTATCTCGTTTGGGGCATCTAATTCTTCCGTTTGTAAACCTTCCGGGGGCTCTATCGTTTAGTCTGTAGCGCACCGTTATGATAGGCGTCATGGCCGAAAAACTCGAGGGCGAAGTCTGTTCGAACCTCGAGTTGCGCAATTTCGGCTCTTGGATGGCCTCGGAACAACGCCGCATTTTTTTGCTCTGCCGCCGCCTGTTGCAAGACGCCGATGAAGCGGATTCGGTCACGCAGGATGTTTTTTTCAAAGCCTACCGCGCTTTGGTCAAGCGCGCTGAATCCGAAGATCTCGACAATCCCGGAAAATGGCTGACCCGGATTGCTGTAAATACCTGTCTCGATAAACTTCGTTCCAAGAGTTGGAAACTGTGGCAACGCCGCCCGTCGCCGCAGGACGAAGAAGTCATTTTGCAAATGGCGCCCGGAACCGATCCGGACGCCGAACGTTTATTGTTTGCCAAGCAGATCCAGCAAAGACTGGATTCAGCCCAAGCCAAACTCTCAGATCGTCAGCGGGCCGTTTTCGCCCTCCGGCATTATGAGTCGTTGGCATTGGAGGAAATAGCCGAGATCCTAAAATTGGACGTCGGTACCGTCAAAGCCCATTTGTTCAGGGCTTTAACTAAAATGAGGGAAGAACTGAAGGATCTTTATTTATCTTTAGATGGATAGGATCTGAAGGATGGAATTATGCGCATCGCGTCCGCCAAGTCAGAGCATTGGACAGATGACCAATTGATCGATCATTTATATGGTGTCGGCCCGAGCAACGGGCACCTCGAGAATTGTGCCGAATGCCGAGCGCGTTTTGCAATCGCCGAAACTCGCCGCCGGCAACTGTCAACGGATGAGCCGGTGAGCGACAGCTTCCTCGCGGCCCAACGCCGGGCTATTTACGCGCGGCTTGAGCAGCCGCGCCGCTGGTGGCATGCTTGGCCTCTCGGGCGGTTCGCTGCTGCTGCCGCCATGTTTGTTGTGCTAGGCGGAACCATCACGCTTTATGAAAACCATCAACGCGAACTAGCCGAATCCCGAGCCGACGCTCAACTTGCCCAGGACGTAAGCCAGATGTCGTTTGAATCCGAACCGGCGGCGACGGCTCCGCTCAAGGGGCTTTTCGTCGAATGAAGCCCATCAGCCGCCTTTTTTTTTGCCTGGTCTTTTCTCTCGTCTTCGCGTCCGCGCAAAACCGCGCTAATTTCCCCTGGTGGAACAGTCCGGTGGCCTCCGACATCGGCCTGAGCGCGAATCAAGTGACGCGCATCAGGCAAATCGTTCGTTCGTATCGCGACCGCCTTTTCGATGCTCGCAACAACGTTCAGAAGGCCGAAGCGGCCCTCGACGACATCATGAACGATGGCGAAATGAACGCGGAAGCCGCCAAACCGGTGATTGAGCGCGTTGCCTCCGCCCGCGCGAACTCCAGCCGTGTCTTTCTGGAAATGAGCACTCACATCCGCGAGGTGTTGACGCTCGAGCAGTGGAAGCAGCTCGTGCAGCGCTGGGATGAAGTGAAAGGCAAAAAGCTTTCCGATAACCTGATAACTCCTCAATAGCCGAATGAGCGCGAGGCTCAACAACGCTCCCTTGCGGTCGCGGCTCTGAAAGGCAGGCAAGCATAAAAAGGGCGAAAAATCTTGCTATACTGAACTTCTTCCTTACTCTTTTTCGACTCTGAGGGGGGTCATGAAAGAGATCACAGAACTGCTACAGGAATGGCGCGGCGGCAGCCACGACGCCGAGAACGAGCTATTCTCGCTGGTCATGCCGAGGCTGCGCCGCTTGGCGCAACACCTGATGCTTGGCGAGCGGCCCGGACAATCCATTCAAGCGACTGAACTGGTGGACCAAGTCTATTTGGGCATGGTGGCCGTGAAGGACCGGGATTGGCAGAACCGTGGTCATTTCTTCGCGTTGGCGGCACGCGCCATGCGGCATCATTTAATCGATCGGGCGCGCCGTCCGCACGCCGACAAAATATCGATGGGAGCCTTACAGAATGTTTTGCCCGCCGATTCAAGCAAACTGGATTTAGCCGTCACGGTGGACCGGCTGCTGAATGAAATGCAGACCGTAAAACCGGAATGGTGCCGCGTGGTGGAAGTGAAATACTTTCTGGGATTGACGGACGATGAAGCCGCGGCAGTGCTGAGTATGCCTGTGCGAACGCTGCAGCGGGCTTGGCGCGATGCGCGTCAATGGCTTTTCCTCAAAATGGAGCCTGCTCGTGCCGCCAATCACAGCTAAATCAGGCCTTGGGGAAACGCTTGATAACCAGCGCATCATGAAGCTGGTGGAAGAAGCGCTCAGGCAACCCGATGACGAGCGGGAGCAATTTCTCAAACAGCAGTGCCAGGGGAATTCCGGCGATTTCGAGCAAGCCTTGAGCTACGTCCGCTGGGAACAGCGCATGCAAGGGTTCCTGCTCGACCCGGTCATCAAGCGGCAAGAGGGCGAGCCCCAGCTTGAGGCGGGCGATTTGCTGGAGAATCGCTTCCGCATTGTGCGTGAGTTGGCCCAGGGTGGCATGGGGGTGGTGTATGAGGCCCAGGATGAGAAGCTCGGGCGGCGCATTGCCCTGAAGTGCGCCAAGGCGGGTTTCGGAAATGAATTGCCGCCCGAGGTCCGTCACGCCACGGAAGTGAGCCATCCCAACGTTTGCAAAATTTACGAAATTCACACCGCGACCATTCGCCAGCAGATTGTGGATTTCATCACGATGGAGTTTTTGGAGGGCGAAACGCTGGCCAGCCGGCTGAACGGCGGCCGCATCCCGCGCGCGGAAGCTTTAGCGATTGCCCGCCAGCTGGCCGCCGGAGTCGCCGAGGCGCATCGCAATGGCGTCATTCACGGCGACCTCAAGAGCAACAACGTGATCTTGAGCAGAACGATTGATGGCGCCTTGCGCGCGGTGATTACGGATTTTGGTTTAGCGCGCCGGCAAGGGTCGCAATCACGGGGAATTTGGGGAACGCCCGGCTACATGGCCCCTGAATTGTGGTTGGGTGACCAGCCCTCGGTAGCGTCCGACATTTACGCGCTTGGGGTGGTCTTCTTTGAGATGGCGACGGGGAAGGTCCCGAGCCACGGCAAGACTTCGAAAGCGCCCACCAACAGCCTTAAAGCCACGCCCTGGCTGGAAGCCGCCAGTCATAAACCTCCACCGGTGAATCGGCACTGGGACCGTATTCTGGCGCGGTGCCTTGATCCCGACCCGAAAAAACGTTACCAGACTGCGGATTCGCTGGCGGCGGCGCTGAGGCCCGGCCATCTGTGGCGCAACGGGACGTTGGCGGCGACCGCCGCGCTAGCCGTGATCGTAACCGGCGTCTTGACCTACCGGAATGCGACGGCGCCCGCTGAAACGGCGACACTGGCCGTACTGCCCGTAGAAGGCTCCGGCCCAACGCGTTTAAAGAATGCCGAGAGCGAGATTGGGCGTTTGGAGGGCAACAAAAAGATTGGGTTCGAGCTGTTGCCGGCCGAAAGAGCCAACTCCGCCACTCACCTGCTGCGGGTGAATCTGGCCAGCATAGGAGGCCAGACGAATTTGCGTGCGGTGCTGAGCGAAGGCCCGTCGCAAGTAACGCTGAAGACATGGGAGGGCGTTTACGGCAACGAACAATGGAAGTACGTACCGCAAGCCCTGGCGGGCGTGGTGAGTGCGGGTTTGCACCTGAAACCGCTGGCTGAGAGCTTATTCATAAACGCCCAGGCGAGCACCGCCTATGCGACAGGCGTCCAAGAAATCCGCCAAGATTCGACACTCGATGCCGGGTTGAAAGATCTCGGGAAAGCCGAGGCCGCAAACCCCGATTCGCCGCTCATTCTCGCGACGATCGCCGAGGCGGAATGTATCAAGTACTTAACAACGCAGGACGACGCTTGGCTGAAGCGGTCGCTTGAGGCAGAGAGGCAATCTGAACTGCGTTACCCGGACACGGGTGCGGGGCATCGCGCGGCCGGGCTTCTCAAGGCGACAGCGGGGCGTTTCGACGATGCCGAAGCAGAACTCTTGCGTGCGATTGAACTGGAACCGGCCAATAGCGAAAACTACCGGCGTTTAGGAAGCTTCGTATACCGGAACACCAACCAGTTCGACAAGGCCCTGGTTGCCTTGCGAGAGGCTGTGGAATTGCAGCCGGGTTATTACAAGAACCAGCAGAATTTGGGAGAGTTCTACCTGGAACACGCCAGATACAAAGAAGCGGTCGAGCACCTCTTGGAAACCGTGAAGCTGTTACCGAACGCTCCGAATGTCCGTTACGAGCTGGCGCAGGCCTATACCGACGCAGGCGAATTCGGCAAGGCACGCCAAAGTCTGAACGTTATCTTGGAGCGGACGGGAAAGGCGGGCGCCCAATATCAAAGTCAATTGGCGACGATCCTCATGTACGAGAGCAAAGATGCTGAGGCAATTCCACACCTGCTCAGCGCCGTCACGGAGACCCCGGAGGATTACGTTCTTTGGACAAGGCTGGGTATCGCGGAGCGGCGGGCTGGTCACTTGGCCGGCAGCCACGAAGCCATGCAGAAGGCGCTGGTGATAGCGGAGCGGGAACTGACCCAAAATCCAGCGAACGGTCGTGCACGGTCCGTTCTAGGTTACGTGTGCGCGCAACTGGGCCGGCAGCGCGCCCGAGCTGAGTCCGAAACCGCCCAAGCGCTCCAGTTGGATCGCGAATGGGATGTGATTTGGATGGCGGTGCTTACTTATGAGACTCTGGGAATGAGGGATACGGCCATCGCCCTGTTGCGCACTGCGCCCGCAGAAATACTTGAGGATTTCGGAAGATGGCCGGATTTGGCGGAATTCACCGCGGATTCTCGCTTTAAAGAAGTGACTGCGGCCAACGCAGGGAATAAGGAGAAACAACGATGAGTGACGAAACAAAAAATACCGATAACCAGCCCAGCGAAACGGGCACCCCAGTAAAGGTTAAAGCGGTCAACCAAACCGAACCACGACCAGTTGCAGAAACCGAAGAGGCGCAGCCCGATTTCGTGCACGGCAACAACCCAACGCCCAAATAATCTCGCGGCTTGGCGTTTTTGTCGCGATACTCCGCTGCCCATTAGCCGAGCCGCGACTGCGAAGGAGCGGTAACGTATTCCCTACGCACACGCATTTCGCCCTGGTAAAGGAGTACAATAAAGCACTCTGTAATGCCGTGGAAACTCCGCGAAATGTCAACGAAGACCCGTCCACCTCTATCGCTGCCCTCATTGACCGTTGCAATTTTGGCGATGCCGGCGCCAAACAGCTTCTAATCGAGCGGCTCTACGGCGATCTCCGGCGGATCGCGGCGGCCCAACTTCGCTCGGAGCGCCAAAACCACACGCTTCAGGCGACAGCCCTCGTCCACGAAGCGTACGCCCGCTTCATTCAGCAGTCGGAGCTGAGTTTGAAGAATCGCGTCCACTTCATTGCGATCGCCTCACAGTTGATGCGCCAGGTCTTAGTGGATCACGCCCGTTCGCGGCTTGCCGCAAAGCGCGGTGGCGCCCTACGGCAGGTAACCCTGGACGAGGCGCTTTTCGGGCAGGAGCCGCACTCACTGGACGTTTTGGTGCTCGATGAAGTTTTGAACCGCTTAGCAAAGTTAAATCCCCGCCACGGCCGCATCGTTGAGCTGCATTTCTTCGGCGGACTATCCTTTGAAGAAATTGCCGAAGTTCTTGACATCGGAAATCGCACGGTACGGAGGGACTGGGCAATGGCGCGCGCCTGGTTGCGCAGCGAGCTCAGCCGCCGCGCATGACGCCCGAGCGCTACGAGAGACTCCGTATCTTGTTTGACAAGGTGTCGGAGTACCCACCGGAGGAACGCGAAACCGTCGCCCGGCAGCTGTGCGATGGCGACGAAGATTTGCTAGCGGAACTGCTCGCGCTTCTGCGCTCAGGGGGGCAGTCGACGGACGAGCTTGACACGCCCGTAGCTCGATTCGAGGCCGGTCCTTACCAACCTGCCTTTTCACCCAACGAAATACTGCTCGGCCGCTTTCGAATCATGCGCTTCCTGGGACGCGGAGGAATGGGCGAGGTTTACGAAGCCGACGACCTTGAGACGGGACGGGTCGCGCTCAAAACGATTCGTCCCGAGATTGCCGAAAACCCACACATTTTGGCGCGATTCCGCCATGAAGTGCAGTTCGCGCGCATGGTCACCGGCACCAACGTCTGCCGTATTCACGAACTCTTTTCCCTCTCCGCTTCTTTGAGCCGGCCCGCCACGGCTTTTCTGACGATGGAGTTTCTTGAGGGCGTTACTCTCTCCGACCGGATAGAGGCTGGCGGCGCCGTACCGCTGGATGAAGCTGAAAGAATCGCCGTGCAAATCTGCCGCGGATTGCAGACGATTCATGAGGCGGAAGTCATTCATCGCGATCTTAAAAGCCGCAATATTATGCTGGCGGAGCGGAAGCGAGGGACCGAGGCGGTCCTTATGGACTTTGGTCTCGCACGCGAATCGCCCGCCAGTTCGGCGGCGGCGGCTGCCGGTTCCAGCGCTACCGTACCTGGCGCCGTTGTCGGTACGCCCGAATACATGGCGCCTGAACAGTTTCAGGGCGGCGTGCTCACGCCGGCCACTGACATTTATGCGCTGGGAGTGGTGCTTTATGAGCTGGTTACCGGGGAGCCCCCGTTTGGCGGCCGGACACCCCTAGCGGCGGCCGTTGAACGTGCCAAACCATTATCGAAGGTCTCGACGGTCCGCCAAGATCTGCCAAAGCGTTGGGACGAAGTGATCGAGCGCTGTCTCCGCTACAAACCGGAGGAGCGATTTCAGACGGCGGATGAAGTTGCCGAGGCGCTAACAGCTCGTCCTTCCCGTTGGATCCTTGCGCGAGCCTATTTGCGCGGGCATCGCCGGGTAACTGTTCCGGCCTTGGCTGCGGTGGCTGTACTCGTCGCCCTTTTGGTCCTCTGGTATCGTGGGCATTTTGGCCTTGCCGGCGGCTCTGTTGAAGCAAGACGCTGGTACACCCAGGGAACAGCGGCGCTACGGGAGGGGACCTACCTGAAGGCGACCACCGCACTGCAAATGGCGCTCGAGCTCGACAAGAACTTTGTCCTCGCCCACGCCCGCCTCGCCGACGCCTGGAATGAACTCGATTTCTCCGGCAAGGCAAAGGACGAGATATTGGAGGCGTCGGACCTCGAGTCAAGCGGGGCGCTCCCAACCCTAGACAAAGAGTACGTTGAAGCCGTGCGGCATACGATCATGCGCGATTTTTCAGCGGCGATTCACGACTACCAGAGCATCTTAGACTCGCTACCGCGTGAGGCAAAAGCCGACGGTTACGTAGATCTGGGCCGAGCCTACGAAAAGGCGGGCAATACAAGTCAGGCCATCGCAAATTATTCCGCAGCTGCCAAATTGGACCCGCAAGCCCCTGCCTCCTTCGTGCGCTTGGGAGTGTTGGAAAGCCGCCGCAAGCACACGGCCGAAGCAGATTCTGCATTTAGCAAAGCCGAGCGCCTGTATCAGGGAGCGAGCAATCTGGAGGGTGTGGCCGAGGTGGATTTTCAGCGCGGCAACAATGCCAACACGCAGCTTCGCTTGGATGAAGCTCGCACCGATCTTTTGAAGTCGCTCCAAGCAGCGAAAGCCATACCCAGTCTGCAATTGGAAATCCGCGCACTTACGCGTCTGAGTGCTACCGAGTATCTTAGCCAGAATACCGACAAGTCGGTCCAGTTGGCAAACCAGGCGATTAACTTGGCTCAGGAAAATGGCTTGGATTATTGGGCCGTTGATGGCCTCGTCCGGCTTGGCAACGCCTACATCTCGAGCGCCGATTACCAACAGGCCGGTTCGTACTTTGAGCGCGCCCTCAGTCTTGCTGAACAC